>Ga0180009_10007622_pt1 | contig 10987 bp, 10 predicted proteins | sample OS_PC_MetaG_FD_123537 | JGI IMG/M metagenome (GOLD analysis project Ga0180009, IMG submission 123537) | Groundwater microbial communities from the Aspo Hard Rock Laboratory (HRL) deep subsurface site, Sweden - OS_PC_MetaG | ecosystem: Environmental > Aquatic > Deep subsurface > Groundwater...
CCATCGCAATTATGGCGTTGGTTCTGATGGCATTCTTTGGGGACCTCTTGATACTACGGAATGTGATTTTGCATTGCGAATTTTCAATCCTGATGGCAGTGAAGCAGAAAAGAGCGGCAATGGATTGCGGATTTTTTCCAGGTATCTGTGTGACAGAGGGGTGGTCCGTGAGGAACCGTTTACTATCCTGACAGCCGGAGGAAAAGTCCGGTGTCAGGTCCACGAAGGAGGTAGAACGGTTACGGTTGAAATGGGAAATGTCAGCTTTGACAGCTCCCAGATACCTGTGGAAGGTCCATCCCGTGAAGTCATAGACGAAACAATGGATATCAATGGGCAGGAATTTAGATTTTGTGCAGCTACTATTGGAAATCCGCACTGTGTGATCTTGCGTGATGAGGTCTCTTCAGAAGAAACTAAGAAGTGGGGGACTTCAATTGAAAACGATTCACGTTTTCCAAACCGCACTAATGTGCAGTTTATGAAGATCCTGGATCGAAATAACATAAAGATTGAGATCTGGGAGCGTGGGGCAGGGTATACCCTTGCCTCTGGAAGCAGTAGTTGCGCAGCAGCGGCTGTTGCTTATCGGCTGGGTTTCTGCGACTCTGAAATAGCTGTCCATATGCCAGGTGGCATAATAAACATCACCGTTTCAGACGACTTTTCCATATCTATGATCGGACCGGTAACGAAAATCGCCGAAGGGACCCTCTTTGCGGAAATGTTCGATCAGGCCGGAGGATTGGAGACGTCTATTTAGCTTTTTTCAGTTCAATGGTGAGAGGAATTGATTTGCCTGCCTCAACCAATACATCTATTGAGTGAGGTTCATACCCTTCTCTTTTTACCTCAACTTTGTGTATGCCTGTAAGAAGTCCTATCTCATAGGTCAGGTCGTCTTTCCTTTGGAGCTCAAAACCATCTACAAAAACCCTGGCATCAAAAGGTTGCGCCACTATAGTAATCCTCCCTGCCTGTTTTACTGAAAGATTGTCATAAGGGGACTCCTCATATCTCTCATACCGCCAATAGGGTGGGGGAGGATAGGGGGGATAGTATGGATATCGATAGGGGTTATGATAGGGGTAAGGATACCGGCGATAGTGGTGTTCCCAGTAAGGGCATGAATCTTTACAGCCCTCTATTCTGTGTCTAATGGGTTCTCTTGCGGGACGGTTTTCTCCAGCTACCAAGTGGGAGCATGGGACACAAAGTGCGAAGATTAAAAACAAAAGAAGAGAAAAGAATCTCATAGCTCAAGGACGTTACACTGTCGTTTGCTTAGGTTGTGTGGCGATAATAGTGAGTAAGGTTACTGTTAAGAACTGTTTTTTATGTAATAGTATAGGAGATTTGGGCTTGTGCGTCAAGAACGAATTCGCTTCACCATCCCTGAAAAATTAGTGCATAAAAAGCATAGGAGTTTACCTTATTGTTGAAATGAAAAAACTATTTACCTTTTGACCAGGACGAAGGTAATTTTTCTTATCAAATCCTTATTTAGATACACCTCTGCCCCGGACCTCATCAAAAGATTGATAGATCCCACTTCAAGGACTCCGCTTAGTTTGTCCCCAGTCCTGAGTCCCATAACATCCTTGCTTTTACCCGCTCCTTCAAAGTTTAAATAACCGATTTGTGGTGTTCTAAATTTCAGGGTTGAGTAAGAGGTGCGTAACTTAAATGCCTCTGTCATAATTTGTCCACTAATTGTATCCCCATTCTTTAAGAGTATTTGATCAAAATTTATGTATTCGGCTTCTGCCCTAACATCGCTTACCGGTGGAGGGTTAAATTCAATTTTTACTGCCTTCTCAGAATGCATCGACCATTCTCCGAACTCGGATTTCCCGTGAAATACATCAGGCATCAACATAAGTCTTTCCTTCTTCCCGCTATTAAAAGTGACTTCTACATGATATGTATGGCTGCCGGGGTTCAGGTATTTGACTGTCTTAATCTCCTGAAACAACAACGTAATGAACCCCCCTCTCCATTCAGCATAGCATTTATGTTTGCCATTCATAGTGAAGTCTTCTATAAACACTGGCGCAGCATCTATGGGATATACCTTAGCGTTGAACTTCCCTTCCAGGGCTAACACGCTACCCGAAATGGCAAGCCCTGCTAAAACAGTTGAAATAGTAAAAGCCCACATTTTAATCCTGTATTTCATTTTTAACTCCTATTTCCTGTACGAAAGGGATCGAGGATAATGCCCTGGCTCAAAGGGGTTTAAATCAATTAAAAACAAATCCTTAAAATGAGAGGTAATAAACAGAGTGTCCTTTCACAACAGATAGGTTAAGATTTTCCGAAAAAGCGGCATAGTTTTTTTTGGGAGCTGGACAGGACACATGTACTGGAAAAACCCCCCTGGGCTAAAGAATCAATAAGTCCCTGAGAAAGGAGGCTAACTCAGGGGGGAGCTGAGATTGTGATTATGGTTAACTATTCAACAGGGAGGTCATAAAACGCAATATAGGATACTCTATATTGTATGTCAAGAAAAAAAAATACAATATATTGTTATTTTGCAGTTTGGGCGTTGGAAGGTATCTCGCTGGTTTGGCCAAAGCAAATGTTGACAAAAAGGTTTTATTCACGCATTCTCTTAGAACTTAGGGGCTTCGCTCCAATAAAACCTCTTTATTCTCAACAAGTTGTAGAAATTCCGAGACGTAAGGAGTTTGAAATGACAGAATACGATTTGTTCGGCTATTTAGTTCTATCTATTTATTTTGGCTTTGTTGTAGTTCTGGGAATGACCATCTTTGCTATAGTACATGTTCAGAGGGTAAAAAAAGATCTGATCAAATTCAAGAAGGATATGTCAGTCACCATTGAGAAAGAGGTGGTTGAACTGAAAATGGACATGCTTATGGTCATTGAAAGTGAATTGACAAAACTGAATAAGGACATGTCTGATGACGTTGAAAAAAAATTGATTGTACTGAAGAGGGAAATATCCGCTGAGACTGAAAAATCATTGATTAAGCTGAAAAGAGACATGCCTTTGGGTACAGAGAAGGGATTACTTAATCTGAATAAGAGTATATCCGCTGGTATTTCGGCTCTCGTTAAGACAATGGAGCGCGTTGTTCCTGAAAAAACCGGGGCACTTCAGGGGAAAACAAGGGAGTGATAGAGGGGTTAGGGTTGGAGCTGTTTCATGAAATTTTTCATTTTCTGGGACAAGGGTTTTTTGAATCTAATTTTTACATAAAGGTCTCCCGGTTCTCCTCCGCCTTTTCCATCATCCCCCACGCCTTTTAGCCGTATTCGTTGACCCTCTTTAATTCCGTGGGGGATCTTGACGACCAGTTCCCTGGACTGTTTTTGGTAGAGATACCTTATCTTGCCTCCCCTCTGAGCCAGCTCCGGAGAAATTGTAATAGTGTCATGCCGGTCTTTTCCCTTCTCCGGCCACTCTATTCCCCACTTTTTTTTCAAACCGTATCTGATCAATTTGCCCAGATTTCCACCTAATGGGAATTTTGGAGTATAAGCATCTCCTCCCGTAGAGGAAGTGAAAAAGACTTTTCCAAAAGCTCCGGGTCGTCGAAATTCAAAGGTTCGGTACCCTGGGCCATAAAAGTCCTTGAAGATTTCGTCAAAATTCCTGAGGCCGAAGGCCCTGCTTATCTCTTCAAAAATCTGATGGATATCAGAACCTCGAAATATATCCTGGTCAGACCAATTTTGTCTAAAATGACCGTAAGCAGAAGATCCGTATGTTTGCCTGAATGTGTCATATTGCTTCCTTTTTTCGGGGTCGGAAAGTACAGAATAGGATTCGTTTATTTCTTTCATTCGATCAGTCGCAGCCGGGTTATCTTTATTTCTATCCGGATGATATTCAAGGGCCAGTTTTCTGTAGGCCGTCTTGATTTTTTGCTGGGTTGTATTGCTTTCCACACCCAAAATCTGATAATAATCCTTTTGTTCCATAAATCACCGGCAATTCTCATTATGACCATTAGGCCTTGTTGATGCAGGACCGCGGGGTCTCTTTTTAAAGGCCGCAATCCCGCCACGGCGGGACTGCCTCATTCTATTGAACGGCAGCGTAGCCTTGAAATTCGTTATAGGACAGCCCCAAAGGAGAGGCTCCGTTGCAACTGACGCCTTCTCTGCCTGCTCGGAGCCTTTATTCAAAGCCACGGGGGCGTTCGACAAGCTGTGGAAGAATTGTCTTGCGGTCTTTAAAAAGAGACCCCACGGCCCTGCCAGATGAAAGCCATAATTAGAATTGCTGATAAATCACCATTTCCATTGATATACCGACTTATTTATCATATTCTGAATGTATCTAAAAGCAATCTTTCGGAAAGAAAAGCCCTGAGTCTGCATTTGGACTCAGGCATATATGATACGGGCCATCAGGATTGGAGGACTCGCTAATGCCGGTTAAGAGTTACGGACCGCGTAAGCCAGCAGGTGGTAAGATCGATAAAGACGAAGTTAAACGCGTTGTCGCTGAGGCACGTCAGGCTCAGGTAGAACGTGAACAGGGCTACCGGGAGCAGTCCCTGAAAATCCATCCCTGGATATGTGCCCGTTGTGGTCGAGAGTTCACCAACAAAAACTTGCACCTTTTGACTGTGCACCACAAGGACCACAACCATGATAACAACCCATTAGACGGCAGAAACTGGGAAAATCTGTGTATCTATTGTCATGAAAATGAGCACCGCCGCTACCTTGATCATCTTGAGGGTGGTGGGATAGAAGTCGGTAGTGAGCAGAGAGAGGCGCTCAGCCATAATCCCTTTGCCGGGCTTAAAGGCTTGCTGAAGGAAAAGAAAAGCTAAACGGCTATGGAACTACAATCAGCCCGTGACAAACCAAGGCAGCCAAAAACCCCCAGACCGGCCTCTACTGTTATATTCACACGTCACCACAATGGTGAACTACAGGTCTATCTCCTCAGGAGGAGTTCTCGCAGTGGCTTTATGCCTGGGAATTACGTATTTCCCGGGGGCACGGTGGATCCAGAAGACTGTGCGCCTGGGTTTTGGAAGGCACATGTGGATATGGATAGCAAGTCAATTTCCCGTCGTCTTGGTGGTGGCTTGACTGTTGATGAGGCACTGGCCCACGGGGTTGCGGCCGTTCGCGAAACCTTTGAAGAGGCAGGGGTCTTTTTGGCCCATCGAAGCGAACAAACCTGGGATGACCTGGAGAAGGTCTGCCACAGGCGAGAAGCTGCGACCTTGCCCAAAGGCTGGCTCAGGGATTGGGTGGTTTCCGATGGATGGACCTTGGCGTTCTCTCTGCTTGCACCATGGTCGCATTGGATCACACCCGAAGCAAGATCCCGACGATATGACACTCGATTCTTTCTGACCATAATGCCCTCAGGGCAGCAATGCATACCGGACACCCGGGAGACCACGAACGGGATCTGGATTAACCCGGAGAAGGGACTCGGCGCCAATCTTCAAGGGGGCATCCCTTTAAGTCCTCCGACCCTTGTTACGCTGCATGAGCTTCTACAGTACCATGATATGAAGACCCTGGAAAAGGAACTTGAAAATCGGCAATGGGGAGAGACGCGCCTTCCCCTTTTGATACGATCGTCCCAAGAAACTATGATTGTGCTTCCATGGGACCCTATGTACGATCAGGTAAGTGAAATCGATGTAAATGCACTGGTAAAAGTACCCCTTACTCTGGATCAAGATTTTTCAAGGCTCTGGTACCAGGAGGGGATATGGAGACCTGTTCAAAACCGAGGATGACGTGTTACGGGGAAGAGATCCGGGCGGTGACTTTCATGAGCGACTGAACTCAGTGTCTTCAGCGTCTCCGCACTGAACTATTACGCATGTTTCAAAGGGAGGATTCATGAATTACGAAACCATTGAATACGAGTCTAAAGACGAGGGCATCGGTATATTGTCCCTCAATCGCCCACGCAGATACAATTCAGTAAGCCACCAGATGATGGAGGAACTGGAGGCCTTCTGGAAAGAGCGATTGTATGACCTGGATACGCATGTCATTATCTTGAAGGGGAATGGGGAGAAGGGCTTCTGTGCAGGGCTGGACATGAAAGAGAACGTGAAAATGGCCCCGGATATGAATACGGACCAGTTTTACAGGTTTCAGGCCCGACTTGCCAGGCTTAGTCTGGCCATGAGGCAGGCACCGCAACCTATTATTTGCGCGGTGCATGGAGCAGCAGCAGGTCTCGGGTTCAGTTTTGCCCTTGCATCTGATGTTAGGGTGATCACCCTGGATGCCCGCTTCTCTGCCGCCTACATCAATATCGGGCTTGGTGGTGCTGACATGGCGTGCAGTTATTTTCTGCCGCGTCTTATGGGGGCGGGCAGGGCCTATGAGTTTATGCTCACCGGGAATTTTATGTCGGCAGTGGAGGCCATGGCACTGGGTCTTGTGAGCAGAATAGTGGAACGCGATAAACTCATGGAAACAGCCCTGGATTTGGCCTCAGCAATGAACACCAAGAATCCCATGGGCCTTAGGCTGACCAAAGAGGCTATTAACATGAATCTGGATGCAGGAGGACTGGAGCAGGCCCTTAATATGGAAGACCGGAACCAGGTCTTACTTGTTGCCCGGGCTATGCTTGGGAAAGGTGAGAAGACGAGCAAGTATTTTTAGTGTCTTTTTAATACCACTCTTCCTTTGTCAAAGGCCTCCATGTTTTCAGCCAGCTTAGCTGGAGGAAGCAACTCTTCAATCGTCGCCTCAAACGCCAGACGATCTATGGGTATTACCTCAATGCTGGATAGAGCTCCCAGCATTACCATGTTGGAAAAGATGGGATCACCCATCTCCAATGCGATTTCAGTGGCGTTGAGTGTCCAGACCCGACGGCTCAGCTCCTGTATTTTGTTCACTACTATGCACACCTCCGGGTAGGCCACATCGCCTGAAATTACATCCAGGGGATGGATGGGCCGGGTGTTGAGAAGAGTCATTACTTCGGGGTTGCCATAGTGGCCCAGTATCCTGAGTGCTTCAACCGGTTCCAGAGCCACCAGCAGGTGACACTGCCCTTCAGGGACCAGGGGGGAAAACTGGTCCCTGGCCGATATACGGAGGTGGCTCATCACCGCACCCCCTCGCTGGGAAGCGCCGTATGTCTCTCCGATAGTGACAACGTATCCCTGTGAGACGAGTATGTGCCCAATTATCTGAGAGGCAAGTACGTTTCCCTGGCCGCCGACGCCACCGATAATAACGTTGAAAGGGTCTTTTTCAAACGACATCTAAGCGGCCTCCTTGCGGATCGCAGACGCAGGGCAAATCTCAGCACAGACTCCGCATCCGGTGCAGATAGCCTCGTCAATACGGGCCTTTCCTGTACCCTTATCCCAAACTAACCCCGGGCACTTGAAAACGCGAGTGCACAAGCGGTTGCAGCCGCAATTCCCACCCAGGCAGAGCTCCGGGTCGATATACATGTGATAAAGCCTTTGTTGGTGCCGACTGCGAACTAAGGCGCACACCTGTCTCAGGATCAGGACCTTCACGCCCTCCTCATCCTGAAGGAGTCTCAGGATGGTCTCAGTTGTTGCCTTCATGTCAAATGGGTCGGCCACTTCCACACTCGCTCCCAGGGCCTCGCAGATAGCTCTAAGATCCAGGACAGGAGCCTTATCCCCTGTGGCTGTTCGGCCTGTCCCAGGGTGGGGCTGAAAGCCGGTCATGGCTGTCGCGCTGTTGTCCAGAAGCAGGAGCAGGAAATTTGACCCGTTGTAACGGGCATTGGCCAGGGCCGGCATAACAGCGTGATAAAAGGTCGAGTCGCCACACACGGCAATCAGGGGCTGATCCAGGCCAAAAGCCTCAAGCTGGCCGAATCCGCAGGCCAGACCGGTCCCGGAACCCATAGCGTGCAGTGTCTTCATCTGCCCGAATCCGGTAGGGCCCATACCAAGGGAATAGCAACCGATATCGCCGAGCACGAAGCCGTCACGGCCATCTAATGCCAGGGCGTTTTTGACTGCCCAGTATGTTGCCCGATGCGGGCAGCCCGCGCAGAAGCCAAGCTTTCTTTCCGGAACAAGGTCGGAGGCAGCTTCTCTAACCTTAAGAGAGTACCCGGGCGGCCGTGGCTCGTATGCAACTTCAAGGAGGTCCTGAATAGTGTTGGTAACGATGTCAGGGTTGAGCTCGCCCACATCGGGAACAGATTGTGTCGCCTTGCCCAGGAAGCGCTTAAGGCCAAGGTCGAGGCAATTCTGGGCGAAAAGCTCTTTTACATTGCCTTCCAGGAAAGGGTTTACCTCCTCAATGAACAGTACCTGATCGGCTTTTTTAAGGTGATCGAGTACAAGTTGTTCGGGCAGGGGCCACGTGGTGCCCAGTTTGAGGATGCCAACCCTCTCATTCACGTCCAGATTAACCACTGCGTCCAGGCAGTACATCCACCCGCTGCCACAGGTGATTATCAGAAGCTCGGGTTCTTGTGGACCGCGGTACAAATTAAAAGGGGATTGCTCGAACAGTTGGCCCGCACGCCTGAGCTTTTCGCGAAGGGCCTTGTGATTGGGCAATACCGGTAAGGTTATGCGGGGGCGGGAAGTGTCGAAATATGGCTTGTGAGCCAGTCGGGGCAGTTCATCAAGCCGCACATTGCCCCGGGCGTGAGAGACGCGGGTGACGCTGCGGACCAGAACAGGGAGGTGCAAATCTTCAGAGAGATCGAATGCCCATTTGGTCATCTCCTTGGTTTCCTGGAAGGTGGCGGGCTCAAGGAGGGGCAGGTCTCCCAGCCTGGCAAAGCCCCGGGAATCTTCCTCATTGCTTGATGAGAGGGCTCCAGGGTCGTCCGCGACCACAACGACCAACCCTCCCTCACACCCGGTCAAGTTGACGTTGAGCAGGAAGTCCGAGGCCACGTTGAGCCCGTTTTGTTTCATACTGCAAAGGCCCCTGAGCCCCGCAAAAGAAGCGGCCGCTGCCACCTCCAGGGCTACTTTCTCATTAACCGACCACTCAACATGAATCCCCGCTTCGTTGGCTACCCTGGAAAGGGAGCCGACTATTTCGGACGAGGGATTTCCAGGGTAAGCCGCGCACACCTTGACACCAGCCTCTAAAGCCCCACGGGCAATAGCCTCATTTCCCATAAGAAGCACGATTTTTCCGGGTGCATCCTGGGCAATTGTGCTCATATCCTAACCCTACAACGACATTTATCTCTAACCATAATGCGTCTTTTTTAAACTTGTTTGTTTAGTTATCACGTAGGTGTTCCGGGTTCCGAGTTGCGTGTTGTTAATCGGAAATAATCCTTTTTTATAACCCGTACCCTGTAACCCGCAACCCGTAACCCGTAACCCGTAACCCGTAACCCATAACAATATCGCATGACACAAAAAGAAGCTACTGCTAACTAAAGCTGGTAAGTTGCGTTGTCGGGCTTATCTCCTGGGAATGCTTGTTCTAAACGCTTGCTATTGATTTCTAAAAGGTGCGATGTTTTGAACATTTAACATTAAAATTATCATATAGGCATAATTAAATGTAAAGGTTAAAGGAAGAAAGTAAGCAGGTAGTTCTCAAAGAGCATTTAAAAATCACCTTCATAGTCACGGGCCGATGTAAAAAACATACTTGATACAAACAGTTCCTGAAAACGGGCTGTAGCAGCAAGTTCTTGATATTGTGTCTTCTTGGCAATTCGTTCCGCTTCTTTCCTTTTGTTCTTGTCCAGCAGGGCCAGGCACGAGCCATGCCCGGCCGCATTGCCGACGCCAATAATTTCGGCCGCCTGGCAGCCAGGAAAGAGATCGATGGTGCATGCATCAAGAGGATCAACGTAGTTACCGCATGCCCCTGCCAGCAATATCCGTTTGACCTGTTTACCTCCAAGTTGTTCCATTAACAGGGTCGCTCCTGCATACACCGCTGATTTGGCCATCTGCAATTCAGCCACGTCTTTCTGCGTTATAACAATATCATGTCTTGTCCCGGTCTCATTTTCCCAGGCTACAACAAATTCCCAGCCATCTTCCCCCTGGCGGAGGCGAGGGGATTGAATTTCTTTATTGAAATTCCCTTTTTCAAAAATAATTCCCGCCCTGATCATCTCAGCTACTGCTGAAATAATGCCGGACCCGCACAGGCCTATGGGCCGTTGGTCATGAATTGTTTTCACCTTAACATCCAATGTGGCCGGTTCGATTTTCAGCCGCTCAATTGCCCCACTGGAAGCCCGCATGCCCCAGCGGATATGGCCGCCTTCAAAAGCGGGGCCTGCTGCTGTAGAACAACAGACCAGATCATTTTTATCCCCAAAAACGATTTCGCCATTCGTGCCCAGATCAATGAGAAGGGTGGCAACTTTGCTTTTATGGAGGCCAGTAGCCAAAATGCATGCAATTGTATCACTTCCTACAAATCCGGCCTTGAGTGGCAACAGGTGGACATAGGCCGATTCCCCGATCTCAATGCCCATATCCCTGGCCTTGAAGTCCTGTCCGGTTTGCAGGACAGGCGGATAAGGCGCCATTGACAGATACCTGGGATCAAGACCCACAAACAGGTGGTGCATTGCCGTGTTACCCACCAAGGTTACTTCCATGATTCGGGTTGGATCAATTCCTGCCTCCTTAGATGCCTCGGTGATCAAGGTATTCAGGCACTGAACTATGCTTGTACGGAGTTTTTCAAGACCTCCTGACTTCTCCTGACAGAAAGATATCCGACTGATAACATCATCCCCAAAGGGGATCTGGGAATTCATAGTGGATTTCACAGAAAGCTTATCACCTGTAAGCAGATCCATGAGGTAGCCAACTACTGTCGTGGTACCTATATCAAAGGCCATGCCAAAAAGCCTGTCCTGTATTCCCGCAGAAATATCGATTATTTCCCTCTTGTCCCGGATGGTCGCGGTAATTCCTTTCTGGCCTGAACGTAACGTATGAGGAAGCTTTTGCAATACAAAGGGATCAAGTGAAGGCCGTCGAATTGAACAGGTGCTTTCAAGTGCAAGGAGGAG
>Ga0180009_10007623_pt1 | contig 10985 bp, 8 predicted proteins | sample OS_PC_MetaG_FD_123537 | JGI IMG/M metagenome (GOLD analysis project Ga0180009, IMG submission 123537) | Groundwater microbial communities from the Aspo Hard Rock Laboratory (HRL) deep subsurface site, Sweden - OS_PC_MetaG | ecosystem: Environmental > Aquatic > Deep subsurface > Groundwater...
ATCTGCGGATCGCGCCGCATAGCGCCGCGCTACCGATTTGAAACGTTGGCTCTACTCGCCTTTGAGGAAGGCGCTGTAGGCCTCGAGGTTGTGGGGGCGCCCGAGGAAATGCTCGACCAACTTGTTCTCATCTTCCCCGGCACCCTGTTCGAGAACCAAGTGCCGCCAGTCGCCAGCGGCCTTCGGGTCCAGGAAGCCGTCGCGCCGGAACCGGGTGAGCACGTCCTGTGCGATGACCAGCGCCCACTGATAGCTGTAGTAGCCTGCGTCATAGCCCATCAGGTGCCCGAACGTCGCCTGGAAGTGCGTATCGGGCAGGTAGGCGAAGCGTTGCCGCTTCTCCATGATGTCGCTGAAGACCTTGTCGGTCTCCATCGGCATGGGGGTGGCGTGATAGGCAAAGTCGAGCGCGGCGAGTGAGACCTGTCGCTCGGTGCTCAACGCCCGTCCGAACGAGCGGGAGCGGGTGAGAGACTTGAACAGCTCGTCTGGGATGGGCTTGCCCGTCTCGTAGTGCTTGGCGAACATGTCGAGGATGTCGCGGCGGAACGCCCATTCCTCGAACATCTGCGAGGGTGCCTCCACGAAGTCTCGCGCGGTGTTGGTTCCCGCGAAGGTCGCGAGGGGCTGACGAGTCAACACGTGATGCAGCACGTGGCCGAATTCGTGGAAGAAGGTCGTCACCTCGTCGTGTGTCATCAGCGCTGGTGTCTTGCCCGGCTTGGGGAAGTTGCACATCAACGCTGCGATGGGCGTGAGGTACTCCCCATTGGACAACGCTTTGCCCGAGCGAATCTCGAACATCGCCGCGTGCTTGTACTTGCCCTCGCGCGGATACAGGTCCAGGTACACCCGGCCGATGCGCTTGCCATGGTCCACGACATCGAGCACGAGGACGTCGGCGTGCCACTTGGGCGCGTTGTCGATCGCCTTGAACTCGATGCCATAGAGCTTTTCGACGATGTGCAGCAGCCCTTGGGTCACGGCGCTGACCTCGAGGTACTTGCTGAGCTCCTTGCCATCGAAACCATACTTCCGCTCTCGCAGCTTCTGCTCGATGTAGAGACGTTCGAAGTTGGGGATCCGCTTGCCCGCGCGGTGTCCGAGCCGTCGGTACTCGGCGGCGAACTGCTGATATTCCTTCCGTGCGGGCGCCTCGAGCTCCTTCGAGAGGCGGTCGAGGAAGTCGCGGACGTTCTTGGCGGTCTTTGCCATGCGAGGCTCGATCGCGTAGTCAGCCCAGGTCTCGTAACCAAGAAGCTTGGCCTTCTCGTTGCGCAGGGTCAGCACCTGCCGGAGGATCTCGAGGTTCTTGTCTGCCGCGCGATTGTCGAACTTGGCGGTCAGGTCGCGCGCAACCGTGCGGTCCTCGCAATACGTCAGCACGGGGAAGTAGTCCGGGTAGTTGGTGGTCAGTGTGACCATGCCGTCGTCGCCCGGTTTGTGCTGGTCGATGAAAGCTTGGGGTAGACCCCGCAGCTGCGAGGGCTTGATCTTGATGGACAAGACCGTGTCGGAAATGTTGGACGTGAAGTCCTGCTGCAGCTTGGTGAGCTTTTCGTTGAGCTCCCGCAGACGCTTCTGCTTGTCGGCCGGCAACTCGAGCCCATTGCGCCGCAGGTCCCGCTGCAGCTCGCGGAGCATGCGCCCTCGCGAGCCATTCAGCGCTTCGCCCTGCGCCGCATACTGCTTGATCACGGCAGCGAAGTCCGCGTCGAGCATCATGTTGGTGTAGAACTTCTCGACCTTGGGCTCACAAGCCTTGGCGGCCTCGCGGACCTCCTCGTCCGGATGACCCACGGACATGAGGGAAGGAAATCCGTTGGCGACGCTGAGCTCGAGCGCGAGCGCGTCGACTTGCCCGAGGGTGTTGTCCCAGTTGAGTTGTGCGCCGGGCTGGGCGCGGAGTGCTTTGACACCTTCGAGGATCGTCTGCGCGCGCCCCACGTGCTCGTCGCAGAGGGCGGTGATGCCGGCGGCGGAGAGGCCGGAGGCGACGGGGTCGACCTGGTCGGTTGGAATCTTGGCAGCCACCGGGGGATCGGTCAGCGCGGTCACGGGGGGATTTTCGGGCATGGGCGGGGGTGGCGGAATCCGTATGGGGTTGGAGGGGGCGCCGCAGCCGAGGGCTATGACGATGGGCAACAAGGTGGCAATCGAGGCGTTCAAGCGCATGAGATGCCCATAGCGCGGAAGCCGTCCCGCATGAACCCTGCACATTTGGGATTTGGATCGAGGCTGCACAAGGATCCGTGGGTTCTGGAACTTGGCCCGAACGGTCCAGCCGTCCTACGCGGATCTGGTGACATATGATTCGCGAACTCTGGCAAGGCTGATTGCCGCGGTTCTGGCCACCGTCGTTGCGTTGGTCTGCCTGCCGGCCCAGGCCACCCTCCCGCGGGTGAACATGCGCCAAGCCCAGGTCACCGCGTCACAGGTTACGGCTCCGACCAACCAGGGCAAGGGCGTGCTGACCTTGGATCCCCAGCTTCAACGTGATGTGGAGACGCTGCTGCGCCAATCGCGGGCGCCGGAGGCTGCGGCGGTGGTGATCGACGTTCGAACCGGCAAGATCCTCGCCTGGTCGAGCGTGGACCCGCAGGGGCGGGATCTGGTGTCGGAGCCTTACGGTCCTCCCGCGAGCGTATTCAAGGTGGTGACGGCGGCGGCTTTACTCGAGAATTCCAAGGCTCGGGGCGCAACGCGTCAGTGCTACGTGGGCGGTCATCGGGCCGTCCACCTGCGCGATCTTCGCAACAGTGGTGCGGGAGGGGCGATTTGCTCATCCTTTTCCACAGCGTTGGGTTACAGCCGCAACATGGTGATGGCGGGGCTGGCCGTGCGCTATCTGGAGCCGGAGCAACTCCGCAACATGGCCACCAACCTCGGATTGAATGGGTCGGTGCCTATCGACGTGGTCGTTGGAACGGGATCGTGTCGTGTTCCGTCGAGCAAGGAAGGGCTCGCCCGCGCGGCGGCGGGTTTTGGTCGTGGAAAGCTGACCCCCCTGGAGGCAGCCTTCATGATGACCGTCATCGCCCGTGACGGACGCAGGCAACCTATCCAGCTCGTCGACTATATTCTGAGCGCGGAGGGCAAGCGACTGGCGGCACCCCCACCGAGGGTGGAATCGACTCGTGCGCTGCGAGCGTCGACCGCGCGCCAGCTCAGGAGCATGCTCGAGGTCACAACGCGCGAAGGGACCGCGGCCAAGGCCTTTCGCGACGCGCGCGGGAACCGTTACCTCGGCACCCGGAGCGGTGGAGGCAAGACCGGCACCCTGTCGCGGGGTAAGCCACGCCGACTGTTCTCCTGGTACGCGGGCTACGCCCCCAACAACAACCCCGAGGTCGCCGTGGCGGTCATGCTCGCCAACGAGCACCGCTGGTGGCGCAAGGGCAACGAAGTCGCCCGAGACATCCTCCGTGCATACTTCGCCCGCAAGCAGGTGCAGGGCATCACCCACCCAGTGCGCGGGCGCACCGCTCGTCGCCGGTAGGGTTTGGACGTGGGCGGGTTTGGTAACTTGGTAACCCGCCCCTACTCGCCGATGATCTTGACCAGCACGCGCTTGCGGCGTCGGCCGTCGAACTCTGCATAGAAAATCTGTTCCCAAGGACCGAAGTCCAGGTCCCCGTCCGTGATCGCCACGACCACCTGACGGCCCATGACTTGGCGCTTGAGATGGGCGTCGCCGTTGTCCTCTCCCGTCCGGTTGTGACGATAGTGAGACGTGGGCGCATGCGGGGCGAGCTTCTCGAGCCAGTCGTCGTAGTCCTGAAGCAACCCCGGCTCGTCGTCGTTGATGTAGACGCTTGCGGTGATGTGCATGGCGTTCACGAGACAGAGACCTTCTCGGACACCACTTTCGCGAAGGGCTTCGCGGACGCGCGGAGTAATGTTGATGTACTCGCGTCGCGCCTTCACTTCGAACCACAGTTCCTTGCGGAATGATTTCATGGCTTCATCCTCCCAAAGACGGCACGCTAACACGCAGGCCGCGGTCGATGGGAACCCCCCGACCCGTCCTCGCATCCAACCTCATGCAATGATGGCTTCCAATCCGAAGAACCCCACGAGACCTTCCGCGCCGCGACGGCTGGACGTCGTGTTGGACGTTGCGGGCGGGGGCGATGGGTGCACCACCTGCCACAGCAACGAATGGATCTGGGATGAGGAGGTGGAGCTGGTCCGTGCGATGAACGGGATCAAGCAGCAGGTGCGAGATGCCCGCGTTCGCGGCGACGAGCAGGCGGTTCGCTCGCTTCGAGAGGAGTTTAACGCGTTGCGAGCGCGGATGGAAAAGGTGCGACGCGCGCGGCTCGACAGCCTTGGTCATTACGAATACGACTGACGCAACGGCCGGACCGCCTGGGCGGACGATTGGCGGACGATTGGCGGACGATTGGCGGACGATTGGCGGACGATTGGTAGCGCGTCCCTATGGGACGCGTCCGAGCCCGTTTGGTGGCAGATGCCGTCCGGTACGGACGGCCCACCGATCGTTGACGGACCGCCTGGGCGGACATTGGTAGCGCGTCCCTATGGGACGCGTCCTAGCCCGTTGAGTGGCAGATGTCGTCCGGTGCCAGACGTCCTACCGATCGTCACATGTACGCGCGGGAAAGGTCCCTGGTGATGTTCTTCTGCATCGCCTCGTTGGTACCGCCGCCGATCGACAGAAGGATGGCGTCGCGCATCAGTCGCTCCACGGGATAGTCGCGGGTGTATCCGTAGCCGCCGAGGACCTGGATGGCGTTTCGGGCCACGGTTTCTCCCATGCCCGTGGCCACGAGCTTGGAGGCTGCTGCGCCGAGGCTCTCGCGACGATCGGGGCTGAGGCGCAGGGCGGTGGCGTATACCAGGGCGCGTGCGGCCTGGGTGTGCGCGTAGGACTCGGAGATGAGCCGTTGGATCTGTCCGAACTCGGAGAGCGGTTGCTTGAAAGCTTTTCGCTCCACCGCCGCGTACTGGGTCATGACGTCGCAGCAACGCTGAGCGATACCGAGTGACTGAGCGGCGAGGGTGAGTCTTTCGATCTCGAGGTTCCGCATCATGTGCACGAGCGCTCCGCCCTCTTTGCCGAGCACGTTTTCTTCGGGCACTTCCATGTCCTCGAACACGAGGCAGGAGGTGGCCGAGGCGCGCATGCCCATCTTCGATTCCTTCTTGCCGACGGAGAAGCCCTTGTAGGTGCTCTCGATGACGAAGGAGGTCAGGTCGCGGGGACTGTCACCGGTCCTGGCGTAGATGAGGAAGATGCTTCCGTCCGGGCCGTTGGTGATGAACTGCTTGGTGCCGTTGACGATGTAACGGTCACCCTTCTTGACGGCGGTGGCGCGCATCCCGAGCACGTCGGTGCCGGCCTCCGGCTCGGTCATGGCCATGCCGCCGATCCACTCGCCGCTGATCACCTTGCCGAGGTAGCGTTCGCGCTGCTGCTCATTGCTGGAGTGGTAGAAGTTGTTCACGAAGAGCACTTCGTGGGCGAGGAACGAGAGGGTGAGCGCCGGATCGAACTTCGAGAATTCCTCGTGAACGATCACGCTCGCGGTCGCATCCATGCCCGCTCCGCCGTCGTCCGCCGAAACGGTCAGTCCGAAGAGGCCGAGCTCCGTTCCGAATCGCCGAAACAGCTCGATGTTGAACTTCTCCTTCTCGTCGTGCTCGGCCGCTTGGGGTTCGAGCTCCGTCTCGCCAAACCGTCGAACGGTTTCGCGGAGTTGTTTGTGCTCTTCGGTCGGATTGAAGATGTCGAACGTCTCTGCCACGGATCCCTCCATCCTGGACTGGGTCGGGAACCCGTTGCGGGGGGAAGAATGCCCCCGACGGTCCCGTTGACAAAAGTCCTACTCCGCGTGTCCGGGAGGCGCAATTGGCGTCGAGCTTCCATGGATGGGATGCTCTAAAATGAGGATGGAGCGCGGGTGGGAGGCGGCCGGAGGGGGATTGCGTCAACACGGCCGGGGATGAGTCGCGACCGTTTGGGCAGCACTTGCATCGTAGGGGCAGTTGGTGTGAGGTCCTGGACAGGGGGATGGTGACGCGCGCGACGCGGGCGCCAACAACGACACGGAGAGGCATCGATGGCGAAAGAACTCTATGACGTGGGACAAGCGCCTCCAGTAGGCGAGGTACCGAAGAAGATGCATGCATGGCTCATCCGGCCCGACCGGTTTGGTGAGCCTCGCAAGGCTTTCCAGAAGGAAGTGATCGACGTCCCGGACATCGAGGACGACGAAGTGCTCGTCTACGTGATGGCGGCGGGGGTCAACTACAACAACGTGTGGGCGGGCCTCGGCGTGCCGGTGGACGTGATCGGTGCGCGCAACAAGGCGGGCGAGCCCGAGAAGTTCCACATTGGTGGAAGCGATGCCAGCGGCGTCGTGTACAAGGTCGGCAAGAACGTGACGAGCGTGAAGGTGGGCGACGAAGTGGTCGTTCACTGCGGCATGTGGAAGCAGGACTGCCCGATGGTCAAGGACGGGGTGGATCCGATGTATTCACCCACGTTCCGCATCTGGGGCTACGAAACGAACTACGGGAGCTTTGCGCAATTCGCGAAGGTGCAGGATCACCAATGCCTGCCCAAACCCAAGCACCTCACGTGGGAAGCGGCGGCGGCCTACATGCTGGTCGGCGCGACCGCGGAGCGGATGTTGATGGGTTGGAAAGAGCACGCGCTGCGCAAAGACGACGTCGTGCTGATTTGGGGTGGGGCCGGTGGCCTCGGCTCCATGGCAATTCAGATCGCCAAGGCGCGGGGCGCCGTCCCGGTGGCCGTGGTCTCGAGCGAAGACAAGTTCGAGTACTGCCAGAACCTCGGTGCCAAGGGATGCATCAATCGAAAGAAGTTCGACCACTGGGGGATGCTCCCGCACTGGAAGGACAACGTCGGCTACGCCAAGTGGCTCAAGGGCGTTCGATCGTTTGGCAAGGCGATCTGGGAGGTGCTCGGCGAGAAGAAGAACCCGAGCGTCGTCTTCGAACACCCCGGCGAGTACACGATTCCGACTTCGATCTTCGTGTGTGAGACGGGAGGAACGGTCGCGATCTGTGCGGGTACCACGGGCTACAACGCGACCGTGGATCTGCGCTACCTGTGGATGCGACAGAAGCGTTTGCAGGGGTCGCACTTCGCAAACGACGATCAAGCCAAGTCGCTCAACGCACTGGTGATCGAGGGAAGGGTGGACCCGTGCCTGTCTCGCACGTTCGAATACGACGAGCTGCCGGAGGCACACCAGCTCATGTACGAGAACCGCCATCCGCACGGCAACATGTCGATCCTGGTCGGTGCCGCGGAGCTGGGCACGGGCGTGACGGCGGACGTTCCCGTCGTGGGTGCGGTCAAGCCTCCGGCGGACCGCGAAGCGGCGGAGATCTACGGGAGGCCGCATGCGGAGCCGGATCCCGATGTCATCGTTGAGGACGATCGACCGGTGCGTGAGCTGATGCATCACGGCGTGTTGACCTGCGGGACGGGGGCGACGGTGGACCAGATCGCCACGCTCTTGCTCGACCACAAGATCCACGCGGTGGTGGTGGTGGACGAGGCGTCCCATGCGGTCGGCGTAGTGTCTCAGACGGACTTGGTGCTCGCGCGCCAAGGGCGCCCGCCGGGAGTGTTTCGACGGATGAAGGCGAGGGAGATCATGACGTCGTCGCTGGTATCGTGCGGACTGGAGACGTCGATATCCGAGGCGGTGACGACGATGACGCGGCTTCGGATCCATCGGTTGATCGTTCTGGATCGGACGGATGGCCAGGGGATACCGGTGGGGGTGGTGTCGATGACGGACATCGTTCGGAGCATGATGGGGGTCGACCAGGATCCGGCTCCCTACGAAGATCCCGCCTGATTCTCAGTTCTTACGCAAATCGAGACGCGAGCGTCACAATATTTCACGCTCATCGCGTCGCCTTTGTTTGAACGTACCCCTGCACATGGCATATTGAAAATACCGCCAGGACGCGCGAAGCGGTGCGGCCGCGGCGGGCGCCGTCTACCAACACTCCTTTTTCGCCGTTTCGTGGCGTGTTTCAGATTGTTGAGTAAAACGAGATACTAGGTGAGATTAGCCCTCCCCATCGCGTTCGACAGGCGGCTCGTGCTGTTCCCGCAAGGGCAGCTCGTGGACGAGGAGCATCGCGATCGATGCGTTCGGTTTGCGCTCTGGTGCGGGGGGGATGTGGGCCGCGTCATCGATTCGCCCGTCTCCTCGCTGGAGATGTTTACGAACTACTTGAGTCGGATCAGGGGGCTCGAGGACGGGACGGAGCCAGCGTTGGTGGTGCTGACCCGAACGAACCCCTTGGCGCTCACCGTGGTGGATCTGCGTCGTCGGCTCGAGAGTCGGCTACCGGCGCTCCGGACGGCGCGGTGGATGATCTACTTGGATCCGGACTCGGACCCATTTTTTGGGACGATGGCCTTGCGATTGGGGCACTTGACGGGAGAGCTGTCGGAGGCGCCGATATGGATCGGGCCTCAGGATTCCCCGTTTCTGGTGCTTTCGTCGACGATGAGGAACCGGGATCTGGTGTGTGCTTCGCTCGACGAGTTGGACGAGGCGATTTTGGCTGCATCCGGGGAACGGATGGTTACGTTGCGGCGGCGGCGGAATCCAGGGTCTTGATCGACCCGGAGGGTGGACGCTCGGTTTGACCGGCACGCTGTTCGGCGTAACCGGCTCGGAATCTGCAAGCTGTCCGCCTCGCCAGGTTGCGCGACGCGACGGAAGCCGCTATAGCCGGCAATCCTCGGAGGCACAGTGAATCTACTCGCAATGGAACTACAGAACGTTCCGCCGGCACCTGGGCGGGGCGAAGCTCCGCAGCCGACCCAACCCGTGGAAGGGGCCCCTGCTGATGGTGGTGCGGCCCCGGAAGGTGGCAGCGGAGGAGGACCATTCGGCGGCATGGGCATGATGTTGATCATGTTCTTGCCGATGATTCTCATCATCTTCTTCTTGAATCGATCCCAGGGCAAGAAGCAGCGCGACCTGGAGTCGAAGTTGAAGAAGGGCGATCGTGTGATCACCTCCGGCGGCATGATTGGCCGTATCGCGGAGATCTCGACCAGCTCCAAGTACGTGAAGCTCGAGATCACCTCCGGCGTCAAAATCGAGGTCCTCAAGACAGCGATTCAAGGCTTGGATACCGGCGACGTGGCTGCCGTGTCCGGCAAAGATGCTTCCACCCAGTCCGACAATAAAAAGAAGTGACCGCCGGGTCCTCCGGCTTCGTTCGTCATGTTGCAAAACATCCTGCAATTCGGTTTTCCCGCAATCGGTCTGCTCTGCGTGGTCGGCGGCTACCTGAGCAAACCTCGACGAAACTCGCTGTGGATGGCGGCTGCGGCGGGGATCCTCGCTGGCTTGTCCGCCCACTACCAGTCGTTCTGGGCGATGACGACGCTGGTGCTGATCATGATTTGGTCCGGCATCACCGCCCTGAAGGTGCTGGACATGGCCTGGCGGTTCAAAGCCGGGATGGTGGTGACGGTCTTCCTGTTCGCCATCCTTAGCTTCTGGCCGACCGCCTGGACGATGAGCGGCGGAAAGGTCCCGTGTCCCCAGTACATTCGCGACAACGTCACCTACCGACTCGTTGCGGGCCTCGATCTTCGAGGCGGGTTGCGGCTCGTGTACACGGTGGACGTTGGCGAGGCGATTCGGGACAAGCGCGACCGATTCTATGACGAGATGCGAGAGATGCTCGCCACCTCGTTCGGCTTCCACGAGGGCGACAAGCCCCCGACGCGCGAAGCGCTGGCGAAGCTGAACGACAAGGTGGAGATGATCAAGCCGAAGGCGGACGCGAGCACGATCGTCATCAAGTTCAAGGATCCTGCGGACGCTTCGAAGGCGGACGAGGCGTTCAACAAACGCTTCCAGTACGACATGCAGCTGATCAAGGACCCGACGGGGGCCGAGCTCACCTACAAGATCAAGACGGAAGTCGAGTCGCTCATCCGCGAACGTGCTGTCAGCCAGGCCAAGGAAACCATCAACCGCCGCGTCGACGAGCTCGGACTTCGTGAAGCCTCGGTGGTGGTTCGGGACGAGGACATCATCATCGAAGTACCTGGCGAGGACGACAAGACCTTCCAGGAGATCCGGGACATCATCAGCCGAACCGCCCGTCTCGAGTTCAAGATTCTCGACGACGACCAGGACTTCGCCGGGACGATCAAGTCCAAGGCGACGGATGATCAGATGCCTGAGGGCGTGTCTCTCGACAACATGGAGAACGCGCCGGTTGGCAAGGGAAAGACGAACCCGATCCACTACGCCACGGTCACCAAGCTTGAGAACGAGACGATGGCCGAGGCGCGCAGTCGTCTATCGACCTTCTTGGACTCGTTCGACATGCCAAACGATCGAGAGTTTGGCTACGGCGTGTTGTACGACACGGATCCGGATACCTTCAAGCAGACCGAGAAGGGATGGCGTACCTACTTCCTGTACTCCCGGGCGGACATCACGGGTGATCAGATCCGGGATGCCGCGGCCATGCCCGACCAGGATTCGTCGTTCGGCGGATGGCATGTCGCCCTGACCTTCACGGATGCGGGCGGCGATCGTTTCGAGGAAATCACCGGGGCCAATGTCAAGCGCCGGTTCGCCATCATCTTGGACAACAAGATCGAAAGCGCACCGGTGATCCAGACGCGCATCGCCGGTGGTCACGCGCAGATCACGATGGGGGCATCGGACCCGCAGACGCAGCTCGAAGAGTCCAAGAACCTCGAGCTGGTGCTTCGCTCCGGCGCGCTTCCCGCGCCCATCACGCCTTCCAACGAGCAGCGCATCGGACCGTCGCTGGGGCGAGACTCCATCAGCCAGGGTGTACGTGCGACGCTGGTGGGCGGGTTGCTCGTGTTGGTGTTCATGGTCTTGTACTACACGCGAGCCGGTCTCATCGCCGACCTCGCGGCGCTCGGGAACCTGCTGCTGCAGCTGGCGGTTCTGTCGAGCTAC
>Ga0180009_10007624_pt1 | contig 10984 bp, 8 predicted proteins | sample OS_PC_MetaG_FD_123537 | JGI IMG/M metagenome (GOLD analysis project Ga0180009, IMG submission 123537) | Groundwater microbial communities from the Aspo Hard Rock Laboratory (HRL) deep subsurface site, Sweden - OS_PC_MetaG | ecosystem: Environmental > Aquatic > Deep subsurface > Groundwater...
TCGCCCGCAGACTATCTGGTACCCGCCCGAATGCGAACTCGATGAGTTTGTGATCCAAAAATGGAGCACGCAGTTCCAATGAATGAAGCATACTGGCCCTGTCTGATTTAACCAGATAGTCATCCACCATCGTTGTTTGGAAATCCGTTCTTGTGGCATTTTGAAAAATGTTCAATGAAGTATCAAAATGTGCTGCTTTCTTTAATTCCGGCGACACCAATGGTGTGTAACCTGAGCGATATAATGGTGATAGAAGTTTCCGTCTAAATTCTTTGTCAAAATAAACATTAACCGCACTAATGCTACAAGACGCGTTCCCTTCAAGACCGATGATGTGATTCCGCCCTTTCGTTCCAACGGGTAGGGCATGAGACGCAATTAATGAGCTAATTCTCCTGACTTTTTCGGGTGTATGTTCCCTTATTCGATTAATCTTCTGCAAAAAACTATATTGCGGATAGCCTCCAATTAGCTCATCCCCCCCGCCCCCACCGAGAGCTACAGTGACCGACTTCCTAACAAGACCTGCGAGTATCGAGGTGGGTACAATTGAGTGGTCGGCCAGCGGTTCGTCATATTGCCTTGCAATCTGGGGTAAAAGCAATACGGAGGTTGGTTCGGCAACCAGTTCAGTATGAGCCGTTCCAAAATAATCAGCTACTAATCTGGCATAAGGACCTTCATTAAATGAACCATGCCCTGGAAATGATACGGTAAAGGTTTTGATCGGCTGGTCAGATACATTGGCGGTAATGGCTGTAATAAGAGAGGAATCAAGTCCACCGCTTAGCAGAACGCCAACAGGAACATCGGCCACTAATTGCCTGCGAACAGATTTAGACAGGATCGCCTCCAGCTCCTCCGTGAGTTCTTCAATCGAAACACCATGCCGGGACTGGTTCTCAGGCAGCTTCCAGTAACGCCAAATATTCACGCACTTCTTTTCCAAGCCATATACCATTGCATGCCCTGGAGGAAGTTTGTATGTATTTTTGAAAATAGACTGATTGCCGGAAACATAACCATACGTGAGATAATAGTCGAGCGCATCTAAGTCTAATTTGCGTGGAAACGCCGGGTCGGCCATCAATGCCTTAAGTTCGGATGCAAAAACAAAACGACCATCTGAATGTTTGTAGAACAAAGGCTTCTCGCCCGCCCTGTCACGGGCAAGAAATAGCTCTTGGCTGGTTCCGTCGTAAATAGCAAATGCGAAGGCGCCCGTCAGGTGCTCTAAACAAGTTTTCCCCCATTCCTTATAAGATTCAAGAAGCACTTCCGTATCGCTGCTTGAACGGAAGGTGTGTCCTGTTTTTCGCAACTCCTCGCGCAATTCGCGATAGTTATATATTTCACCGTTAAAAGTAATAACATACCGGCCTGTGCTGTCTTCCATGGGTTGACGACCGGTTGGAGAAAGGTCAAGAATTGCTAACCGCCGGTGCGCCAATCCTAACCGCTTATCTGCTGACCACCATGCTCCCGCATCGTCAGGTCCTCGATGCGTCATCGTATCACGCATCTTGACAAGTAATGACCTGTCAGCAACAGGATTTTTGGAAAAAACTCCGACAATTCCACACATAATGATTTCGCTCGCCTTATTAAATGACGTTTTTCTTTACTCTTCCAAAAGCAAATATTACTGGTTTTAGAACACCAGGCGCGAATCTCTGATGTAAAACGCCCAGCCAATATGCGACCTTTGAAAACGAGAGATAGGATGGCTCGGCTTCATATCCGTACACTACACATTCAAAGTCATGATTCTTCATCATATCTTTGATCTTTCCGATAGTATTACACTTGTAAACAGTCGGGAAAACGTCTTCCGATTTCCTTCCACCCTGAATAACATTAGTCACTTGTGAGTGATATTTGTTTGGGATGAGTCTCGCGAGCAACGTAATGTAGTTCCATCTATTTGGTGTCCTTATACAAAAATAACTGCCATTTTTTAAAACACGCTGGGCCTCTGAAAAAATGCGATTCGGATTCTTTATATGTTCTAATACGTTGTCGCATACGATAAGATCAATAGAATTGTTTTCTATTGGCCAAGAGTCCTCTTGTATGAGATGGAATTCGTCTAGGAACGGATTATCTTGAGCGCTATTGTCAACATCAATTCCTATAACTTTCGAAACTTTCCCTTTAAGAATTCTAAGGTTTCGTCTGATGACTATTGGATCGTCAGCGTATGCCCCTCTTCCACAACCAACATCAAGAACTGTAAACGATGAATTAAGAAGCGAGTTAATTCTGTTAAAAAAGGCTATTGTTCCGTCTATATCTGTAAACCCACCAAATCGGGCTTCTGGATAGAATCTCTCTTTGTATGTCATACTCTCTTCCTTGTTCTTGAGTCGTCGCCTAACTACGGTTTCCTACCCTTGCCGACAATTCCGTTTGGACCATGCCTCACATCCACGTCGATGAATCCTGTAGACACAAACCATTTATTCACTGTTGATATTCTCTGCGGATGGTCGTACGTTGGAGAGTACATGTCGAAAGTATCAAGAGTAGCCCATTCCTTGTTTATCTCGGGAGATAATTTGAGATGAGAATACTCCACAATGGGAACTATCCGGCATCCAACCCTACCAAAATTTCTCCTCAGGGCAGCAACAAGCGGAATAAGATGAGGGATTATTGCAGACACAATTCTATAGAGACTTTCCTTATCCATTCTTCTAGTAATTGGACGCAGAACATACTTCCAATGAAGATAAGCAAAGACATCTGCCCGATAAACATCAATGGCAAGTTCACCTCCTGGTTTTACAAATTTAGCCAAACTCATAAATGCTTTTTCAGGATCAGGGGTATGCTGCAATACACCAAGACATATGACCTTGTCGAATGATTTTTCAGCAAGTGGAATTTTAAGAATATCCCCTTGAAAAAGATGTAAATTTGGTTGTTTTCCGTTATTCGATAAATTTGCCTCTACTGCATTAGAATAGTCAAATGAAAATACATCTGCTCCAGTCTTAAGAAGAACTTCAGTAAAGCGCCCAGCCCCTGAACCAGCCTCCAGTATCTGCTGCCCCTGAAGATTTTCTGACCATTGAGATACTGCAAAAAGCCGCTTCCGCGATAATGGCAAGCCCGTATAACTATCAAGCTGAGTCTTCCTATGAATGTTCCACTGATACCCAAAAGAACCTGCGTAATTCTCTGTAGGAACAAATCGTGGTATTCCGCTTATTACCGGGTAATGCATGCCACAGGCGCGGCATACAAACTCTCCCTCACACACACTACCATTTTCTTGATACACCCCGATTGATAGAGCTAAATAATCGCCGCAGGTTGTACACAGATACATTTCAACATCTAAATTCATATAAGCTCCTGATACACTCTTTCCCAATTCCTGGCCATTCCAGCAATGGACCATTCCAGGGTTTTTTGCTTTGCGATTAAGGCACGGACTTTTGAGGCATTTGCATCACACAATGCATGCATAATGGCATCGGCCGTATGCTGAATATTGGATGGATCAACAAAGAGAGCACAACTCTCATTAAGAATCTCACGATGCGCGGGGATATCTGAGAGTACCAGCGGGCAATTGCACGCCATAGCTTCCATGACCGAATTCGGGCATCCTTCATAGGCGCTGAGTGATACAAAAACCGAAGCCTTTTTCATCAGCGCCCAAACTGAGACAGCAGGCAAATGACCAGTAAAATGAACATACCCATCCAGCCCCAGCTTGTGTCTTAGCCCCTCCAGTTCGCCTCGCTGAGGACCTTCCCCGCACAAAACACCCAACACGTTTTGTTGCTTCCTGACACATGCCAGTGCTTCTAAAAAAGCTTTCAGTCTTTTTTGCACTTTCTCCATCCGACCGGCATAAAGCACAATGGGCGCTTCAGACATCGCCAATCCGGCCGGCAAAGCCGCCGGAGTTATATCTATTTCCTGTACCGGCAATCCGTTTGGTACGACATAGCGGCGACTATATGGCAACTTAGTTTTCCAGTATTCGTCCCCACCTAAAGAATTGGATACAATAGCACTCGCACCAGAACCTACCCGCACTCGTAAATGGTATTTCCAAGTCAAAGGATAAGCCATACCTGAAACAGGTTCACGGAAGATCCAAGGAACTCTATTAAGTTTTGCCGCCATTCCGCCTAGAATATCCATTTGTAGAATCCAGGTATGGATGATGTCCGGCCTGATACGCCAGATAAGTCGAACCAGTTGCCAGAGCAAATACGGGTTGTAATTGGAGCGTGATTTGAGCTTGTGAAGCACAACACCCGGCAATTCCGGCTTACACGGTCCATCCTTAGAATAAGCAATATGAACATCATGACCCATACGGACTAACTCGGGCGCCAGATAACTAAGCTGTCGTTCCGCCCCGCCTCCGCTCAAACTTGGGATGAGATGAAGAATTTTCATTAATCAATAAACTCCCGAAACCAAAGTTCCAGAAAAAGAAACGACCAAAGCCGACCAGACCAGTCTCTGCGGCCTTCAATGTGTTCATTTACCATCTTTTGAAGCAGGCGTTGTTCAAATAATCCTCTACGTTTAGATGTTCCATCAAGAAGCGTTACTTTCAGCATCGGCGCAAGATCACTGCGAAACCATTTGGCAATCGGAAGACCGAACCCTGTCTTGGGCTTATTTATAATCTCGTGTGGCAACAAATTTTTAACCGCTCGTTTAAGAATTACCTTACCACCTGTTAAATCTCGTTTGAGTTGTGATGGAATCGTTGCGGCAAACTCCACTAACTTGTGATCTAGAAAAGGGCATCTAACTTCCAAACCGTTGGCCATGGAGGCGATATCCGTCTTCACCATGAGACAATCGGGGAGATAAAAGTTCTGGTCGTGCCGCATTAGCCAGTCCAGAGCATCCATGCCCTTCCCCCAGGGATAATCCGCCAGAGGGTCTTTTGGAACAGGCGGGCTGGAGATAAGATCCCTAAATAAAGGTGCGTATGCCAGCCGCTTCTCCTCAGGTTTCAGGATGGTTCCAAACTGGAGGCGACGAACCTTCACGTTTGCCGCCCCAAACATAGCAAGCCCGCGGCAGAGGCGTGCTGCAGTATTGTTATGAGGAAATGAATTGAGCAGTCCCCTTCCACCCTCTGCAAGCAGTTTTCTTAACCAGAGTGGCCACACATCCCATTTATTCCAACCCATAATCGTCGCATAGTTGTCATACCCGGCAAAAGACTCATCTCCGCCATCCCCGCTCAAAGCAACGGTTACATGCTGACGTGTCATCTTTGATACATAGTAAGCGGGCAGGGCTGAAGAATCCGCAAAGGGTTCATTATAATGTCGCACGAGAAGCGGTAAGACCTCGGCGGCATTGGGTTTAACAATCAATTCATGGTGCTCTGTCCCGTAGCGTTCGGCCAGCAATCGTGCATACGGCAATTCGTTAAAAGTCTCTTCTTCAAAACCAATGGAAAAAGTTTTTACCGGCCGGGCATTTTCCTGTGCCATAAGAGCAACCACGGTAGCAGAATCTATGCCACCACTCAAAAATGCGCCAAGTGGCACATCAGATATCATTCGCAACCTGACCGACTCACGCAGGCGTTGCAGGAGTTCCGCTTCAATTTCTTCCTGAGTGGCGCCGGTCTTCTTGGAAAGCGATGGTTCCCAGTAGCGCTGCGTCTTCACATTGCCCTTGAGGTCGCACATCAGATATTCTCCCGGCCTCAATCGCTTGATCCCCTTAAATGCGGTGAGAGGACTGGGTACGAATTGATATGTCAGATATTGGTCAATGGCGTGATAATTCGGAGAAACAGATACATCCGGTTCTGCGGTAATTGCCTTGATTTCAGAACCAAACACAAAAGATTGCGGGGTTACGGTATAGCAAAAAGGTTTTTTCCCCATTCGGTCCCGGGCACAAAACAGGATTTTACGGCGATTATCCCAGAGTGCAAAAGCAAACATTCCCCGCAGTTTCTGCAAACATGCCACCCCTTCGTCTTCGTAGAGATGAATGATCACTTCAGTGTCAGATTTCGTTGCGAATCGATGCCCGCGTTCTTGCAACTGCCTGCGCAATTCCTGAAAATTGTAAATCTCTCCGTTGAAGACAAGCCACACGGTGCGGTCTTCATTACTGAGTGGAGGACAAGCGCCGGATGCAAGGTCAATGATGGAAAGTCTCCGCTGTCCCAACCCAACGTGAGGTGCTGTGTATATACCTTCGTTATCAGGACCGCGATGCATAATGGTTTTACACATTGCCCGAATGGAGTCAGGCGTAGGAATATTATCTTTAAATATCAGTTTTCCGCAGATTCCACACATAAATCATTTTAAACTATTTTCGACCATAATGTTTCCATGGCTATTGCTTTGGTTCACCTTGCGAGGAAGGAGAGCCCTCCCTATACATAATAGTAAGTAAAAAGGAATGATTTCCCAAACAAAATTTGCCAGAAGGCTGAAAGTTGTAGACCTGAATGTGTAATACACCTTAAGACATAAAAAAGTATAAAACAAAGTTCCTAAAAACTCTGTTTGATGTTTTAAATACCAGCGATGAAGTTGAGCCAGAATATAGCCCAAAATTGCACCCCGCAGGACAAGCTCTAACCAATCCCACCCCACGATGGATTGAGTGATAACACCCCACATCAGTCCTTGGCCGGTTCCACTAATACCAATCTCGCGGAGGTACCATTCAGAGGCCGATATCTTCTCAAACGGCATTAATTGCTGGAGCGGTAGGATCGTAATAAAATCGTTTATATGTAAATACCAGGGTAAAACAGCACCTGCTAACTTTCGCTGTGATACATCGTATGCTGTCCCAAGTAATGCCTGGAATTCGTTACCTCCGGAAAAAATACCCGCATTTGCCTGCGATAAATCCGTCTGCAAAGAAGTGAAATCAATATAAGCACGGTAGAGACCCAAAAAAATAAAAAATATAAATAGCAATGTCCCTGATATGAGCAGAAATCTCATAGTTAAAGGTTTAATCATCCGGTGATAAAGCAAGGCTGAGGCCATAAGGAACAAGACCAAACCGGTTCGGGCGCCTTTTAGAATAAGCGCCTGAACAATTTCAGCCGCAATCCACAGCAGCAAAATAATAAGCCACTTTTTTTGGCGGCATCGACTAACAACAATAAAAAGCAAAGCCAACTTAAAGACGAACAGAATACCCGCCAACTTAACAGATATCTGCAATAGGAGGAGAGGTAAGCTCGCGAGCGCGGCTATGTTTTCAGCAAATACTTCTGGCGCATAGCTGTTATGGAAATTAACACCTGTCATTATCTGCAAAAGAAAAAGATAGCCTGTCAAGAGCAGGAAAAAAGTAATGATAACTTTCCGGGTAGAACTACTTGGGGTGCCAACATTACCTGTTTCTATGGTTCCTCTGCCTCGAAACACCGAATAGAAAACCACAAAAGAAAAAAGATACAACACATGGCGCAAATGGAAAATGCCCAGTTCAGCGGGTGAGATATGATACGACCGCAATCGGGAATCGGCGAAGAGGCCAAACCGCAACCCATCAACCCAATAATTAACCAGAGGATAAACAGTATAGACAAGTGTGGCCAGAGCGCAGAATACGCCCACATCAAAAAAAGGAATCTTTTTGTCGCGAGCCCACAACGTCATCCACAGCCAGAGCACCATAATGACGCATGCAAGTCCCGGCGTCGCCACATAACGCTCATCGACCGTCATGAATGCCAGCGCAAAGGCGCTTAATAATATTGTTATAAAAACTACTCGAGTCGTTCTATTTTGAATACGCATCGTACACCGTTTGAATTATTTACAATCTCGCTGCTCCATACCATTCCTGATAAGATCGCCCGCTTTCATAAGAAGTTTAGCTATCTTGTAATCCTTCCGTACCCGTCTGAAGCCATTGAGGGCAATTCTTTCACGTTCCTCATCATGAGCGAGGTAATATCGAACCTTATCTATGAGTTCACCTGCATCCCGATAGGAAACGACCTCTTCCCCAACTGAAAAAAAACGTTTCAGGTATTCTCCCCCGTCGGAAATCTGCATGACGCCGTTAGCCGGAAGGTCATACATGCGGTATCCACCAACCGTATAATCTCCCCGGTTATGTACATTAATCCCGATCTTCGCGCGCTGGTAAAGCGGCACATAATCTGCAAAAGCCAGAGGCCTCACCCAACCGGGGAAACCGTATTTAACATTAAAATAGACATTCTTTTTCAGATCTGTCAGTCCATGAAGCCACAAACGCCTACCCAATGCCTTTTTAACCGCGGCAAGCAACGGCATTTTGTTTACGTGCAATGCTCCAACAAAAATCACATCAATATCACGTTTTGCGGAGAGTATATCCAATTCTGTTTTTGAAGGATCACAGAGCGCATCGAAGGAAGCAAGTGGCCAGAAATCGACCCTTTTGGCGCCGCAGTAGCGGAGCTTCTCTTCCATGCCCATATCTCTGCTATAAGCTGGACTATGGTAAAGAATATGGTCATAAGCGTGTAGGTACGCAAAGTCTCGGTCGTATGTTATCAAAGAGCCGTCGGTTGTTCTAAGAACTTTATAAATTGAGATTTTCTTTAAAAAATCTGGATGATATGGGAAACAGTTATCAACTATAAGTGCATCGGGTTGGCTATCACGGATTAACTGTTCAAGGTCAGCATACATCTGAAGCAGACCGGTATGGTATTGGAAATAGAGGTTGTCAAGCAACTGTGCTCGAACATAGAGGTTTGAATCGAGATATTTGTCATGATTGAATGGGATAAACCGGTAACACTCACTGGAGGCTGCGGCGATTTCCCTCTGCCAATAGTCTGCCTCGAACCCGCGTTTATTGAAGGAATAAATAATCTTCGTCAGATGCGTTTCCCCCTTAAAACAAAATTGTAGCTTGGATTCCAATCGCGATTACGGTAGTGTTGAATGACCGCGAAATGTTTTTCAAAACGGCGGACAAGATCGGCAACCCGAAAACCCCTCATCCCAATTTCAAAAAAATGCTGTCCCGCACAATAACGCGGAGTGATACCATCCGGCTTATGAAAATAGTTGAACAGATCCAAAATAAACGACAGATTAATGCCCTTTAAATCCATTTTCAGTCGCACTTGAAAGTGCCGCCCTGCAACCGGCAGATATACTATACAATATCTACCAACCCTGGCTAATTCCGATAAACAACGATCAAGATAGGGAATAGCAAGGTGCTCTAATACATGGGATGCAATAACAATGTCAAAGCTGCTGTCCTTAAACATAGAGAGATCGTGGACACTACCGAGCACATCAGGCTTAAATGTTTCATCAATATCGAAGGTTGTTACTTCGTAGTTCCGCCATTTCAATACCTGCGTGTCGAGTCCCTGGCCAGGCCCGATGATTAGAATCTTTTTCACATCACCGCATAGCTGTAGATCACGACATTGGCAGAAAGTGTTGATAAAATTTGACAAATTTAGCTGACCAGCCCATGCTTCCCGGTCAACCGGCATTACTGACGGAACAGGGATATCTTTATTTATGAACTTATTCTTTTTTATTGGATTTGTAATCATTAGTCGGCTATTATGCCGTATATTAACCCAATTCCTTACATTCCTTTCTATACAGGAAAGCAACAAGAGAGAAATGAAGAATTAATCCCAGTATAGCTGAGCCCGTATAAGCAATTGCCAAGCCAGCGCCTTTATAAGACTGAACGAAAAAGTATGCCATAACGACGAAGAACGCCTCTCTTGGAATATGTATACTGAAAAACGAAAGCCATATCTTTGCCTGGGATTGAACATACTGATACAGAGCAATGCTCAAACCATCAAAAATAGCAGAAACAAGAAGAATCCACAGAAGAAAACGCCCAGTTCCAAAATCCTTTCCGAAAAGTTGAAGAATATGTCGCCCGAAAACCCCCATGACAAAAGCGGAGCCTAAAGAAACGAAAAAGATATGCCGTACGTTAGATTTATACACCCTACGGTAATGCGCCATGTCCCTTTTTGCCTTTTCGTTATTCAGGATAGAAAGCCCAACACTGTTCATCGTATTTGGCAAGAACAACACAAGAATACGAAAACTATTAGCTGCACTATAAAGCGCCATTTCCCCATACCCTCCGGGTTGGCGAACAAGAAAAGAGTTGGCGAGCCAGATCATCGGCATAGAGTAGTACCCGGCGATTGCCGCAGGCAACGCAAATTTAAAGACTATCGCCTTTTCCTGACTCAGGCTACCCCTGTATTGGGGCTTAATACCCTGCATTCTGGTTTCAATCCGAAGCCACCTGTTGTGAATGACGCAACGGACAAAAGCGCTTATGCTAAGTCCAACGAGAGTGCCATTCAGCCCGCCCCACCAGGCCCCGAGGGAAATGGCAGCCACAGCTACGATCCCACTTACTACTCCTGCTTTTGCAAGGCCACCGTATGCCTCCAGTCCCGAAAGTGCCCCGGTCTGGTAGCCATTTATGGAAGAGAAAAAGAGATACCCAACGCCTATCATCAATGCGCTTGCGAGGTGTGGGGCTTTGAGCATATTGCTGGTCAGCCAGGGCGCCAGACCAATAAGCAGTAATGCTCCCACTCCAGCCATTATTGCGGAGACAAGAGCGCACAAGCCTATAATTCGCCCGACTCTCTGCGAATCACTGGAACGATATTCTGCAATATATTTTGAAGCGGTGTATCCGGTAGAGAGTTGGGATAGAGTCGCCATCGTAAGCAAAGTGCTCTGCACCATCGCATATTCGCCAAACGTTTGCTTCAGAAGGATTCGGGCAACGATAATGTTGATGATCAAAGTACTGCCCTGGTTAAACGCAACGGCAATCAAATTCAATGTTGCGCCCTTAATCAGTCTATCTCGAATTCTCATCATTTATTCTATCAAGCAATCGCATTTGATATTAGTTTAAAAATCATTCAACAGTTTCCTTGTCCGCAATAAATTAACCAATTCCAGTTTTATCATTTTCAATTCAAATTATACGA
>Ga0180009_10007625_pt1 | contig 10983 bp, 14 predicted proteins | sample OS_PC_MetaG_FD_123537 | JGI IMG/M metagenome (GOLD analysis project Ga0180009, IMG submission 123537) | Groundwater microbial communities from the Aspo Hard Rock Laboratory (HRL) deep subsurface site, Sweden - OS_PC_MetaG | ecosystem: Environmental > Aquatic > Deep subsurface > Groundwater...
TGTAATATTCCTACAACTGTGACCCCGGTGGACACCCAGCCTGTTCTCCAAGGAGCATCAATCACCCAGGTCAATTACACCTACATCGTCGGGAAGGGGGAAACCTTGGAATCAATTGCTTTTAAGATTTTCGGATCAATGCATGATTATAGCTATAATGTTGTTAATAAGATCTATAATGATATAGACAACAGTTTTAGAAATGTAAATCCTTTTTTAGAAAAAATAAATATTACGCAGGAGCTGGCCCCTGGAGAGATAAAAATGGTTCTCAATTATGAAGATTCTCAACAACTAAAAAATATCCCTCCAAATTGTGCAGATTTCAAGGCAACTTGGGCAAATTTAGATAAAACTGATTGCCATCTGGTTAATTTATTGCTAAATGGGGACATATTGAGAAATGAAAAATGCTTTTTCATACCCGATGTGATTGGAATAAATAATAATTGTGTTTCCTGTTCTCAGGCAAAAAACTGTTCAGATTTCAATAATGATGAAGAAAGATGCAATGATCTGACCTGCACTGGAAAAATACAATGTGAATATGTGAATAAGAAATGTGTTATAAAGGGTACTGAAAAAAAAGCTGAAGAGCTATATGGTTTGGCTGCCAATATCAAAAATGATAATTTGAAAAAATCTAAAGCATATGCTGATGTCATTAAAAAATATCCTGGAACAATCTCAGCTAAAAACGCTATTGGTCAAATGATGAAAATTGCTGAAGCTTCAAATGGAGACATCATTTTATATGGCCAAGTAGCCCAGTTTGGAACACCATCTTATCAAGAAAAGGACCCATATGTTTACACTGTTGGGATGAGGGCTAAAACAATAATCAGTGCAATAAATGCCTTCGATAATCTAAATGCTGATTTTAATTCTTGCTATAACTCTAATCTTGAATATTGCATGTGTTTCATGCCAAACTCTTTGAATAATTTCTCAAATATGACTAATATGGGCTTTTCAATAGATTTTGGAGATACAAATATTACTCTGAAATATTTCTTTTATGAAATTAGCGATTCCATCTCTCTCGGAACCCCCACTTCCCTGTCAATAAAATCTTTAACCAATACACCCTATAGGGTAAATTGCACTATCAATCAGATCTATACCTCCATGGATATGAAAAAGCTTTTAACGAGTTATTCAAAAGATTCCAATTTTTTAACCACCCGTAATACTGGCTTGGGATCTGCACTAAAAAAAGGAAAGAGCATCTGTCTTTCAAACAATAAAATTGATTTTAATAACATCCCTTTTGGATCAAATAACATCTGTTAAATAATCAATAAACACTTATTATCTTATATTTTCCTTCAATCTTTCTAAATTTCATTGAGAACGTCTCTATTGGGAAATTTTTATGTGTTGGAACTGCATAAATCACCATATCATCATCTTCAAAATTTACACATGTTTCTGGATCATCCCCCCTTATCCCTGCACATGATTCTATCATTATTATATCAATAAGATTTTCCGGAGAGAATTTCTTATAATCAATCTCATAAAAATTCTTTTTTATTTGAAATATGAATTTTTCCCTATTCTCTTTGTAATCTAAATAATTTTTAGTTTTTACATGATAAACCTTGTCTGCGTAGAATGAAAAAGATTTTTCAGCATCCTCTTTTAATATTGAATCCAGATATTCAAGGAAAACCTTTTTAACTTCTATAATTCTGTTCCATCGATCCGCAGATTCTTTTCCAATATTGGCTCTTTTTTCCTGATTCTCTTTTGAGTAATATTCATCTGCCTCTCTTTTCTCTCTCAAATGCCCCTTATATTGGGTGTCTTCCTTGATCTTATTTTCAATTATTTGATTAAATTTCTTAAAGGGGGTTGAAGAACTGATTTTGAGAAAATATGCGTTGTTTGATTTACATTTATATGAGATAATATCAGTTTTTATATTCTTTTCAGATAATTTATTCTTTGCTTTTATTACTTCTGATTCCCTGGAGGGATCTATATCCAGAATAATCACATAGTCTATATTCTCGGATTTTTTGGCAATCTCTTCAGAAGAAGATATTTGGGGAAGAAAAATATTCAGCCCAATTAAAGTTTCAAGAGCAAGCTTTCTCATAATTCCCATAGCTTTTTAAGATATTAAAAACTTATAAACTTTTTGAAATCATATCATGAAAAGAAATGCTGAGAACAGGATTTGTGCTTAAGAATGAAATTTTTGGCACTGCCAGAAAATTGAAAATTTTCTAAGCAGAACCGAGGTTCAAATCTAAAAAATGCGGAGAACAGGATTTGAACCTGTGAAGGCACTAAGCCACTACGGCCTAAACGTAGTCCGTTTGACCACTCCGGCATCTCCGCATTAACCAAGAAGAATCAAGAGAATATTTAAAGTTATCATTGACTATCAAAATAATTAATCCCCTTCTTTCAAATGATTTATGAAGACCTTTAAAATCTGGCCGGCTGCCAATTTTTTACTTAAAAGTTTTTGTTTTATGGCAAAATCAAGGAAAATACACTCTAGGACTATGCACTATTTAGAATTAAGGGTCAAAGGTATTTACTTTTTTGAGGATGCAGGGGAAATCCAAAGAATTGTGTTTCCTCTAACAAATGATAGACCCAAGCTTCGTTTCATCTCGTTGTTCACGATTTCTTTTGTATTATCCACTACGATATTTATGTGGATATCAAACGCAAGCAATGTTCCAACCAATTGTTTATTGTCTTTCAATTCTATCAAGATCTCTTTACCTTTTGACTCGTTCAATAAATCCAATGGCCTTTCTATGCCGTTAACCATAATAGCAATTCTCGATGGAAGTTTTTAAACCTTTTTGTGGTGCAAAACACGGATTTATTATTGGGAAAATTCTCATTTCTAGAAAGGTATTTAAAGCATTAATTTTTTCAAGTCTCATGAAGAAGATAAGCGGTGGAAAATACCATCCTTCAAGAAAGAAGAAATTGTACGAAAGGCACAGCACTTCAAGGCTAACTTCTCTTTCAGCAGAAAAGAGAAAAGATTTGAGGAATAAGTGCGGAAAGATCAAAAAAGTACTTCTTTCAATGGACAAGGCATTTGTTTTAGATAAAAAAACCAATAAGGGAAAGGTTGTAAAAATCAAGTCAGTAATTCAAATTCCTTCAAACAGATATTTGAAAAATATCCTAGTTAAGGGAGCAATAATCGATACTGAAATGGGCAAGGCAAAGATAACAAACAGGCCCGGACAGGAAGGGAACATCTTCGCAGTTTTAACCTAATAATTCTTTACAAAATATTCTCTAGACTATGGGCCATATCTTGCGGTGGCGAAAGATTTAAAAAGCAAAACCGAAAGCTTTATAAATCATTATTTGATTATTTTAAAATGCTTAGAAACTTTCAGTTTCTGGCATGTCCAAAACCAAGGTTTTAAGCATAAAAATGTCGTCTAATGTAAAAAAATGTCCGGAATGCGGTTCTACAAAGTTGATTTATGACGAACAGAGGGGGGAAAGCGTATGTTCTGCTTGTGGATTAGTTGTTGAAAGAGAAATGATAGATCAGGGACAGGAATGGAGAACTGGTTTTGAGGATGGCCCCAAGAAGGGAAGGGGGGGAGCACCACTATCTTTACAGAAATTTGACAAAGGACTTACTACTAACATAGGAGAGACCTCTGATATTTACAAGCTTGGAGAAAAGAGAATAAAGAAATACAGCAGACTGAAAAAGTGGCAAGAAAGAGTTTCAACAAGCATTGAAAGAAATCTTAGATTGGCAATGTCAGAATTAAGAAAAGTTGCAAATTTTCTAAACCTTCCAAACATAGTCAAAGAAGAAGCATCCAGAATCTATAATCTTGTTTTGCAAAGGGGCCTAGTAAGAGGAAGAAGTATGGAATCCGTTATCGCAGCATGCATATATGCTGCATGCAGGACTTATAACATTCCAAGAACTCTTGATGAGATTGCGGCAACATCTGATGTTGAAAGAAAAGAAATAGGAAGAACATATCGATTCATAACAAGAAAGCTTGCTATAAATATCACTCCAAGCAATCCAAAAGATTATATTTCAAGATTTTCTTCAGTACTTCATTTGTCTCCAAAGGCACAGAATGAAGCTCTTAAGATCCTTAAGAGAGCAGAACTTTCCGAATTGACATCGGGAAGAGGGCCTGCAGGAATTGCAGCGGCCGCACTTTATGTTGCAGCTTTATTAAATGGGGAAAAGAGAACACAGAGAGAGGTTGCAGACGTAGCCGGAATTACTGAAGTAACAATAAGGAATAGGTATAAGGAACTTCTTGGAAAGTTGGGCTTAGAAGAAAAGCTTAAGCTTAAGGAAGCTGAGAAGGGCAGCAAGTAATTATTTATCAAATAAACTTTTTCTGATTATATTTCAACTGAATCCAGATCTCTTGGAAGGAAAGAATTCTTGAATACTTTTTTTGCCTCTTTCAAAACATCTGCTTCATTTATTTCATATCTTTGGGAAACATGGGTAAGATAAAGTGCCTTGGCCTTTGATTTTTTTGCAATGGTTGCAGCCCTTTCCGCAGTGAGATGTTTGTAACTGTCTGCCTTATCTTCATCTTTTTTCATGTATGTTGATTCACAAACCAAAACATCTGCATCCTCTGCTGCCTTGAAGCAATTTTCATTAAGAGCAGTGTCCATAATAAATGCTATTTTCTTTCCCTCTTGAACATAAGTAACCTTTTTTGACAGGATTTTCTTTCCATTGAAAACCACATCTTCTCCTTGTTGCAATTTTCCTACAATGGGTCCTTTCAGTCCAAGCTTTTTGATTTTGGCAACATCCATCCGGGTTTTTGGCTTTTCTTCGAATGAGTATGCCAATGCCTTTATTCCGTGTTCCATCCTATATGCGCGAAGAATAAATTTGCCATTGTAGATTACTCCTTCATCAATCTCATGGATCTTGATATCTATTTTTCCTTCAAATATAAACATGCCGAGCATGGTTTCTATGAATCTCTTCGTTCCAGACGGCCCATAAATGTCAAGGGTTCGATTGTAATTATTGAGTGCAAGGGTCTGAAGCAGTCCCGGAATTCCAAGGATATGGTCTCCATGCCAATGGGTTATGAGCAATTTTGTAAGTTTGCAAGGATTTATGCCTGCCTTTCTAAATTGCCTCTGGGTTCCTTCCCCACAATCAACAAGAATTGTTTCATCCCCATATCTCAGAAGCATGGCTGTATGATTTCTACTTCTTGTGGGGATTGCCTGGGATGTTCCTAAAAATGTCAAATTCATAATCCCCTCAAGAAACTAAGCTTTAAATATATTCTTTCCATTGATATGGTCATGGTTAAGGTAAACAAATCAAAGAAACAATCCATTTCTGAAAAAAGAAAAATTAAAGCGGTACTTTCAGCAGGAAGAGTAACAAGCAATACCTCTGATGCATTTCAAATGCATGAAAGCGGAAGATTCGGAGAAAAAGTAGAGGGGAAAATACAATATTCATTGGTTGAGGCATTATATTTGATGAACAAGGACAGGCTTGAAGTTCTTCAGAAAAAAAAGAAAATAAAATCAGAGAAATTCATAGAACTGGCATGTGAAAAAGAGTCAAACTTTATGGCAAAATATCCGGTTTTTAGAGATCTAAGGGACAGGGGATATATCGTCAAAACTGCATTGAAGTTTGGAGCAGATTTTAGGGTATATAACAAGGGAGTAAAGCCGGGGGAGGATCATGCAAAATGGATAGTCTTCCCGGTGTATGAATCTTCTGTAATGACTTGGCATGATTTTGCTGCAAAAAATAGGGTTGCCCATTCAACAAAGAAAAATCTTCTAATTGCAATAGTGGATGATGAGGGCGATGTTACATATTACGAATGCAGGTGGATAAGACCCTAATTGTGCCACAAAGTTTAAAACAAAACATTTCTTTCAACGTCCATGGATACTAATTCATTTAATGTTAATGTTCTAAAAGAAAAGCCAAGAATAGTCAACCTTCTGAATATAAGGGGGCCTTCTGTTGCTCCTGCAGTATCCAAGGAGTTAGGCCTTAACAGCTTTTTAGCATCAGCCCTGCTCTCAGAACTTCTACATGAGAAATTAATAAAAGCATCAAATATGAAAGTCGGAGGCGGACCACTATATTATATACTTGGACAGGAGGCATTAGTTGAAAACTTTATACAATATCTACCTGGAAAAGAAAGGGAAGCTTTTAAGATGATCAAGGGGGAAGAGATACTTGAGGATTCAAAACAGGAACCAGCCATAAGGGTTGCATTGAGAGCAATAAAGGATTTTGCCATTCCAATGAAAATTCATCTTGATGATGGTGAGAGAATATTCTGGAAGCTCCATACTATTGGAAAAGAAGAGTTTGAAAAGAGGATAAATTTTATTCTCAATCCAAGGCCCCAGGAAGTTCAAAAGGAAGAGGCAAAAAAGCCAAAACCTCTTTTGGAAACTCTAAAACAGGAAACGATGGAAGAATCCAAAGAAGTAGAAGAAAAACCACTTAGGGAAGACAGAGAAAGTAAGACTGAGAAGGCAGGAAAAAAGCCTAAGAGGGAGAAAAAATCCAAAGGATCATTTGATTTCGAGGTTGACTGTTGGATTAGAGAGAATGGTGCTACAGTAATTGAAATGTCAAAGGACGGAAAAAATGCCATGGGGAAGATATCTATTCCTGAAAAGGGAGACTATGTTCTAATTGCAAGAAATAAGAAAACTCTTGATGAACTTGACCTGATTATTGCAAACCAAATAGGGCTTCATGAAAAGATGCCTATTCTTCTTTTGGCAAACGGGAAACTGAATAAGAAGGCAGAAGAGGTATTTAGCCTTTTTAGGGGCATAACCCTTCATAGGTTATAATCTCTTGAATCCATTTTTGAGGGGACATAATATTTAAATAGGGACTTCAATGGTTACTAAATAATGGGAAGAATAAAAGGAACGATAATAAAAAGGAGTGGAAAGGACCTTATTAGATATAATCCGGGAAAGTTTAATTCTAACTTTGAAGATAATAAAAAAATTGTTATCCAAATTCTGCCCGAAGTTAACAAGAAGTTCATAAACAGCATAGCAGGGTATGTAACAAGACTTGTTAAGAAAGAAGAAACAAAGAAGTAATTAAGCGAGACAAATTATATGGAAAGAAGCGACGAAAATGTGGTATTTATTGGCGGAAAGCCATTTATGAATTATGTTACTGCCGTGGTTATGCAATTTACAACAAAGGGTGCGAGAGAAGTAAATATTCGGGCTAGGGGGAAATTTATTGCAAGGGCAGTTGATGTTGCGGAGATATGCATTAAAAGATTCTTAAAGGAGCGCAATGTGGTTGTTAAGAAAATCAGTATTGATAGTGAAGAGTTTGATAATCGTGAAGGAAAAAGAGTAAATGTAAGTTTGATAGATATTGTTGTAGGATTAAATCGATAATTCTTTAGAATATTATTATAGCTATTTACTATAAAAAAAGTTAAAAAGAGCTTAATCGCTAATTTTATGCTTAGAAGACAGAACTTTCAGGAAGGATATGGGTTTTGAAATATGTTACATCCACAAAAAGAGGACGAAGAGGCATTGTTGAGCATTCTTACTATTGTGTCTCCGGGAACATCATTGAGGGCGGCAATAGATGACATTGCAAAGGGGAGACTAGGAGCATTAATAGTCGTAGGAAATCCTCCAGAGGTCATAGAATTAATAAATGGGGGTTTTGAAGTAAACTGTAAATTTTCACCTCAGAAACTTGTTGAACTCTGTAAGATGGATGGAGCGATAATAGTTGACAGCGAACTTAAGAAAATTCTGCATTCTAATACTCAACTTATTCCAAATCCTAAAATCGAGACTACTGAAACTGGAACAAGGCATAAGGCTGCAGAAAGAACGGCAAAGCAAGTGGATCAATTGGTTATTGCAGTCTCTGAAAGAAAAGGGAGCATCACCCTCTATAAGGGAAAAACAAAATATGTTCTGAGGTCTACACAGGATCTTTTGAACAGATCTGGAGAGACATTGAGAATGCTTGAGAATCATAAAGACATTTATCATGAGCTGATGCTTAATCTTAATGTTCTCGAGTTTACTAGCCTTGCAAGCCTAAATGATGCAGTCTTGGCAATACAGAAAGCAGAGATCATTGAGAGGATAGAACAAATTGTAAGGAGATATATAATAGAGCTTGGAGTGGAGGGAGCATTAATTGAGATGCAATTAAAAGAAATCATCAAAGGCATTTCAAAGGAAGAATTACTTATTGTTAAAGATTATAGTTTGAAAGATGAATTATCTACAAAAGTTGAGTTGTCACAGTTGTCCCTTGAAAAGCTCATAGATACTTCAAATATTCTGAAGGTTTTGGGATATGACAAACTTGAAGAGGTTGTGGAAGTGGAAGGGCATAGAATATTATCCAAGATTCCAATATCTAAAGAAAAGATATCATTGCTCGTGACTCATCTTGGAAATCTTCAGAGCATAATCTCATTATCAGAGGCAGACATTTCTGAATATCTGGGGGATGAAGCCGCAAAGGCATTTATGGAAGGATTGTCAAATCTTAAGGAACAGGTAATGCTTGGAAAGAAAATCTAGGACCGCCTATTTCTTATTATGTATGCAATATAATATACTAAGGCAATTGTCAAAATGAAGATTATGAACATATCTATGTATTCTGTGTAATGATAGACCAGCTGCCAGTTCTTTTCGAGAATATAACCCAGCCACAGTAATATGGCATTCCATATTCCTGCCCCTATTATTGTGAACATTGAAAATTCAAAAAGATTCATTCTCCCAACGCCCGCTGGAATTGAGATTACGTGCCTTATTCCCGGGATAAACCTCCCAATGAGAATTGTTATATCTCCCCTTTTTGCAAACCATTCCTCTGATTTTTTCAGATGATGTTCATTTATTAAAAAATATCTTCCAAATTTTCTAACAAATGGGATTCCTCCGTAATATCCTAGATAATATGAAAATAATGATCCTGCAAGGCATCCAATGGTTGATACAATCAGGGCTGTCCAAAATTCAAAAGTCCCATTTGCAACAAGGAATCCTGCAAAAGGCATGACAAGTTCAGATGGAAGGGGAAACATTGTGCTTTCAAGTGCCATTAAGAAGAACATTCCCCAATAACCTACTGAAGAAATGAATGCAGTTATATTGTTTACGAATAGGTCTATTATCATAGTCTTTTTTGGGAAATGCTTGTGAGCATGCTCAGAAACCTATAGTTTCTAGCACTCCAAAAAGCTTTGCTTTTTCAGAGGATTTGAAAATCTGCCTAATGCCTGTGGGCAGATTTGAACTGCCGACATCTGCCTTATGAGAGCAGTGTTCTGACCGGGCTGAACTACACAGGCGTTATAATACCAAGTAAAAAGAGCTATTTAAAAGGTTTCTGATAAGGGGAAAAGGATTTATATGTTGCTGCAGTTATAATATCATAATGAAAAAATTAGCAGTGATTTTGTTATTTGCAATCCTTATGGGCGGCGTTGTATCTGCACAGCTTTCTCAAGAGGAATCTAAATTAACCAAGAATGTCCCTGATATTTTGGGATTGAAAGTACCATTTTTTGTTGAAGCTCAAAATCTCATTAAAAGATGGAATCAACCCATTTCGGTAATTAGCGGAGAAAAGTTGTCTGTACATTTAGATCCAACATTCAAAGGAATAAATCCCTTCCCGCCTAAACTGTTAATTAAATTTGTTGATCCAAAAACTTTCGTAACAATTACTGTTACATTTTCCGGTCTTGGAACTTCTTTTACAAGCGTTTCATCAAATTTTGTTTTAAGGTTTGGATAATTCTCTTTTTATTTTGTTCGCTATCTCTTGCATGTCTTCTGAAGAAATTTTTTCGGTTTTCCATTTAATCTCTCTGTTATCTCCCTTATATCTTGGAATCAAATGGAAATGAATATGGGGTATATCCTGTCCGGCATCTTTTCCATTGCTTTGCACAATGTTGGATGCAGGAGCGTTTAGGGATTTAAGGATTCCTGGAAAAATCTTTTTGATTGTTTTTATTATATTTTCCAATTCTTTTTCAGGAATTTCAAGGAAATTGGCATAATGTCTTTTTGGGATTATCAATGTGTGGCCAGGATTTACGGGATTTATATCTAAGAATGAAAATGTGGAATCATCCTCATAAATTTTTGAACAGGAGATTTCTCCCTTCACGATTTTGCAGAAAATGCAGTCATCCATTGTTTATTTGATAGTTTTCACCTTTTTTAATATTTGATCCTCATCTCTTTTTCTTGTCCAGTGCTGCCTTCCAAAGGTTACGAGGATGTAATTAATAGATCTCCAATATCTTTTTGGAAATAATTTTTCAAGATCCTTTTCTATCTTATATCTATTTTTATTTTTAGTCCACCCTAGCTTATAAGAAATCCTGCCCACATGCACATCAACACCGACTGCATCGGTTCCATGCGCCTCTGCGAGATAGACATTTCCAACCTTTCTTCCAACGCCCGGAAGTTTCATCAATCCTTCAATGTTTTTCGGGATTCCTTTTTCTGAGATTATTTTAGCAGTTTCTTTTATGTTTTTTGATTTTGTTTTGTAGAAATTAATCGGACGGATAATTTTCTTGATATTATTGAGTGGGGCATCCCCTAATCTTTTTGCGGAAGAATATTTTTTGAACAATTTTTCACAAACAACAATAGTTACTTCATCCCTTGTTTGGGCAGATAAAATTGTGGATATCAAAACTTTCCATTTCTCCTTCCATTCGGCCGCAAGCCTCATGGGATTTCCTTTTATGATTCTTTCAATTAATCTCAATTGTCTTATTGCTCTTTTTGAATTCATGCTAATATCAATCATTAATGCTTTAGAAATGTATGTTTTCTAATTAGCTGTGTTATCCGAAAATTAGTTCTCAAGGCTGATGTTAATCAGCCCATGAAATTCAATAAAAAGAGCTTGATTGAAACCTTAAGGCTGAAAAACGAGGGCAA
>Ga0180009_10007626_pt1 | contig 10980 bp, 11 predicted proteins | sample OS_PC_MetaG_FD_123537 | JGI IMG/M metagenome (GOLD analysis project Ga0180009, IMG submission 123537) | Groundwater microbial communities from the Aspo Hard Rock Laboratory (HRL) deep subsurface site, Sweden - OS_PC_MetaG | ecosystem: Environmental > Aquatic > Deep subsurface > Groundwater...
CGTGTTTTTGAGCAGGAAGAAGATTGTATTGAGGCCCTGTTAACAGGCAAGGTTAAATCAGGGGAGATATTAGTCATTCGCTATGAAGGCCCCAGAGGGGGACCGGGGATGCGGGAGATGGTTATGACCACCTACCTCATCGTCGAGATGGGCCTCGACAAGTCCGTGGCCCTGGTTACGGACGGTAGGTTTTCTGGAACCTCCGGCGGGCCCTGTATCGGGCATCTCGTCCCGGAAGCTATGGTAGGGGGCCCGATCGCAGTCCTCCGCGATGGGGACATCATCGACATCGACATCCCAAGCCGCCGCTTAAACGTAGAATTAAGCGACGAGGAGATCAAAAGAAGAAAAGCGACCTGGAAGGCCCCTCCGCCGAAAGTTACCCATGGCTGGTTAGCCCATTTCGCCAAACACGCGACCAGCGCGGATAAAGGTGCTTATCTGGAATGAAGTAGAAGTTAAATTCTCCCCCTTTTCATGAACCCGCGTTAAACCATACTCTAAATAGTGTATTTTTCTCCGTTAAATACGGCATTCACCCTATTGATTTTTTATTTAGTTTTACCTATAATAAGCTAATAATTTAATGCAAATCTTAAAAAAGAAAGGAGAATACAAAATGCGGTACATAAGTTTGTCACTGGTACTTCTCTTGGCCTTTATCTTCGGCTGTGCCCCCATGATTATTGAAGGGAGGAAGATTGATTCGGCGAAGCTAAAGCAACTGCAGATTGACGTTACCAAAACCAATAAAGTTGAAGAGCTCTTTGGCAAACCCGATAAGGTTGAAAGACTGCCCTCCGGGGAAGAGATGTATGTTTATCAATATGATAGAAAAAATCCCCATTGGTGGACCATGGATGCTGTGGACAAACAAAAATTAGAAGTGGTTCTCAAAGATGGGGTTGTGCAAACCTACAAACTGCGCACGGAAGGCAAAGAAGCCATTCTTAAAGAATAACCACCTTTAAACCATAAATATTCGAAAGGAGGAAAAGATGAGATACATAGGAGTGATTGCTATTCTTTTATTGGTATTCACCATCGGTTGCGGCCCAACGATTATGGAAGGGAAACGGATTGACGCTGCCAAAAGGAGCCAAATCATCAAAGGCCAGACTACAGCAGCAGAGGTCGTAGGAATTTGGGGCCAACCCGCTAAGATCGAAAAATTACCCTCAGGAGCAGAAAAGTACGTTTATCAGTCCTATAAGGAAGAATTTACCCACTGGTGGACACTACCCAAATATGAAAGACAGAAAATGGAAGTTATCATCGATAAGGGGATTGTTCAAGACTATAGCTATCAGGTGGACACCCAGGATGTCATTACCGATAAAGACGAATAAAAGCCACGGATAAGGGAAAAAAGTCTGTCTTTCCACTTGCCGCATGGCAGGTGAATCTTAAGAAATGGAGTGCGAGAGAAAATTTCTTGTACCCCTTTTCAATTCGTCTGCAGAAAGGAGATTCTGAAATGGCACTGACGGGTTCACAAACGGAAAAAAATTTGCAGGAGGCCTTTGCCGGGGAATCCCAGGCCAACCGTAAATATTTGGCTTTCGCCAAGAAAGCGGAACAGGAAGGTTTTAAGCAAGTGGCCAAACTGTTCAGGGCTGCGGCCGAGGCGGAAACCGTCCACGCTCATGCCCACTTGCGGGCCCTGGCAGGGATTCGATCCACCAAGGAAAACCTCCAGGAGGCCATCGCCGGCGAAACCCATGAATTCAAGCAAATGTACCCGGCGATGGTGGCAAAGGCCAAGGCGGAGGGCATCAAACAAGCAGAAATCAGCTTTGATTATGCCAACCAGGTGGAAAAGATCCATGCCGCCCTTTATGAAAACGCTTTAGCTAACCTGGGAAAGAACAAAGAAGCAGACTACTACGTTTGTCCGGTCTGCGGGTACACCGTAGAAGAGAAAGCCCCAAATACTTGCCCCATTTGCCAGACCCTGGGCTCCAAGTTTATCAAAATTTCCTGACGATCCTTGCCCATTCTACCCCCGAACCCATTCCCGGAGAAGAGAGTGTTGCAACGCTCTCTTCTCCGCTGGTATGCCGGTCACCAAAGAAATTTGCCCTGGCGGAAGAAGCGGGATCCTTATTGGATCATGGTCTCGGAGTTTATGCTGCAGCAGACCCGGGTCGAAACGGTCCTGCCCTATTTTGAGCGTTTCCTGAAACTTTTTCCCACCTTGCCATCTTTGGCTCAGGCCTCCTTGCATAAAGTGCTCAAAGCCTGGGCTGGCTTGGGTTACTATGCCCGGGCCAGGCACCTCCACCAAGCAGCTAAAATCATCTGGCGAAATTTTGCCGGAAAGATTCCGTCAACGAAAAAAAAACTTCTCTCTCTTCCTGGGTTCGGCCCTTATACTGCAGGAGCAGTAGCCAGCCTGGCCTTCAACAGGCCTGAGCCCGCGCTGGATGGAAATGTCAGGCGTGTCCTCCTTCGCGTGCATGGCCTCTGGAAAAGTGTACCGAGGAACCGACTGGAAAAAATTTTGGAAAAATTTATTAAAAAATTTATCCCTGCCGGCCGGGCCTCGGATTTTAATCAGGCCTTGATGGAACTTGGGGCCCTGATCTGCATTCCCTCCCAACCAAGGTGCCCTTCTTGTCCGGTTAAAAACTTCTGCTCTTACCAGAGAGGGGGAGATAAGGGGAAAAAGCGTTCGGGGAAAAAAATCCGGAAAGAGGTTTGGACCGTTGCTTTGGTTGAACAAGAAGGCCGATTTCTTTTGCACCGCCAAGAAGGAAAAGGCCTCCTGGCAGGCCTCTGGCAGTTTCCCATTGTGAGGGTGAACAAAAAAGGGGATGCAGGGGAGTTAAAAAAGGTAAAAGAATTAAAAGAAAGGAAAGCATTGAGAAGAATGCTGCAGGAGAAATTCGGGTTAAGAATCAAAATCAAAGGGTCTCTTCCTCCCCAAGATCATTCATTCACCCATATTCAAGTAACCATGAAACCCTTCCTTTGCTCTGTGGTAAGGCTGTCCTCTGCCCTCCCGGTCTCAAAAAACGTTCGCTGGATCAAACCCGTCAATTTTTCCCGTTACCCCATCTCTAAGGCCATGAGCAAAATCGCCGCCTTGATCCCCGACCCTCCCCCAAGGGAAGCAACCAGCGGATAATCCGCAGGTTTCGTATCCTTCTGCCTCTTCTAACATCCTTAAGACATCTCTTAGCCGAATTTCCCGGTCAGATATTCTTCAGTCCTCTTGTCTTTGGGGCCGGTAAACATTTTTCCCGTGGGTCCAAACTCAACGAGTTCACCCAGGTAGAGAAAGGCTGTAAAATCGGAAACCCGAGCGGCTTGGGCAATGTTGTGAGTAACTTGGATGATGGTGTCCGTGGTCTTTAAGTGGGAAACCAGTTCTTCGATATGGGCGGTGGATTTAGGATCTAAAGCGGAGGTGGGTTCATCGAGGAGAAGGATTTCCGGATGCATCGCCAAAGCTCGGGCGATACAGAGCCTCTGTTGTTGTCCGCCAGAAAGAAAGGTTCCCTTTCTGTGAAGCGCATCCTTGACTTCATCCCACAAAGCGGCCTTTTTCAAGGACTCCTCTACCGTCCGGTCCATTTCCTCCTTGTTCAATTTGATTCCGTTCAGATTATATCCGGCGACCACATTGTCATAAATGCTCATGGTAGGGAAAGGGTTGGGTTTCTGAAACACCATCCCGATCTGCCGGCGGACAATAATGGGGTCGGTGTTATAAATATCCTGATTATCGAGAAGGATCTTCCCTGAAACTTTGGCATTGGGAGTCAACTCATGCATCCGGTTGACGCAGCGGATAAGAGTCGTTTTCCCGCATCCGGAAGGTCCCATGATGGCGGTCAGCGTGTTTCTCGAAAAGGACAGATTAATGTCTTTCAAAACCATATTTTCACCAAAAGAAGCGCTGAAATTCTCAATCCTCAGAACTGTACTTTCCATTTTTTAGTCACCAATTTGGTTATGAGATTCAGGCCTAGGACGAAGGCGATTAGGACGAAAGAAGCCCCCCAAGCAAAGGCGTGCCATTCGGGATAGGGACTTGTCGCGTAATTGAAGATCGTCAAGGGAAGACTATTGATGGGCTTTAAAATGTTCTGGTTCATAAAAGGGCTGCCGAAGGCTGTAAAGAGCAACGGTGCTGTCTCCCCGGCCACGCGGGCAACGCCCAGCAGAATTCCGGAAAGGATGCCGCTCAAGCCCGCTGGCAGGATCACCTTCATGATCGTCCGCGAATAGGGAACTCCCAAGGCCAACGAAGCCTCCCGCAGGCTGTCGGGAACCAGTTTTAGGGTTTCTTCCGTAGCCATGACAATCACCGGCAACATCATAATCCCCAAAGCCACTCCCCCGGAAAGGGCTGAGAAGGAGCCCATCGGCATCACCACCCAAACATAGGCGATGATCCCGATGACAATGGAGGGGATCCCCTGGAGGATTTCTATCGACAACCTAGTCAAATAGGCCAATTTTCCCCCTCTGCATTCTGACAGAAAAATGCCTGCGAATACTCCCAAGGGAACAGAGAACAGAAAGGAAAGAACGATGAGCCAAAGAGTCCCAACAATCGCGTTGGAAATCCCGCCGCCGACTTCTCCGACCGGTTTCGGGAGCTGGGTTAGAAATTCCCAGTTGATCACGGATATTCCATTCTGGATGATCAGAGATAGGATCAAAAACATGGGCACAATCGAACAGAGGGAAAGGACGATGATGAGCGTTTTGAACAATTTGTCAGCCCAGATCCGACGGTGAATAGAGATTTCAGCCATACCCTTCATATCATTTTCTCGCGCTCATTTTGTGGATAATCAGCTTGCCTAAGACATTGATAATCATCGTTACAATAAAAAGCACCAGCGCCAATTCGATCAGACTCGCCAGGTAGAGACTCCCGGTGGCCTCTGTGAATTCGTTGGCGATGACACTGGCCATCGTACTGCCGGGACTAAAGATGCTCTTCGGCAGAAAATTCGAATTCCCGATGACCATAGTCACGGCCATGGTCTCTCCGAGGGCCCTTCCCAAGGCCAGGAGAATTCCGGCGAAAATGCCGGAGGAGGCGTACGGCAAGATGACTTTGCGGATCACTTCAAACCTGGTGGCCCCCAACGAAAGGGCCGCTTCTTTCAGATCCGAGGGGACCAGACTGATCACTTCCGTGCCAATAGAAGAGGCATAGGGGATGATCATGACCGCCAGCACCAAAGAGGAGGTGAAAATTCCAACCCCTTGAGGCGCAACCCCTAACTTCACCTCCAGCGCCCTCACCAGAGGAACAAGGATGAAGAGCCCCCAGAATCCATAGATCACGGAGGGAATCCCGGCAAGTAATTCAATGACGCTCTTCATGAAGGTAGAGGCATTTCCCTGCCGAAAATACTCTCCCAAGAAAATTGATACCGGCAGGGAAAAGACCATAGAAATAATCAAGGCCATAAAGGAACTCATCAGCGTGCCCACAAGAAAGGCTAATGCCCCAAAGTCACCTCGCACCGGATCCCAGGTCTTCCCAATCAGGAAGCTGAGGCCAAACTGGCGCAGCGCCGGCAGAGAGGCAACCACCAGCGAAAAGAAAATGGCCACAAGGAGAATCAACAAGCTGAGGCCCGCGAGATAGAGGAGCTTACGAAAAGAAGCTTCCGAGATACCCCGTTTGTACCGCAGGGTTGTTTTGGAGCGGGCCGTGGGAACTGCGACATCTGCTATTGTATGATTCATGGGTTTTTCCCGCATCTCAGATTCACGCCACCATGCCATGAAGAGATTAAAAAGGCAACGCGTAGAAAAATTTCCGACCTGCCTTTTCACTTTACTTCAGGATCGGGTTCTCTTTGTAAGTAATCGATTTGATCAGCTTCTCCGCTTTCCCCACTGCCGCCTTGGAGAGGGGGGCATAATGTAAGGGTTCGGAATATTTTTGCCCCTCATGGGTCATCCACCAGAGGAGATTTACAAGGGCCTTGGCTTTTTCTTCTGGCTTGTCCGCGTAGTTCTGCTCTTTATAGACTAAAATCCAGGTGAAACCGCTGATCGAATACCCCTCGGCAGCGTCCGTATCGGTCAAATCAACTTTCATATCATCTGGCAAGGCAGTATTTGCGGCCAGACTTGTCGAAGCGATTGTCGGCTTTACAAAATTGCCTTTCTTGTTCTTGATCGTACCGTAGGGCATCTTGTTCTGGAGGGCATAAATAAGCTCCACATAGCCGAAACTGCCCGGTGTCTGTTTCACCAAACCGGCCACCCCAGGATTCCCTTTGCCCCCTAACCCCACGGGCCAGTTTAGGGAGGGGCCGGCACCCACTTTTTCCTTCCATTCCGGGCTGACCTTGCTCAAATAGCTGCTGAATATAAAGGTCGTCCCGCTGCCATCGGACCGGTGAACCACGATAATATCAGTATCTGGAAGCTTTATTCCAGGATTTATCGCGGTAATCCGTCGGTCGTTCCATTTCTTGATTTTCCCGAGAAAGATGTCGGCAATGACATCCGGTGTAAATTTTAGTTGCGGATCCCCAGACAAATTGTAGGTTACGACCACGGCACCCGCACAGGTAGGAATATGAAGAACGGGCGCACCGGCCTCCTTTAAATCCTTTTCGGTCATGATGGCATCCGACCCTCCGAAATCCACTATTTTATTGGTAAGTTGGCGAATCCCTCCACCCGAACCGATTGCCTGATAATTGATCTTTACCCCATACTCTTTATTATAAACATCGAACATCTTGGAATAGAGTGGATATGGAAAGGTAGCCCCCGCACCTATGAGTTCTACGTCCGCGGAGAATCCCGAACTGCAAAGACCTAAAAGAATGGGGAACAACATGACGAACATTAACCCCTTTTTCTTTCTTAACCCCTTCGTGAAATTTTTTGCAAACCACTTCAAATTATCTTTCATTTATCCCTCTCCCTTTGAAAATTTAATTTTATCAAGATCAATTTAATCTTTCTCTGTTAAGTTATGATAAATAATTTGTTAATTTATTGTTAATTCTGAAATTTAAGGGGTATATCTTTGGAGACACACCGGCCTGGGCAGGAACGAGTTGAGCCAAGCGAAAGCAGTGTTACGACGCAGATAGATCGGCAGGAAGCGTAACAGTTACCGTAGTGCCCTCGCCGGGAGCGCTTTCGATACCGATTGTCCCGCTATGCTGGAGCACTATATGTTTCACGATGGAAAGGCCGAGGCCCGTGCCGCCGGACTTTCTCGATCGCGACTTGTCGACAACATAAAATCGTTCGAAGATGCGGGGAATTTCGTCTTTGGGTATCCCGATGCCCGTATCTCTGACCTGGATGCGTACTCGTTTCTCCTGGACATCCATGGATACGGCGATTTCCCCGCGATCGGTGTACTTCACCGCATTATCGAGAAGGTTTACCAGCATCTGCTCTAATTTGAAGAGATCGGCTTTGATTGGCGGCAGATTCTCTTTCACCTCCATCACCCAGGAAAGCTCCTTGTCCTTCAGCCTCTGGTCGAATATTCTGATGACATTCTCCAGTAAACCTCTTAAATCGATATCCTCCAGTTCAAGAGCTCCCTTTTCTTCCAGGCTGGAAAGCAGCAGCAGGTCGTTGACGATGTTGATGAGCCTGTCGGTGTTCCTCTGGATGATCTCAACGTATTTTTTGCTTGGCGCGGCGGCGACCTCTTCACGTAGCGTTTCAGCATAGCCCTTTATTGCGGTCAGAGGGGTGCGCAGTTCGTGGGAGACGTTGACCACAAAATCCTTCTTGATCCTTTCGATGTTTTTGATCTCGGTGATGTCGTGGAAAATGAAGACGATGTCCTCTCTCCCCTCAAGAGGTGTAACGCTACACATGAAAACCCTCTCTCCCAACGGAAGCTCTTCCACGAAGTTTCTTTTTTCGGTGCCTGCTTTCTTCAGCAACTCCGCCAACTGGGGATTTCTCATGGTCTGCCAGTAAAACTTCCCTTCCACGGGCTGGCTCCCTGCGATCCTCCAGAAGCTCTCGTTGGCCCGGATTATCCTGCCCTGTTTGTCCACGACGAGGAGACCTTCCTGGAGAGAGTGAATAATGCTGTTCAGTTCTTCTTTCTGCTGGCCGAGCTCCGAAAACATTCTTTGCATTTCCTCATTCATCCGGTTGAAACTGTCGGCCAGTTCCCTCAGTTCGTCCTTGTTCTTCAGAAAAATCCGCACATTGAAGTCTCCCGAAGCAACCTTCCTGGCTGCCGATGTCAGATTTTTGATCGGCCGGACAATGCTGTTGGCAACGAGGAATGCCCCGAGGAGTGCCATAAGGGCAATACCCAGGCTGATTTGGGCAACACGATAGTTGAGCTTGGTGAGCAGGTTGTCGCTGTCCTTGAGGAAAAGGCTTGTTCGAATGACTCCAGTAATTTTCCCGTTTGTTTCGATGGGGACTGCGACATAGAGCATGTCTCTGTTGGCCGTGCTGCTGAAGCGAACCGACTTGCCGGTTTTGCCCTGAAGCGCTTCGGCCACCTCGGGCCTGCGGCTATGATTTTCCATCGATTGCGTATTCTCGTCGGAATCTGCCAGGACAGTACCATCCGTGGCTATGATGGTAACCCGTGTGTGAATTTTACTTCCCAAGGTTTTTACAAATCCGTCAAGTTCGTTAGCGCGGCCCGTGTCCAGGAAATGGGCGACCTCTGGGTTCAGCGTATAGGCAAGGTTTCTCAGGCTGTCGGTAAGCACGTCTCGGTAGAATTCCCGCACCGTATTCAAGGATAAGACAAGGATCAAGGATGAAAGGGCGAGAATAATAAGAAGATAGCCGATGAAAATCTTGCTAAAAAAAGACCTTTTCATTCTTCCAACTTGTACCCTACACCATGGACGTTTCTGATCAACTTCGATGCGGTGCCCAGCTTTGATCTCAGATGTCGTATGTGCACGTCAATCGTTCTGTCCACCACTGCTTTTTCATTGCCCCACAGATGATCGAGAATTCTGTCCCTTGAGAAGACCCGGCCCTTCTCTGATGCGAGAAGCTGCAGGATACGGAATTCGGTCGATGTTAGTTCAACTTTGTTGCCGTCAATGGCAACTTCATGCCTCTCTGGGTCGATGGTCAGATTACCTATGCCAATTTTGGCAGGAGCTTCGGTCTCCCGGTGTGATTCAACTCTTCTCAACACCGTCTTTACTCGGGCGATCAGCTCGTTGGGAGAGAAAGGCTTCCTGACGTAGTCGTCAGCGCCGAGCCCCAATCCGAGGACGGTGTCCGCCTCTTCGCTTTTTGCCGTGAGCATGACGATGGGAACATGTGCCAGATCCTTTTTCCTCTTCATGTATTTGCAGATCTCGAAGCCGTCGGCGTCGGGGAGCATAAGATCGAGCACCACGAGATCGGGGATTTCGGAGTTGAGATACTCAATGAAGCTGGACCCGTCAGAGAACTCCCGCACGCTGAAATGGTTTTTTCTTAGATGAAGAGAAACCAATTCCAAAATGTCGGGTTCGTCATCGACGACAGCGATGGTCTCATGCATAGGATCATCCCCTCTTGGAGATCCAAGACGGCGGCGGTGCCATCCTGCAACTCTTTCTTCTATTTTACCCTGTGCAGAGCGAGTTTTCAATTCGCATCTGAGCGCAACCGGACGGTTAAGGGGTGCGGCGAGAGGAAGCCGCGTTGCTGAGAATCTTTGCAAGAAAGGTGACAGGTCAGGGCCCCGATACGGAGTGACGATTCCAGTAAGGGTTTCGGACCCGGGAAGCAGTTCGTTCTCCGGCCTTTTTCATTTTGGATCCTTTTATAACATGATTAACAGGAGGAGGAAGAAAGCCTAACGTTTTCGGACAATGACTGTCAGGTCGAAGGTAAGCCCTCATCCTCCCCCCCTTTCGGGAGAGAGGATGCCATAGATCAATAAAACTCCTTAAGAATTTCTATAATCCGCCGGTCGTTTACGGGAACGGGATTCCCGGCAAGATTGGCCGCATCTTTGCCCACTTCAAAAGCGATCGTCTTAAGCCCCTCTTCTGTAATCCTCAGGTCCTTAAAACGAATGGGTAGATTCAGATCCTTATAGAGGCGTACCAGAGCCGACTCCAAATCCTCCGAGCGGTTCAGTGCCAAAGCTAAGTCTAAAAATTCATTCTTACAAACCTCTTGGTTCGTACGCACGAAGCAAAGCAAACTCACAGCCAGAGCTTTGCCATGAGAAAGATGATACTGGGCACCCAGGGCATGGCCAATGGCGTGACCCAGCCCCAAGCCTTTGGAAAAAGCGACTCCGCCGTTAATCGCGGCCATACACATATCCATCCGGGCATTCAGATCATCCCCGTCGTTGTAAGCTTTCCTCAGGCTATGCCCAATCAACTTTACGCCGGATAGGGCAAGCCCTGAATAATATGGATGGTAGGGAATACTTTTGCTTACATACGATTCAATACAGTGCGCCAAAGCATCAACGCCCGTTTCCGCAGTCAGGCTCTTGGGCATGGTGCGGCAAATATTCGGGTCAATCACAGCCAAACTGGGAATGATCAGGTTACTGATGATAAGGAATTTAATGTTTCTCTCTTTGTCCGTAATGATGGCATAGGGATTGGCCTCACTGCCGGTACCCGACGTGGTGGGGATACAGATAATGGGAGGTAAGGGAGGCTTTATTTTCCCGCCCCCTCCCATCGCGGCTTCGTATTCGGTCAGGAGTCCGGGTTGAGAAACCCTGATCGCAGCCGCTTTGGCCGCATCCATGGAACTGCCTCCTCCCAGGGCAATCAATCCATCGCACTGTTCAGCTTGATAAAGTTTGGCGATTTTCTCGATTTCTTCCACAGGGGGATCCGGCTCTACGTCCGAAAATACCGCCGACGCGATGCCGCTCTTCTCCAGGATCCCCCGTACTTCATCGGTGTTGCCAAGTTTACCCATAATCGGGTCTGCGACTAAAAGCGCCTTTTTTATTTTCAGTTGTTTGGCCCGTTCACCCAATCTCTGGATTACGCCCGCCCCGAACAGCAA
>Ga0180009_10007627_pt1 | contig 10980 bp, 15 predicted proteins | sample OS_PC_MetaG_FD_123537 | JGI IMG/M metagenome (GOLD analysis project Ga0180009, IMG submission 123537) | Groundwater microbial communities from the Aspo Hard Rock Laboratory (HRL) deep subsurface site, Sweden - OS_PC_MetaG | ecosystem: Environmental > Aquatic > Deep subsurface > Groundwater...
ACCACCTTCCGCATCACCCTGCCCATGTACGAGGGGCCCATTCCCGAGGAGGTGCCTTAGGGAACCTGGAGGCTGTCCGGAATCTTCCCTTTTTCAAAGGGGGGCCGGGACATTGGCCGAAGGCGGCAGGCTGTGCCGAAAATACCCCCCCCCCCATTCCCCCGGAACCCGGACTCAGGGCGAAAGCCTCACCACCAGCACGGATTTTGGGCATCTGCGCACCACGCCGGCGGCCACGCTGCCCAGGCGGGTGCGGTCGATGTCCGTGTGGCCGTGGGTGCCCATGACCACCAGATCAAAGCCCCCCTTTTCCGCCCGCTGGACGATCTTTTCCACCGGATTTCCCGTGTCCATGATGTAGCCCGCGATTGTAACGCCCTCCGCTCCCACCTCTTGGCAGGCTTCCTCCATGGTCTTTTTGATCCGTTGCTCCATGGCCTTCCTGGTGCTGGCCAGGCCCTTGTCCATATAGGCCTGCCAGGACCGGGCCAGGTCCTCGTCATTGTCCCCCAGTCCGGCGGAGATCTCCTCGGTGGGCAGGGGGATGACGTGGAGAACGGTGATGGAGGCGTCCATGCGGGAGGCCAGGCTCGCAGCGGCGCGGGCCGCCTTTCCGGCTGAAAGGGAGAGGTCCGTGGCGAACAGGATTTTTCCGATGTCAAAGCTCATAAGGGTTTCCTTTCCAGATGGAAAATCGGGGCGGGGCCTTAAATTTATTTGTACCACGGGAATCGGGGAATTGGCCAGTGTAAGGCCAGGAGGCCAACAGGGACGTCAAGGTCTGCGGGTTGACAACCTCCCGGGACCGGACGGGAAGGCCTGGTTTTCCGGGGCCTGTTGGGGAGCGTCGGCCCGGGGCGGGGATGGCATGGAAATTGAATATTTTCTTGGGCAGGGTGCCGGATCGCGGCCCCTCACCAGGGGGCGGGGAGAAAACTTCCCCGGCCCGGGAACAACAGCCACCTTTTCCCATCGAGGAGTCTTTCCATGGTGACCCTCACCAAAGCCGCAAAAAAGGAACTGGACGCGCATTTCGCCAAGGAAGAGAAAAAACCCATCCGTCTGTACCTGGCCGCCGGCTGAGGCGGGCCGAAACTGGCCCTGGCTCTGGATGAGCCGGCGAGTACGGACGAAGTTTACGAGGACCAGGGATACACTTTCGTACTGGACCGGAAACTGGCCCGGGACGTGATGCCCGTGGAGGTGGACAAGGGCTTTTTCGGCTTCAAGTTTCGTTCGGCCCTGGACAAGGCCCGGGGGGAGGCCAAGGGTTCCTGCGCCTGTTGATCGTCCGGCGACAGGGCGGTTCGCGGTTTGCATTCTCCCGGAGCAGGATGTAGGCTTTTCCCGGGAGATGCACCATGAAAAAACTCGTGGTCCTGGTCATGCTTTTGTGGGCCGCCACGGCCTTGGCCGGTGGAACCTGGATGGTGCGCCTGAAGGATGGGAGCGTCCTCAAGGGCGAGGTGGAAGGCCTTTCGGGCGGCGTGTACCTGGTCCGCACCCCGGACATGGGCCTGGTGCGGGTGCCCGAGTCCCGGGTGATATCCATCCAGCGGGAGGCGGCCTCGCCGCCGTCGCCATCCCCGTCCGCCCGGCCCCTGGCTTCAGGCCCGGAAGCAGCCGCCGGGGCGGGGGAGGTGGCCGCCCGGATGCTTTCGGACCAGGGGATCATGGACCTGGTCATGGACCTCCGGAACGACCCCGCCTTCCAGGAGATTCTCCAGGACCCCAAGCTCATGGAGGCCGTGGCCAACGGTAACGTGGCCGCCCTCCTGGCCGATCCTCGATTCACCCGCCTCCTGAAACACCCCCAGGTTCACGAGATCGAGGGCAAGCTCGCTCCCTGATTCCTTTTGATCCTGGGAAGAAATCCCCCCTGTCCGCCTTTTTCAAAGGGGAAATCCGGTTAGGGACGTGTTCCAAAAGGACCCTCCTTTTGGCAACGGCCCGAAAGCCCGGCAGCCCGTTTGACCCGGCCCCGCCCGGGTTTGCCCGGGGGGGCGGGCTTGTGGTACAAAGAGCCATGGCGGATATCATTCTCTTGGAGCCTTTTCAACGGTCGTACAAGCAGGCCCGGAGGTACGCCACCTCGCCGGCAGCCTTTGAAAAGGACCGGGAAAGGGCCAAGGCCCTGCTATTGTCCGTCCTGGCCCAGGGAGACACCCGCCTGCGCCACCCCATCCTCATGATGCTGTCCAGCCAGGGGGTGGAGGAGGCTGCCGAGCCCCTGTACCGGATCATGACCGCTTCCGGCGAATCCCCTTCCATGCGCATTTTCGCGGCCCACCGCCTGGCTCATCTCCTGGGCCGGATGCGGGACCCCAAGCCCTGGGCCGGGCGGCTCCTTGCCCTGATGGAGGACGGGGACCCGGAGCTACGCCGCCTGGCTGTCACCTCCCTGGCCTGGGAAGGGAACCGGGATGCCTTCGACGCCCTGGCGTTGCGGTTGCGCGACCCCGACCCCGGGGTGCGCTCGGCTGTGGCCCAGGCCCTTTGCCGGCTGGGAGACGACCGGGCATGGGCTATCCTCCTGGACAGCATGGGCCAAGAGACGGGAGCCGGGAAAAAAGCCGTGCTCTTCAACCTCTGGCGGCTCCCCGTGCCCCGCCCCTGGCTCCAGCAGGTCTATGCCAGCCACCTCAAGGACCCGGAACCAGGACTCCGGCTCCTCTGCCTGGCTCTGCTGGACCGGGAGGAGCGGCGCAAAAACGCCGGCCAGGTGATTGGACTCCTTTGCGACCCCGACCCCCGGGTGCGCAGGATGGCCCTGCGTCTGGCCCAGGCCCTGCCCCCGGAGGTTCTCCAGACTTCGGAAAGGGATCTGGAACGTATGTTGTCCGATCCGGACATGGAGATCAAACGCCTGGCCCTGGAAGCCCTGAAAATCGCCCGGCGGGAGGCTCCTTCCGGTTGACATCCCCGGGCTGATTTCCTAAACAGGTCTAACCACAGGGCCGAACAGCCTGCTAACGGCCAGGGAACTCTGCCCACGAGAGGTTTCAAGGAGAACGAGATGGTTCGGAGCGTGATCAAGGGACTGGGGAGCTACGTGCCCCCCAAGGTGGTGACCAACGACGACCTGGCCGGCCTCATGGACACGAGCCATGAGTGGATCCTGACCCGCACGGGCATCGAGGAACGCCACTTCGCCGAGGAGGGGGTCTATTGCTCGGATCTCGCCCTGGAGGCCTCCAGAAGAGCCATCGCCGACGCGGGCATCACGGCCGGGGACGTGGATTTCATCATCCTGGCCACCCTTTCCCCGGACCACCATTTTCCGGGCACGGGCTGCGGGCTCCAGGACAAGCTGGAAATTCCCCCCGTGGCCTGCCTGGACGTGCGCAACCAGTGCACGGGTTTTCTCTATTCCCTGACCGTGGGCGACGCCCTGGTGCGAACCGGGGCCTACCAGAACGTCCTGGTGGTGGGGGCGGAGGTCCATTCCTCGGGCCTGGACTTTACCAACCAGGGCCGGGACGTGGCCGTACTCTTTGGTGATGGGGCCGGCGCGGTGGTTCTTTCCCCCTCCCCGGACCCGGACCGGGGGCTCCTGTACTCCAAGCTCTACGCCGAGGGCAAGCACGCCAAGGCACTTTGCGCCAATGTGTGGGACATCTCCAGGAAGCCTTACCTCACCAAGGAGGACCTGGACCAGCGCCGCCACTTTCCCTCCATGGACGGAAAGACCGTATTCAAACACGCGGTGACCCGGCTGGTGGAGACGGTGAAGAACACCCTGGAAACCCAGGGGATCTCCCGGGAGGACATCAAGTACGTCATTCCCCATCAGGCCAACATGCGCATCAACCAGATCGTGGCCGACCGCCTGGGCTGGCCCCGGGAGATGTTCCTGCACAACATGCAGCGCTATGGCAACACCACCGCCGCCTCCATCCCCCTGCTCCTGGACGAGACCTACCGGAACGGCATGATTTCCAAAGGGGATCTGCTCCTGGTCATCGCCTTTGGCGCGGGCTTCACCTGGGGTTCGGCCCTGTACCGCTGGTGACGGCGGGCGCGGCCAGAAGCCGGATGGGGCCGTACCAGGCCACGGCGGATTCCCCTGTGTTGTCCGTGTCCGTCATGATGGCCACGGCCCCGGCCGTGGGCGGGTCGTAGCCGAAGCTCCTGCGAAAGTCCTCCACCAGGTTCCGCCTCTCCCGGACCCACTCCCCGGCCCGGGCATTTCCGCTTTCCACGGCAATCATCATGGCATTCTTTACAAAGGGGTTGGGCACGCTCTCGCCCCGGGGCAGCTTGTTGGCCCAGACGTAGTTCAGGGCCTTGGTGCGCCAGAACAGGAGCGAGGGAAACACCACGTACACCCGGGCCGCGTAGTCGTCCCCGGCCTTGGTCCGGGCGTCTCCCTTTTTCAGCACGCTTTCGATCTTCCAGGACCATTCGAGGAACGGGTATTCGCCCGGGTCGAACGCCATCTCCCGGTAAAGCCCCGAGGCTGCGGCGCGGCTTTCGGCCTTGAGGACCGGCCCCTGGCCTGTTTGCTCCACCCGGTATTGGGTGTTGCCGGCAAAGGACTTCTCCTTCCAGAGGGAAAGTCCGCCGGAGAAGTCGTCCACCAGGATTTCGCCGCTGGCGGCCATGAGGGTTCCCGCCAGGGCCAGGATGGCGGCCAGGGTCAGGGCCGTTGGCAAGGCCCGCCTTTTCCTTTTTGTTCTTGGGGTCCTGTTTGCCATTCCGGTCATCCCTCCCAGGGCTGCCCCTTGAATTCGCGGGGCTCGTATTGTAGTATCAAATTTAACGCCTTTTTATGGCCTGGAACAAGGTTTCCCTGCTTTTTTTACGGTTGAAGCGAGTTCCTTTCCCCGAAGGATTCCCATGCCCCACAAGGTCCGTATCCTGGATTCCGGCTCCTGGAAATTCATCCTGGAGATGCACGACGGCCGCGTGACCATCTGGCCCTATCACCAACGCAAGGCTGTGGAGGTGGAGGCCCGGGAAGGGTGCAAACACCGGAGGCTCGCTTTCCGCAAGCTTCTGGACGGCCAGGCGGCCTGGCGGGGGGACAAGGGAATGGCGGCTTCCTGGTGCCGGCGGTTCGCTTCGGACCCGGAGTTTCGGGAAGTGGAAATCGGGCGGTTCAAAAGCTCCCTGGAGGGGGCGGAGGCCGGGGAAGGGGATCAGTAGGAGATTTCCCCCTTCTGATTGATGGAGTAGGTGTGGGTTCCCTGGGCGTGCTCGGCCGTCAGGATCAGGGTGTCGGCCCCTCCGTCCACCACAAAGACCGACACCCCCACGGTCTGGCGCCATCCGTAGGCGCGCAGGAGGGCGTCCGTCACCGTGCCGTCCGGCTCGTCCACGTAGTATTGCATGGCCATGCGGTACACATTTCCCAGTTCCGTCATGGCCTGGGCGTCGTGGGAGCGCTGGCGGTACTGGAAGAAGTTGGGGATGGCGATGGCGGCCAGGATGCCGATGATGGCGATGACGATCATCAACTCTATGAGGGTGAAGCCCTTTGCGTTGCGAATCCCCGGCCGTCTCATACCGTCCTCCTTGGAAAAATCTGTTCTCTCCGGGCCCGGCGCGCCTTCCGGCCAGCCGGACGATCCCGGTGAATTCATGGTCTGCAAGTTTTGAACCAGTTGGCCCCGGCCGGCCTGAAACCGTTGTTGATGCCGGGTTTCCGTTCTGGCGGCCGGAATGGCGGATAGGCGAGGTGCCAGGTTTTTTTCAGCAGCCAACGGTGAATTCCCCCGCAGGTCAGGCGGGGCCCACGGTCATCTTCTTGCCCGGGGCCAGGATTTTTACCTGAGTCAGGGGCGCCAGCGCGGCTGCGGCCAGGGCAAAGGACTCTGCGTCCCCCGTGGTTTTCAGCAATACCCGGTCCATGAGGCCCCCGCCCGAGTGCCCATAGTGGATGGGCACGGCCACCCGGGGGTTCAGCACCCCGCAGAGCCCGGCCGCGTCCGCAGGGCCCATGACCACCTTCCGGTTGTTCATGGGGCGGATCAAAAGCCCGTTCACCGGCACCAGGGCCATGTCGAGCCTGGGAAAGCGCTTGGCGATTTCGGCCAGCTCCGGTACAAAGAGGGTGTCCGCCCCGAAGAAGACGGTGTATCCCTCGCCCGAAAGCACGCAGGTGATCTCCGGCACCCCGTGGGACGCCGGGGTGGCCGTGGCGGTCACGGGCCCCAGGCTGGCGGTCTCCCAGGGTTTGAGTTCGGTGACGTTGGTGAACCCGGCTTTTTTCACCGCCCCCCCCAAACCGGAGAGCACGGCAAAGGGAACGTCCCGGTCCGGATAGTCCGAAAGGGCGGCCAGGTCGAAATGGTCAAAATGCTTGTGGCTGATGAACACTCCCGAGAGCCTGGGAAGGTCTGCGGCCTTCACTCCCAGGGGTTCGCTCCTTCTGTAGCCCGTTTTTTCGGAGAACCAGGGGTCCGTAAGCACGGTGTGCTTCCCAAAGGAGAGGAGTACGCAGGAGTGGACCACGCGGGTTATGGAAAGGGAAGGCATGGAATTTCTCAATCCGGACCGTCCGGGCAGGCGTCTTCCGGCTGCGGCGCGGTCCTCCCGGAGATGGTATGAAGAAACAGTCCTCCCAAAAAAAGAAATCCCGCAGGGCGCGGCTTTCCCCGTCGGCCATGGTCAGCATCGGCATGGGGGCGGCCCTGGTGGGGGCGGGGCTTTACGGTGCCTGGTTCAGGGATTCCCCGGGAGGGTACTTCCTGAGCGGACTGGGCCTGCTGTTCTTTGTCCTGATGTGGTTCAGCTACCAGAGGTAAGCCCTGTGGAACCGCCCGTCCGGAAGCGATCCGATTCCGTTCTGTTTTTCCATGGTCAGTCAGCCCAAACACTTGTGTAGCAAACCATGACCATCTGATCAACCTGATTTTCCCGCGAGGCTTTCCGGGGGTGGCGCGTCCGGTTCCAGGTACATGGAAAACAGGGGACGCAGCTTTTCCAGGTTCTTGGTCAGGGTATGGCCCACCTCCTGGCCCAGAGCGTCCAGGATGACCAGGCTGTTGATGGCCGCGTCGTTCAAGGATGCTGCCCGGAGGCGCTCGGCCAGGTGGACGTTCACCTCGTGGATTTGCTCGTACAGGGAGAGGAGCCCGGCCATGCTCCAGTCCGGAGCGAGCCCCTGGGACTGGCGCAGGTACTGGGCGATGAGGAAGGTTCCCAGGACCCGGAACACGGTGTTCTTGGCGTCGCCCATGGGCAGGTGGAAATGGGCCATGGGCCGGAGCATTTTCATGACCGGGCAGGAGGACAGGGCGAGGAGAAGCCCCAGGATGGAGCGCACCGCCTGCTGGGTGGAGGTGGTGGTGGTGATGCGGATGTTGTCCCGCTCCACGGTGACGTCCACCGGGTCATGGGACACCCGGTCGCCAAAGGCCCGGATCACCGGGGACACGGCCAGGGCGGCCGGGCAGGTGAGGCGGCTGTCCGGCTCGATTTCACAGCCCGGGCACCGGTGGGCGGAAAGGAGCATCCACTCCTCCATCTCCACCATGTCCTCCCCCTCCTGGGAGGTGTCCCCCTGCTCGTCCATGAAGAATTCCCGGATCGAATTTTCCGCGAACTCGAATCGGTAACGGATCATGGGCCTTCCCCCTCTGGCGGCCGCGCAGCGGGCCGTTTTCTAAGTGTCCGTGGATGTCTTGTTCCGCCCCGGGTCCCCGAAGCGGGCGAGCCAGGCCTTCATGTTTTCCACTTGGCCGGGGCCAAAGGGGGCCAGGCTGATCAGGATCTCTTCCTCCGTCTTCATGTTGGGCGTTTCCCCGTTGTTCTTCGAGAAGAACTTGTCCGCGAAGCAGACCAGGATTTCCGGGAGCGTCACAGGGACCAGATCCCGGTCCGGCAGGTCAAGCCCCCGGGACCGGGATTCCCGGCGGGAGATGCCCGTGCCCACGTGACGCTCGCATACCCGGGCGTGTTCCGGGAGCCCCTCGGTCGCGAGGATTTTTGCCCCCAGGACGCCATGGCGGTAGTAAGGCTCGGCACCATGGCAGCCCAGGGATGGGGCCCGGGTGGCGAAGATGCCGATGTCGTGGACCAGGGCCGCTTCCTCCACCAGGGCGGCTCCTGCATCCGAAAGCCCCTCCTGCCGGGCCAGGCGCGCAGCCAGGGCGGCCACGGCCCGGGAGTGGGCCAGGAGCACGGAAAAGGCGGGTTCGGACAGGGGGCAGTGCTTCTGGAGCAGGGCCTCCATGTCCTCCACCCGGGCCGTTGGGTTCGGGGCCGCCCGGGATGGGACCTGGGTCTGGATGGATAAACTCATCTCGTGGATCAACCTCTTGGGGCGGTTTTCAGAAGAAATGTTTGATTTCAGCAACGTTTATTTCCCGGTTTTCCCAAGGAGATCGGGAGGTCAGGCTTGGGCTGTTTTGCATAACGGCCCTGTTTCAGGGTTGATGGAGATGCAACAAGTCGTCATCCCGGCGAAGGCCGGGATCCAGGGTCTTTGTAACCTATTGAAAAGACTGGACCCCTGCCTTCGCCGGGGTGACGGTTGCGAGTGGTTTCAGGGCTTGTTGCAGCTTCATCAGGGTGAAAGACCCGCAATCCATTGCTCCACCTCTTCCCGGAGAATGGAGCGGAACCGGGGAGTGCCTCCCACACCCTTGCGGCCGAACACGAAGTTGACCTCGGACAGGAGCGGGTCACCGCCGGGGCGGAACAGGATGTCCACGGCGGCCAGGTTGATGCCCGAGCGTTGCCTCAGAGCCTTGGCCGCGTCCAGGCCCCGGGCTGTGAGCACGGGATCGCCCCGGGGTTCGATGCGGGCACCCCGGCCCAGGTTGTTCCGGAACTCGGCTGGGTTATCCTGGACCCGCCAGTAGGGAATCATGCGTTTTCCCACCAGGACCACCCGGAGGTCCCGGCCTCCGTGATCCACGTATTCCTGGACCACGAAGCCCGGTTCCCCGGCAGCCTCCCGGGCTTTGAGAGCGGAAAGAGCGGCGCAAAACCCATCCGGGTTCCGGACCAGGAACACGCAGAACCCGCCCCCACCCTGGTCGGCCTTCACCACCAGGGGAAAGGCCAGGGGCAACGGCGCGCCCGGGGGGTGGAGCCGGGCGAACTCCGCCACCGAGGCGAAGGACCGGGTGGCCGGGTGAGGCAGGCCCAGGCTTGCGAACAGGCGATGGTTGCCCCTCTTGCCCTCCCATCCGAACCGGCAATGGTAATCCGGGAAGATCCGGGGGCAGAGGGCCAGGCATTCCGCCCAGGCCGCTTCCCGGATGCTTTGAGGCACCACCGCCGCACGGGCCCGGGAGAGGAGTTTCCTCTGGCCTGAGGAGAGGCTCCGGCCCGCCGGGAGGGCGAACCCGGCGTCCCCGTGGACCTGGGGATGGAGGGAGATCAGACGGATCATGCGCCCGAAAGAAGCACCCCTTCCATGAAGGGGTCCAGGTTCCCGTCCAGCACGCTCTGGATGTTGCCCACCTCCAGGTTGATGCGGTGATCCTTGACCATCTGGTAAGGCTGGAGCACGTAGGAGCGGATCTGGCTGCCCCAGGCGATTTCTTCTTTGGACTCGTAGTCCTCCTGGATCTGCCTCTTTTCCGCGTCCTTCTCCCGCTGGTACAGGCGGGCGCGCAGGACCTTCATGGCCAGATCCTTGTTCCGGTGCTGGGACTTTTCCTGCTGGCAGGAGACCGTGATGCCTGTGGGGATGTGGAAGACCCGGACCGCGGAGCTGGTCTTGTTCACGTGCTGGCCCCCGGCCCCCGAAGCCCGGAACACGTCGATGCGGAGATCCTTGTCCGCGATCTCAATGTTGAAGTCCCGTTCCACCTCAGGGTAGACAGCCACCGAGGCAAAGGAGGTCTGGCGCTTGCCCGAGGCGTTGTAAGGGGAGATGCGCACCAGGCGGTGGACGCCCTGCTCCAGCTTGAGATAGCCGTAGGCATAGGGCCCGGACACGGAGAAGGTGGCGCTCTTGATTCCGGCCTCCTCCCCGTCCTGGAGGTCCATGAGCTTGGTCTTGTAACCTTTGGCCTCGGACCAGCGCAGGTACATGCGGAGCAGCATGTCGGCCCAGTCCTGGGCGTCCGTGCCCCCGGCCCCGGCGTTCACCGACACGATGGCGTCCTTGTCGTCGTCCTCGCCCGAGAGCATCCGGTCCAGGGAGAACCGGCGGATGCGGTCCGCCAGGGATTTGAGCTGCTGGCCCGCCTCCCGGATGGTCTGCTCGTCCTCCTCCTCCAGGCCCATGTCCAGGAGCACGGCCGCGTCCGAGAGATCGGCGGTTTGGGACTTGAAGGCCGTGAGTTCGTCCGTGAGCTGGGCCCGTTCCCGCAGGATATCGGTGGTGGTCCCGTGGTCATCCCAGAAGCCCTCTTTGGCCATCAGGGCTTCCAATTCGGCCAGGCGTATTTCCTTGCCCGCTACGTCAAAGATACTCCTTCAAACCCAGGAGTTTTTCTTCGAGATCCCTCAGCATCTGTTTCAGTTCCGCGCTCATGTACACCTCCCGCGCCCGGGGCGCTTGTGCCTGTTGGGGGTTGCCCCATCCATGCGTGGGACAATTCTATTCTTAATATATGCCACTATGCCATTTTCAATCTGAAATATATTTTAATATGTTAAATCAAGCTGTTATGCAGAATCATTCCATGGATTGAGCGTTCATGACTATTACACAGTACCTGCTTGGTTCATGCTGTCGCCCAAGCTGAAAATCATTGAGAAGCATATTATTATATCACTCTTTTTTTTCGCGCAAAAGGAGCCAGGCCGTTGATGCCATGGCCAGGATCAGGCAGGCCACGGCAAAAAAATCCCCGTAGCGGACATACACGGTCTGGAGGCTTAAGAGGGGCAGGCTGGCGGTCCTTTGGGCGGGCACGAAGAGGCCCGTGGCCGCCAGCACCCGTCCTCCGGGGCCCACAAAGCCGCTGATGCCCGTGTTGGCGGCCCGGGCCAGGGACCGCCGGGTTTCCACGGATCGGAACGAAGCCATGGCGAAGTGCTGGTACGGGGCGCTGCTTTTGCCGAACCAGGCAT
>Ga0180009_10007628_pt1 | contig 10980 bp, 17 predicted proteins | sample OS_PC_MetaG_FD_123537 | JGI IMG/M metagenome (GOLD analysis project Ga0180009, IMG submission 123537) | Groundwater microbial communities from the Aspo Hard Rock Laboratory (HRL) deep subsurface site, Sweden - OS_PC_MetaG | ecosystem: Environmental > Aquatic > Deep subsurface > Groundwater...
CAATGTGTGAGATGTTCTAGAATTATTCCTATGGGGAACAGAGAATTATTAGAAGGCTGTAAAGAGTGTGGAAGTCGTTTTTTCTTTTATATTAGAGAAGAGCAATTGGCAAAAATAAGAGAAGAGCCTTTAGAGATTCCTGAGCAAGAAAAAGCAACAATTGAAAAAGATATTAGGGAAATTGCTGGAATAACAGATGAAAAAGCACCTGTGATTTTAGATTTAGAATCTGTAAGAGTTACTGGTGATGGAAAATTTGAGATTGATATTGTAAATCTATTCAATAAAAAGAGGCCTTTAATCTATAAATTAGAAGAAGGAAAATATATAATTGATTTAGCCTCAACATTAAATAAAAGCTTGAAAGATGTTAAAGAAATCCAAGACCCTGCCAAGAAAAAAGATTAAATTATAATTTTTTAGTGGTAACAAATGACAACATTTATAAAGATTAATTCTAATAAAAAATCATAATGAAAGCAAGAAAAACCCTTAAAAAAATAGGATTAATAGCTCTTTTATCAGCTGCAAGTTTATTTTCAAAAAATGCTTATTCGCAAGAATTTCCAGAAATAAAAATTAGAGGAAATTCTTCTTTAGAATATTTTGCTGATGGTGTTGGGAACCAAAACGGAAAAGTTGAAGCTCTAGAAGCAGATTATATGAAAGAAAAATTCGAGAAATCTGATACTCTATTTGTTTGTACTGCAACACCCACTTCTTTCTATAGTGGAATGAAAAAAATATATGCTTCATTCGCAGATGCTTGGAAATATTGGTGTGAAAACCCTGTAAGAGGGCCACAAGCAATAGTAGGATTTGACAAAGAAGGAAAAATTACAGAAGCTTATAGAATAGGAGATGGTTTTAGTGTGCATAAAGTTTTTAATCTACCTGATATAGATTACAAAAGAGTCATGGAAAATAGATTAAAAAAATATATTGAAAGTTTAGATTGATAAACAAATAAAAATATAAAGCTTCTTTCAGATAATATAATATGGTGAAGAAAATTAATTCTGTTCTAAAAGAAGTGTTAGAAAGAGTTGAACCTGCAAAAGAAGATATAAAATTAATTGAAAACTCATTAAAAGATTTTTTAGAAAGATTTCAAAGAAAGTTAAAATCTTTGAGAATAGATGCCGAGATTTTTGTGGGTGGAAGCTTTGCAAAAAATACAGTTATAAAAAAAGATTATTATGACTTAGATGTATTTATTAGGTTCGAGAAAAAACACGACAACAGAGAAATTTCAAATTTACTTGCAAAGGCACTCAAGGGTTTTAAAAATTTAACAAAGATTCACGGTTCAAGAGATTATTTTAGAATAAAAGTCGGGCCTTCATTTTTTATTGAATTAATTCCTGTAAAAAAAATAAAAAGTTTAAAGGAAGCTGAAAATATTACTGATTTATCATACTCGCATGTTAAGTATATTAATAAAAAAATAAAATCTTCAAAAATACTTGAGGAAATAAGAATTGTAAAAGCTTTTTGTTACGCAAATAATTGTTATGGTGCAGAATCATATATTCAAGGGTTCTCTGGTTATGCTTTAGAATTATTAGTTTATTATTATGGAAGTTTTCTAAAATTTATTAGGGCTGTTTCAAAAATGGATGAAGAAAAAGTTGTTATAGACATTGAAAAACATTTTAGAAATAAACAAATAGCTTTAATGGATATTAATAGTGCAAAATTAGATTCTCCAATTATTTTAGTTGACCCAACATACAAACAGAGAAATGCTTTAGCTGCTCTGTCTGAAGATACTTTTGAGAAATTTAAATTAGCTTGCAAAAAATTCTTAAAAAACCCTTCGATAAAATCCTTTGAACTTGAAAAAATAGATTTAGAAAAAATAAAAGCAGATGCAAAGAAAAAGAAATATGAATTTATGCTGCTGGAAGCAAAAACAGATAAACAAGCAGGAGACATTGCTGGAAGTAAGTTATTGAAATTTTATAGACATATAGGTTCTGAAATTGAAGATTTCTTCCATATTAAGAAAAAAGGATTTAATTATAATGGAAAAAAATCTGCAAGATATTTCTTTGTTATAAAAGATAAAGGAGAGATTATTAGAGCAGGACCATATCTAAAAGATAAAAAACATGTTGCAAAGTTTAAGAAAAAGCACAAAAAGACTTTTTATGATAAAGGAAGAATTCATGTAAAAAAGAGAATTAATTTTACATTAAGAGATTTTGTGAACACATGGAAAACAAAGAACAGAAAGAAAATAAGAGAGATGGATATTAGCGGGTTAAAATCCACATAGGAACATTTATATAACTAAAGGTACATTAATGTATATAATGGTACAAAAATGTAGTAATGAAAAGGTGTTTGAAGTTTTTGCGGACGAACCCACAAGAATTCATTATATTAAAGAAATCTCCAAAAAAATAAATCTTGCTCATACTTCTGTAAAAAAACATTTAGAGAAACTAAAAAAAGATGAGTTAATATTAAAGAAAAAAGGAGATATTTTTGAAGGACATATTTCAAATAGAGATAATGAAGATTTCTTATTTTATAAAAGAATATCCAATCTAAAAAAAATCAAAGAATCTGGTTTGTTAGAATATTTAATTAATAAATTTTATCCTGAAGCAATAGTTTTATATGGGTCCTACCTCAAAGGGGAAGATATTGAATCAAGTGATGTTGATTTGTTAATAATTTCTAAGAGCAAGAACAAAGCTGATGTTTCAAAATTTGAAAAAAGATTAAAAAGAAATATTCATATTATGTATGAAAGAGGACTGGATAAACTTCCTGATGCTCTTAAAAAAGATGTAATTAATGGGCTGGTTTTATATGGTTATTTAAAATGAGTGAAGAAATTTTCAGAATTTCAAAAAGTATTGAAAGAGCAAAAGCTCTTTTAGAAATGGCAGAAGATAGATTTATTGACATAAAAAGAGAAACTAAAACATATAAAATTATAGAACAATACTATGAAGTAATTAAAGAGACAATAACGTCTTTAATGTATGCCAAAGGAATGAAAACTTTAAGCCATAGGGCTCTTGGGAAATTTCTTGAGGAAAAATATAAAGATAATTTTAAGAAAGAAGAATTCATTTTAATTAATGAATTAAGAAGATTGAGGAATGACATTTTGTATTATGGGAAAAAGATTCCGCCTGTTTTTTTGAAAAACAGAGAAACTGAAATAAAACAAACAATCAAAAAGTTGCTTGAGATAGGAAGGAAAGAAATTAAAAGGACTGGATATTAGTGGGTTAAAGATTAACAATTAATCTTTTCCATAACTTCTTTTTCTACTTTTGAGGCTTCTTTAAGAATATACCAATCACCTACATTTTCAAGATCTTTTTTTCCTTGTTTTTGATGACGTTTTACAATCCCAATATTACGCACTTTTGAATATAAGTTAATAGGATATTCTAATACTTTCATAACAGATGTATTTTCAAATGCAACTCCACAAACAGCAAGCTTTTCATCTTCTCCCTTAAATTCATTTCTATATGAAATAATCTTTCCAATAAGATCTTTTTGACTTAATATTTTGTTCATTTTAAAATATGTCTGATAAAGGTCCCATATTTTCAATTAAATCTTCCAATAACTTTTTTTCTTCTTTTTCTTTTGAGAGGTGGTTTGTAACAGTGTAATCCCAGGGATTTTTAAGAAAACTCTCAGAACGCTTTTTTTTGCCTAACCCAATAACATAAGATTTTGAATTCTCATCAAAAGGGCTATCAAAAATCCGTACACTATGGGGAGTTTCTGAATAAGTTTTTGCTATTACTGCTTCTTTTATTTTCCTACAAGCGTTCATGTATCTGATTATATCTTTTGGTTTCATTTTCTATTCTCTGTTTTAATAACTTCTCCCTCTTCTATAAACTTTGAATTTTTTCTCTTTCTTATTTCCTGACCAAGTAAAATATGTTACACCTTGAGGATTCCCAGAAATATCTTTTATTCTATCATGAGTAACATAGCACCACGTACCAGATTCTATCTTTGGTAGTTCGCCTCTAACTGTAAATGAAACTGAATCTGTGACAATAAAAGTTTTCTTAGGTTTAGGCCATTTAGTTGCGAATGTCCTAGAAGACTCTAACTTCCCTACATACTCTTTGGTCTTATAAATTACACCTTCCTCTATAGTTTTACATGCTGATAACCCGATTGTTGAGATAAGTGCAAGTTTTACTAAATTTTTTAAGGTTTTCATTTTTTATATTCTTCCAAAGTTTTATCTACATAATAATTTGTTTTATCTCCCAAATAACCTAAACCCTTCCCAGCTAAAACACTTCCTCCAGAAGCTATTCCGCAAGCATAACTTAACCAAGCTACATCTTTCATAGAATCTTTTATCTTTTCATTTTTCACGAAGTCTTTTCCTACTAATAGTCCTGACCAAACTATTAATCCCCCTACACAAATTTTCAATAAATTTTTTTCTAATTTGTTTGTTTTCATCTTCTTCTTAATAATCTATTTAATCTTATTTTTTCTATTTCTGAGATTATTCCATTAACATACCAATCTCCTGATTGTTTAATATTATCTATGCTACTTTTTCCTTGTTTATCTGAAAACCAAACCATATGTTTGTTAAGAGTCTGATTAATAGGATAATCAACTACTGTTGCAAAAGAAGGATATCTTTCATCAAAATCATAAACAACAACTTGTTTTATTGCTCCTTTTCCAAAAGCAGCATTCATATATGATATTTTTATTCCTATATCCTTTTTTTTCATCTTATTTTTTATCTCCTAAAGCTTTCTCAAACAAAACAGCAAAAGCCCGAGCAAAGAACTCTGAATTAAGCCAGATAGCAACATCTTTATTTTCATCACCTTTTGAAAGATAAAACAACATTTCTTTTCTATCTATTATAAAGAATTTTGTGTCTAAATTTGTTAATTTAATCTTAACATTAAATGCTTTTTCTAATTGTTTTATTAATTCTTCATCTCCTGACAAAGCCATCTTTATTTTTATATTTGCTTTATTTAAAGTTGAAAAAGTTTGCTGGAATAATTTCAACTTTGATTTTATTTCATTTGCATTTGTACAGATTATTACTTCTTTTTCTGCATTTTGTAAAACTTCTTTAAGATGATTTGAAATATTCAATCTTCCTTGTAATGCAGCTGTGATATCCTCCCCTTTTATAGGAACAATTCCTGTTTTATATAAATCCTCAAGCTTTGTGAATTCTTCTGTGCTTTTTATATTTGAAAGACCAATTATTCTTTCTTCTGCATTTCTTCGAACATCATTTTTTAATTTCTCTAAAATCATTCTTGGTTTTACACCAAGATATTTGATTGGTTTTCCTATTTTTACAATTGCAAAACCTTTTTTCTCTAAACTTTCTAAAACATCATATGTTCTTGATCTTGGAACACCTGAAATCTCTGCAATTTCACCTGCAGAAGCAGTTCCTTTTCCAAGCAAAGCTAACCATACTTTTGTTTCATATATGTTCAAATCAAAGTAATCCTTGACTTTACTGATTAATTCTTGTTTGACTAACATTTTAGTTTTGTTCTGCTATTGCAAAATTATATTTATTTTCTTTTAGCATTTTGTCAAGTTTTCTGTCCTCTAAGCCTAATATTTCAAACTCATTAAGTTTGCTAGAAACATATTGATCTGCTTCTTTGGCTAATTGAGCATTATCTCCAACACATAAAACCATTTTATTAGAACTAACACTGTTTAGAAAGTTTTGTTTATCCTCACAGATATCAAGTTCTCCTTTTCTTCTTTTAAGTTCTAACTCAGCTATTTTATTCTGAAGGCTTTCAGAGTTAAGAGTAACTCTTTGAATTTCTCTATATTTTATTAGTTCGTGTTCCATAAAATCCAATATATCTTAGGCTTTATAAAGCTTACTATTTGTTACTTTTCCGTAGTGAGAACAAGCTGAAAAGATTTATAAATATTAGAATCTGGAGAGGAATATGGAAAATAAAATAGGGCCTCAAAAAAAAGAACCAGTTTGGAACAGATATCGAAGTAGGTGGGTAACAATTCATACCTCCCCGAATGGAATGCGTTTCATTGGAAAAGTTTCTGAATTAATTGATGGTTATTGTATATTAAATCCCTCTGTGACTGGAGAATATAATAAGGAAGGAAAATTTATAAGAAAATTAAGTAAAAAAGATATTTCTGCTTATTTAATTGGAGCTTCTATAGAACCTACAACAAAAAGAAGTATTGAGAACTTTTGTGCTTCTATGAATGAAGAAGAATTAAAAAATCAGATAACTAATCCCAATTGCAATAAAGATTCCTGCTGAAATATAGGGCATTGCAGGGTAAAACTTCTTTTTCTTGGCAAAAAAGAATAAATAACTTAATCCTAATGCTGCCCCTAAAATTACAAGTAAAGCAGGTATAATTGTCTCAGGGAATGTTTTCATCATAACTCCTGCTGCAATTATAGGGAAAATAACATCTCCTCCACCTAAGATAGCTACATTTACTTTAATCTTCTTCTTTTTTAACTCTGATTTTTTCATTTTCTTAATCTTGTTTCTCATGTTTTTTGAGACATAAGGAATAAAGAACCCTGAAAACACTTTTAGTTTATTAATTTGGTATTTTGCCATTTTCTGCATAATCCCAGATTTCCAAACAGCCCACATGTCATAAAGGGAAATTGCTATTAAAAGAGCAATTATTGTCAAGATATTTAAAAGAGGTACAAAAACAGCCGCAATCCCAGGATAGATAAATAATTCTGTCGAATTATGAACCAAGAAATTTTGACCATATATCTTTACAAGCCCTAATGGAACTGCTAATAATAAAACAATAAGAGTTACATATTGAAAAGGCGGAATAAAAGATAAAAAAGAAATGCACAAAGAAATTACAACTACTAATAAAAACCATAGCTTCAAAAGAAACTCTACTTTAAAATGCGTTAGCAAAAGTAAAATTCCAATTGCTATTACAAAAGCTATAATAATTGATAAGAACATTTGGTTATATTCCCTCTCTTCTTCTAAATCAGGGCTTTCTAACCCTAAAGGTAAATCTGTTTTAGAATAATGATCTACGACATATAAACCAATAAATTGAGTTGCTAAAAACATTAATAAAAGAATTGCAGTTATTTTCAGATTATGTTTCATCGTTTCTTCCTTTTAGTTAACCTCTCTCCTTTTTTTATAAATTTATTGAAGAACCTAAATTCTTTTAACAAATTTGGAATTGTCCACAATAAAGCAACAAAACCAATTATAAATATATAAATTGCATAACTCTCTTCATTATCTGTTAAAAAAGGTTGTCCTGTTATTGCATAATAAATTATTGATATTCCTGCATAAAGTAAAAGTATTGAAAGAAATTTATCAATTATGTCTTTTGGTTCGTGGATGATTTTCTTTTCTGTAAAAAGAACTAAAAAGTAATAGATAATAAAAATTGCAATGATGATTAAAAAACTTATGTCCATTTTCTCTTTTATGTTTGTATTAATAAAAAAGAGTTTTTAAAGTTTTATTGAAAAGATTTAAATAGATATTAAATACAGCCGATATATGAAAAAATTATTAAAAATAATAGGAAAGAAAAAGAGAGAAAAATTAGTTTCGACTTTAGATGAATTTATCAGACAAACTAAGCTAAACGAAGACTTAAATCCAAATGAATCTAGAAAAAATCTTGAAGAAAGTTTGATTGAATTAATTTATTATGATGGACAGCATTCTTCAAGTGGTTTATTATTCACTAATAATGGATATTTTCTAACAGCAAAGCATTGTATAAAGAATCCAAAAGAATTAAGGGCAAGATTATATGATGGAAAAAATTATAAGATTAAAAAAGTATGTGCTGTATCACATAAATCAGATATTGGTCTAGCAAAAATTAAGATTTCTGGAAATTATGAAATAAAAAAATTTAGAATTCATAATACAAATAAATTAGAAAAAATTCCAATTGTTTTATTGATAAGAAAAGATGGACAGATTAAAGAAAAATATGGAATTATTGATAGAGACTGGAACCCTGGAAGCCTTGATGCACTTAATCAGTTTTCCTCCAGTATTATTAGTAAAGCAGGAGATTCCGGGGGGATTATTATTAGTCCAGATGGAAAATTAATTGGAATTCACTACGGGAATAGGCCTAATAATAGTTCCCATATAAAAATAATTAGAGCCCTAGAATTAATTGAATTTTACAAAAATCAGAATCTTTAATATCTACTTCAACCTCACAGTCTCTAAAGTCCTTGGAACATTTGTCTCTATCCTGTTGAGTTTGTAAAGGGCTGAAGCTAAATCTAAAGATTTTGAGATTTCTCCATGATTAATTATTATTCTCTTTGGTCTTGGTTTCATATTATTAAAGAAAGACATAATTTCGTTTCTTCCTACATGAGCTGTGAACCCCTGCAGGGTATTTACTTCAAAATTTATTTCTACTCTTTCTTCTCTTCCATCTACAATCATTTTTGTTTCTTTAATTCCTTCTTGAACTTGTCTTCCTAAAGAACCAATACCCTGATAACATACAAAGATTAATGAGTTATTTTTATTTCCTGCAAATTCTCTAAAATATTCAACTGAAGCTCCTCCAACAAGCATACCAGAAGTAGCTAAAACAATACAAGGCCCCCCTTCAACAACCTTTTTTCTTTCTTGAGGAGAACCTACTCTTGAAAAAAGTTCAGAAGTAAATGGATTTTTATCTTGAAAAACTTCTAACCTTACTTTGTTACTTAAAAAATCTGGATAAGCAGTGTGAATAGCATTAATATCCCAAATCATTCCATCAATATAAACAGGAACTTTTTTCATTTTTCCTGTTTTAATAGCATCTTCTATAACCAACATACTTTCCTGGGCTCTTCCTAAACCTAATTCTGGAATCAAAACTTTTCCTCCTCTTTCAATTGTCTTATTTACTGCTTCTATAAATTCCTCTTCTGATTTTGCTCTTGGAGGAAGAATATCATTTCTTGAACCATAAGTTGATTCTGTTATTACTGTTTCAACTCTTGGGAAACTGTTTATGGCAGGGTCTAATAATCTCGACCTTCCATATTTATAATCACCAGTATAAAGCAAATTATGTGCTCCATTTCCTATATTAAGATGAATCATTGCTCCCCCTAAAACATGTCCTGAATTGTAAAAAGTTAATCTTACATCAGGTGTTACATCTGTGACTTCATTGTAATTTAAACAAATACTATGTTTTACCATTTCTTTTATGTCTGTTGAACTAAACAAAGGGGCTGCTGCCTGCTTATAGGCCACACCAATAAAATCCAAGGCAAGCAATGCTGCAATATCTCTTGTAGGAGCAGTCATATAAACAGGTCCTTTATAACCCATCTTATACAAATAAGGAAGTAAACCAACATGATCTAAGTGAGCGTGGCTTATAATTACTGCATCTAATTGGGCTATATCAAACTCTGGAACATTGAAAAAAGGAAATTTATCCTGTCCTTGAGAAGCAACATCAACTCCACAATCCAGAAGAACTTTTGAGTTTGGGGTTTGTAAAAGTAAAGCACTTCTTCCAACTTGTCTTGCACCCCCTAAAAAAGTTAATCTAATCCATATATCTGCTTTTTCTGGATTCCATTCTTCGTAGATCTTTTTCCCAATAGAATTCAAAAATCTTCTTCTATAATTATTATTTGCGTATAAAACTTCCCTAATATTCTCGGTAATCTTGCTCTTTATTGCTGGACTTCGCTGAATCTGAGGAGTCCAAAGGGTGGTTTTTTTTATTTCCTCTAAAATAGATCCTTGTTTTCCAATAACCATTCCTGGTTTTTTTGCTTCAATAATAACTATACTTCTATGATAATCAAATAATATATTTGTTATCTCTGCTTCTTCAGGAACAATTCTTTTAATTTCTTTTTCAGCTTCTTCTTTATCAAAAAGAATTTTTTGGTCTGCTCTTAATTCAATTCTTTTTTTGATTTCATCTACAATTTCTCTTATTTTTCCTTCATCTTCTTTGAAAAACTTCTCATTGGTTGTATACAAAACAATGTTTGCACCTTCAAAAGTTGCATCGCTTACATTTCCATGAAGTCTTTCTTTTATACTTCTTAGAATTTCCATTTTAAAAGTTTAGATTTATTTTGATTATTTATCTTTAAAATCTGTCACCACTTCTTTTTTAGCTACCTGTTTAACCTCTTTATTTGTTACAGTATAGACTTCTATTCCTTCTCCTGTTGCAGGATCTCTTTTCATAGAAGCATTTACTAATTTTAATGCTAAATCAATTCCTTCTTTCAAAGTTATTTCTTTTTTATAATCTGAGTCAAGAATGGGATTTATATGAATCATTCCAGAACCTGTTGAAGAATATTCTTCTATTTTTTGAAGATAACCATCTGGATGTATATCATATAAATAAAACCCTTCATTATCATAACCAGCTAATAAAAAATGTGTTATACCAAGAATCATCGAAGGCTGCCTTATGTTTTGATATGCCACACTTGCAAAAAGATTTGCTGCTTGTTTAATTGTTGGTTTTTCTTTTGATTTTAATTCTTTTAGTCTCAACTCTGCCCTAACAAGTTTTATAACTTTTTGTAAATCAGAAGCAACTCCTGCAGTTGTAACTACGATATTATCCCCTACTTTTTCTATTTTCTTTTCATCTTTGGAAGCAATATATGTAACACCCCTATCAGAACCATAAGTTCCTCTTGTATCTGCTGCTATTATAATACCATCTTTGCAGACAATTCCTACTGTGGTGGTCCCAGTTTTACGTATGTGCTGTTTTAAATCGTTTTTTAATTCATCATCCATTTTAAAATAACTAAGAATAAATCTTATTAAAATTAAAGAGTATTGTTGTTTTATAAATTTTTCTATTTAGCATAAATAACTACAATATCTTCATCTGTTCCTTTTGCTCTTCTTGCTTTATCAAAAAGAGACTTATCTATTGGAAAAAATGCCTTAGTATTTTTGA
>Ga0180009_10007629_pt1 | contig 10980 bp, 9 predicted proteins | sample OS_PC_MetaG_FD_123537 | JGI IMG/M metagenome (GOLD analysis project Ga0180009, IMG submission 123537) | Groundwater microbial communities from the Aspo Hard Rock Laboratory (HRL) deep subsurface site, Sweden - OS_PC_MetaG | ecosystem: Environmental > Aquatic > Deep subsurface > Groundwater...
TAATGCTTATATTACGTGGGTGACATATAATCAAGATCCAGATGGAATTTATTACTCCAAACACAGCGGTGTTGATGGGAGTCCTTTAGTAATGGAACCATTTATTGTTTCAGAAGTAAATGGCGCTGAAACTCCTTGGGTAGTTGTTGATTCAAATGGAGATTCACATGTTGTTTGGACTGAGTATAGTCAGGATGGGCTTCTTTTTATGCTAAAGTGAGTGGATCTACTGGTGAAGTGATTAGGGAACTTAGAATTGAGGAAGGTGTAGGAGGATATACTTTTAGGGTAGCTTCAGTTGCAGTTGACGCTAACGGAGATGCGCACATAGTAGCTCATAATTATTATGATCATAAACTTTATTATTATAAAATTGATGGTGTTACTGGGGGAGAAATAGTAAGTAAAATAATGATAAATACTGGTTCTTCTACTTGGCCAGACCAGTATGCAGATTTGGATATTGATTCTTCAGGAGATGTTCACATAGTTCGGGCTGATGCCTTTGATGATTTACTTATGAAATACATTAAATTAGATGGTGACAATGGAAATGTTTTGATTACCCAAAAGACACTCTATAATGGGGCAGGCGATGGATATGCTTCTGATTCAGACATAGCAGTTGATGTTAATGGTGATGTGCATGTGGTTTGGGAATACGATAAAACGGCGGGTAATTATGATTTGATAAGTTATATTAAAGTAGATGGAACTACAGGAATTCCAATTATTCCAAGGATGGAAGTTAACTTTTCTTATACTAATTACCATTATAGGGATTATGTGCCGGATGTGGCAGTAGATTTTGAAGGTAATGTTCACATTGCTACTAGGTTTAAGTATGATTATGGAGATCCTTGGATAAGATATATAAAAATGGATGGAGATACTGCAGAAGATATAATCCCAGAGTTTAGAGTTACTGATGTAACTGCTGATCCTTATGTTGGTGTTTTGGATGTTGATTCAGTTGGGGATGTACATATTGTTTATCAAGATGACAATATTACTGGCGGAGATAGCTTTTTGGTTTACACTAAATTGAGTGGAACAGATGCAAGTGTCATATTTGGTGATCAACCAATTGGTGATGTAGGAACAGGAATTCCAGAATGTGATTTAGGATTAGAATATGTTGTCCAATGTGGAGAAGTTTTTAATCCAGATTGTTTTGCAAATGATTGGGCGTGTTGTAGTGATGACCCCGGAGAATACTTAATAGAAGAAAATGGAGTAAAGAGATGTTGCAATAATCCAAATGATAGAATAAATGCACAAGGTAATTGTGTAATGCCCACTTCAAAAATAAAGAAGACAGCTATGCCTAGATTTTCACCTCAAGAAGGATATAGTTGGTTATTGCCATTTGGAATTTTAATTGTAATATCTGTTTTGATTTATTTCTTTACAGTTAAGAAGAAATAATTTCTTTTTTCTTTTTCTTATTTTTGATAAAGTTTAAATACTTTAAATTCTAAAAGGAGATTATGGATGAATATCTAAGGGGCGAAATCCTTAAAGTTTTAAGAGCTACTTATAAGGCAGTTAAAAAGAAAGATATTGTTAAATTAAATGCTTTAAGTGATAAGTTAACTCATAGCTCTAGTATTTATCAAGATAAATATTCTATTGGTGTTGCTGTTTTAGTTTATTCTTTATTTAAAATTATAGAAAAGAACGAACATAGAGTTTACAAAGATTGGGATAAGTTCTATGAAGAAATAAAAAGACTTTTGTTACATGCTATAATTCATCTTAAGAAAGATCAAATTAAGAGTTTTGAACACTTTATAAAAAGAATTATGGACACTATGAAAAAACAAGATCAAAATGTTGGTTTGTTTGTTCAAAAAATAATAGAATCTTCTAAAGTAAAAAAAGGAAGCAAATTATATGAACATGGTTTATCCTCCGGATTAGTTGCGGAATTGTTGGGAGTTACTCAATGGGAATTAATGGATTATGTGGGGGTCAAGCAAGTTAAATATTATACTCCAAGTTCTTCTATTAAACAAAGATTGGCTTTTACAAGGAGGATTTTTAATTTAAAATGAAAAGTTTAGTTTTTGATTCAAGTTCAATAATTAGTTTGGCTACTAATAATTTGTTATGGCTTTTGAGACCTTTGAAAAAACAGTTTAAAGGGGATTTTTATATTTCTAAATCTATTAAACATGAGATTGTGGATCATCCTATGACCACTAAGAGATTTAAGTTTGAAGCTTTAGTTATTGAAGATTTAATTGAAGAAGGTTATTTAAAATTACATTATGATAAACAAATTGAAAGAGATGCAGAAAAGTTAATTGAAATTTCTAAAAAAATATTTAATGCAAGGGGCAGAGACCTTACTTTGGTTCAGAAAGTAGAAGTTGAAGGTTTGTTATTAGCTAAACATTTGAAATCAGAAGCCTTTGTTGTTGATGAGAGAACTATGAGATTGTTGATTGAAGCTCCAGAAAACGTAAGAAAAATATTACAAAGTAAATTACATACCCAAGTTCATTTTAATAAAAATAATTTAGATGAGTTTAGAAAAAGAGTTAACGGAGTTAAAATTATTAGAAGTACAGAATTGGCTTTAGTTGCTTTTGACATGAAATTGTTGGATAAATATATTACTGTTAATAAAATCCTTAAGAAAAGTAAGAAAAAAGCTTTACTTGAAGGGGTTCTTTGGGGTTTGAAATTAAAAGGTTGTTCTATTTCTCCGGAAGAAATAAATGAAATTCTAAGAGAAAAATTTAAATGAAAAGATGTCCTTGGCCTGGAAATGATGCCTTGATGGTTAAATATCATGATGAAGAATGGGGAATTCCATTACATGGTGACAGGAAGTTATTTGAGTTTTTAATTTTGGATGCTTTTCAAGCTGGATTAAATTGGAAAATAATTTTACATAAACGTAATAACTTTGAGAAAGCTTTTGATAAGTTTAATGCGAAGAGAATCGCTAAATAGAATGAGAAAGATTTTGAAAGATTAATGAATGATGCTGGAATAATTAGGAATCGGTTAAAGATTGGGGCTGCGATTACTAATGCTCAGAAATTTTTAGAAATTAAGAAAGAGTTTGGTTCTTTTGATAAATATATTTGGCAATTTACTAATTATAAAACAATTGATAATAAATGTAAAATTTTGAAAGATATTCCAGTTATTTCTAAAGAATCTGATGAGATGTCTAAAGATTTGAAAAAGAGGGGCTTTAAGTTTGTTGGCTCTACAATCTGTTATGCTTTTATGCAAGCTGCTGGGATGGTTAATGATCATACTATAGATTGTTTTAGATACAGAAAAACTTAAATAGGTTATTTTTTATATTTTATATATGGGCAAAAGAGGTATTTCTCCATTAATAGCAACTGTTTTATTAATCGGTTTTACAATTGTTTTAGCAGCATTAGTTTTTAGGTGGGGTGACAGTTTTTTAATTCTCAAACAGAGCAAACAGATCAAGAAATAAGGGCAGTACTTGCTTTCGCAGGAGTAGATATTTCTTTAGGAGATGTAGAAGGTTCAGGTTGTTCTGACTTGAGATTATTAATTACTAACTTTGAAGATGTTGATATCTTAAGATTCTTAGTTAGAATTACAGATGGAGATGATATAGATTTAATAACCACAACAGATGGTTTACCTGCTTTTTATTCTAGTTGGATTGATGTTGTTTATCCTGGAGATGTTACAACAATTACTAAGATTGAATTATTTCCAGTAATTGAACTAAATGGAGAAGAGATAAGATCTATTGAACCAGCTTATACTGGTATTTTTGAAGCAGGAGATATAATTGCTGTTGGTTGTGTAGAAACAGATTGTCATGATACAGTTGATAATGATGGGAACAATTTGACTGATTGTGCAGATCCTTATTGCCAATTTGTTGGGACAGAAGTTAATTGTTATGATGGTGTAGATGATGATTGTGATGGAGATATTGACTGCGATGATAGTGAATGTATAGATCCAGATTCTGATATTAATACGGTTTTAATGTATAGGTTTAATGAAGGTTCTGGTAATTTTACATGCGATAATTCAGGTAATGGGCACAATGTAATTTTTGGAGATGGATCTTGTACACCCGGAGTTGAACCATGCCCTGCTTGGGTTTCTAATGCTGGTGGATATAGAATAGATTTTATTAATGACTTGCATACATACTATCTTAATGTAAGCAATGATGAGGGGTGGGAAACTGAACTTTCAGAAATGACAATAGAGGTTCAAATAAATTATACTAGTCCCGGAGGAAGTACAGGGGCAATATTAGATAAAAGCGATCCAGGTAATTTTGAAGGATTTATATTGCATGCTGGACATTGCAACCCCCCTTATACTGTGGCTTGTTGGGTTATCCAGTTAGGAAATGGAACTGAATTTAAATATCATAGATGTTCAATGCCTACTTCTTATTGGTACCAAGGAGTCTTCAACTTTTCATTAGTTTATGATTCTTCATTGGCTTCAGATCATTTAAAAATGTATGACCAAGATGGTTTGCTTTGTGGTAGCGGGTCTACATTCAATGGATTTGGGTCAATAAAAATACCGGATGTTGATATGATAATTGGTCTTGGATATTATTCTCCTGCTCTTGACTGGGACGGATTAATGGATAATATAATAATATCAAATATAGCAAGAACAATTTAAACAAAAACCTTATAAATATAATTTTCTAGAATACACACATGAATAAAAGAGGGCTTTCTCCACTAATAGCAACTGTTTTGATAATTGCTTTTACTGTTGTTTTAGCTTCCTTACTTATTGTTTGGGTAAGAGGGATAAATAATGAATTTATGGGTGGTAGTTTGTGCGAGTATGGGGCTAATGTTAAGTGCACAAATATTAATTTTAAGATAGTAAGAGTAGAAAGTTTTGACAATAACATTACTGTTACTTTGTTTAGTAATTCTAATGCTGATTTTACTACAATTGTTTTACAGGCTTTTAGCCAAGGTGTTGTAGTGTCTAGCACCTCTTTTGAAGGGACTGTTCAAGAGCCAGTTATTAGGGGATTTGAAAATGCATTTTTAACGTTTAATGTTCCTAATTTAAATGAAGTGGATGAAATAAGAGTTATACCAGGTTTAACCTTTAAGAGAGAAAATGAAATTTGTGAACTTTTTTGTGAAAGGGTAGTGAAAGAAGTGGATTTTAGTTGATATACTATTCTAGAATAGTAACTTACCAAAAGCTTTATAAATTTTTTCTTATTCTAAATTTCACCTAATATATATAGGGGGGGCAAAATGAAAAAAATATTATTAATACTAATGATACTCTTGGTATTGCCGATGGCTTCTTTTGCTAGATTAGAAGAAGCAGAACCAATTTATTTTAAAGAAGGGCAACATCAAATAGGAGTACCTTTTTGGCCTGAACATGGGCCAGGGGTAGAAGTTTTAGTTCAAGTAGATCATTTTAATTTAGGAGAAGATCAATTAACACATAATTTTGATTGTGAAGGTTGCGCTTTAAAAACATTGTATCCTTGTGGAGAGGATTATCCAATAAGGATGAGGTGTGGTTCTTATAATTTCTTAAGCGACTATATAGAATTTACAATGGATGTTGCTCAAGGAGAGAAAAATCATCTTGGATTGAAAAGAAATAATGCTGGAGATATAAATGGTTATGAGACTACTAAGTTTGAGTGGTTTATTAATGGGGAATCACAAGGAATTGTAGAAGAAACAAGTTTAGCTTGTGAAATAGTTCAATTGGAGATTTCCGGAGAATATACTGATAATGCTGATGAAGTTAAATTAAAATTCAAGAATGTATTAAATACACCAACTTCAATATCCTGCGCTACTGACTTTCATTACATACATGCTTACACATACACTGGAGGGGATATCCCCGGTGGAGATGTAGATATTGTTATTGAAGGTGATGAATTTGATGTTAATGAAAATTCTGATTTAGAGTTCGGTGTTAGTGTTGTTTCATCTTGTAATGAGGTTAATTTAGTAGCTAACAATTTACCAGAAGGTGCTAGTTTTGATGGAAATACATTTTCATGGAAACCAGATTATAATGTAGTTCAACATACAAATGGACCAGTTACATTCTTTAAGACTTTGTTTGGTTTTAATAATCTTGAAAAAGAATTTGACATAGAATTTGTAGCTACTGGCTGTGATGATTCAGATTCTGAAGTTGTGACTGTTACAGTACAGGATGTTAATAGGGCACCAAAAATTAAACATGTAAGAAATTTAATTATAGTTGAAGGGAAACTTGCTTATATATATACACTGGTTAAAGATGCAGATGGAGATAGTATAATATATGATTTTGAAGCTCCATTCAATGATAATGGATATTGGCAAACTCAAATCGGAGATGTTGGAAATTACTTCTTTACCTTAAATATCTATGATGGATATGGTGGAAGTGATTCAGCAAGATTTAATGTTGAGGTTGTTCCAAAAGCAGATTCAAATCATGCACCATTTTTGAATGCAGTTCATGATGCACAAGTTTGTCTTGGACAAGAAGTCTTAGTTGATCTTGATGCATATGATCATGAAGGAGATGTTTTGAGTTACTATGCTTCTGTGCCTACTGGACAAACTGCAAGTATGGATGCAAGTACTGGTGAGTTTTCTTGGACTCCAAGTGAACTTGGACAGTTTAACATTTTGTTCGGCGTTTCAGATGGAGAGTTGAATAATGAGCAGTGGGCTACTTTTGTGGTAGAAGAATGTGAAGAGCCACCAGTTGAAGAAGTGGATGTTAAGAAATCACTTTCTACAATGAGTGCCTATGTATTTGGCAACAGAGTAAAAGCAGGAGACACGCTATATATTAATACTCACGTAAGAAATTTGGGAGAAGCTAGAGAACACATTAGGGCAAGAGTAATTGTTCCAGAACTGAACATTTACATTAGTAAATACATTGATTTAGACGAACAAGAAGACTCAAGTAAGGTAATTGAGGTACAAATACCCCATGATGCTAAAAAAGGAGAATATCTGGCTTTAGTAGACCTTACAAGTAGAGACAACAGTGATAATGAATACGTGATATTTGAGGTAGTCTGATTACCACCAAAAGGTTTATAAACGGTTCATGACTACCAGATAACAACACATTTAACTAATATTTAGGAGGGGTTAAAACAAAATGAAACAATTTAAATTGTTAACAATTGCATTATTGTGCTTATTTGTTGCAATGGTAATTCCAGTTGCGGCTGCTGATTTTGAAATAACCACAGTAAGGGTTAATGATCAATTAGCAAGTAACACAATACATGTAGAAAGAGGAGAAACTATAACCATAGAAGTTTGGTTAAAATCTACAAATGCAAGCGATGACTTAAGACTTAAAGCTTGGATAGGTGGTTATGAGCACGATGATATCGAAGTTAAATCTGATTCATTTGATATGCCTGCTGGTGTAACAATGAAAAAGACACTTAGATTGACCTTACCAGACGACATGGAGTCTGCAGATGAAGCAGATTACAATTTGCACGTAGAAATGTACAACGATGAAGAAGAGTTTGAATTTCCTTCAATCCATTTGTACATTGATGAAGGAAAACACAACTTAAGATTACAAGATGTTATCTTCACACCTGGTTTAAGCTTAGAAGCAGGAGATTTATTCTTTACTGTTGTTAGAGTTGAAAACATGGGTTATGAAAAAGAAGAAGATATCATGGTTAAGATGAGTATTCCTGAATTAGGACTAAGTACTAGAACTTACATTGAAGAGTTAGGTACTGTTGAAAACGATGAAGACGATGACGAAAGTTCCATGTCATCTGACGAACTTTTCTTAAGAATTCCAAGCAATGTTAAAGCAGGAATTTATGAAGTCTTAATAGAAGTGCAATACAACAGAGGCCACGACGTATTAGAAGAGTCTTATTCCTTAGTTGTTGATGGTGGAGTAGCATACTCTGATAAAGAAGTTTCAATAACTGTTGACACTGAAAGCCAAGAAGTAAGTCAAGGAGCAGGCGCTGTTTACAAAGTTATGTTTGCAAACATCGGTAGTTCTAAAGTAGATTATATCTTAGGTGTAAGTGGTGTTGAAAGTTGGGGAACTTTTAGAGTAGATCCAGCTAAAATAACTCTTGATGAAGGAGAAACAGCTGAAATGTTTGTTTATGTTACTGCTAAAGAAGGAGCTGACTTAGGTGAGCACAACTTTGTAGTAAATGTTAAAGCAAATGGTCAGAATGTTAAGAGTTTTTCTTTGACTGCTGATGTAGTTAAAGATGTTAACGGTTGGAGCCAAGTAAGGAGAGGCTTAGAAATTGGATTCGCTGTACTTTTGATTATACTTGTTATTTTGGGTATAGTTCTTGCTGCTAGAAAATTAGGCGGTAATGGAAACGAAAGTATGGAAGAGCCAACAATCGAAGAAGGCCAAACTTATTACTAAATTTTTCTTTTCTTCTTTTCTTTTATATTCTATAATACTCTATTTTTAGTACAATAATGTATTTATAAGGAATGGACTTCTTGAAAGTAACAAAAAGGAGGGATTAACCATGAGTAATAAATATGTTTATCTTGTATTATTTTTATTAGTTATACCAGTAATTCTTGCAGCAGGAAGTTTTTCTGTTTATCAAGGTCAGAATCCAGGTGGATTATGCCCTGGAACAACTGGATTATTTACAGATGTAGTAACTAATGATGGTAGTGAACTAATGCAGTTTACTGTTTCTGGAAGCGGAAGTGCTTCAGCTATTTCTACTTTTGTACCAATGGGTTTTTCATTAAATCCTGGTCAATCTAAAACAGTTTATACCTATGTTACACCAAGAACAAGTACCAGGGTAGGCAATTATAATTTGGATTTAGTTATAAGTTCTAATGGCCAAAGTAAAGCACTTGGACATGATATTGTTGTTAAGAATTGTTTTGAATTTATCATAGAGGCTTTAGATACAGAAAAACATGTTTGTCCTTGTGAATCTGATAAATTTGATATAAAGATAATCAATAATGGAGATTATGTTCAATCTTATGATTTTAGTGTTGAAGGAGAAGCAGCAAATTCTGTAACTTTAAGCCAAGATAGAGTAAGCGTTGGTGCTGGAGAAACTAAAACAGTTTATGCTTATGTAAAAGCTGACTGTGATGATTTAGGAGAATATGGATTTACTGTAATTGCCGATCCTGAAATTGGAAGTCTTGTACAATCTGTTTATGCTACGCTTGTGGTTGATCCTTGTTATGATTTCAATGTGCAAACAGATCAAGATTATGTAACTTTTTGCGAACATACTCAAAAAGTAATCCCAATTAAAGTAGTCAATCAAGGATCTACAAGTAATACTTATGACTTTGAAATTGATGGCCCTGCATGGGCTAATTTAGATGTTAATAAGAGGGATGTAGCTGCTGATGATTCTGGAATTGTTAACTTGATTTTAAGCCCAGATTATGGTATTGAAGGTGATTTTGATGTCGGGTTTAAAGCTATAACCCAAAAAGGAGATTTAGAAGCTTCTAATATGTTTAATGTTAAAGTTGAAAAATGTCATGCAGTGGATGTAAGTATTCAAAAAGATTCTGATAAGATATGTAATTCATTAGAAAATACTTATGAAGTGAAAGTAAAAAATACTGGAACAACCGAAAAGACTTATAATATAGAATTATTGGCTCCTGACTGGGTTACATTACAAGGAGGAGATCTTACTCTTGATTCTGGTCAAGAATCTATTTTGACTTTAACTGTTGCTCCACAATATGATGTTGTTTCTGCAGCTTATCAAATTAAAGTAAGAGCAGTTGCGATAGATAGTGATAAATTATCTGGGGAAGATGTTTTAGCCATTACAACGGTTTCAGTAGATGAATGTTATCAAGTTAAGATTGGAATAAATGAGAAGGACATTGAAGTACATTATGATGGAACTGCAACAGTTCCAATTGTAATTGAGAATAAAGGTACTTACAAAGCTAATTATGATTTGGGTGTTAGTGGTACTGCCTCAAGTTTTGTTTATTTGAATCCTGCTTCATTAGAAATTGATAAAGATAAAGCAGAGGTAATTTATTTGTATATTGCTCCAAATGCTCAAGTAGTGGATGGAGATTATGAAGCAAGTGTTTCTGTTAGACTTGGGGATAGCACAATTTTAGCTAGTGATACAATTAATATTAAGGTTTTAGATAGTAAGGCAGTAGGTTTAGAAGAAATTACTGGAGAGGCAATTGAAGAGGTTGAAGGAGGTGCTTCTTTGTGGGCAAGAATTAAAGCTTTCTTTGTTAGATTATTTGAACAAAAAGAAGTTGAAGAACCTTTAGCTGAAATAGAAGATCTTCCAATTGAAGAAATCTTTGAGGAAGAAGTGGAAGGGGAACCAGTAGAAGAGGTAGTTGAAGAAGAATTAGTAGAAGAAGTTATTGAAGAACCTGTTGAAACTGAAAAATTAAATTTAGATGACATCAGCTTAGGATCATATTTATTTGGTGGCGAGGGGACCAAATATGGTTTGATTGTAAATGGGGGGGAACATGAAGTTACTTTGCAAACTACTGGAGAAGATTATGTTGTTTTAGAGATTAGATCTGAATTAAAGACTTTAATCTTGGATGTTGGAGAGTCAAGATATTTAGATTTAGATGAAGACGGTAATCCGGACACTAAAGTAACTTTTAATGGATTTATTGATGGAGAAGCAGACATACAATTTGAGAAAATATCTGCAATTGTTAATGAACCTGTGGAAGAAGTAGTTGAAGAAATTCCTGAAGAGGAAATTATCGAAGAAATTACTGAAGAAACTACAACTGAAACAGAAGGTGAAGGTTTTGGTTTGATGAAATACAGATATCATTTCATTACAGTATTAGTAATTTTGATATTGATATTGTTAGCGATAAAAACAAACTTCCATAAAAAATTGGTTGACTTTTTTGAAGAAGAAATTGAAGAAGAGGAAGTAGAAGTTGAACCGCAAAAAGAAGAAATACATGAAGAGAA
>Ga0180009_10007630_pt1 | contig 10980 bp, 11 predicted proteins | sample OS_PC_MetaG_FD_123537 | JGI IMG/M metagenome (GOLD analysis project Ga0180009, IMG submission 123537) | Groundwater microbial communities from the Aspo Hard Rock Laboratory (HRL) deep subsurface site, Sweden - OS_PC_MetaG | ecosystem: Environmental > Aquatic > Deep subsurface > Groundwater...
CCAGCGACGAGCGGCCCCGCGGAGCAGCCGATAATAGGCCATCGAACCGCCCGGGGCCCGACGGCCGAAATAGTAGTCGATTTCCAGAAACAGCGGTCGAAGTTCGGCCAGACCCGTGCGCAGCCGGCCCGGCCCGGACGGTAAAGGTCCTCGCGCACCCTGGGGTACGAAGACCGCATCGGCCCCGAGCCCGGCCAGGCGTTCCGCTTCATCGGGCGGCCGCCCGGCGCAGTTGATGTTTTCGTCTCCGGTGAGCAGGGGATGGAAGCTGACAATCATGCGGCGAGTCTATCACGACCCGGCCGGCCCGGCCGGAAAAACCTCGAGCCATCCCGCCTGCCCCCGATCCGAAGCACCGTTGAACATGCAGGGCGGGCGCATTCCCCGTAGCTTGCCGCGGGGAGCTTCAATCTCCCCTCGATCTTGTTGAGGGGAGTCTTCGACATGTAAGGAAGGAGTCCACTCGTCCGGTCGCCGGCCAACCCCGCGGCAGGCATCCAGGTATGCATCCTCCCCGCTTGTTCAGCGCCCCATCGGCGCCCGGTACGGACCGCCGGACCGGACCCGAATCTTAATCGCCCGTCCTGACCCCGGAAAAACGGGAAACCAGCAGGACCAGCCCGGATGATTCATGAGGCGGCGAGGCGAGGCGGATGAAAACCGGAGCGAACGGCGAAGTCGGAGCGATTTGAACTCGCGGGCATACTGGACGGCATGTCGAGAGCTGAATTCGCGAAACAAGACTGGCCGCCGGGGGTTCACCCTCGCGGTGGAAAGCTCATGAATCGATCGGACTAGTACCTTTCAGCGCCGTATTCACGCTCGCGAGGCGCCCGCGGACGGGCCTCGTTGACCGTCAGTCTGCGGCCCCGCACGTCCTTGCCGTTCATTGCGGCAACCGCCGCTTCACCCGCTTCCCGGTCGTCCATTTCCACGAATCCAAAACCTCTGGACTGACCGGTATAACGATCCGTGATCAGCTTGGCGCTGGCCACGGCTCCGAATGGGGCGAACATCTCTTGAAGATCGGGCTCCGTGATTTCGTACAGCAGATTCCCCACGAAGAGCTTCATGGTCATGACCTCCCTGCTCCTTTCCGGGTAAACATGGATTAAGGCGAGGCCGTGCAAAGGCCGGAAATTCAATTCCAGCCGGCACGGTCGTCCGGGTCGGGTTTACAATCAACATTGAACATCTTACGTGTGAGCTATGTTACCATTCCCGCCGGGGCCGATCAAGCATTAAATCGTCAAATCCTGTAAAAACCGGGCCGCCCTCGCCCGGCCGCATTTCGATCCCGCTCTATCTTGATCGCTGAATCGGATTCAGTCGCCAGGGCGTTTTTGAATGCCGGGAACCCGTCTGAAAAGACCGGGCCTCGACCAGGCGGCCGCGGTCCGGTTTTTCCTCCGGGATGCAACAGAAAAGATGCTCGACAACGGACCGGACCGAAGTTAAAATTCGCTCATTCCGTCGCTAGGAGGGGACTTCGTGAAAATCGCCGTGGCTCAGCTCAATCCCAAGGTTGGAGACATTCGGGGCAACCTGGCCAAAGCCATGTCCACCCTGGACCAGGTCGCGGCCGACCAACCCGACCTGGTCGTATTTCCCGAACTCTTTCTGACCGGGTACCCGCCCCTGGACCTGTTGGAACGATCATGGTTCGTGAGCAAACAGGAGGCCGCCCTGGACGAGTTGACCGGGTATTCCTCCCGGTGGCCGGAGACCGGGGTCATCATCGGGGCCGCCCTGCCCAGCCGCAGAAAGCCGGGACGGGGCCTGTACAACTCGGCCGTGCTCATCTATCAGGGCCGCGTGGTCTTCAAACAGCCCAAGTCGCTCCTGCCCACATACGACGTATTCGACGAGGCCCGATACTTCGACTCGGCCCCCAAGACCCTGCCCGTGACCTTCAAGGGCGAGCGACTGGGCCTGAACGTGTGCGAGGACGCCTGGAACACCGCCGACTTCTGGCCCCAGGGGCGGATTTACGACCAGGACCCCATCACCCTGCTCCACGAGGCCGGCACGACTCTGTTCATCAACATATCGGCCTCGCCCTTCCACGCCGGCAAGGACGAGCTCCGCTACCGGCTCATCCAGCAGCACGCGGCCAAGCACCGGACGCCTTTCGTCTTCGTCAACCAGGTCGGCGGAAACGACGACCTGATCTTCGACGGCCGCAGCATGGTCTTTGACGAAAACGGGCGGCTCGTCCTTCTGGCCCCTGCTTTTGAGGAAGACGTTCTGGTCGTGAATCTGGGCCGGCCCCAGCCCGGACTGGCCTTCAGGCCCCAGGACCGGATCGAATCCATCCGGATGGCCCTGGTCCTGGGCCTCCGGGACTATGTGCGAAAGTCCGGATTCTCCAAGGTCGTGGTCGGCCTGTCCGGCGGCATCGATTCCGCCGTCACCTTCGCCCTGGCCGCCGAGGCCCTGGGACCCGAAAACGTGCTGGGCGTCTCCATGCCCTCGCCCTATTCCTCCCCGGGCAGCGTCGAGGATTCCCGCAAGCTGGCCGAAAACCTGGGCGTGGAGTTCAAGGTCGTATCCATCACCGGCATTTTCGAGGCCTACCTTCAGTCGCTCGGGCCCCACTTCGAAGGCCTGCCCCAGGATGTGACCGAAGAAAACATCCAGGCCCGCATCCGCGGCAACCTCCTGATGGGCTTTTCCAACAAGCTCGGACACCTGGTCCTGGCCACCGGCAACAAGAGCGAAGTGGCCATGGGCTACTGCACGCTCTACGGAGACATGAGCGGCGGACTGAGCGTCATCTCCGACGTACCCAAGGTCATGGTCTATGATCTGGCCGGACACATCAACCAGGACCGGGAAGTCATCCCCCAGGCCGTCCTGGACAAGGCCCCGTCCGCCGAACTCCGGCCCGACCAGAAGGACGAAGACTCCCTGCCGCCCTATCCCGTCCTGGATCAGATACTCAATCTATACATCGAGGACGGTCGCAGCCGGGAGGAGATCGTCGCCGCCGGGTTCGAGCCGGACATGGTCCACTGGGTCGTGCGGATGGTCAACCGCAACGAATACAAGCGCAAGCAGGCCGCACCCGGCCTGAAGGTCACCAGCAAGGCCTTCGGCTTCGGCCGCCGCATGCCCATCGTGGCCGAATACGATCTCTAGGTTTTTACAAACACCGCCCGCCGGCTGAACCGGTTCACCGAGGCGGACTCGGACTGAAGGCCCGTCTTCACGGCCAGACCCACCAGGGTCTCGAAGTCTTCCCTGGAGGTATGGCCCCGGGGTTCGACCATCAACAGACGGCCGCCCGGCCCGAGCGCGGCATGGGTATCCCGGAAAAAGGCCGCCTTGTCCGGCACCTCGTGGACCATGTGCATGGCCACCGCCAGATCGATCCGCCCGGCCAGGTCATCGACCCCCATGCCCGCCGCCTCGGCCCGGCGCAGGTCGATCCGCTCGGACAGACCGGCCTTGACGGCCCGTCGCCTGACCACGTCGAGCATCTTGTCCTGAAGGTCCACCGCGATCACCCGGCCCTCGGGCCCGGCCATGCGGGCCAGGGGCAATGTGAAATAGCCCGTCCCGCAGCCCGGTTCCAGAATCCAGCCGCCCTCCCGGATGTACGGCCCGAAAATGCGTTCCGGGTTCTCCATCAATTTACGCAGCGGATTGAGCATCAAATACCCGATCCAGACCGGGCAGACACGACCTGCCATTTTCAACCTCCCCGGTCGACCCGGATAACCGGCCGACCCTTCGTCAAGCTTTCGGTTTCCAACACAGGTAACTGTAAAAAGTCGGGGGCGCCGCGGTCCGGCGCTCCAGGATCGGCAGACCGGCCCCGGCCAGCCCCCGCTCCAGCTCGGGCCGGGTAAAGCCGATAGGGGGCTCCTCGACCAACAGAACCCCGCCCGGCTTGAGCACCCGAAACAGCTCGGCCAAGGCCGCCGGCCAGTCCGGGACGTGGTGCAGGACCCCGAAGACAAAGACCGCGTCCACGACCCGGTCCGGAACGTCGATCCGGGTCATGTCGCCCACGAAAAACTCCACCCCCAGCCCCCGCCGCCGGGCCAGGGCGATCTGTTCGGGCATCAGATCGAAGGCGATCACCCGGGAGGGCCGGAAGGACTCGATCAGAAGCCGTGTCCCGTACCCGGACCCGCAGCCCGCATCCATGAGCACCCCGCCGCTCGGGTCCAGGCCCCGGCGTCGCAGCATGGCCTTGAAGAGCCGCAGTTCCAGGTTTTTCTGAAACCATCGCCGAACCGGGTTGTTCATGGCCCAAAACTCGAACCGGCCCAGCCGGCCGGACCGATCCGCCCCCTGTCTCATCCAGCTGGTCTGTTCCATGCGCCCGACCCCGCTTTCCAAGGTGTTTAGCACCTGAACACCTGGTTGAAAAAAATTTTTTATCCCGGCCAGGGATTCCATTCATCGAGCATCTCGTCGGCCCGGGCCATGAACGTCTGAAGAAAACGAAGGGACTGGTCATCCAGTTCGCCCACCTTGTCCACAAACAGCCGGTAGATGTTCTCGTGGACCCGCTCGTGCTCCCGGCTGGCCCGCCGGCCTTTCGGGGTCAGGGAAAGCAGGAGGCGGGAACTGTTCTGTTCGTCGATCCGCTTTTCCACCAGACCCTTCTTTTCCAGCCGGGTCAGCATTTGAGAGATCGCGCTTTTGGTCACGCCCTTGATCCGGGCCAGATCGGTCACGCTGGAGCCCGGATTTTCGTCAATCGCGGCCACGAGGTGAATTTCGGCCCGGGTCAATGGCTCTTCGATGCCGAAGTGATGGGGGGTTCGGTCGATCCGGACCATTTTTTCACTGATCTGGAATACCCGTTCGAAAATCTCGAATAGAAGCGCCTTGTCCATGGTCGAAGCGTACAGCAACTTAACACTTTCGTCAAGCCTTTTTTCAGCCCCGACGGTAAGGCGTCAGTCGATCGGGGCCTGGAGTATTCCCGCCGCCCGCGCGGTCCTTCAATGCCGCCAACCACTCAAGGGATGCGTCCCGACGATTTGGGGGCCGGCCGAGGCGGACGAAAATCCGTCCGGAGGCCGAAATCGCCAAGCACCCGCCACTCCCGGATTTTCCCCCCGGAGGCGGAGAACGGTTGTACATACGGGATAAACCCGCGTTCCGGCTCCCGTCCGGGCAGGCGCCGGGCTTGACTTGTTCGGCCGAATTATGGAAAATGAGGGCACGTCCGGGCGTTCCGCTTCGGGAGGCAGGCGGCCTCGGACGCAATTACCCAAGGAGCGGCGGCCGGACCCCGGTTTCGGCCCGCCCGGTCCGGATCGAGCCCATGAAACCAACCAGCGGACAGGAGAAGGGAACCCGGCCGGGCCCTTGCCGCCCGGCCGCTCCAGCGCGGGCATTCGGGCCGCGGACCCCGACGCGGGGCGGTACGGAGCGTTATCCGTGACTGACATTTTCACCCAGGATCACGAAGTGAGCATTTCGGTCGGTCCCGACTTTGCCGAGTGGACGCCCTCGACACTCGTCGGGAAAAAGGCCCGGCGATTTCTGATTCTCGACGGTACGGACAACACCGCTGCGCTCAACGGTCTGCAGCCGGGCGCCCCGTGTCGGATCAAGATGACCGATTCCAGCGGCCGGCCCTATCAATTCGACACCCGGGTCCTGGGACTGATGGCCAAGCCCGTTTCCGTCCTGATTCTTTCCTACCCCCAGGGTTTTGAATCGCCTCCGCCTCGTCAGGCCCAGCGCCACCCGGTCCGCATCGAGGCCTGGTACAGCGATGAGCCGAGCCGGGGGGAAGTGGACGGACTGGGGCGGGCCACGATTTTGAATCTGTCCAAGGGCGGCTGTCTCATGCGTACCGCCACCCCCTTCCTGCCGGAACATATTCTGCATCTGACCTTTGACCTGCCGGAACAGGCCACGGCCCAGGGCGGCCTGATCGTCTATCTGGACAACGCGCCCCGGATCACGGACCTCAAGATCGCGGTCCGGCACAGCCAGAAAAAGGACGACCAGTATTTTCTGGGTCTGGAGTTCGTCGATCAGCTCGCCTACAGCTTCACGTCGGTCCGGAACTTCATGAACACCCTCGAGTCCCTGGACCTCACGGTCGTCCAGGACTGACCTCACCGCCTCAATTCGGGTTCCGCGCCGCGGTACAGGCCGACTGTAAAATCCGGGTCAAGCTTGCCCGCCGGCGTGTCTTGTGACATGATGCCGCCAGGAATTATCGTGCGAGTCGGAGAAAGCGAGGCTTGCCATGATTGTACCCATAGTCCTGCTGGTGGATGACGAGGCCGCCTTTGTCGACGTGCTGGCCAAACGTCTCAAGGTGAGAGGGTTCGAGGTCCTGACGGCCCCGGGCGGACAGGAGGCCCTGGACCTGCTGGCGTCGACACCCAACATCGAAGTCGTGGTTCTGGACCTGAAAATGCCCGGACTGGACGGACTGGAAACCCTGGCCCGTCTGAAGCGGGCCCACCCCCTGATCGAGGCCATCTTCCTGACCGGCCATGGCACGGTCGAATCGGGCGTTCAAGGCATGAAACTGGGCGCCTTCGACTATCTGACCAAGCCGGCCGACGTGGAGAAGCTCGTGGCCCTGGTCGACGAGGCGGCCCACCGCAAGCGTAAAAACGAGGACCAGGTCATCGCGGTTCGTTCAAGCTTCGGTCCGGCCCGCCGTAAGCTGGCCGAAAACCTGGACCCCTTCCTTCGCCGGGCCCTGGGACTGGAAACCGACGAAGACCTCTGATACCGAACAGCCCGGGCTCTCGGGTTGTCGCCTAGGCTGGGGGATTACTCTACCCCACTGTGGATACGGACGTGCGGCACTGGCGCAGCCGGCTGTCGTCGTATCTCGCGGCTATAATTTTCCGGTCAAATAAATGTGCCGGCTGAATATACATTTTGGATGGGACGCAGTCTGGAAGCGCACCTGAATGGGGTTCAGGGGGTTGGTGGTGAACTTGTGCTGAGCGAAGCGAAGTGAATCCAGTCGTCCCGACCATGAAAGTCAATAATAAGGGCAGGTTAGGCACCACCTAATTTGCCCTTTTTTAGTTAAATCTACCTGAAATCCCCTTCTGGCTACCATATGGCTACCACACTCGACCCGGGAAGGTGTGGGGGGGCAAATGGTTTGAGAAAGTGGGATATGCCGGGATTAGGGGGGATTGCGTGGGATAGCCCGTTGATTTCAAATAATATTTTGACCGTGCTACGTCGTGAGGGGCCACGGCAAGCCAGTTTGAGAAAAAGTAGGTTCTCAGGGCCTTGCCGGCAAATGGTTTGAGAAAAAAATCAGGGCCAGTAGGAATCAGGATAGCAGCCAAGGTAATCAGGTATGGGTTTCAAAGGTAATTTTTTGGTGTCCAAATCCTAATTAGAATTCTCTGATCTAATTATCTTAATATCCTTGATGGTATTTTAGATGCTGAACACTTTAAAAGGAGGATTGTATGCTTCCCATTGCTCTACGCATTTATATAGTTCAGTATTTTTAAGATCATTGGAGTCGTAAGCAAGTCTAAGAACAGATCTAAGATTACCCGGGCTAGCAATATGCGCAAGTAAAGTACCCAGCGTTTTTCTTAAACCGATCGAAAGAATCGCAATCAAATCGTCACCACAGCACAATTGACATTTAGCAGCCTCATCATATTCTGATATCTCCTGAGTAAAAATTGCCAGTAGTTCGCCTCTACTTAATTCGCATTTTGTTCCACTTAGGATAGTGCTTAGTAAGCAATCAATATCTACGAGAAGATATTTTCTATCCAAGAATTTATGGTACTTAATACCTGTAAACTTAAATTTAAGGCCATTTTTTAAAGAAATAAATCGTAAAATACCAATAGGATACGCAGCATTATATAGTATTTGCCTTATGTCAGAAGCATTAAAATATTTGAGGAGTGCATTAATTTTTATTTGTGAACCGTACTCTGCTAATACACGGTCAAGTGCACCACTCTCAATGATAATAATTTCCATATCGTGATAATCTGTCACACAAATGTTCGGAGAAATATTTTTAGGTGGTAAAATATTCCAGAAGTCAGCATCTACAATACCAAGCAAACCATTAAAATTTTCATTTTCAAGTAAATCTATGGAGTCAATTACATTTTTTTTCCCACGTGCTGGGATAAGCCAGAATTGGTTTGAGGTAGAGTATTTTTCAAAAAATAGAACATCATCATCACCCTCTACTATAAGTATTGTGCCCGTGAAAGTCGTTCTAACCATCTTAGCTTCAGCGCTTATATCGTGTGCCGTAACCGAATTCAACATTATCGAGTTTCTCCAAGAGGCACCATTAAATGGCTTTGTTTATGAATAATTGATGGAGAATGTGTGGCTACAAGGAAGTCAAGGTTTACCAAGTCTGAAATCCTAGCTATATCCTCAAGAAACTTATGTTGCCATGTCACGTGTAGCGATAACTCAGGTTCGTCAATTAAAATTAAAGTACCTTCATCTACCCGGAACAATAGTTCGAAGGCCAAGACAAGTTCATGTTGCTCGCCAGAAGATAATGTCCTAAGAGGGACATTACGTTTTTTATCTGTTTTAAAAATAAAACCATTCTCTTTATCTACTGAAAAATTTTTATATAGAAATCTTGTGTTAATGATTTCCTTAAAAAGTTCTATACGTTTCAGGAGGCTATCAAAAACGTCAAATTTTTCTTGCACATCATTTTGATAATGCCAAAGGACACGGAGAGCATTTTTATCCAAATTACTAGGGGGCAAGGCAACCGGATCTTCTGGATCAATAAGACCTGCATTCATAAGCCGACTACGATACTCAGCTTGTTCTGAATATTGGTTTCTAATTTGTTCTTGGGTTACATTACTTGGAAGCTCGGAATCCAAGAGCCGGTGAGGAAAAGTTCTATCAAGTGAGGTTGCACGTACTGCGGATTGTTTAAGGCTAGTCTGTATCCGATCTACCATCTCTTCTGAATACCGCTCAACTGTAGATATCACATTAGATTTTTTATGTCGATACTTATAGATTGCTTCAAAAGGAATGGCGAACAATCTTTGTGTTTGAATAAAGTGGATTGGCATTTCATTAAGAAAATCAGTAAGCCAATCTGGAATATCTAATAACTTATTGGATGGGAAATCAGAAGGAATACGATGGCCATAAATACTTAGGACGTCATCTAAATCGAGAATATCTCCAGATGATCGATCAAGCCATCGGGTAGAACCAACCCGCTCTAAAGAATCAACTAATTCTTCAATAATTGACAATGGAAATCGGCCAATCTCTTCCTTAATTGTATTTCGTTTTTCTGTTTTATATGTATACGATTCTTTACCGCGATGCATATTGAAATTAAGTTGAATTGGTTCTTGAATATTTTTAGACTGTTTCCTCGTAACTTCAAGCCTAGAACGCGGATTTTCAAAATCTATCCTTAACTTCTTATAAGGCAAATACTTAAGAGAAGAAAAGCGTTTACAGAACAAATCAGATAATAGTTTAAGTATGGTTGTCTTACCAACACCGTTAGGGCCGTGGATTATAGTGATATGATCTTTAGTTTTAAACGGAATTTGATGATTAAAAATATCAAATAAATTTTCAATAGTTAGCTTGCGAATTCTCACAATGTCACCTCACTTATCATTTATTTAATCAAGGTAACCCCTCGGCAGAGCTGGGGGGGGTATCTTGATTAAATAAATGGCAAGCCAGTAACCACTAACAAAATGAGCATTAAAATTATGTCTTTGGAATTAGAACAGCGGACTGCTTTATTAATATGATTTTGAGCAATCCTCTTACCTTTAGCAGCCTGAGCTTGGGTTCCCACGCTAGGCTCACCACAACTAGGGCAGGCCAAGGATTTATCGTTGATTTCGCAACCGAATTCAGAGCATGAAATCATTGCCATAACAGCACTCCCTGTTAAATTGAAATAATTTATATTATATAATAATCTTTTTGACAATAATTAACATGAGAACAATACCTATAGAACAGAATATAGGTTCATACCATTTCATTAGAATATCCCATTCCACTAGCTAAAGCAAGGTCCTTGCGAATCAGATGACGTTGCTGATGATGCGCAGGCCTGAACGGTGGGCATCATAGGGCGAATAGCCGCTGCAGTTGCCGGAGATTATGCGGATCGTGGCACCGTACAGGAGTTCGAGGCGCTTTATCAGGATGGTCTCATTGATTCCCAAGGCGGCAGATACCTCCGTTCTTTATTCTTAGACGACAGGTATCGACCATGACTAAAGTCCCCGGAATGAATGATTCAATATGTGCTCCTTTAATCTATTAGTAAGCGTCTAAGGATCGCCCGTTTTTCTTGATGCATATTATAGCATCAACGTTATCACGGAGCTATGGATTTTTTCCTACTTGGGTACTTCCGCGAAAAGTGGGTTTTCGGGGAAGTTTTCGGGGAAGTTCCTTGATAACGAGAAAGTTAATATATATCAACGTGATAAGGTAAATTTAAGCTTATAGTTGGATAGTTTTTCGGGGAAGTGGAAAAAACGGCCGGAGCCTAAAAAAAGCGAAATTAAGGTAAATGTATTAGGGGCCGGGCCGACTGTTGAGCTGGCCAGTGGGCCGGAATCATGCTCTTTTGCTCCACCACCAGCGGACGCAGCCGACTATGCCTTCGTTGATCTGGTCTCCGCGTAGGGCGACCAGGTGGTCTACCTCGTTTCTGTTTTCTGGGATACCTACGACAATCTCTTTGTCCTCTATGAATTTGAACCATTTGATAGTGACTCCGCCGTCTACGCGGAAGGCAACCATTTTTCCGTTGAGGCGATTCTGATAGACATCCATTTATTGACATGGTAGCGATTCTGGTAGACATCCATTTATTGACATGACCTTTTCTATTTGCTATCCTGTCAAGAAAAACAGGAGGCATGCATTATGGCCGTGGCCCGTAGCGAGGTGGTCGCCCAAGGCGTGGAGGCTTATTACCACTGTATATCCCGGTGCGTTCGCCGGGCCTTTCTC
>Ga0180009_10007631_pt1 | contig 10980 bp, 11 predicted proteins | sample OS_PC_MetaG_FD_123537 | JGI IMG/M metagenome (GOLD analysis project Ga0180009, IMG submission 123537) | Groundwater microbial communities from the Aspo Hard Rock Laboratory (HRL) deep subsurface site, Sweden - OS_PC_MetaG | ecosystem: Environmental > Aquatic > Deep subsurface > Groundwater...
CCTTTTGAATTATTTATAAATTCTGTTGCTGCTATTGAAGGAGTTGTTTTAAATTCATGCCATTCTGGTGCTATTTTATTCCAGACTTCTTGTTGATTCATATTGATAGGAAGTATTTTAAGGTTAAAAATTGTGTGATTTTCATGCTAAAACCAAAGAAAGGAGAAGTTAGAAAACCTACAAAAACAATTTCAGGCATAACTCCTGTAGCTGTTATGCTGCCACCGCGTAAATGTAATCATGGGGCTTGTATTTATTGTCCTAATTTAGGTGTTCCCCAGAGTTATACCCCAAAATCTCCTGTTGTTATGCGTGCAATGAGTGTAAAATATGATGCTTACAAGCAAGTTAGAAATAGATTAAAAGCTTTCAAAGCAATGAATCATCCAACAGATAAGATTGAATTAATAATTATGGGCGGAACTTTTTTACAATATCCTGAAAAATTTCAGCATGAGTTTATTAAAAATTGTTATGATGGATTAAATGGAAGTGTGTCGGGCAGTGTAACAGAATCTCAGAAGAAGAATGAAACAGCAAAACACAGATGTGTTGCTCTTTGTGTTGAAACAAGGCCAGATGTTTGTTCAAAATATATTGGCAGGATGCGAGAGTGGGGGGTTACAAGAGTTGAGTTAGGAGTTCAAATTATCGACGATAAAATCTATAAAAAAGTAAAAAGAGGACATACTGTTAAAGATGTTGTTGATGCAACAAGAGATTTAAGAAATGCAGGATTTAAAATTGGATACCATCTCATGATGGGATTGCCTGGAAGTAATATAAAAAAAGATTTAGAATTGTTTAAAAAACTTTTTTCAGATCAAAAATTCAAGCCAGATCAATTAAAATTATATCCTTGCCAAGTTATGCCTAATTCTGAGCTCGAAAAAATGTATTGGGAGAAAAAATATAAACCTTATGGTCGGGAAGAAATTGAAAAAGTGCTGATTGAAATGTTAAAATTAGTTCCTAGATATTGTAGGGTAATGCGTGTGATGCGTGAAATACCTCCTGAATATCTTGTTGCAGGCACAATTAGAATTGATTTAAGAAAAGAAATTGAAAATGAGTTAAGAAAGAAAAAAAGTAAGTTGAAAGAAATAAGATATAGAGAAATTGGTTTTGCTTTAAGAGACAAAAGAGAAGTAAATTTAGATTTAAAATTAAAAATTACAAAGTATAAAGCTGCAAAAGGAGACGAATATTTCTTAGAAATTGTAAACAAAGATGATATTTTATTTGGACTTTTGAGGTTAAGAGTATTTGAAGAACCAGCCACCTTCTGCCCCACCCCCTTCCACCAAGCAAATGTAGTTAATAGTAAAAAAGCGAGCCAATCTAAAAATATCAATAAGCGAGCGATTGTGCGAGAAATTCATGTTTATGGACAGTCCTTGAAATTAGGTGAGAAAGGTGGGATTTCACAGCATAGTGGCTTATTGGAAGGTGCCATCTCACTACGCGAGAATGCAGAACAAGTTCAGCATAAAGGTTTAGGAAAGTGGCTTATGAATGAGGCTGAAAAAATTGTTAAAAAAGAGAAAATAAAAGAATTATCTGTTATTTCTGGAATTGGTGTTAGAGAATATTATAAGCAGTTAGGATATGAGTTGAAAGATACTTATATGGTGAAAAAACTGTGATTTTTTCTAAAAAATCATTTACAACTCTTAAGAAATGACGAAAAGTTTATAAATAAAAGCATATATTGTAGTGTAATGATTAAATATTTATTAATCAGGAGGTGAATGTTATGGATGAAGTAGAAAGTGATTGCGATGGGAAACAAGGAATATTCAAGAGAAAAGAAATTAAAAATAGGTATTCTATCATTTTATTATCCTCATTTAGGGGGTAGTGGAATTGTTTCTACTAGAATTGCTTCTTATTTGGCTGAACATGGCCATGAGATACATTTTGTAGGGTATGATACAGATACAAATCCTAAAGAGATGGAAGAACTTGGGGTGAGATTACACAAAATTAGAAAAGTTGATTATCCTTGCTTAAAAAATGAACCTTATATCTGGAGTCTTGCCTCTAAGATTTATAAAATTGATAAAGAGTTTAATTTAGATTTAATGCACGCAAATTATGTTCTACCTCATGCAGCTTCAGCTTTCTTAGCAAGAGAAAAATTGAAAGAGGATGGAAAATATCTTCCTTATGTAGCAACTGGGCATGGAAGTGATATACATACAAATGGGTTAAAAGAAGAAGTTAATCCAATCATTCAACTTTGCTTAAACCAAGCAGATGCTTTAACTTTTGTTTCTAAAGATTTAAAAAAAATAGCTGAAGAGCAGTTAGGAATAAATAATAGAGGAATACATATCCCCAATTTTGTAGATACAAACAAATTTTATCAAAAAAAGACAAATCTAAGAGAGAAATTACACATCCCAGAAAAAGCTTTTGTTATTGGGCATATATCAAATTTTACTCCTATAAAGCAAGTCTATCATTTTTCATATCTTGCAGAACACTTAAAGGCAGACGGAACTTTAGACAATACTTATTTTTTGATGGTTGGAGATGGGCGTGATCGGGCTAGTCTTGAAGAAAGGATAGAAAAAATAGAGGTCTCAGACCATTTTAGATTTGTTGGAAAGTTAGACGAGAGAGAAGTTTTGGAGGCATATAATGCAATGGATGTTGTGATGCTTCCTTCAAAACATGAAGGAAACCCTTTAACTCTTTTAGAAGCAATGGCTTGTTCAAAACCAGTAATAGGGACAAGAGTTGGAGGAATAGAGGAAACAATTGAAGGGGGAGGAGGATTTTTATTTGAAAGTGGAGATATGGTAAAATTAATCAAGATAATTTCTCACTTGAAGAATAATAAAGAAGTTTGTATAAGTAAAGGAGAAGAGGGATTATATAAAATAAAAAGAGATTATTCTATGGAGAAGATTATGAATAAGTATATTACAGTCTATAATAAAGTGATAAGAGTAAAACCATGAAGCCCCTTCTTAGTGTGATAACTCCCACATATAATGCTGAAGAATTTGTTAAAGAGGGGGTTCAAAGCATTAGTTGGCAGACTTTAAATAAAAAACAATATGAGTGGATTATTTTGGATGACGGTTCTGTAGATAATACAGTGGGAAAATTAAAAAAATATGTTGGTTCTTTTAATAATTTTTATCTTTTTTCTAGAAATAAGAATTTTGGAACTTCTGCAACTAGAGAGCAAGCAATTAATCTTTCAGAAGGAAAATATTTAGTTTTTTTTGATGTAGATGATATATTAGAGAAAAATGCTCTTGAATCTACTTTGAATTTTATGGAGTCTAATCCTCATATAAAATTTTCTTATTCTAGGCATAAAAGAATAGATAAAAATGGGGGTTTTATTTGTGATAGGCCAGGTTATGGGTTTTTTAGAGAAAATCTTTTGCATTTTAATTTTGTTGGCCCCTTAAAATGTATTTATAGAGAATTGCATAATGAGATTAATGGTTTTGATTCTAGTTTTTTTAAATATTCTGAAGATTATGACTATATTTTGAGAATAAGCGAAAGTTTAAATAGAAATCAAATAAAACAAAATCCGGATTATCTTTATAGATATAGGATACATCCAGATAATAATATGAAGAAAATAAAAGATATGAGAAAAAATGCTTGTTTAGCAATACAGAATTCTCTTAAAAGAAAAGAAGGGATAAATGCAGATGTTTTTTGGAGTCATTTAACTGAAGATAAATATAATTATTATGATTGGAGGGTAAAATGAATCTTTTAGCCATACCAAATGATCCAACTTCTGCATATTATAGAAATTCTGAAGAAGATTTTTTAAGTGAATTCAATCCAAAAGATTTTAATGGAAAAAGATTTTTTGAACAAGTTTATTTCTTAAATTGGAAAGATTATAAGGACGAAGAATATTTCGGAGTGAAATCTCTTAGTTTTTTGGAAAATAAAGAGGAGCCTCTGAAATTAGTTAAGGATATTGGTTCAGGAGAAATATTTTTTTCTTACCCTCTTTTTACCGAATTTTTCTTAGAGGAGAAAGAAAAGATTATTAATCGTGCCAAAGAAGCGAGAGCCTCAATAATTCGTTCATTTAATGCAGATCATGCTGCTGAATTAGGAATTTTAGTTAAAGAAACTTTGAATCTTCCTTTAGTTGTTTCAGTTCATAATATGCTAAGAGTCACAGATTCTATTAAATATGCTGATTCTGTTATTTGCATATCAGATTGTCTTGTAAATAGATGTATTCTTGAGTACAATGTAGATCCTGATAAGATAGTTTTAATTCCTGATGGGATAGATATGAATCTTTTTTATCCTAAAAAGGAAAAAGATATTGGAAAAATTGTAGATCCTAAATATAATAAAAAATATAAATTATTAAGCGTTGGAAGAATAAATAATCAAAAAAATTTAGAGAAGTTATTAGAAGCTGTTAAATTTATCAAGGGTGAATTGAAGGATGTTTGCCATATACATCTTGGAGTTGGTGATAAACAGAATCTGGATAAGATACTTCAACTTAAAAATTCTTTAGGGTTAGAAAAAAATTCCTATTTTTTAGGAGGAAAGCATAAAACAGAGTTACCTTTTTATTATTCTTGGGCTGATGTTAATCTGTTTCCTAGTATCTGTGAGGGATTGGGAAGAGCTTCTATAGAGTCTTTAGCTTGTGAAACCCCTGTTGTTACGACATATTATCCTCCAATGACAGAAGTTGTTAAAGATGGATATAATGGACTAACAGCAAACCCGCATGATCCTAAAGAGATTGCTTCAAAAGCAATAGAAATTCTAACTAACAATAAATTAAAAGGGAAGTTAAAAGAAAATGCTAGAAAAAGTGTTAGGAAAAAATATGGTGTTGAATTTGTTATGCAAAAACATTGTGAAAATTATAAGCAATTATTAAAATGAAATATTTTAGGCAAATTATAAATTTTTGCAAAGAAAATTCTGTGCTGAGTTCTAGAAAATTAAAATTTTTAGGTGTAAGTAACAAATTTGATATCTATAACCCCTCCTCAGCTTTTGAATTTAAAGGAAAAGAATATATTTTTGGAAGAGTTGAAAAAAGAAAAGACTGGGCAAATTCTAGAATAATGCTGTTTAGAAAAGAGGGGTTTGGATGGAGAAGAGTAAGGAGATTTAAGCCACTAAAATTAGAGGATCCTTTTATTAGTGAAATTTCTGGAGAATTTGTGCTTGGGGGAGTTTTTGTTAAAAAATCCTCTGGAAAACTAGACTTTAAAACAGTATTTTATAAGGGAAATAGCCTATTTTCTTTAAAGAAGTTTGCTGAAGGGCCTTGGGGAATGAAGGATATTAGACTAATTGAATTATCTGATGGAAAAATTGGAGTTTTTACTCGTCCTCAAGAAGGAAAATATAGATTGGGTAAAGTAGGATTTATTATCTTAGATTCCCTAAATAAGTTGAATGAAAGTGAGATTAACAAAGCAAAATTGATTAAATTTCCTTTTAAAAAGGGAGAATGGGGAGGAGTAAATGATGTTGTTTTATTGAGTAAGACTTTTCTTGGAGTTATAGGGCATGTTGCTTATTCTAAAGGCAAAACTAAATTTTACTATCCTGTCTCTTTTAAATTTAATATAAAGACAAGGAAAATATCTAAGTTGAAAGTGTTATTTTATAGATCTGATTTGCCTTTTGGTTTACCTAAAAATAGGTTTTTGTATCCTGTTATTTTTCCTGGGGGAATTATTAGAGAATCTGGCAGAAATGCTAGGCTTTATGTGGGGTTAGGAGATTCTAAATCTTATGAAGTTTTAATTAAGAATCCTTTTTAAAAAAGCCCCACCGAGATTCAGATACTTTTAACAGAATTAATGGCTGTTTTCTTTAACCCTACAAAATAGAAAGATTTAAATATATGTAGGGTTATAATAATTTATGGTTAGTGTAACATATAAAACTATTAATGGGAAAAAATATCTCTATGCAGAATATTCTTTTAGATTGCCTGATGGAAAAATTAAAAAAATATCTAAATTAATTCAAAAAAAAGAGGGCAAAGGAGATAAAATAGTTAAAGATTATTTTCTGAAAAAACAAATTGAAGCTTATCAAAAATATGCTCTTGAAAATTATAAAAAAGATATTATTTTTAATGAAGAACAGATAAAGAAATTAGAGCAAATGAAAGTAGAGTATAGAGAAATTATGAAGAGATTTACTAAAAAACAAATAAAAGATATTTTAGATAGATTTACTATTAATTTTACTTATGAATCTAATGCTATTGAAGGTAATTCATTAACTCTTAAGGATGTGACATTAATTTTAGAGGAGAATATTGTTCCAAAGGATAAAGATTTAAGAGAAGTTTATGAAACAAGAAATACAAGAGAGGCGCATGAGCTTTTATTTAGCAATAAAATTAAGATAAATGTAAAGGACATTATTAAATTACAAGAAGTTATTGTTAAGGACACAGGAGTTAGCATGGGTTTTAAGAAATTACCTAATTACATTACTATGAGAAATTTAGAGACAACACCTCCTGGGAAAGTTGAACAGGAAATAAAACAATTAATTAAATGGTACGGTGATAATAAAAATAAGCTCCATCCATTAAGATTGGCAACTGAATTTCATGCAAGATTTGAAGCAATTCATCCTTTTGAGGATGGAAATGGAAGAGCCGGCAGGGTTTTATTAAATGCTATACTTTTAGAGCATAAGTATCCTCCTCTAATTATAAGAAAAACAGCAAGAGTTGCATACTTCTCATCACTAGAAGCTTTTGATAAGGGATATAAGGGCAAGTTAGAAAGATTTTTGCTTGATAAAATAAAGAAGACTTTTAATAATTTCTTTAAGGTTTATGTTGGATACCTTTAATTTTCTATTTCTTCATTATTTCTTCGCATTTGTTGACAAAATCATAAGCGTCTCTTTTTATTTTTTCTGCAATAGATTTTGTTGTTTGTTTTGTTATGCTATATTGAGCAATTTCTCTTTTATGTCTTGCATCAGATAGCTTTTCAATTTCTTCTTTATGAAACATTGCTGATTTAAGCAACATCAAGATATCTTCATCTAATATTTTCTTTTTGACAAAAAATTCTTCTAAAACACATAATGTTGCTGTATGATTTTTACTTCTATATCCTATCTTAGCTAATAGTGAGATTGCGGCAGTATACATTGCATAATATCCTGTAATGACAACCCATTCATATGTTGAATAGCTTTCTGGAATGTTTAATCTTTTCCTAAAAGTTTTATCCTCTTGAAGTTCATCCAATATTTTTAAAGTAATAAGATTATTTTTCGCTTTAGACAAATATTCATCTGCTAATCTCTTAATGCTCTCATCTTTAATCAAAAGTTCTCTTTTTATGTGAAATTTTATTGATCTTTTCATTTTAGATAAGTATAATAGTAAAAGAGCTCATAACCTTTAAATATTATTCCGTAATCTACCAAATCATCCCAAAATTGTTTATTCTCTCCTTTAATTTTTGCAAACTCTGTTTTTGACATTACGACTGGGGCAAATTCAAGATTTATTTCATATCTTAATCCTTTTAATTTACTTTCAACTTTATTTTTATTAGAACTAACACAAATCACATCAATATCGCTTTTTTTTGTTTGGCTCCCTTTAGCATAACTTCCAAAGATAGCTAAAAAGTCAATATCATCTTCCCTAACTTTTGATAATGCCCTATAAATTATTCTATATTTCTCTGCAAATTTTTCTTTTTTCTCATTTGCATAGAGAATAAATGCAATTCTAATTTTTTCTTTTGTAAAGTCTAATGAATATACAAGAGTTTTTCCAAACTTCTTTTCAAGAAGTAGTTTTTTATCAACTAACTGTTTTATTATTCTATGAACAGGCTCATAAGATAATTTAGTTCTTTCTCGAATTATCTTTAATGTAATCTCTTTTCCCTCTGGAAAAAAACTGCTGAGAATTTTTAATTCATTTTCTGATAATTTTATTGTTTCTACCATTTTTACATTATTGTTTGTCCAACAATATTATTGGTATTCCAATATTTATAAAGGTTTCTATGTAGATGTACGAGAATGAAGGTGCCAGCAGTGTTGAACGCCCCGACCGAGCAAGGCAGTAAAAGGTCATATTCAAGGGATTTTTTAACTCTTTCTTTTAATTCAGGAAATTCGTTAAATAGTTCTTTTTTAAGACAAATGGTGTTCCAAATCTAATCACATTTATACTAGGAGCAATAATTTCTATTGGCAATTAACAATAGCTTCTATTACTAATAGAAACCTTTATAGATAACATTTATCTGAGAATACCTTTTAAATGTTCCTACGCCCTATATACGCCCCCACCGAGATTCGAACTCGGGTCACAGCCTTGAAAGGGCTGCATTCTTGGCCACTGAACTATGGGGGCTGAACACAACCTAAGCGTTTTTTTTCGATTTTCCCTTCTTTTGCGGTTAAGCGATTTTTTAAATTGCCTCTGCTGAAAATCGCATAGATTGTAAAAATCTAAAATAAAATTAGTTTTTAAATTATTCTACTTACTTTTTTCAGGTATTATTATCCAAGCAATAAGATATGCAAAGATTCCTAGTCCTAGAAGAAGTAAGGTTCCAATTGCCCAGATTAGTCTAACAATTGTTGGGTCTGCATCTAAATAATCTGCTATTCCTGCACATACTCCTGCAATCATTCTATTTTTTTTGTTTCTGTATAATCTTTTCTTTACCATTTTGTTTTTATTCAATGAGCCTACTCGGATTTGAACCGAGGGCCTCTGGCTCTCTTAGACGAATCCAAAAGAGAACAATCCTCATGGATTGCATTCATATAAGACCAGCGCTCTAACCAGACTGAGCTATAGGCTCATATGAAATTGATATTTTTAGTATATTTAAAAGTTACTTAAGAAATAATTTTTTGTTGGTTATTAGGAAAAAGGGCTTTTAACATCTTTCTTAAATTCTCATCAAGAAAACAAATATCTTCTACAGCAATTTTTTCAACGAATTTTGTTAGTGCACCTCTTCCAGAGAATCCTGTTTCATCCACTTTTTGTAACAATCTCTTTTTAGTTTCAGAATCTAGATAGATTTTAACAGGTTGTTTCATCTTCTCCTCTTTTTAATACAATAAATATACGTATTTACCTTTTATAAATCTTATTATATATTATATAATTAATAAAAAGGGTAAGTAAAGATGACTTTATTTTTTCCCTACGAAAGTAAAATGTAAGATAAATGTAGGAAACTTTTCCATTTTTAATTTTATCGACGGTAAAATAAGCTTTTTACTTTCTTTTTCCTATGCTTTGGGACCAATTTACTTTCTTTTGGGACCAAGTTAGTCCTTATTATATATATTATTATTTTATTATAATATTATATTATATTATGGCAAACGTCTGGTTTCTTTCTGTTAATAAAGAAGAAATAGTTTTCAAAAAATATCCTATTCCAAAATTTAAAAAATCAGTTGGAAAAAAAGTCAAAAAAGGATGATGGTAAAGAGGGATTTTAGTCAGATTTTAGTAATCACCCTAGTGCTAACTTTTTCAATTAGTTTTGTTTTTGCAACAGCAATTACAGATGATATTCATTTAAATCTTCAAACAACAAATGACACTGGTGGAATTGTAACAGGAACTTTTGATTTTGTGTTTAATATCTCAACAACACCTACTTGTGACAATATAATTTATACTAATTCTACAACCCTTACAACTGACACAAGGGGGATAATTTCATATTATCTCCCAGAGGTCACTCTTGACTATGATGAGCAGTATTATCTTTGTTATTACAGAGATGGTACTTTAAAGGACTCCTCAAAAATTGCCCGAACCCCTTATACTTTTCGGGCACAGAATATAACTTTGAGTGGAGTTGAAATTGATCAGGATTTGGATATGGGTGCCTACAATATAACTACAACTGGTACTGGTTTTTTTGGTTTTCTTGGAAGTTTAGTTACAAGAATTTCTAAACTGTTTGTTATAGATATTGATTTTAATGGAACTATAAATGGAACAGGAAACATAACAACAACTGGAAATATTACTGCAGAATATATAGGTGTAGGCACTACAACTCCTTCCCAAAGATTAGATGTTGCAGGAGGAATACAAATTGGAACAACTTCAGTTGCAGAAGCTGGTGTAATAAGATGGACTGGTTCAGAATTCCAAGCCTATAATGGAACAGATTGGAATGCTTTTGGCTCTGCTGGTGCAGGAAGTTTGTGGAGTCAGACTGGAAGTGATATTTATTTTGATACTGGAAATGTGGGGATTGGGACAATAGATCCTAACGCAACATTACATGTTGTTGGGGAAGCAAATATAACTGGAAATTTGACTGTTGGGGGAAATGTAACTTTTGCAGGAGATATTTTAGCTGGAAGTGGAGCTACAAGTGGAGCAATACTTAATGAAGCAACTTCAGATATAAATCCTACTCTTGTTCCAAGTAAAGGAGAACCTGGTTATGGAATAGGTTATGGTTCTCAAAGTCTTCATTTAATTGCAGATAATACAGATGTAGTAGAAATTACTTCTTCATATGTTAATTTCACTAAAAATGCGAGCTTTCATGAAAATGTAACAGGTACTGCATATGGTTCTTGGGGGCTTGTTAATGTTCAATCTGCTTCAAATGTTCCTTCAATTCTTCCAAATAAAGGAGAAACAGGTTATGGTTTAGGATATGGAAGTTCAAGTGTTCATTTAATTGCAGGTGGAGATTCAGTAGTTGATGCTACTTCTTCACTGATAACTCTACAAAAAAATACTAATTTTACAGATAATGTGACTTTTGGAGGTATTTCAGGTAATATTCTTTCAGGAAACCTTGCTACAAGTGCTGCTTTGTTAAATGAACCTACCTCTTCAACAAATCCAACCCTTATTCCTAGCAAAGCAGCGCTTGGGTATGGTATTGGTTATGGCAGTTCAAGTTTGCATTTAATTGCAAATGAAGCAAATGTAGTTGAAGTAACAGAAAC
>Ga0180009_10007632_pt1 | contig 10979 bp, 9 predicted proteins | sample OS_PC_MetaG_FD_123537 | JGI IMG/M metagenome (GOLD analysis project Ga0180009, IMG submission 123537) | Groundwater microbial communities from the Aspo Hard Rock Laboratory (HRL) deep subsurface site, Sweden - OS_PC_MetaG | ecosystem: Environmental > Aquatic > Deep subsurface > Groundwater...
AGATGGTCATCGAGAAGGCCAAGCGCCTGGTGGAGCACAAGAAGGACGTGGTGATCCTGCTGGACTCCATCACCCGCCTGGCCCGGGCCTACAACACCGTGGTGCTCCCCAGCGGCAAGATCCTCTCCGGCGGCGTGGACTCAAACGCCCTGCACCGGCCCAAGCGGTTCTTCGGCGCGGCCCGGAACATCGAGGAGGGCGGAAGCCTCACCATCGTGGCCACGGCCCTGATCGACACGGGCTCCCGCATGGACGAGGTCATCTTCGAGGAATTCAAGGGCACGGGCAACCTGGAGATCGTGCTGGACCGCCGCCTGGCGGACAAGCGCATCTTCCCGGCCATGGACATCAACCGTTCCGGCACCCGGAAGGAAGAGCTGCTGCTCACCCCCGAGGAGTTGAACCGGATCTGGGTCTTGAGAAAACTCCTGTCCAGCCTGAACCCGGTGGACACCATGGAATTTCTCCTTGATAAAATGCGCGGCACAAGAGATAATAAGGATTTTATGGACTCCATGCATCGATAGGAGTCCGGGTCCGTTCGCCTTCCGGCTGTTTCCGCCCCCTGACGGGGTACGGAAACAGCCGGAAAAATCGGGCACCGACGCAAGCCGCGCCCAAAGGAGGCTTTTTTCATGAAACAGGGAATCCATCCCGAGTACAAACAGACCATCATCCGCTGCGCCTGCGGAAACGAGATCGAGACGGGCTCCACCGTGGACGATATCCGGGTGGAAATCTGCTCAGCCTGCCATCCGTTTTTCACCGGCAAGCAGAAACTCATCGACTCCGCCGGCCGCATCGAGCGTTTCCGCCGGAAATACGCGAATTTCCAGGTAGCCCAGGAAAAGCCCGGGAAATAGCGGGCCCCCGGAAAATCACCGGCGCCCTGCCGCCCTGCCCGGCCCCCGGCCGTGCAGGGCGAGCCGGGCGCCGCGTTTTCGTTCAGCCCGAAAAATCCGGATACCGCCATGCTGGAAAAACTGGAAGGCGTCGAGAATCGCTACAACCAGATCGAGGAACGCCTGGCCGACCCGGCCGTCCTCTCCGATCAGGAAGCCTACCAGAAGTATGCCCGGGAACACTCCGAGCTTTCCCGGGTGGTCCCCGTGTACCGCGACTACAAGAAGGTCATGGCGGATCTCGCGGAAAGCCGGGAGCTTCTCCGGGATTCGGACCTGGAGATGCGGGCCATGGCCCGGGAGGACGTGGACCGCCTGGAGGCCCGCAAGACCGAACTGGAGGAGAGTCTCAAGCTCCTTCTCCTGCCCCGGGACCTCAACGACGACAAGAACGTGCTCCTGGAAATCCGGGCCGGCACCGGCGGCGAGGAGGCGGCCCTGTTCGGGGCGGAACTCTTCCGCATGTACTGCCGGTACGCCGAGGAGCGCCGGTGGAAGGTGGAGATCCTCTCCGAGCACCAGGCCACGGCCGGGGGCATCAAGGAGGTCATCGCCCTGGTCCAGGGCAAGGGGGCCTACAGCGTCCTCAAGTTCGAAAGCGGGACCCACCGGGTCCAGCGGGTTCCGGCCACCGAGGCCCAGGGCCGCATCCACACCAGCGCCGTCACCGTGGCCGTGCTCCCCGAGGCTGAGGAGGTGGACATCGAGATCGACCCCTCGGACCTGCGCATCGATGTGTTCCGTTCCCAGGGCTGCGGGGGCCAGCACGTGAACACCACGGACTCCGCCGTGCGCATCACCCACCTCCCCACGAACCTCGTGGTCTCCTGCCAGGATGAAAAATCCCAGCACAAGAACAAGGCCAAGGCCATGAAGGTCCTGCGCGCCCGGCTCTACGACCAGGAGTTGCAGCGCCAGCAGGACGAGATCTCCGAGTCCCGCAAGATCCAGGTGGGCTCCGGAGACCGTTCCGGCCGCATCCGCACGTACAACTTCCCCCAGGGCCGGGTGACGGACCACCGCATCGGGCTGACCCTCTACAAGCTGGAACAGATCATGGAAGGCCAGATCCAGGGCCTCGCCGACGCCCTCAACACCTTCTACCAGGCCAAGGCTCTCGAAGCAGCCGGTTCGTCATAAGGCCCCATGGACCGGCCCCAAACCTGGACCATCCTTTCCGTCCTGAAATTTTCCCGTCCCTACCTGGAAGAGCGCGGGGTGCCCGAGGCCCGGCTTTCCGTTGAGACTTTGCTCTCCCATGTGCTTTCCCTGCCCCGGCTGAACCTGTACACGGACCACGAGCGGCCCCTTACCCCGGACGAGCTGGCGGCCTTCAAGGCGCTCCTCCTGCGCCGGGCCGCCCGGGAACCCGTGGCCTACATCACCGGCAACCGGGGCTTCTGGTCCCTGGACCTCGCCGTGACCCCGGACGTCCTCATCCCCCGGCCCGAAACCGAACACCTGGTGGAGGAGGCTCTTTCGATAGTGCCCCGGCGGGAGGAAACCAGCCGGCCCTGGCGGGTCCTGGACCTGGGCACGGGCTCCGGGGCCATCGTCCTGGCCCTGGCTTCCGAACGCCCCGGCCACTTTTTCGCGGCCACGGACGCCTCGGCCGCCGCCCTGGCCGTGGCCAGGAACAATGCCCGGCGGGCAGGGCTTGCGGACGCGGTGGCCTTCGTCCGGGGCTCGTGGCTTTCGCCTGTCAGGGAAGGCGCGGCCCTGGACCTCATCGTGTCCAACCCGCCGTACATCGCCTCGGAGGTCCTGCGAACCTTGGAGCCCGAGGTCCGGGACTGGGAGCCGGCCGGGGCCCTGGACGGCGGCCCGGACGGGCTTTCGGACCTTGGGACCATCCTTTCGGCCGCCCCGGCGCGCCTGGCTCCGGGGGGCTGGCTCCTGGTGGAGATGGGCCACGACCAGGCGGACGGGATAGCAAAAATCGCCGCCTCCGTGCCGGGTCTGGGCGAGCCCCGCATCGTCCGGGACTACGCCCGTATGCCCCGGGTGGCGGTGATGCAAAGGACGGGATAGCATGGCCGAAGAACCCTCCCAAAAAAGCGCCCGCATCCTCCGGGTGGACGAAATGGGCCTCGCGGCGGCGGTGGAGGAGGCTGCCCGGTCGCTTTGTTCCGGCGGGCTGGTGGTGTTCCCGGCCTCGGGGCTTTATGGCCTGGGGGCGGACGGGGAAAATCCGGCGGCCGTGGAGCGGGTCTTCGCGGCCAAGGCCCGGACCCCGGGCATGCCGCTTCTGGTCCTGGTGGCGGAAAACCGGGATGCGGAGCGGCTGGCCTCCCGGCTGCCCCCGGCGGCCCGGGCCCTCATGGACGCCCTGTGGCCCGGCGGCGTCACCCTGGTGCTCCCGGCCTCGAACCAGGTGGCCCCCCGCCTCACCGGGGACACCGGCAAAATCGGCGTGCGCCGTCCCGCCCAGCCCGTGGCCCTGGCCCTGTGCCGAGCCCTGGGACGGCCCCTGGTGGGCACCAGCGCCAACCTGTCCGGCCGGCCGGGATGCCGGGAAATCTCCCGGCTCGACCCGGAAATTCTGGCCGCAGCGGACCTGATCCTGGACGCCGGCCCCCTCACCGGCCAAGCCTCCACTGTGGTGGACACCACGGTTTCCCCCCCCGTCATCCTTCGGGAAGGCGCGGTCCCTGGCAAAAAAATCCTGGAAATCCTGGGGCAAAAGGAAAAGACGGTTCCCCCCCTTTGAAAAAGGGGGGGTAGGGGGGATTTCTTTTTTTATTCCACCGGGTTTGCCCTCATCACTGAAAAACGGAAAGCAACCAAGCCATTGGAAACGGGCCATTCTTCCATTTGCCGCCCTGATAGGGACGGCCTTTTGAACCGATCCAGGGCCGTGCTCCTGGTCCACGGGCTGGGGCGCACCGGGCGGGTCATGCGGCCAACGGCGGCGTATCTGGAGGCGAAGGGGTTTTGGACCCGGATATTCTCCTACCCCAGCCTGCGGCTCTCCGTGGAGGAAGCAGCCGAACGCCTGGGCGTGGCCATCCGGGTTTTTGCCTCAGCCTCAGCCGGGGCCGGGGCCGGGCCGGTGCACGTGGTGGCCCACTCCCTGGGGAGCCTCGTCACCCGGGCCTACGCCCAAAACCAAGGCCCGGGGCTCCTGGGCCGGGTGGTCCTCCTGGCGCCCCCCAGCCACGGCAGCGAGGTGGCGGACCACCTGGCCCGGCACCCCTGGTTCCGCCTGGTTTACGGCCCGGCGGGCCAGGAACTCCGCACCGGCCCCCAGGGCGCGGCCGCCCGCCTGGGCCCCGTGGATTTCCCCTGCGGCGTCCTGGCCGGGACAAAAAATAACAGCCTCATCCCAGGCCGCTGGCTCCCCTCCCCCCACGACGGCCGGGTCTCGGTCCAGGGCGCACCGGTGGAGGGCATGGCGGACTTCCGCCAGATCCCCGCCACCCACAACGGCATCCTCAAGGACCCCGAAGCCATGGCCCTCACAGCCCTCTTCCTCCTCACCGGCTCCTTTGGCGGCTGAGCCGCGCCTGGGAGTTCGGCGGTGACGGTGTGCTCTGTCCCCGACTCGGTATAAAGCCCTCCGGCCTTTGCATTCAGGATGATCACGGCCTGGTCCCATGCAAGGGATCCGGCCGGAAAAAATTCCCGGAAAGGGGGCGCCCCTTGATCCGAACCCCGGGCCGGAGGATAATGCCGGGGATTGGCTGGTTCGGGGTCGTTCTTTCCAGGGGAGGCTGACATGTTTTCGAGGGTTTTCGTGGTCTTCACGCTTCTTTTGACAACAGCCGGATGGGCGGGCGCCGGGGAGGCCCCCATTTCCACGGACACCCAGGACTGCCTGGGGTGTCACGAGGTCTCCACCCCCGGTATCGTGGCCGACTGGGAGACCAGCGGCCACGCCCGGACCAGCCCGGGCCGGGCCATGGAGGTGGAGGGGCTTTCCCGGAAGATTTCCGCCCAGAGCGTCCCCGCCGGACTGACGGAAACGGTGGTGGGTTGCGCCGAGTGCCACGCCCGGGGCTCCGAGGCCCACGGGGATCGTTTCGAGCACAACGGCTACGATATCCACGTGGTGGTCACCCCCGAGGACTGCGCCGCCTGCCATCCCAAGGAACGGGAACAGTATGGGGAAAACATCATGTCCCGGGCTGTGGGCAACCTGGCGGACAACCCCCTGTTCCAGGACCTGGCCGCCTCCATCAACAACACACCCGTGGTTTCGGACCAGGGGTTGTCCCTTGCCCCCGCCGGAGAGGCCGCCGAGGCTGAATCCTGCTACCACTGCCACGGTACGCGCCTTTCCGTGGAAGGCACCGAGGTCCGGGAGACCCCCCTGGGGGAGATGAAATTCCCGGTCATCGCGGGATGGCCCAACCAGGGCGTGGGCCGAGTGAACCCCGACGGCTCGGCCGGGTCCTGCACCTCCTGCCACCCCCGCCACGGCTTTTCCATGGCCGTGGCCCGCAAGCCCTTCACCTGCACGGAATGCCACCAGGGCCCGGACGTCCCGGCCGGCAAGGTCTACCAGCTCTCCAAGCACGGCAACCTCTTCAACTCCCTCCGGATCGGCTGGAACTGGACGGCCGTGCCCTGGTCCCCGGGGGAGGACTTCACGGCCCCCACCTGCGCGGCCTGCCACATGAGCCTTTTGGCCGACGCCGAAGGCAACGCCCTGGTCCCGCGCACCCACAAGGTGAGCGACCGGCTGCCCTGGCGGATCTTCGGCCTTCCCTACGCCCATCCCCAGCCCAAAAGCCCGGACACCACCATCATCCGGAACTCCGCTGGCCAGCCCCTGCCCACGGATTTCTCCGGGGGATTCGCCACGGACTTCCTCATCGGGGAAAAGGAGATGGCCCAAAGGGAGGAGACCATGCGCTCCGTTTGCGGGGCCTGCCACGACACGTCCTGGACCGCCGGGCACTGGGCCCGCCTGGAAGCCACCATCAAGGACACCAACGCCCGGGTCCTGGCCGCCACCAAGCTCATGGAACGGGGATGGAAAAAAGGCCTGGCCAAAGGCCCGGCCCAGGGGGGCAGCCCTTTTGACGAGGCCATGGAAAAAATCTGGCAGGAGGCCTGGCTGTTTTCCGCCAACGAGGTGCGCTTCGCCTCGGCCATGGCCGGGGGGGGCGACTACGGCGTCTTTGCCGGCGGCCGCTTCGACCTGAACCGGGAGATCGCGGAGCTTTGGCGCCTGCTGGGGGAAAAGGGGGAATAGCGCGTCAGGCGGGAGGAGGCCCGGTCAGCGGATGCTGGCCAGGTAGGCCCGGAGGTTTTTCCGGGTTTTCTTCAAGCCCAGCTTGTTTCGCAGGCTGTCCCGGTGAAACTCCACGGCCCGCTTGGATATACCCAACAGCTTGGCGATTTCCTTGGACGAGTTGCCCATGCGCACCAGGTTGGCCACCTCCACCTCCCGGGGGGTCAGGTTGTTGTGCTTCTCCCCGATCTGGCGCATGAACGGGGCCGAGATCTCCGAGAGGTTGGCCTCCACGATGTTCAAAAAGACCCGCTGGTCCACGTTCAAGGGAGAGTCCTTGAGCCTACCCAAATAAGGCATGACCAGCTCCTCGATGTTGTCCAGGATCCGGGTCTCAAACACCTTGAAGTCCTCGCTCCTCCTCCGGGAGAGCGTGCGCAGGCTCTTGTTCATCTCCGAAAGCTGGCGGGATTTCATGATGAGTTCCCGCTCCCGATGGGCCAGTTCGGCCTCGGCCCGGCGCCGGGCCGTGATGTCCGTGATGATGGCCCGGGACATGAACGGCTGGCCAGCCTTGCCGGGGACCATGTTCGCGGAAATGATGGCCCAGCGAATCTGCCCGTCCCGGGTGATGAACCGGTTTTCGGAGGTGAAGCCCTCGCTCGTTCCCTCCTGCATGGCGGCCTTGCGCCGGAGGAAGTCCCGGCGGCCCTCCCTGTCGAAGAAGTCTGCCGGTGACATGCCCACCAACTCCTCGGCCTTGTAGCCAAGGTACTCGCATAACCGGTCGTTAACCGAGACCACCAGGCCGGTTTCCAGGTCCATGACGCCGATGCCCACCGGCGCGCCCTCCACCAGTTGCCGGTACCGGGTCTCGCTCTCGGCCAGCCGGGCCATGGCTTCCTTGAGGGGGGTAATGTCCGCACTTATGGCCAGGACCGCCTCCCGGCCGTCCAGGCGGACCACCTCCCCGGTATACAGGCATTTGATGATCCGTCCATCCCGGGCCCGGAAATCGATCTCCAGATTCCGTACCCAGCCGTCCTTTCTCAGGCGCTCCAGCAGAGTGCCCCGGTCCCTGGGGTCTTCCCACATATCCAGTTCCGCCGTGGTCCGGCCCAGGGCCTCTTCCCGGCTCCAGCCCGTGGAATCCTCAAAGGCCCGGTTCACCTCCACGAGCCGCCCATCGTCCAGGGACACCAGGGTGACCGGCAGGGGGCTGCTCATGATGGCTTTGTGAAGGACCTCCCGGATGCCCTCCAGGTCCTGCTTTTGTTGCCGGGCCTCCTCCTTCAGGGCCTCCTCGGCCTTTCTGCGCTCCGTGACGTCCACCACGTAGCCCATGATGGCCGTCTGCCCCTTGTACTCGATGGGGGTGGCCCGAAGCTCCAGCCAAAGGACCTCGCCGTTCTTGTGCAACGCTCGGAAGCAGTAGGTGTCCGGGACTTCCTCCCCCCGGAGCCGGGCGGCGGCCCGGTCCGCCACCATGATCCGGTCCTCGGGATGGACCCAGTTCCAGAAGGGCGTGCCTATCATCTCCTCCCGGGTAAGCCCCGCTATCCGGAGGATAATTTCGGATACGAAAACCAGGATGCCGTTGACATGGAGAAACAGGCCCAGGTTCAGTTGGCCGGCCATCTGACGCCAGGCCGCGATGAGGTCCGGGTCCAGGGGACTCGGGTCGGGGCTGGGAATTTCCGCGTTGGGAATTTCCGCGTCCGGTATGGATGGCTTTTTCCGGGCCATGGATCGTCCCTCCGGGGACGGGGTCAGGGACTGGCTACCAAGGAATACTTATCCTTACCATAAAGCCATTTTTTTGACACGACTATACAACCTTCCACCATCCCATTTTCCCCTGGGAAACCCCAGAAGAAAACTCCCGAGCGCGTCCCGCGAGCCAAGAGAGGCGGGGAAGAAATCCGGGCGCCCCGGGGTGGCTTGGCCTGGACCCTACCTTTACAGCCCGGGGCCCCTGTGCCATAACCGGGGACGAAAAGGAGCCTTTCCCATGCTCAGCAAAAGGATCATCGTGTGCCTGGACGTCCGGGACGGCCGCACCACCAAGGGCATCAAGTTCCTGGACAATGTGGACATCGGCGACCCCGTGGACATGGCCCGGATCTACTACGAGGCCGGGGCCGACGAGATCGTCTTCTACGACATCACGGCCTCCCACGAAAAACGGGGCATCATGATCGACGTGGTGCGCCGGGTGGCTGAGACCATCTTCATCCCCTTTTCCGTGGGGGGCGGCATCGCCTCGGTCTCCGACATGCGGGACGTGCTCCTGGCCGGGGCCGAGAAGATCTCCGTGAACTCGGCGGCCGTGAAGAACCCGGAGATCATCTCCCAGGGAGCCCGGGCCTTTGGCAACCAGTGCGTGGTCCTGGGCATGGACGTGAAGAAGGTGGAAACAAGCGAAAAAATCCCCTCGGGCTACGAGGTGGTGATCCACGGCGGCCGGAAAGCCATGGGCATGGACGCCCTTTGGTGGGCCCGGGAGGGCGAGCGCCTGGGAGCCGGGGAGATCTGCTTGAACTCCATAGACGCCGACGGCACCCGGGAAGGCTACGAGCTTACACTCACGGCGCTCGTCTCCGAGGCCGTGGGCATCCCGGTCATCGCCTCGGGCGGGGGCGGAACCCCGGCCCACCTGGCCGGCGTCCTCACCACGGGCCGGGCCGACGCGGCCCTCATCGCCTCCATGGTCCACTACGGCACCTACACCATCAACAGCATCAAGCAGGACCTGGCCCAAGCCGGGGTCCCGGTGCGCAAGACCTGGGACTGAGAACGGTTTGCCCCAAACTCCCCCCCTTCCCAAGGGGGGGGGCCGGGAGGGATTCTACCCGGTCGGCCCGGACCCATTGAAACCATTCCCCTTGAGCTGAGGCACGGCAATGGACCAACCTCCCACCCTGGCGGCGTCCTCCCCGGACTTTCCCCTGGACACCCTCATCGTAAACGCCCTTCTCGTGGCCGGGGGCCCCGAGTGCCGGGTGATCCGGGACGGGGCCCTGGGCATCCAAGGGGACCGGGTGGCCTGGACAGGCGGCCCTGGCCACCAGCCGCCCCCGGCACGGGTGGTGGTGGACGCCCAAGGGGCCGTGGTCCTGCCGGGCCTGGTGAACGCCCACTGCCACCTGCCCATGAGCCTCTTCAGGGGCCTGGCAGACGACCTGGCCCTGGATGCCTGGCTGAACGAACACATCTTCCCGGCCGAAGCCCGGTTCCTCTCCCCGGAAACCGTGACCGCCGGGGCCCTCCTCTCCCTGGCCGAGCTGCTCCTTTCCGGCTGCACCACGGTCTGCGACGGGTATTTTTTCGAAGACCTGGTGGCCGAGGCGGCGGTTTTGGCGGGCATCCGGGCCGTGGCGGCCCAGGGGGTCCTGGACTTCCCGGCCCCGGGGGTCCCCGATCCAAGGGAGAACGTCCGGGCCGCGGCGGACTTCGTGACGCGCTGGTCCGGGCGGTCCCCCCTGGTCACCCCCGCCATCTTCTGCCATTCCCCCTACACCTGCGGGCCGGACACCCTCAAAGCCGCCAAGCGGGCCGCTGGCGACGCAGGAGCGCTTTTTCAGATCCACGCGGCCGAGACCCGGGGAGAGGTGGAACAGTCCCGGAAAATCCTGGGCAAGACCCCCATCGCCCATCTCCATTCCCTGGGCGTCCTGGACGCCCAAACCCTGGTGGTCCACGCGGTCTGGGCGGACGAGCGGGACGTGGAGATCCTGGCCCGGTCCGGGGCGGGGGTGGCCGTGTGTACGGCGAGCAACATGAAGCTCGCCTCGGGCATCGCCCCTTTGCCCGGGCTTCTGGCCGCCGGGGTCCCCACGGGCCTGGGCACGGACGGCCCGGCCTCCAACAACCGCCTGGACGTTTTTTCCGAGATGGGCGCCACGGCCAGGCTCCACAAGCTGGCCACGGGCGACCCCACGGCTGTGGGGGCCAAGACCGCGCTCTTCCTGGCCACGGAAGGCGGGGCAACGGCCCTGGGGCTGACCGGGCTGGGGCGGCTTGAGCCCGGGTGGGCGGCGGACGTGGTGGTCCTGCGGCCGGACCGGCCCAACCTCACGCCAGCCTACGACCCAGTATCCCTGGCCGTGTACGCAGCCTCGGGGGCCGACGTGCGCCACGTATGGGTGGCCGGCCGCCAGGTGGTGGAGGAAGGCCGCCTGTTGACTCTGGAGCTGGCGGAGATTCTGGCGAAAGCAAGGTCACTGGCCAAGCGAATCGGAGGCCGGGGAGCCTAGGGATGTCCCCCTCTTTGAAAAAGGGGGGGCAGGGGGGATTTCTTTCCGCGCTTCCCAGGGCCTGCGGTTCCCTGGGCTCAGGACCCTGCGGGCAACAGGCCCCGGGCGGCAAGCTCCCGGCGGACGGCCCCGGCCATGGCCTCGTATCCCTCCGGCTTCAGGTGCCCGTCCTCGGACCAGAACCAGGCGTCCAGATCCTCTTGCGCCCCGTTCTCCAGGAAAAAGGGCAAAAGGTCCACCACCGGCACCCCGGTCCCTTTCAGGGCATCCAGGTACAGCCGGGAATCCCGGCAATAGCCCCCGGAGATCACTTCGTAACGCATGGGCTGAAAAATCACGGCAAAAGAGAACCCGTCCTTTTGGGAGAGATTCCGGTATCGGTCCACGAGGTCCGGGACCTGGACGGTGAAGAGGCGCTCCATGCGCGCCTCGAAGACTTCGGGGGTCAGGTACAGCCAGTGGTAGTGGCGGAAAACCTCCAGGTAGAAGCAGGCCCAGGCGCTGGACAGGAGCAGCCGGCGGGCCGGGCCGGCGTTGGGATAGACCACCGTGCCGTCCGGGGAGAACCGCTCCATGCCTCCCCGGCGCACGGCATCCGTGACATCCGTGGCGTTCTGGGCCAAAAGCACCAGGTCCGGGGAC
>Ga0180009_10007633_pt1 | contig 10979 bp, 10 predicted proteins | sample OS_PC_MetaG_FD_123537 | JGI IMG/M metagenome (GOLD analysis project Ga0180009, IMG submission 123537) | Groundwater microbial communities from the Aspo Hard Rock Laboratory (HRL) deep subsurface site, Sweden - OS_PC_MetaG | ecosystem: Environmental > Aquatic > Deep subsurface > Groundwater...
GCAAGATCTCCCAACCCAATTGCCGATTCGTGCAAGATGGCAGGTGAAAGCGGTTTGGATAGCGAGGTGCGTCAGCCGGATGTCCCCGTCACTTCGGACGGCTGGCTTTGCCGATCAGCCTCGCTCGGTCTCCGCTCCCTGTTGTGTGACAAACGGAACCGCCCTGCAGTTCCCTGGGTTCGACTCGTGCAGCTGCGAGCGTGACGATTCGGGGAAGGCGCAACGACCGCGTCTCACTCGCCGTGGTACCGCATCGCCTCGCCATCGGAGGCGAGCACGACCTCGAACGACTCGAGCCGTTCGCCGAGCCGCTCGCGGGCGAGGCGACGCAGGTCCGCGAAGAGGTCGCAGTCCCGGTGGGGATAGGTGTCGTCGGCCCACACCCGCCGGTCCCCGGCCCAGATCTCCACCCCGCCCTCGCCGTAGCGGAACGACAGACGTACCGGGTCGCCCTGCGGCAGCCCGCCGAGAGCGGCCTCGAAGGCGGCCATGCGGTCCCTCTGGGCGCTCTGCTCGGCCTCGCGTCTGGCCCGGATCGGCGCCCAGTACGCGTCGATCGCCGCGTCGACGTCCGGCAGGTCGGTCCGCTCCCCGGCCGGGATCTCCACGAGACCCTCGATCTCCACCCGCTCCGTCGTCGCGGGCTCCTCGCCGAAGCGCTCGCCGCAGTAGAGCTGGACCAGCCTGCCGTCCGAGACCCGGTAGGCGATGGCGATCAGCTCGTCCTCGACGCTGGCCAGCCGCCACAGAAAGAAACGCATCGCGCGGCCGTCGGCGTCGAGCAGCCAGCAGTCGGACGCATCGGTGATGGGAGCGCCATCAGGGCCGGGAACCGGCGTCTTTCCCTGGAGGCGAGGCTCGAAGCGTCGCGTCTCCACCAGGAGCTCACCCGTCGGCGTTCGCCACCACCTCGGCATGACGGGACAGTCTACCAGAGAAGCCCCCTTCGTGGGGGTTCGAGCGCCGTACGTGCGAGGTTCTCGTGGGAAAGCACCAGCGATTGGGCGTGTTCTCGTTCGTCTTCATCAGGCGCCTGACGGCAGCCATCCTGCCGCTGGTGGTGGTCCTGGACGCCACGATCTACACCATGGGGATATTCACCTGGCAGGGCCTCCGGACCAACGTGGTGACGAGCATCATCACCCCGGTCCTGTTTCTGGTCAGCGAGGCGGACGCCATTCACCTGCTACTACCGCGAGCTGCCGGCGGCCGCCTCCAGGGAGGACGCCCTCCCGGTCACCATGCGGGCCCTGGCGCTGCCCTGCTTCCTGACCAGCATCACCACCGCCGCCGGCTTCTGCTCGCTGATCCACGTGGCGTGGGCTGCCGTACCTGCGGCCACATCTTCTTCGTCCATCGGCACCGTTATCGATCACCAGGGTTCGACCGTAGTAACACCTCGCCCGGGGCCTGGGAATATCGTCGTACAGGTGCCCCTCTCCGACGGGAAGCCGTGCTGGCCACCGGGTGGGCCGCGCCAGGGGCTCAGCCGACAACGGCAGGCAGGCGGTACGCCGGCACCTCGACGCCGCTGAGGTTGCGGCCGTGCCAGTCGGAGCTGCGGGGCTTGCTGAGGCAGGCGCCCAGGTTGCTCACGCCGTAGGTCGCCACGCCCTGCTCCATCAGGCGGCGGCGCAGGCTCCAGGGCGTCCAGCCCTCGCTGCCGAGCTCATCCTTCAGGTCGGGGAAGCGCTCGAGCAGGCGCTGGTGCAGGCAGGGGACATTACACTGCAGGGCCGGCGGGTCGCCGTCGCTCTGGGCCAGGCAGTCGGCCCAGACCTGCTCCACGCGGGCGGCGAGCTCGCCGGAGCGCAGGGCGAAGCCGTCGTCGTCGTCAGCGGCGGGGCGCAGCAGGTCGCCGAACAGCCAGCGGTGGAGCCACTCGGCCACGCCGCCGGGGTGGGCCTGCGCCTCGCGCACCAGGGCCGAGTCGTCGTGCAGGGCGAGGGCGCAGCCCAGGTGGCGCCAGTCGTCGGGCAGCGACACGCGGTCGACGCTGGAGGGCAGGGCCACGTCGACGATCCAGCCCTCGGGCACGCGGGGCGGCACGAAGTCGCCGTAGCACTCGACGAAGGCCACGGGCGGCTCAAGGCGGCGGGAGGCGGGGAGATCCTCCAGCAGCTCGAGGGCGGCGCGCGGCAGGCGGCCGGACTTGACCTCGGGGCCGACGATCACGGTGCCGGCGAAGACGCGGCGGTGGCGGGCGACAAGGCCCTGCATGTCGCCGCGGTGGACGGACAGGGCGTGCCAGCAGCACTGCTCGAGGAGATCCTCGACGTGGCGGGCGCTGCGGATGTCGGGCACGCGCACGCGCAGGAAGGGCGTGCGCTCGAGCAGCGGGAACAGATAGGACAGCAGACACCAGACGCGCAGGCGCCGCATGTGCAGCGGGCTGGCGAAGGGCAGTCCCGCCGGGAACTCGCGCTTGAGCCGGGCCAGGGCCGCTGTCCGGGCCGCGGCGGAGCGCAGCGCGTCGGGCAGATTGGACAGCTGCGCCGGGCACGCGGCGGCGGCGCGCTCGAGGGCCGCCACCTGGTGCGGCAGGTGCGCGGCCAGATCGGACGTGACGGTGACCTGGCCGGACGCGTCGATCGACAGCAGCCGGGGACTGGCCTTTGGACCATGCGGCGCGTAGAACGAGTAGAAGGAGGAGCCGGGCTCGACGTGGATGCAGGGGTGGAAGAAGCGCAGCTCGGGCAGGGCAGGGGCGGTCCGGGGAGTCGGAGGCGGCGACTGCAGCGCCTCGAGCAGCACCGCGGTCGCCTCATGCAGGGGGAGCTTCTTGGGTGTGTCAGCCGCCAGCAGCCCCCTTTCGCGAGCGAAACCGACGAGCGCGGCCAGGCTGGCCTCAAGCCGGCCCTCCTGACCGGCATCGTGGGGGCTCAGCTCGCGAAGGCATGAAAGAAGTCGGCCTGTTAGCTCTTGGTCGATGGATGGCATCGTGGACCTCCCCACCCACCATGGCAACACTATCGACTCGAAGGCTAGAGGAATTCCTCTAACTCCAAGGAATCCTCTACGATCGGGTGCACTGTGTAACAATCCGGAATCAAACATGAAATCGCAGATGCAGGCGCGGAAGGCGCGGAAATAGAGGAATAGAGGAACACTTGCCAAACGACTCAGGTGAGCCAGGGCCCTGTGCCACGGTGAGCCAACCCGAGAAGGACCCAACTCGCGGATCAGCGCCCTCCGCCGCCCGGCCCTGCGGCCGCTCCGTGGCCGGGTCGTGGTATGGTCAGCCTGCCTCGCATGGCCACGACGAAGAAGAAGACGGCGACGAGGAAGACAGCGACGCGAACGACGCGGCGCCGCGCCGCGATCCGCAACCTCGAGCTCGAGGAGCAGATCGCCCGCACGCCCGACGATCCGGCCCCCTACCTGGTGTACGCCGACTGGCTGGAGCAGGTGGGCGAGCCCCGGGGCGAGCTGGCCGCGATCCAGGCCGCGCAGATCGAGGCGCGGGGCGCGGAGCTGGCCCGGCTGCTCGTCGCCGAGCAGGAGCTGCTCGAGCGCGAGGCCAAACACTTCTACGGCCCGCTGGCGCGCTTCCGCGCGGCGCGGCGCACGCACCTGTCGTGGCACTGCGGCTTCGTGCGGGCGATCGACGGCTCGTTCAACCCCGAGGCCGCGGCCGGCTTCCTGGCGCACGCCTCGGCGCGCCTGGTCCAGCGGCTGTCGATGGTCGAGCTGATCGGCCCGCCGTCGCTGCTGACCCACCTGACCACCGCCTCGCAGAGCGACCTGTCGTGGGTCTGGACCGCGCCCCGGCTGCAGGAGCTGCGGGTCGCCTCGTGGGGCGAGCCGACCGTGGGCCGGCCCGAGCACGCGCGGCTGCGGCTGCTGCACGTGCACGCGCCCGGGGAGGCGCTGCTGCGCGGCCTGGCGCGGGCCGATCTGCCGCGGCTCGAGACGCTGAGCCTGACCGGGCTGCCCCCGGCCCGGGCCCGGCTGCTCGGTCCGGTGCTCGAGCGGCTGCCCGACGCGGCCGTGACGCTCGGCCTGCAGCCCGGCTTCGACGAGGGGACCTACGACGGGCTGGCGGAGGTCTGCGGCCGGGCCACGGGCCTGGTGCTGGACAACGTCGGCGCCGGGCCGCTGCGCCAGCTGAGCTCGCTCGACCTGTCCAGGGTCGCGACGCTCGAGGTGCGCACGGCGAGCGGCGACGTGCGCGACACGATGTTCGGCGAGCTGCCGCCGCTGCCCGCGCTGCGCGCGGTCGAGCTGGGCTACCCCTCGGACCTGGTGCGCTACTTCCGCGGTTTCGCGCACAGCGAGCTCGCCGGGCGCATCGAGCGGCTGTCGGCGGTGGTCAGCAGGCCGGGCGCGGGCCGCGCCCTGGTCGAGGGGCGCTACGAGCGGCTGGTCGAGCTCGAGCTGTCCTTCGACCCGATGAGCGGCGCCGAGTACCTGCAGAGCGCGCGGGTGCTGGGCGGCGAGGCCTTCCCCCGCGTCCGCGCGCTGCGCCTGGCGCCGGCGCGGCACGTCGAGGCCCTGGCGGGCACGGCGCTCGGCGCGCGCATCGAGCGCCTGCGGGTGCCGGTCGATCGCGATCGAGACGCGCGGCAGCTGCTCGATCACGTGGGGCGGCTGTCGGGGCTGAAGACCCTCGAGCTCGAGGGCGAGCGGGTGCTGTCGCCCGAGGTGCTGAGGGGGCTGCTGTGCGCGGTGCCGGACGTGCGCTGGCGCCCCCCGCCCTGGGATCCGCGCTGAGCGGGGCTGCGCCGGAAAAACAGGCCGTTCGATCGGCGCGGGCGATGGCTCTATACTGAGGCAGCAGAGGCAGCAGGGAGGAGGAGACGGTGAGCGAGACGCGCTACTACCCGAAGTGCGGCGCCTACCTGCCGGCGCTGAGCCACTACCTGAGCGAGCGGTTCGAGGGGCAGGGCTACGACGTGCAGATCCTCGAGGAGGCCGGGGGCCTGCGCCGCACGTTCCAGATGCGCAAGCGATACCGCGAGGGCTGGATCAGGACCGCCTCGACCCTCGCCGGCCTGGACACCGCGGCGACGGTGGTGATGCGCGTGCTTGGCGAGGACCTCGAGCTCGAGCTGGGCGGCGCGAAGTGGCTGGACAAGGCGGCGGTCGCCGGCGTCGGCGTGCTGGCCAGCGTCGGCCTGTTGCTGATCCCGGCGGGCATCGGCGCCTGGAAGCAGCACCAGCTGCTGGAGCAGGTGCAGAGCGCGGTGGACAGGTTCTTCCGCCAGCGCGACGACGGCTGAGGCCGCGCCACCAGCCCGCCGCTAGCGGCAGGCCTCCCAGGTGCCTGATCCGCTGGCCCCGGTCCCGGACACGGTCCAGGTCCCGTTCTTCCAGCACCCTCCCACCTTCCACTCACCCTGCATGGTCCCGGTGGAGTTGCCGTCCTTGGCCACGAAGGTCATGTTGAGGTCGCCGGACTGGTACCGGCCGCTCAGGGTCGCCTCGTAGGTATTGTTGCCGTTCTTCACCACCAGGTCTCCGGCCGCGTCGAACCAGTCGTCGCTGGCAGGCACGATCTCGAACCCGACGTCGCCCGCCACCGCCACCGACAGGAGCCCGAGATAGGTCATGGTGCCATGCATCGAGCCCTGGTAGTCGCCCTCGACCCCGCGGACCCCGCATCCGCCGAGGGCCAGGAGCGAACCGCACACCGCGAGCGTGACAAGCTGCCTCATCAGAATCCTCCTTTGGTGTTGTCGATGCCGCGGTGTTTTTGCATGTTTCGAGCCACGTGGGCATCGCGCGGATCCTACCGGGATCACGCGGGTCCTCTGAACAGGACGGGAGCGAGTGTAAACAGCTATTCACTTGTGTAAAGAAGGCATCACAGCGGCGGCTGCTGAGGCTGGCAAGTCGACCAAGCTTCTGCAAACATCGACAGATCCCAGTGCACGCACGCTGCTCCACACTCGTCGGCCTGGTCACCCTCCTGCTGCTGCCCGCGGCGGGCCAGGCCCAGGACGTGCGCGAGGATCTGGCGAGCCAGCCGCCGCCGAGGCTGACCAGGGCGCCCAGGCTGCTCAGGTTCGTCAAGGCGCCGGTCCCCACGGCGCGGGGGCGCGCCCTGGTCGGCGCGGTGGAGATGACGCTCACGCTGGACGCGGCGGGCCGGGTGTCCGGGGTCAAGGTGCTGCGCGCGCCGGATCCCGCGCTGGCCCGGGCTGCCGGGCGGGCCGCGCGGCGGTTCGTGTTCTCGCCGGCCGAGGTGGATGGCAAGCCCGCGGCGGTGCAGATCGAGTACACCTACCGCTTCGTGCTGCGGTCGGCCTTTCGGCCCCGACTGCCGAACTGGATGCTGCCGGAGCACCTGCGGCGCATCGGCAAGGCCCCGCTCGCGGGCCGCGTGCGCGAGAAGGGGTGCCGCGTCCCCCTGCCGGGCGTCGCGGTGGCCGTGCCCGACGTGGGGGTCGAGGTCGTCACCGACGGACAGGGGTACTTCAGCGTGCCCCGCATCGACCCGGGCAGCTACCAGATCCTGGCCGTCAGTCCGCGACACAGGCGGCAGACCACCACCGTGCAGGTGCGCGAGGGAGACCAGACGCGCGTCGACTTCTACCTCGAACCCGAGACCGTGGACCCCTACGAGGTCGTGGTCCACGGCAAGCGGCGCCAGACCTCGGTGACGCGTATCGCGCTGCGCGACAAGGAGCTGAGCACCGTCCCCGGCACCTTCGGCGATCCAATCCGGGTGGTGGAGAACCTGCCGGGCATGGCCCGCGTCCCGTTCGGCGCGGGGGCGCTGCTGGTGCGCGGGGCGTCCCCCGAGGACTCGGGCGTGTTCCTGGACGGGATCAGGATACCGATCATCTATCACTTCCTCGGCGGGCCCTCGATCCTCAACTCGCAGTTCCTGGACCGTATCGACTACCACGCCGGAAACGCCGACAGCCGCTACGGTCGGCTGGTCGCCGGGGCGGTGAGCATCGAGACGCGGAGCACGCTCACCGACAGCCTGCACGGATCGGTGGACGTCAGCCTGCTGGATGCGGGCCTGTACCTCAACGTGCCCCTGACCAGCAAGGTGAGCGTCGCCGCGGCCGGCCGGCGCTCCTACATCGACGCGCTGCTGCCTGCCATCGTGGAGGCCACCGGCGAGTCGATGCTGGCCGTCCTCCCCGCGTACTACGACTACCAGCTGCGGGTCGACGTCAAGCTGTCGCAGAGCAACAGCCTGTCGTTCATGGCGTTCGGCTCGCACGACAGCCTGGAGCTGACGAACGACGCGCCGACGCTCGGGCTCAACAGCGCGGGGCGGGTCACCTTCCACCGCCTGCACGGCGAGTGGCGTGCGCGCCTGGGGTCCAGGGTGACCTCCCGCTTCGCGCCCCACGCGGGTTTCCAGCTCAGCAACATGGACTACCTCAACTACGGCAGAGACACGGAGATGACCTCGGTCGTGGGGGGGCTGCGCGAGGATCTCGAGATCAAGCTGCGGCCTTGTGTGCTGCTGCGGACGGGGCTCGACCTGGAGCTCGAGCGCCGGGTGACGCGATCCACGTACGAGGCGCCCGAGGGGTACGAGGCGGCCACCCAGCCCGAGATCAGGGAGCTGCGCGGGGGCATCGGCCTGTACGTGGACGCGGTGATCGGGATCGGCGAGCGGCTGAAGCTGATCCCGGGCACGCGGTTCGATCTGGTCTTCTTCCTGGATTCGGTCCGGCCCGCGGTCACCCCCCGGCTCGGGGTGCGCTACAGCCTGTTCGACCGCACGGTGCTCAAGGGGGCGGCGGGTCTCTACTCGCAGGCGCCCACCACCAACACCGACCGCACGTCCGCTGATCCCCGCCTGGTCCTCGAGCATGCGGTGCACCTGTCCGCGGGCGTGGAGCAGCGGATCCTCGCCAGCCTGGACCTCGACCTGTCGGGGTTCGTGATCTACCGCTACGACATGGTGCCCTTCTCGCGCATCATGGAGACCGCCTATGAAGGCATCTGGGACACCAACGAGTATGGCAACAGTGGAGAGGGCTACTCCTACGGCATGGAGCTTCTGCTGCGGCACGACGTCACCGAGCGGCTCTACGGCTGGATCTCCTACATGCTGTCGCGATCCGTCTCCCGCACGGGACCCGACGAGCAGTACGCCCGCACCGTCTTCGACCAGACGCACATCCTCACGCTCGTGGGCAGCGTGCGGCTGGGGTGGGGCATCGAGACCGGGCTGCGGTTTCGCCTGGTGACGGGGAACCCGCACACGCCGGTGCTGGGCAGCTACTTCAGGAGCGACCAGGGGCAGTATGCGCCGATCGAGGGGCCGCTGCGCTCGCAGGACGGCGCGCTGTTTCACCAGCTGGACGTGAGGATCGAGAAGACCTGGCGCTTCGACTGGTGGCGGCTCAAGGCCTACCTGGATGTGCTCAACGTGTACAACGCGAGGAACCCGGAGATGATATTCCAGGACTACCGCTACCGGGAGACGGCAACGCTGCGGGGCATCCCGATCCTGCCCACGCTGGGGATCAAGGGGAGCTTCTGATGCCGAGGCTGGCTGCTGTCTGCATCACCTTCGCCCTCCTCGGGTGCATGACGGATCTCGACGAGATGTGGCTGGTCAAGGATCTGCGCATGCTCGGCATCCGCGCCACGCCGCCGGAGCTGCCGCAGAGCGCGGCGAGGCTGCCGCCCATCACCGTCGACGCCCTGGTCGTGGACCCCACGGCGCCGGCGGACCGGACCTACACCTGGGAGCTGTGGGCCTGCACCGTGGACAGCGCGCTGTGCGACGGCGCGCAGGTGCGGGAGCTGCTGCGCCGGGATCGAACCACCCTGGACGGCATCAGGCACGAGGTCGTCCTGAGCGACGAGCTTCGTCGCCGGACGATCGAGCTCCTGGCGCCGACGGGCTACTCGTGGGCCTTCGTCACGCTGGAGCTGCGCGTGTTCCCGGACAGCGGTCCTGTCCTGCGGGGGGTGAAGCAGGTGCTGCTGCGAGATGTCGAGTTTCCGGAGCAGCCGATGGACAATCCGGACCTGGCGCGGGTCGAGGTGGATGGAGCGCCGCTGACCGACCCGATCCAGATCGACCGGTGCAAGAACCTCACGGTGGCGGTCTGGGGCGGCGGCGACTCGCAGGGCGTTGCGTGGCTCGACGTGTATGTCTCGCGGGGCAGGGTCACGAGCTGGGAGACGGCGGGCTCCAACGAAACGGCGCCTGACTTCACGGTGAGCTGGAACCCCTGCGATGAGGAGGGGAGCGCTCCGGGAGACACCGCCTATCTGTGGCTCGTGGCGCGCAACGGGATCGGGGGGATCGACTGGGTCCAGGTGCGGGTGTTGATCGGCGGTGCGTCGGGCTGAGGACGGGGCCAGTATCAGCGGCAGCTCTGCACGACCTCCGAGCTGCTCTGCCAGCAGCCCTGGCTGCGCTTCTTGACGCAGGTCACCATCGGGCCGGCCTGACCGCAGGCCGGTACGTCGGAGCCGGCCCACCCGTCGCCCTGGCACTTGTTGCCGCTCACAACGCAGCTGACGAGCGCGGAGTGCAGGCGTTCCTCGACGCCGTCGCAGTCGTAGTCGAAGCTCGCGGTGCCCCGGCTCGGCGTGGTGAAGAACTTCTTCTGGCCCGGGTGGGCCTCCGGGTCCTGGTCGTCGCAGTCGCCGGCGCTGCCGGTGAAGCCGGCCGGTGCGTTGCAGGCCTGCGTCGTCTGGCCGTCGTCGCCGTGGCCGTCGCTGTCGGCGTCGCGGTAGAAGGTCTGCATCGTGCAGCCCGCCTCCGCGCCGTCGTTGCCAGCTGGCGCGCCCTCGCCCACGCCGTGGTCCACCAGCATGGCGGGGTTCGTCTCGGTGCAGGCGCCGGCGAGCAGCGCCGCCACGAGCAGGACGGATCGCATGGTGTGCTCCAGGGTTCTCGAGTGAATGCGAGCCGGCTGCGATTGGGATGCACGCCGGCCGGTATCTGCGCCGACGTGTTCGATTCTCGAACCCCTCTTGGGCGCGTGCGCCTGGCGTATTCGCGACATTTCGGGGAGTTGCCGGACGGCGCGGCACTTGCACAACCTCCACACTCGAACCGAGAGAGAGGTTCCCATGTCTCGTTGTCGTTTACATATCGCGATGATCACCCTGGCGTTGATCGCCAGCCCGGCCCTGTACGGCGGCAGCGCGGCGCAGGCGCAGTCGCCGCCGGATGTCACGGTCAGGGACGCGGCGAAGGGGGCGCGCTGGCTGAAGGGACGGGTCGTCGGCTTCGTCAAGCGGCAGCAGACGCGGTTTCACCAGCGAGCGCTGAAGCGGCAGGCCGACCGGCAGGGGCGACGCGAGTTCAAGCAGTACATCAAGGGCAACGCCCAGGTGCGCAAGCGGTACTACAAGTCGCAGCTCGATCTGCGCACCTGCCAGGCCGGCATTCACAAGGTGATGTCGGCGGCAGTGGCCGTCCCCGCTCTGGCGCACGGCGCGGTCACGGGGGACCCGAGGACGCTGGCCATGGGGGCCGGCATGGTGGCCCTGAGCGTCGTGGACCATGTGTCCCAGAGCCGGGGCAACCACCGTGCCCGCGTCCACGCGCTGCGCTTCGCCTTGCGCAAGGGGCGGAGCGTGCCCACCGCGCTGCTCGCGCAGTACGGGCCACAGATGAAGGCGCAGACCGCGGCCGACCTGCGGTGGGCGCGCGAGGACAGCAAGCGGGCCCGGGGCAAGTACAGCACCGCGAAGGCCGGCAACAAGCAGCTGCAGCAGCGCACCAGGCAGGCCACGGGGCTGTCGAAGAAGGTGCTCGCGTTTCGCGCCGGCATGGCGCAGCGCAAGGTCGCGCGGGCCGAGGCCCGCCAGGCGCTCGCGAAGCAGCAGGTGGACCGCCTCGCGCAGGAAGCGTCCGCCCTCAAGCAGGCGCTGAAGTAGCGCCGCCGCCCGCGCGTCAGCCGACGCCGAGCTCGCGGCATGATCGCGCCCCTGGGGTGCACACGGATGGGCCTGTGACGTCCGCCGACTCTCACCAGCAGCTGTTGCGGACGCAGGTATCAGGGCAATGGTCTTTTCCCTCGCCTTGGCCACCCCGA
>Ga0180009_10007634_pt1 | contig 10979 bp, 14 predicted proteins | sample OS_PC_MetaG_FD_123537 | JGI IMG/M metagenome (GOLD analysis project Ga0180009, IMG submission 123537) | Groundwater microbial communities from the Aspo Hard Rock Laboratory (HRL) deep subsurface site, Sweden - OS_PC_MetaG | ecosystem: Environmental > Aquatic > Deep subsurface > Groundwater...
AGGTAAGGAACTTGCCTCGATGGAGAAAGCATCCAATACTGGGCAGTTTGTTCAGCAAGGTGCATCTATGAAGTCAGAAGCCATAACCTCGACATGAAAGTGTTAGGTTATGGTAGTTCACTCTAATATGGCTTTAAATAATTCCCAAAGCGCACAATCAAAATGAAAGAACATTATCTTGAAAAATCAACATTTATTGGGAGGATAATCAAAAGAGTAGTTGAGGATAACCTACATGTATTCAGACAATAAGAATTCAATAATCTATTAAACCCAAAAATTTAAGCCTTTTCAATTTATTAGAAAGCTTTAAATGTGGAAAGTTCTCGAAAATTCAATGGTTTATGAACTTAGAAATGTTTTGGATGAGATTGTTTCAAATTCTTTTCCAGAGCTCAAAAAACAGAAGATAAATCTAAAATATGAAAAACTGTCCGAATATCTGTTCAACTTCGGTGGGACTATGAACCATTATTGGATTTCAGTGGAGAGTACGCTTAAAAAAGCATCAAAGAAGCTCATCCAAGGGGGCATAGCTCATGAATTATGCCATATTGTTAATGATATGAATCTAAGCAAATACATGAAAAGAAACGACCTCAAATTGTATAAGAAAAATTCTCGATACAGGCAAATGGATGAAAGACACAATGATCTTCAAGTTATATTAAGGGGATATGGCATCCATCTTATTGAACTCATAAAAAAATGCAGTAAGGAAAATGAAGGGCTGACCGTAGAAGAAGTAAAAACACTACTAAAGAGATGATTTGGAATATTCCCCAATCTTTCTAAAACATTAAATTTAATTCAATGAGGCGCTTCTTCTGCTTTTTTTGAAACAAGGAACGCATACTTCAAGAGATCTCATGTTCATTAGATCTGTAATCTTCCTTGTTGCTTCATTCTTTCCACAGTGTCTGCATTTGCATTTTGTTGCCATTTTTGTTTAATCCCCAAATAGAAAGCGCTGAGGTCGCTAACCACCCCAAGACTATACTGTATGTTCTGTAGTATATAAATCCTTTGAAGAACGACTTTCAATTCTACTGGGCTGAGAAAATTATAAGCTCTCCAATGGCATCCTTCAAATCTCCCCGACAGTATTCCAATCCGTCAGAGATAGAATCTATCCATCTGCTGTCAAATTCTCCAGAATAATTTTTATAAATAAAGCTTTTTGCCTTCCACAATATCATTTACTTCTGGAATTCCCCCCCCCCCAAGAATTTAAAAATAACAAATACTCTGTAATAATATGCAAAAAAGAGCTTTGATCTTTGCAATTCTAGCAATGATGATAATTGGAATGATTCCAAGTATTCTCGCCCAAGCCCTAGGATCGGATATTGTTTTCTCTCATGCTCAATCTTTTCCTGAATCAAAAATCAAATCTTTGGTAGGAGAAAGGGGCGTGACTGATGCCGACATAGAATTTGCTCAAGCAAGAGTCATATATTCTGAAAAAGATTGCAATGACATGGGGGGGATATGGTGTACATATGCTGAACAGGACAGACTGGCCCTTCAAAAACTAATGAATGTGAAAGGACAGTCAATTTCAGGTTCAGGAACTTCTGATGGAACAATTTCTACACAGAAACCTTCAGTATGGAAACAGTTATGGAATATCTTCAAAGGTCTTTTCGGTTTTGATTAAGAAACCCTTGTGAAAAAACAATATCCAATTCCAACCAGGCATCGATGATCTTTCAAAGCTTTAGCCATGCCCATGCAGGGCAGGTCGTAGTGGCAGAACATTTTTCCCATACTCTGGAAATATCTTCAAGATCTTGATCTTTTCTTTTTCTTAGGCTTCTTTTTCAGAATATAGATTAAGCTGTAGATTATTGCTATTAAAACATATGCTGGAAGAACAAATATAACTAATATGAAGAAGAATGCTTCTTCAATTCCAAAAATTCCACTAATTAGATTATGTAAAATGATAAATATAACGCCCGAAACAACAATTATCCATGCTTTTCTCCAGCTTAATAAAAATAAATTTTTTGATTTCATTATTCCTCTTTTGAAAATTAAACAGTCTGGCTTGCTTTTCCGTAAATCCTATCGCTCATCTTTATCTCTTTAATTATCTGCTGCCCGATATACTTTGCAAGGCCGACAGTGTATTTATCATTCAAAACTTTTTTCTTGTCGCTTCTATGAGTCCTGTCATTATACCAATTAATCCCATATGAAACTCCCAAGGGGATTGTCTTCATCCCCATCATGGTGCATGCCTTCATCAGATTGGGCGTTACTGAATCTCCTTCTTTGCTCACATTGATGAATGCCACATGTTTTCCGAATAATCTTTGTTTGTAAACGCTATTTTTCTTTTTGGAATATTTAATTGAATTGTTAAGATTCTTTCCATCCCCCCAATTTTCTTCAACCCCTCCATCAAGAGCACAGAATCTGGAAAGCATTGTCTGCAATAAAGCTGGCCTTCCATAAAAATTAGTGGATGTTGAGAAAATTATTCCATCTGCTCCCATAAGTGCCTTGTAAACTTTCCACATGTCATCTTTTCTCTCCATATTTCCTTCAGAATGATAAAACTCGAAAAATTCTTTTTTTGTGAGTTTGTCATATGCCTCTTCCAGAGGCCAGACTTCTCCATTATTCAAGAAGAGCGTATCCTGTTTGAGCCAGTAGCAATCGCATTGATTCAATTTTTCATTGAATCTGCATTGAGCAGGACATGTGGAATAACATTCTTTGCATGCCCCTATCTCCAATTCCCTCAGATCAATAATTTCAATTTTGGCCCCTTTCTTCTCGGCCTCCTTCAAGGATATCTTCAGAAGCTCATTGCTTGTGGGATCTTCTCTTGCGCATGCACTCTTGGCCCTTTTAGAAGACATAATCCCGACTATCTTTATCGGTTTTTTAGAACGATCATAAAGACACTCTCCCCTTTTTTGACATCCCCAAAGCATAATATCCCCATATTCTAGAACTATAAAAACTTATTTGTTGATTTTTCAAAAATTTTGTAAGTAATTGTTAGTTGGTAGAAAACGTTGGTAAGAAAGGGAGATGGATGAAGAACCGTAGGTTCTTTATGCCCCATCCGCAGACAGGGTGATTAGTCCTAAAGATGGTAAATTCTTCCAAACGCAAATTTTTTTGGGATGACTATCTCACAACTATCTTGCTTAATGCTTGCTGAAACAATATAGGGGATTTCATTATTTTCCCCATCAAGCAAGGGATTTTCCAAATCTATCAATAGGTTTTCCTTTTCCGAAGTCACAATATTAAATGCATGCCTGCTGAAGTCTGACTCGAATTCAGTTTTTAAAAATGCGCTTACATAAAATGACCTTTTTCCAGATAATGGGTGATTTCCAGTTTTTCTAAAAAAATCCATGGCAATCTGGAACAATGCTGATTTTTCCATGCAGTCTCCCTGACCAGATTTAAGGATCTCTGAGAAATTCTTGTCATTTCCCTGCTCACAATCACGCGGATTTCCAAGCACCATCCTTACCGTAGAGTAAAGCTCATTCAAGTTTTTTGATTCTTTCAACGGCACGAAATGAGCAGAATTCAAAATATTCTCGAGGTCGATATTATAGTCTGCTCTAGACGATTTATCCAGCATGCAGTTGTCTTTCAAATCAGTAAATACTCTGTCTTGCCCTTCTATCTCCATAATATACTCAAGAGCTTCAGTTATTTTTCCCATTTTCAATTTTCTCAGAATAAGGCTCTGAGGGCCAATCCCCTCTAGATTGTCTGTTCAATGGATGTATAAAAAACTTCCCCTTTTGAACAGGAACCCTGATCCCATAAAGCTTTTATACCCTCAATTCTGAAAAGTAATATGATCACTAAAGAACCATGCTTAGATTTTACCAACAGCTTAAATGACACCAAAAGGGATCTCAAAAAAACTCTTGAAATATTATGTGAATCCGCAAATAAAGTTGGCATGTCAAAAAAGCTTGCAGCGAAATTTATACCTTATAGTTTCAAAGCTTATCTGACTTCCTTGGATGAAACAAGAGTAGAATATGGCTTGCCTAAAAAGTACACAACTGCGTCTTGGCAGAAATATGCAGATTCACTTCTTAGAAATTTGAATTAATTCTCCCCTTTTTATTAACCCTTTCTTCAATCCCTTTGATCATAATCTCCATTCTATCCAGTTGATTATTCTGCCTGAGTTTCTGCCGGCACATTTCAGAAAATGAGATATTCCTTTCGATTGCCTGGTTTTGCAGGCTCTCGAATACCTCGCTTTCTATCAGCAGGTGAATTTGGGCATTCTTTTTCATCATGATTTTGGGCATATTTCTCAAAGAATTCAATCAGTCTGTCCAACCTTGCGATAATCTCTTCAGGATCCACTGGCTTATTCACTTCTTGCATAACTCCTCCTTGTTGAATTTAGTAGTCTCATTCCCCCAGCAGTCCCATCCCTTGACTGTCTGACGGGCAAAAAGCTCTATTCTTGGCATATCTCCGAGCAAGTTGACAATCCTCTCCCTGATTTCATCGGGCTTTCTGCTATGCTCTCTCAATGGGGAAAGGATCACTTGCCTAACTTTATTTGATTCTCTCTGTAATTTACCTCTTACGCCCAGAAGACATATTTCAGCATTGGCTCTCGTCCAATTTCCGAGGCCAACAAACGGCTGGCCATTGTTCTTATTGGTCTTGATCCATGTGAAAGCTACGGTAACATACCTGAATCCCCATTTCCTAAGGGTTTCAACGCCTTCCTGCAATAATGGATAAGTAACCCAAAGGAATAATGCGCAATTTTCATCAGAAATCTGGCTTATCGGGAAGTTATTGATATAATAATATTCTAATGACTAAAAATGTGTATCTGGGATCACAAATATTTTCATTTTTCTTCAAGAAGCCATTTCCATAAGGGAGTAAACTTGACCTTTGCTTTTATTCCAAACCATTCAATTTCTTCCTCACCTTCTTTATCAGAGTTTATAACAAGAAGATTTTTACATTTTAATTCATTGCCTGCTTTCAATAATGATCTAACTTCCCGATTCTTTGTTTCTGCACCTTTAAGGTTATAACAAACTTGTATCAATTGTTTTATTTTTATTCCTTCTTTAACAACAAAATCTACCTCCTCCTGTTGCTGATTTTTCCAATAATAAAAATTAATTTTCCCATTTAGCTCTTGTTTTTTTAATTCTACTGCTACAACGTTCTCATATAATTTTCCGATGTTTTGGCTTGAATTAAATGCCCTTGCATGGATAAATCCATTATCTATGCAGTATATCTTTTTTATAGAAGATATTTGCTCTTTCATTTTATATGAAAACCTTTTTACACTAAAAAATATGAATGACTCTTCAAGATATTTAATATACTTTTCAACAGTATGCGTGCTTTTTATTTTGGAGATCTTGCTCAGTGAATTATAAGAATATTCATTAGCTATGTTTGACAGCAATTGTTCTGATAAATCGCTTATGGCTTGGGCATATCTTATCTTATATCTCTTTACTATATCTTTAAACAGTATGGAGTTTAAGAGAGTTGAAAGATATTCTTTATAGTTTATTTTTTTAATTAAAGGTTCAGGATATCCTCCAAAAATAAGATAATCATTCAACTTTTCTTTAATCTCAGAGGTAGTTAGATTTTTCTTCTCAAAATTAAGGTATTCTTTAAATGAAAATGGAAAGACTATTATTTGGAAATGTCTCCCCGTCAGGTGTGTTGCGAGCTCTTTGCTTAAAAGATGTGAATTGCTCCCAGTTACGACTAATATGTGCCCTTGCCTCTGAAGGCGATTAATAAAAAGTTCCCATCTGGGCAAGTTTTGTATCTCATCAAAAAATAAGATTTTAGGAGTCCCATATACAGAGTTTACTGCTGAAATTAGTTCGTTATAGTCTTCAACCCTAGTTAATTCCTCATCATCAAAATTGATATATCCAAATTTATTGTTCTTACTCAGGGTATAAATGCTAAAAAAAGATTTTCCCGCTCTTCTTGGGCCTATGATAACTTTGATTAGTGAGTTGCTTAGATTTATGTTGGGTTCTACTCTTTCTATATATCTTTCTTTTAATAGGGAGTCAATTTCTCTCTTCTGCAATTCGATTATATCTCTTATTATCATGTTTATCCTATTGCAAATTAGTTTATAAATATTTGCATCATAAAATAATTACTAACAGTTCGAAATCATTCTTCAATTTCTTCTTTATGAATATATGGTGTTTCATGCGGATAATTATCTATTTTTTCAGGATCTTCACATGATAGTTTTTCGATAATTTCTAGATATATCTCATTGCCATTCTCTGCAATCTTCTTAAGGTAATCTATGGTGTCCTGTGAGAAAGGTTTATCCTCCCCATTATATCTTCCCTTCTCTAAATTTTTTCGAGCATCATCTTTAGTAAATTGCAGCATATGTTTAGCATCATTAAGCAATTCAATTCTTAGCTTATCCCATGCCTTAAGAGCACTTTCATACGTTTTATGAACACCTAAAATATCATTATGCTCGGGACCGCAATCCCCCACTAAATACACAACCTCTTTTTTATTTACCATAAACTCTTAAGAGATTCTAAGTTTAAATTTGTTATGATTGACTTTGGAAGCTTTCCAAAAAATAATTCTTGGCCTCTGCACAGTCGTTCGAACTCGGGTCAGTTGGTAAGAAAGGAAGGTTGATTGCTATTAAAAGAGAAGGTGATTGTCAGGAAACCGTAGGTTTCCTACAGCCCCGTCCGATATATTATATTTTTGAAATATGGATAGTAAAGAAGGAAAATTAATCGGCTTTTTCCAATTTTTCAAAAACGAAGGAAAAAAGAATTCTTTAGAAAAATTCCAAAATTTGGGAAACATATTTAAACGCAAGCCACCGATTATCTAAATGGAAAACGAAACACAAACAACTCAAGAGACTTCCGCTGGAGAAAAAACAGAAGAAGAAAAGAAGAAAGAAAAAGAGAAGAAAGAAAAAGAAGAGCAATCTTCCGAACAACAGCAAAACTAAACTGATCTGTTTTGTTGAATTTTAAGTTTTTTATTTTTTAATCAGGGTAGGCGGGCGTTTCTTTTCTCTTTTTCCGACCAAGAATAGTGGGGGCGCTCTATCCAAAAAACATTTCATAATCCAAGCTTTACAAGCCAGAAGACTTTATGAGTTCATTGTAAAGCTTCATTCCTTCATCAGTTAGCCTTGCCAAATGTTTCTTTGGAATCTTGCCTTGAGACTGATTTAAGGATTCTCTGAAGACTTTGTAACTATTTTTTGCTGCGGCTGAATCTCCAGACTGCATTGAAACCCTTGCTTTTTTCAAAATATCATTAAATTGACCGACAAGCTTTTTGATTTTTATTTTTCTGATTACTAAATATATAATGGCTGCTCCAATCAATGTCAATGAAGAAACTGATAAAATCACTCCCGTGCTTGAACCCCTTGTTGAAGGCGCAGGAACAGCGGTAGAGGCATTAATTGAAGGCGCAGGGGAAGAACATGTTTGAGATTCTTTAGGTTTTCCACTCATATTTCCGCAAGTATTTTCATCATTGCATGATTTTCTTTGCTGTCCATTCAAACATTGAGTCCAATTAGTACATGTCCAATTTTGAACGCATATTTTTGTAGAGGAGATGCATTTTCGTGATATTGGAGGAAGATCTTCTTTTGTTCCACAAAATTCATAGTCAATACATGTTCCTCTTCTTTGAATTCCATTTATGCATTCTCCGTAAGCGCAATGCCAGTCTTCAGTGCAGTTTGTAGCATTTGTCTTATTTGAAGTTGTTGTCGTGACTGTTTTGTTCGTTGTAAGGCATTTTGTATTTTCACAACCGTACGGACATTGAACTGAGTCAGAAAAGCTCGGACAAGTACCACATAGTATGCCTGTAAAGCACATCCCAGTGTTTTCATCTTTTATAAATCCATATGTAATATTATCTAAATAGCAAGTAGCTTCCATCCACCCACTAGCGCATGATTTGTAATGACATAGACTACAGTTTATACTGTAAGCATTTGGATAACTACATGAAATCATATGCGGGGCATCGCAATTCACTCCGGGAATACATGGGCCTTTTGGACAATAACAGTCATAAGGACAAGTTGTATAATTTTCATTGCTGTCACATATGCCATTTTTGCATGAGCATTCACTTGGACAGTTTAGATAATCTTCATCCTCATCACACACATCATTTCCACATAAGCAGCCATCTACAGCACAGCTTGTGTAATTTTCATTAGAGTCACATATAGTATTCCCACAATGGCAGTCTTCAAAACAAGTTGTAAAGTTCTCATCCGAATTGCATCTTCCATCCCCACAGAAAGGTGCTGAAAGTGGAGGAGCTCGATTGATATTAAGAGTGTCGTATCCTGTAATAATTATTTGACTATCTTCTGCGGGAAGAATCATTTCTGGAAAGGCCATAAGTATTGAGCAAAGTATTAGAATAAGGCCAGAAGCCGCTAGAAATTTTCCTTCAATGTTCATTCAATCACTTTGAATATAATAGGCTTAAACTGAATTTAAATACTTGTTGCACCATCGAAAATACTCCCTTTCAAAAAGGTTTAAAATCAAAAAATGGCTCTCAATTGTGCCTGGCTCGTATCAAACCTTGTTGCTTCTTGTTATTTTATCATCGACAAAGTATATATCCTTGAAAATCGGAGATTTTCGGGACGCCAGAAATCATTGATTTCTCAGCGAATTCATCTATTCTTCGTCGATGTCTTCCAGCAACAATGTTAATATTTTTATTGACATTTATATTAGGAGATTGTTGACTTTTTTGTTGACAAAATTAAATCTTTCTTTTTAAGATTATTTTGCTCATCAAACAAGAATTGTTATGCTGACAATCCCTCTTCCCAAATTCATAATCTTTTTGGAATTTCTGGTGCCACGCCCGAGCATATTTAAACTCAAAAAACCCTGATTATATACTAAAAGGAGGGATTTAAATGGCGAAAAAAGTTGTAAAGAAAAATGTTCGTGTGCCTTGCGGAAATGGATGGCCTATGTTAATTGTAGGAGCATTAGTCCTTGCAAACGCATACTGGCCCATAGTTAGCTGGCCCGTGTTTATTGGATGGTTGGCTGTTATCTGCGGTCTTTCAAAGATGATTGTGCCTTGTAAGTAAGGAGATAGGATCTGCTTTTTCTTTTTATTTTATTTTTTATGAGAATGAGGGTACTCTCAAATTCTGTTATACTTAGAAAATATGTTATCTGATTAGAAATAGAAAAGAAAATCCAAGGGGATCGCTAAAAAAGGTTTTTATCCCTTTTTGGCGTGACAGAAACATATAATGTTTCTCATCATACCCCGAGGTTTAATATAAAACGGGTCAGAATTACTTCTTACCCAATATTCTGAAAACTTTTGTGCCGCAGTCAGGGCAAACTCCTTTCATGGCTCTCATCTCTCCAGCCTTTCCTTTGAAAGTTGTTTCTGCTTCGTCTTTCATTTGCACTTGCTTTTTGCATTTCATACATCTTCCTTCTGTCATTTTTTATCCTCCCTTGTGTATATTTAGTAGCCTTAGGCTTGTGAGCATAAGGTAATTAATTTAGAGTAGGGTGGGCTGTTTAAAAACATTTCTCACACTTGGCAAGTAGGAGTTTTAGGCATAAAACAGATTCTATAAAGCTTCGCCCCATCCAATCAGTCTCCAGTGTCCAACTAGATTCCTAGCCATACCCACTTTGCTTCCTTTGATGGCTACAAGCGGAATCTTCAAAGCCAATTCAACCTCGTTGTTCTTGACTTTTGTGACCATTCCAACGCTTATTGAAGTATTTATGGAAAGGAGGATAGGTTCATTGACCTTTATTGGAGTGACTGCGGTTTCTTTTTCTGCTCCGAGAATCTCTTTGAATAGTGTGGTTTTAAGCTTCAGAGTATAGGAAACATCAGGCAATTTTCCTTTTAATCCCACAACACATCCAACAAGATTGTCAGATTTTGTCAGTAATGGGTCTAATTCTGTCTGCAAAGCCAATGAACCTGAAGGTTCTGCCTTATCCAAATTGCTTGAGCCAGAATAAAGGCTTATTATTTTTGTTGTTAATGGGGTGTATGTTGTTTTATCATGCTTTTTAACAGACATTCCGGGCTTTATTTCAATCTCATCCCCTACTTCCAATGTTCCTTCTTTTAATATCCCTCCAAGAATTCCTCCTGAAAGATCTTTGATTTCTGTTCCAGGCTTATTTATATCAAAACTTCTTGCAACAAAGAATATGGGTTCTGATTTTTCATCTCTCTTCTGAAGAGGTATCTTGGTTATCTCTTCATATATCAAATCAAGATTTACTCCCTGTCTTGCGGAAATAGGGATTATGGGAGCATTCTCGGCAACAGTCCCCTTGACAAATTCCTTTATTTCAAGATAGCTCTTCATCGCCCTCGCTTTGTCAACAAGATCTACTTTATTCTGTATGATTATAATATTCTTAATACCTTTGGCTTGCAAGGCAATAAGGTGTTCTTTTGTTTGGGGCTTTGGACATGGCTCATTGGCTGCTATGACAAGCAGGGCAGCATCGATTATGGCTGCTCCAGAAAGCATTGTTGCCATAAGCATTTCGTGTCCTGGAACATCTACGAAGCTGATGTATTCAATCTCTTCTGACTGTCCGCCACATTTGCATGTCTTTTCCCTTGTGTAGGAGTTGCATTCCTTGCATTTTCTTATTACAACATCCGCATATCCTAACTTGATTGTGATTCCTCTCTTCAATTCTTCAGAATGTGTGTCTGTCCATTTTCCAGAGAGCTGATACAACAAAGTGGTTTTTCCATGATCAATATGGCCAACCATTCCAACATTCAACACTGGCTGCTTTGTAATCATAAAAACCTCCTGCGGGTTTCTAGGCATCCAGCATCCTGCTCACGCATTAACTTCGTTATGGTCATAGAAGAGAGAAAAAGAAGGTTCTTTTAAATCTTGCTAATTA
>Ga0180009_10007635_pt1 | contig 10978 bp, 8 predicted proteins | sample OS_PC_MetaG_FD_123537 | JGI IMG/M metagenome (GOLD analysis project Ga0180009, IMG submission 123537) | Groundwater microbial communities from the Aspo Hard Rock Laboratory (HRL) deep subsurface site, Sweden - OS_PC_MetaG | ecosystem: Environmental > Aquatic > Deep subsurface > Groundwater...
ATGCCAGAAATCTGGCAGGAGAAATTTCTAAGCATGATAATAAAAGACGAATTTTTGGGAAGAATAAGAAAAATATTCGGCTTAAATCTTTATGAGGCAAAAGTTTGGACTGCAATTCTTTCAAGAGGCGTTTCCACAGCTGGAGAACTTAGCAATATTGGAGATGTTCCAAGATCAAGAACATATGATATTCTAGAATCACTTGAAAAAAAGGGATTCATAGTAATGAAGCTGGGAAAGCCAATCAAGTTCATAGCATTAAAACCTGATGAAGTTGTTGACAGGGTAAAGAGAAACCTTGTGCTTGATGCCGCAGACAGAAGCAAAAGGCTTGACAAGCTCAAGGGTGAGGAGTTAATGAAGGATCTTTCAAATATTTATGTTCAAGGAGTCAAATTTGTTGAACCTCATGAGTTGTCAGGAGCATTGAAGGGAAGAAATAATATCTACAACCACATGGATATGATATCTAGGGGAGCAGAGAAAAGCATAACAATAGTCACATCTGAAGAAGGCTTGGGAAGAAAATTCGAAGCCTTGAAGGAAACATTTGAGAAAGCAAAGAAGAAAGGCGTCAAGATAAGGTTTGCTGCCCCAATAACTTCAAAGAATGTAAAAGTCGCCAAGGAACTTTCAAAATTCGCAGAGGTAAGACATGCAAGCAATTTAGATTCAAGATTCGTTCTTATTGATGGAAAAGAATTACTATTCATGGTTTTGAATGACAAGGAAATCCATTCCTCATACGATCTTGGAGTATGGATAAATACGCCATTCTTCGCCCAGACAATAGACAAGATGTTTGATGCATCCTGGGAAAAGATGACTCCTTTGAACAAGATGAAGCTGTAAGAATTCTAATTTCTTAATAGATTTGGGGAAATTTTTAAAAAGAGCGTAATTCTATTGGGGGCATGGAATTTGAGATTGATGTAAGTGGAGAAGATATCTTTAATGAAGGATATACTATTGTTATTGCTGATAAAAGTAATATTGTTCGAGGATTTAAATTTCATAGAGAGATGATTCAGATTTTAAGATCAAGACATGGAGAAGGAAAGTATCGCTATCCTCCCTCCAAACAAGGGAAAGCATTGCTGAGGGTCAGGTTATACTGCATTGCAGTATATCGCTTATTTAAAGCGCTTAAAGAGGAAGGACAATTAAAGAATCAAGAGGCTATGCTTAGCATATGCAAGGACTTTCAGGGCCATGAGAAAGACATCAATTCTAATCTGATTCCGCTACTAGGTAAACTGGGCTTGAAAATTAAAACAAAATATCATAAATTGCCAAAAGACTCTCCTGCAGATAAATATGCCTACTTGATGAGAAAAGATGATAAGAATAAAATGAACGGCTACATTTCCTTAAACGTAAATGACTTTGAGAAATATTTGAAGAAATAAGATGTATCCGGGGGTCCTTGCGGACCAAATTCTAGATCGCCCCCCTGGACTTAACCAGGCGAACCCACTAGCTAAGATACATTATTTAATTGCTTAATTAAATATATAAACCTTTGGATTGTAACTCGGTAGTAGTATGCAGGAAGGATCTTCTGTTTATGGTTTTGAATGACAAGGAGATCCATTCCTCATACGATCTTGGAGTATGGATAAATACGCCATTCTTCGCCCAGACAATAGACAAGATGTTCGATGCATCCTGGGAAAAGATGACTCCTTTGAACAAGATGAAGCTATAAATGTTCTGAAATATTCTTCTAATAATCATTTCATGAAATGCTTTTTATTTTTCATTAACCCCTTCGACAATATTCCCAAATAAGTAATGATTGTTCGCATCAAAAATATGCACATTAACTATTTGTCCAAGAAGTTTGTCTTTGCTTTTTATCATAACTTGTTTGTAATTGTCAAGCCTTGCAATCCAGAAATCATCGAATGATTTCTCATCAACGATGCAGGGGAAATCTTTTCCGACATATTCCTTGTTTTTTTCTATGGCAATTCCATTATGGAGATTTGTCATGACTATTGCCCTTCTTCTCAATTCATCTGGATGCAATTGCTGAAGGTTTGAGGCTTTAGTTCCGGGCATTGACCAGAATCTTGATATGTTTATTATATCGGGGAGAGTTTTTTTCATAACCTCAAGTGTCTCCTCAAAATCTTTTTCAGTTTCTGTTGGATATCCCACAATTATATCTGTTGAAATTGTAATTTCCGGAATTGCTTTTCTAAATTCTTCAATTATCTTGACAAAATCATTGGATTTGTAATGCCTGCTCATGCTTTCAAGAACGCTGTCAGATCCCGATTGCAAAGGAATATGGAGGAATTTGAATATTTTTTCGTCTTTGTATATCTCAATCAGGTCTTTCAGTATGGGAAGAATGTGATTGGGGTTTGACATTCCCAATCTGAGCTTGAATTTTCCTTTGATTTTTAAAATTTCTTTTAGTAATGGGGGAAGTTGAGATTTTTTGGAATCATCCAGGCCGTAGGCAGAACAATCTTGGGATGTTATCCATATCTCCTTGCATCCTGCCTCCAAGTCCTGTTTGACATTCTTAAGAATTTCATCTTGGGGATAGGAGTAAAGGGGACCCTTTGCTGCACGAACAATACAGAATGAGCAGTCTCCGACACATCCTTCGCTTATTTGGGTTATTCCAATTATTTTTTTAGAATAAATTTTAGGTTTGCAAAGATGGACTTCATGGTCTTTCTTTATTTCAACAACTCTTTTTCCCTCAATAAGTTTTTTTGCAACTGTAACGATATCATGAACATTATGGCTTCCAAGAATTGAAGCGTTAGGATTAAGGAGTCCTATTCTTTTTGCCATGACATCAGTCATGCATCCTGCAATGATGAGCTTCGGCTTAGAAACCTTTGAGGTTTCTGGCCTGCCAGAAAGCTTTGCTTTCTCAGCATTTTTTGAATCTGAAAGTTCTTTTATCCTGTAGATTATCTTCTGCATTGTAGGCCCCTTCACAATGCAACTGTTAAGAATTATTATGTCTGCATTTTCAAGATTCATCACGATGTTGAATCCTGTTCGGGAAAGAAGCCCGGCCATTATTTCGCTGTTATTCTGATTGGCAGAACAGCCATAAGTTTCAATATGAACATTATACATAATTTTGAGAAAATAAAGCTGTTTAAATATTTAACAGAGTTACATTCTTTTCAAGGGAACCATGCCCAAAAGAAGCATTCCGTTCTCCATCACCTGGGCGAATGCTTTTGTGAGATGAAGCCTGAACGCCTTGACTTCCTTTTCGGCAGTCAGCACAGGGCATTTCTCATAGAAGGTGCTAAAATGATCTGCTGTTCTCAAAAGATAGTTTGCTATTATGTGTGAGGAATAATGCTCTGCCGCGTTTTCTACAACCTCTGGAAAGGAATCTAGGTCTTTTATAAGTGTCTCCTCGTCCTTGGTCATGTTCGGAATGGAGGATAATTTCTGGAGGACCTTCTCTTTTTTCATTATGCTGGATGCTCTTGCATAGGTGTACTGTATATACGGCCCCGAGTCTCCCTCGAGCCTCAGCAGCCTGTTCCAGTCGAATTTTATGTCCTTTACTCGGTCATTTGAAAGATCCCCGTATATCAGGGCTGAAATTCCAACGGCTTTTGCTATCTTCTCTTTCTCCTTCTTTGAGAATTTAGGGTCCTTGTCAATAAATTCCCTTGTAAGCTCAAATATCCTTTGAAGTACGTCTTCTAAAAACACAAGATTGCCTTTCCTTGTGCTTATTTTTCCTTCAGGAAGATATATCATTCCGAATCCTACATGGACGCAATTCTTTGCCCAAGGGTAACCCATTCTTTGAAGGGTTGAGAAAAGATGGTTGAAGTGAATATTCTGCTCGGTTCCGACAACATATATCTTCCTGTAAAATTTATATTTTTTGAAATGCTCCTCCGCAGCGGCTATGTCCCTGGTGGCATACAAGGAGGCCCCGTCATTCTTTTGTATCAGCAGGGGAGCTTCGTCTTTTCCGAACGGCACCAGCCATGCTCCCTCGCTTTCAACTGCTATTTTTTGCGCTTTGAGCCTTTCAATCACCAGTTTGGCTTTTTCCTTGAATTGGCTTTCTCCCGAATAAACATCAAATTCCACTCCCAATAGGTCATAGAATTTCTTGAAGTCACCTATGCTCAAATCTCGGAATGTTTTCCACAGTTCCAATGCTTTTTTGTCTCCATCCTCCATCTTTTTGAACCATGCCCTTGCCTCATCCTCCAGCGCAGGATTCTTTTCAGATTCCTCTGTGAATTTTACATAAAGTCCAAGCATAGTTTCTATCGGCTTTTTCTTCATTTCCTCCTCAAGTGGCTTCCCCCATTTGTCATAGGCACATAACATTTTTCCGAATTGGGTGCCATAATCTCCAAGATAATTTATCCCGATACAGCTATATCCTTGAAATGAAAATATCTTGTAAAGAGAATTCCCGATTATGGTGCTTCTCAGGTGGCCTATGGACATGGGCTTTGCAATGTTGGGAGAGGAATAATCTATGATAATTTTCTTTCCTTTTCCTATCTTTGAAGAGCCATATTTCTTCTTTTTATACAATATGCTTTCCAAAACCTGCTTCGCAAGCATGGAGTTGTTGTAAAAGAAATTGACATATCCCCCAATTGCCTGAACTTTTGAGAATCCCTCCGGGGCAAATTCAAATCGGGATGCCACTTCCTGGGCTACCATAAAAGGATTCTTTTTATATATTGAAGCTAGGACAAAGCAAGGAAATGATATGTCCCCTAGATTGGAATATTTTGGCTTTTCCAAAAGCTTGAAAACATCTTCTTTGCTTAGATTTACTTCTTTTGAAAGAAGCTCTGCTACAATCTCTTTTTTGCTATCTACCACAGATTATTGATAGAAGAAGACCATTAAAAAGTTTGTCTTTTCATAAAAAAAGTGATGTTTTTCAAGCACAATAAATGATTTAAACCAATATAAAAGATGAAAGATATGGTTAGCAGAGAAGAATTGAAAGAAATAAAGAATTATCTGAGCAAAGAGCTTTCTAAAAGCTATGATTTTCCAACTCATGGGCACATTGAGATGACTGTCTTTGAGCCACATAAAAACATAAAGATCGAGGAAAGCAGACAGGCAGGGGATATAACTCGAAATGTATATTACATAACCGGGGATTTAAACAGCTATGTGGGTTATGTGAGTTTTTTCAAAAAAAGAGATCAAAGGTATACTGTGTGCATTGCAGATGGCGAAGGCATGGTCTCTTGTAAGAGGGCAAATCTTGCTGCCAGTAAATTTGCATCAACATGCCTTAGAAAGATAGAAGAGATAATTTGGGATCATGAGCATACGCCAAAGAAAGAGCCCCATCATTCAAAGATAGATCCTAAAATTTTGCATGAAGACCATGGACATTACTGAAGTTATTGCATAAACCACTTATTCTTTTCTCTTTGTTCCCTATCAACTACTGATCCCGGTTTGTTTATTCTTGGTCTTCCTGTTTCTTCTTCTTTTCTTACAGTTATATCGAGCAATTTCATAAATGCATTCATCCCCTCTTTGATATCTACCGGCTGTGATGATGTTCCGTGTTTTGATGGCTCTCCTGAAAACATTATGAGTGTGTCTGCAAGATATGCCAAGAAGAGAAGATCGTGATCTACAACAAATACTGAACAGTCATGCTCTTTTACTTTTTCTTCTATTGCTCTGGCTGCCTGAAGCCTTTCTTCTACATCAAGATGTGCTGATGGCTCGTCAATAAGGTAAACATCTGCTTCTTTTGCAAGGCATGCTGCAATTGCAACTTTCTGCAGTTCTCCTCCAGAAAGCTGGCTAAGTTTTCTGAAAAGCAATCCTTCAATGCTCAACAACGACATAAGCCTTTTGCTTATCTTTTCATGTTTGATTACCTCTGCAACTGTTTGATCTGGCTCTCTTTCAATATACTGGGGTTTGTAGGAAATTTTCAGCTTGGTCTTTATGTTTTTCTGATCAGTTTCAATTATTCCCGCCATGCATTTTACAAATGTTGTTTTTCCCGTTGCATTTCTTCCTGCGATTCCAACAATGCTCTTTGATGAAACCTTTCCTGCAGGAACATTAAGAGAGAATCCCTTGAAGTCTTTTGTAAATTCAGGCCATTCAAATAAAGAATATGGAGATTTTTTCTTTTGAACGCTAAGATCGAATTTTATTGGTTTGTCCCTAAATCTCAAATTATCTTCTTTAAGATATCCTTGAAGATAGGAGTTTATTGCGTTCTTAGTAGCTTTTATTGAAGAAATTATTCCGTAGCAGGAGGGCTTCCCATACATAATGTTGACAAAATCCGCCATGTAATCAAGAAGAAGAATATCATGATCTATTACAACAACTTCCTTGCCATCACCAACAAGATTTCTTATGAAATTGCTTACCTTTATCCTTTCCCCTATGTCAAGATATGCAAGAGGTTCGTCAAAAAAGTAAACATCTGATTCCCTTAGAGAGGCAATTGCAATTGCAACTTTCTGAAGCTCCCCTCCTGAAAGCTTTGCAAGCTCCTTGTCCATTAATTTTTCAATTCCCAAATCCTTGAATACCTGGCTTGTCTGTTTTTCACCCATCTTCCTTATGAGCTCCTTAACAGTTCCATTGTATTTTTGAAGTTCTAGAATATCCTGGGGCTTTATTGCCACTATCCTCTTCTCTATGTGTTTAAAATAATCTAGCAATTCAGAACCCTTAAAGTATTCATGAATTTCTTTATCCGTTGCTTTTTTCTCTCCAAGATTTGGCTTGAGCTTGTTTGAAAGTATTTTGATTGCAGTTGATTTTCCTATCCCATTCTTTCCAAGCAAGCCCAATACAGAATTTTTTCGCGGCATTGGCAGATTATACAAAACAAATCCATTGTCCCCATATCTGTGGACAACTCTTTTATCAAGTTCTCTTGGAAGATTGATTATTGAAATCGCTCCGAAAGGGCATCTGTTCTGGCATATTCCGCACCCAATACATAATGATTCTGAAATTGATGCCTTCTCTCCTTGTATCTTTATGCAATCTTCTCCCTTCCGATTTATAGGGCAAAGTTTAGCGCAAAGATTCCCACATTTGTCCGGGAAGCATGATTCTTTTCTTACTATTGCGAGCCTCATGGGATTTGATTGAAAATAAGATTTAAAGATGTTTTTATGTGCCGGATTCCATCCAACTGCTGATAATATCCCCAGAGACTTTTTACCGTCCCTGGGATGTCAGAAACCTCCTCGGTTTCTTAACATTTATATAGGAGTTTCGGCTGATAATTCCTAAGAGGGATTGAATGGATGATAGAAATTTTAAGAATTTTATTAGTTCCGGGGTGCTAGTACTTATTCTCTTGGGATTGATTTTTGGAGCAGCAGGTTTGAAATACATCAATTCAGGCCATTTTACAGTATTTTCAATAAGTGAAGAGGGAGAATCTAACATTCTCAGACTCGAAACAATGGCCCAGGAAAACAACGTAATGGTTGATGAGGAAGTGTATCATTTTTTAGAAGATGGCAAGGCACAATTAATTGTAGAATTTAACGATGATTCTGGAAAACAGGCCAGCAGCATCATGTCAACTGGATCAAATGAAGAAAATTTCAAAGTCATTCAGGAATATGAAACTCTGAATGCGGCGGCAATAGAGGTTGATGCCAAAGGATTTGAAACACTTATTTCTTCTGGAAAAATAAAAAGAGTTTACAATGATGAGGTATTGGATATTCAGCTTCAGGATTCTGCTCCACAAATTAATGCTGATTATGCGTGGGATAAAAATGTTGAAGGAGGGAGCATCAAGGGAAATGGCCAAGCAGTATGTTTGATAGATACAGGGGTTGATTATAATAATGCTGCACTTTCAGGAAGGGTAGTTGCACAAAAGTGCTTCTGCTCAGTATCCGGCGTTGCCTGCTGTCCAAATGGGGAAAATACGGATGAAGATGCTATGGATGATAATGGTCATGGAACCCATGTCGCAGGAATAATCGCTTCAGATGATGCCACTTATACTGGGATTGCTCCAGAAGCAGATATTATTGCAGTCAAGGTTTGTAATTCTGCCGGATCATGCTCCTCATCAGGAATACTTTCTGGGTTGGAATTCTGCACTTCAAATGCTGAGGCATACAACATTTCAGCAATAAGCATAAGCATAGGGGGAGTAACCCCCTATTCGTCTTATTGTGATTCTATAAGTGCAACGATGACTTCTGCAATAAATAATGCTGTTTTGGGGGGAGTGATTGTCTCCATAGCCTCTGGAAATTATAACAATGTCGATGGAGTTTCATGGCCTTCTTGTGTTGAGAAGGCAACAACTGTTTCAGCAGTTGATAAGGATGACATCATCGCAGATTATTCCAACAGAGCACCAATAACCGATCTCCTTGGGATTGGTGGATCTTCTTTAAGACCCATAAATTCTCTTGCGCTTTCTGGAGGATTCACAGAGAAATATGGGACTTCAATGGCTGCACCGCATGTTGCAGCAGCCGCGGTTTTGATACAGCAATATAGTCAAATTTACAATGGAATTGTTTTATCTCCAGCAAATGTAGAAGAGATATTGAGAAAAACCGGAAAATCAATAACTGATCCTAGTACTGGAAGAGAATATTATAGAATCGATCTTAAATCCGCAATAGATTCTATTCTTAGAGTAGACTCTTCTGACATTTCCATAACAAAGGAAGAAATTGCAAAAATAAATTTTGATGAAAATGTGGATCTTGGGTTGGCCTCATATGCATTTTATGCAAGCCATAATCTTATAGGGTTGGATTCTTCAACATATCCTTCTTTGGATGTTCCTGCAACACTCATATTATATAATCTATCTTTTGAAAAAATCCCAGTAATATTAAAAAATGGGGAATTGTGTGATGATTGCCTTATGAATTCATATGAAAATGGAAACGCTTCTTTTCATGTAAACGGATTTTCTAATTATTCATGTGCAGCAAATGCAAATATAAGCATATGGGATTCTTCTTATTACGGAACACAGTTTTATTCAGGGAATGCAACATTAAACAAAAATACCACTTTCTTCTGTTCTTATGTTAACATTAGTGATGGACAATCAATAGCGGAAGCATCATGCAACATATCTTTCCCAGAAAATTCATCTGCAATGGGATTTGATTCCTCAACAGGATTATATGAATTTTCAAGAGACTTCTCTTCAGAAGGAATCTATGCATATGAGGTTTCATGCAGTGGAGAAAGTTCTGAAGCAATGAGTGTGCTGGGGTCGGTTGAAGTCACAAGAGCATACCCTTCATTGATTTTGAAAGTCAATGAACGAGAATCAAACATTTCAGTTTTGAGAAATATGGATGTTGTGATAAATGCCTCTATGGCAGATCCTGCTGAAGATCTTTCTGTTTACATTGATGGAGCATTCATGGGAAGTGGAAGAGCATTTGACAGCATTACATCATTCAGCGAATTATCGTTGATAAATATCACTGCAGTTTATAATGGAAGCCCGCAATATCACCCAGCATCAAAGACAATATTTGTAGATGTGATAGAGGACACAATTCCTCCACAATTTTCAAATTTTTCACTATCAGAAGTTAGATTTGGGGAAGATCAATCGGTTTCAGTAAATGTAAACGACAATATAGGGGTTGAAAATGTATGGATTGAAATAAACTTTTCTGATTTGATGAATCATTCTACTGCATGCTCCAGTGACGGAGTTTGTTATTATAATATTTCAGGATTGGCAATAGGAAATTATTCTTACATCTGGCATGCCAATGATTCTTCTGGAAATGAGAATTCCTCTGAAACAATGGTTCTCAACCTCATAAAGGGAAATAATCTGATTAAGTTATATCTCAATGGACAGCAAAACAATATCACAATGACCTACGGAAACAGTTTGAATGTTACGGCCATTGGAAAGGGCGATGTTTCTCTTTACAGAAATAATGTGCTTGTAAACAATCCCGACACTTCAATTCTTGATGTAAATTCTTCCGGATATATCTATTTTGCAAATTCAAGTGGCAATGAAAATTATACTGAAAATTCATCACAGTCCATGAAAGTTTATATCAACAAGGCAAGTTCAGACATAGATTTGAAAATTGATGGAAGACATAGATCTACCACAACATCTGAAGGGGAGATAGAACTATTAGCTGAAATAAAAATTCCAAGCAGTGGAACGGTAAAAATATACAAGGGATCAACTCTTTTGGATTCTGGAAGTTCTCCGCTGGAGACTATTGAAAGCTTTTCTCCAGGAACATATACCATAAACTCATCATATGATGGCGGGACAAATTATTTTTCTTCATCAGAATGGTTCACCCTTACTGTTTCAGAGGTAAGCACTAATGAGGCTTCCTCGTCCACAAGTTCATCAAGCTCTTCAGGCACGTCTTCCCCCAGCATTTCTCTTTCATGTTCCGAACAATGGAGATGCACCCAATGGGGAGACTGCAAGGAAAATAGCCAGATTAGAACCTGTTACGATGTTAACAATTGTGTGCCATCAGATAACAAACCTTCTGAAAAACAAAATTGTGAAACAATCTCTCCTGCTCCCCTTCTCAGCGGAGAAAATAAATCTGAAATGGATGGGGGGTTAAACGATTTGTATATCCAGTCATTAGATATTTGGAAAAAAATTTATGCTCAAATTTATGACGAACCAATAATTCTTCTCCCAATGGTTGGAATAATTATTGCAGGAATACTTCTTGTTGTCAATGAACTTTCAATTGCAAGGACAAGATTAAAAAAGCTTGATTATATAAAGAAAATTATCAAAAAACATTATAAAAAATGAAATGCGCAATATGTGGAAAAGAAATTGAAGAAGCCTTTCTTGAGAAGATAAAAGGGACTATTGTAAAAATAAAAGTTGGAGAGAAGAATGCAGAACATTATGTTTGTGATGGATGTCAGAAAAAATATAGGGAAAAATTGAAAGAGAAATTGGAGAAATCATTATAATCTCTGAAAAAAG
>Ga0180009_10007636_pt1 | contig 10978 bp, 12 predicted proteins | sample OS_PC_MetaG_FD_123537 | JGI IMG/M metagenome (GOLD analysis project Ga0180009, IMG submission 123537) | Groundwater microbial communities from the Aspo Hard Rock Laboratory (HRL) deep subsurface site, Sweden - OS_PC_MetaG | ecosystem: Environmental > Aquatic > Deep subsurface > Groundwater...
GAAAGGATGAAAAAACTCTATAAATTAAAAGGGTATTCTAAAGATTGGATTGATAAAAGAACTCGGGGGATTGCAATAAGGCAAAATCTTACCGATGAATGGAAAAACAGGGGAATACAGCAAGAGATAGAATTTGCAATACTAACAAATGAGATAAGCCAGGCAACTTTTGGAAAAACGGTTGAAGAATACAAAAAATTTAAGGGACTGAAAAGGGAAAATCTTAGAGACCACATGGATGATTTAGAATTAATATTTAATATGCTTGGAGAAGCAGCCACAGCAAGAATAACAAAAACAAAAGATGTTCAAGGTTTAGAAGAAAATAAAATCGCTGCAACACAGGGCGGTGAAGTTGCAGGTAATGCAAGAAGAGAATTAGAAGAGAAAACAGGGGAAAGTGTTTTAACAGATGAAAACTTTTTGAACATTCCAGAAAAGCTAAAGAAAAAAAGAAAGAAGATGATTGAAAATGTAGAGGTTGTATAAAACTTATTTCATCTCAACATCTAACTCAGCCCAATTCCTTCCTGCCTGTATGAAATTCTTGAAGAATTTATAAGACTTTGGCTCAGTCCCAACATGATTAAAGTTAATCAACCCGTCGCTGAACCTCCAAGAAAACCTTAGCTCATTCGTCCTAACAGATAGTAGTGCGGGTGTTTGGAGTTTAGTAGAGAATATGGATAATTACGAAGCTCCTTCTATATCCTTCTTTAATTTTTCTAGTTTTTCCTTATAAGTCCTAAGAGAAGTATCGTCTTTTATCCCTAAAATCTTGATTTTTATTTCTAAGGCGTTTAATAAGCTCTTGTCTATTTCTTTAAGATGATATCTTCCCCGATCAATATTATTTTCTTGGATATCTCTATCAATTTTATTAAAATGTTCTTCTATCTCTCGTTTTAGGCTTTCAATTCCCTTTTCTACTCTTTTAATTCTTTTAGCCATTTTTTTGATAAATCTATGACCCTTATTAACTCATCGGGGGGGAGATTATCTAACTCTTTCTCATCCCTTTTTATTCTAAGATAAGCTGAATAAACTTTTTCTCCAACAAGTTCTAAAAAATACTTTTTATGATAAACTTTATTAGAAATAAGACACTTTATTAGATACAGTTCTCTTAATCTTAGGACAACAGAATAAACAATACCATCAGGGATATTCAGGTTATTCTCTTTGCACATTCTTAAAGAATCTTGATTTATTTTAAAAACTCCTTCAATTTCTGACAAATTTTTCTTTATATTCAACTTGCATTCCTTGCCCCGATATTTATCAATTAAATCTTTATTTAAAATAACTTTCATTTCTTTCAAAAGGCTAAGATAATTCAAGTTTTTTGACAGATTTTTTGAAAAAGAACTCTCTGAAACTAGAAGAAGTTCATAATTATTATAAATGATCAGTTTATTTGTATTCTGTGTGATGATTAAAATATCTATATCGCTATTAAAATCAAAATCTCCCCTTGCATAGCTCCCATAAAGATAAATCCCCTTTACTTCTTCGTTTAATCCCTTTTCAAATAAGCAAGTTATAATATCTTGAAGGATTTTCTCGCTTGAAGGCTCAAAAAGAGTTACAATTACCTGCTTGTTCAGCCAACTTCTAGGCAATAAAACCCCTGCCGATGTTCCAACTTCCCTAGTTTGTTTAGTTATAGTTTCCATGTTATATTATAATATATTATAATGTTAAACTATTTAAATATTTCTATTTGCAGTAGCTTTGTGTAAGGTCATGACATATGTCACCAGGCCATACACTAGAAGACCAAATAATACAAATAGTATAAAGATTAGTCTTGGTTCTAAGAATGATTACAACTATTTACCCTTTGTAAAAATATACTGCAAACTTGCCTTTGAATAAATCTTTCTCAACCGATTTAACTCTCTCAAACTACAATCTTTTATTCCAATTTCCACACTTCTCTGACAAAATCTCAAAATCTCAAAATCAGAAAAATCTTCTCGCCCATAAACTTCTTTTTCAAACTGAATAAGCAAAAAAGGTTTGTAATCAAGTGATTTATAGAACTCAATCGAACTATCCAATGCCCCAACATTAATCTTGTCATACTTTTCAAACCCAATTTCCTCGAACTTTCCCATTAACATTTCCCCAAACTTTCTTCGCTGAAATCTACAATCCACAGCAATCTCGCTTATTAACAAATAGCCATCTCGAGGAAATCCGCAAATAACTCCAATAAGCTCATTATCCAAATAAATACCAATAAAAAACTCTGGAAATTCTTTAAACTTCTCTTTCAAAAATTCAGAATCCCTAACCCTTTTAGCACCCAACTCTTCATCCAAAATTTTCATAGCTAAATAGAAATCCCTAAAAGGAATATTCCTAATCTCTAGACTTGTCAAAAAACCGACCTTCTTGAATTCCAAAAAAATTGCCTTCTCCACCTCATTCAATTCGTTCTCATTCACCCCACAAGAAAGCTTCTTCAGAAAAGGCTTATGTTCAAGAGCAAGTTTCAAATCAATTGACCTTTTACAATCCCGAACAAAAAAAGCCTTTCTATCCTTTCTCCACTTAACTTGTTTCTTCAAAGTTTCTATCATTTTATATTAAGGTCGAACTCATTCTTTAATTTATCCCCATACTCTTTTAGTCTATCAAGTCCCAAAGCCCGTCCATTCCTTATACAAAAAGGAGTTGGAGATTTTCCATCTCCAAAATATCTAAAACTTTGAGCCACACATTTATTACATTTTGACAACATCTTACAGCCGTCGCAACCTACATTCATATACCCTCTAAATTTTTCAAAAACCTTGCCATCCCAAATTTCCTGAAGAGATTTATCTCGAATATTTTCAAATTTCATAAATTTTTCAGGAATAATTACTCTCGATAAAGTACATGGAGAAACGGTTCCATCAGAATGAATCTCACAAAAATTAATCGCCGCCGCACAACTATAGGCAGATAATCCCTTTTGCCCCATCTCAACAGGCATATCGATTATCCTAATATTTATTTTGTTTTTTTTACCTTCATCACTAACGGATTCCCAAAAAGCATTATCATAATATTCATAAAATTCTGAAATAAATTTATTAGCTTTTCCCCTCCCAATCGGAATAATTGGAGAAATAAACCAATCAATAGGGTTTATTTCTTTTATTAATTTTTGAAACTCTTCCATTTTCCGAATATTTTCCTTATGCAAGACAGTAGCAATAGAAATGGAAATATTCATTTTCTTAAAATAATAGATATTATTCATAGTAATATCAAACATAGTAGGATTATATTTCCTTTGGGAATCCAGTCTTATAAATCCATGAGATTCTCTGTCTGGACCATCCAAACTAATTTTTACACTAATTAAATATTCCTTATTGTCAACGATAAAATCCCGCATATCATCAGAAAATACTCCATTTGTAGTCAAAATAAAATACATTCCTTTCTTAGTAAGATAATCTATTAATTCCTTAAAGATTGGACTTTGAGTAACCTCTCCCCCCGAAAGTACCACATAAAAAACATTACACCTAATTAAATCATCAATAACCTCTTTCCATTCATCAATATTCAGTTCATCATCCCCCCTCCCCGAATAATCTCCAAAACAATGTTTACATCTAAGATTACATTTACTTGTTAGGTTTATGTAACAAGAATAGGGAGAAACATAAACTTCGTTAGTGATATCCATTTTAGATTAATAAATTACAACTAGTATTGATTCTGTCCACAAGGCATAATATCATTCTTTGTCAAGTAAACAAGTCCACCGGACTCATTTCCAAAACCTGCTTCTCCACGGAGATAATCCTCGAAGATTCTTTGAGAAACCCCAATTGTCCCTGGAGAAATAGTGCTATAACCTATGTTCTTAGTCCTATCAACCATAATAATATCACAAAACCATATTTTATAAATATTATGGCAATCCCATAAATTTTTTAAGACCCGTAACAAATCTAAGGCATGAACTCTACATCCAACTCAGCCCAATTCCTTCCTGCCTGTATGAAATTCTTGAAGAACTTATAAGACTTTGGCTCAGTCCCAACATGGTTAAAGTTAATCAACCCGTCGCTGAATCTCCAAGAGAAATACAATCCAGTAACACCAACCGGAGTACAACCCACATTAGCAACACATATCAATCCACTCGAAGTGCTCGCATCAAACTCAACATTACTCCACGGAATATTCGATAAATCCTCGGGCTTAGTAATACATGCCGCAGCATAATTCGCCGTAATTGTCGGATCAACAACCATAACATTCGCACGCTTCTTCAAAGAACCCCCCCGCAGGTCCTCTACATAAACAATAATCTGATAGTTCCCGGGTACAGAATACAAGTGGAGATATCGATTCGTCTCACTAGCAAGAGTCGTAGAATTAGTCCCATCCCCGAAATCAACATAGCCTCGAACCAGTCCGTCGTTGTGACCCACCGAAACATTAAACCCGAAACTATCTGTTATATTAAAGAAATTCCCACACCCAATATCCGTAACATCAATATCTGGAAAATGTGGGTCACAATCAAATTCGAAATCCAAATTCAATAGCTGTGTTTTTGTTTGGGGGAGCACCGTAACAAAATTATAACCATCATCATATTTCAAAAACACATCAGTAGAAAAATCAAAAGTAATCCTTCCAGTATCCTCACATTCATCAGCAAAAGGAAGTTCAGAGAAAGGAACATGTGAAAGGACCTCTGTCGTATTCATCAGACCATTAATAGTTACTTGTCGCATTTCCCCCTCCTCAATCCTTACCGGACAATTAGCACAACTACCACTAAAATTAAGAGAATTCGCGATTCCAGCATCCGTAATATTCACCGCCCCAATCCCAGTATTAGTAACATCATAATCCGCAGTAAAAGAAATCCCATCCTGAACTAACCCAGACCTTACAAAACTAATATCCGGGCTAACAACCTTAATATCATAATCTTCTAAAGGAACCCAGCCATCTCTCCTTTGCCAAGGATTACTGCCACCCATACTACCAAGACTACACAAGGTAGATCTATCCTGATTACTCTCTGTCAAATCTGGACAAATATAATCGGGAGAATCACAAATCGCATTAACCATATCCATCTTAACATTATTACTTCCCGGAACAACAAAGTCTCCCAACTTAAGCCAGTCAGCCTGACTTGCAGTTAACGCAAGATTACAACCCGCAGGCAAATACCCAACATCACTCACTCCAGGACCATCCCCCACATAAGAATCCCGATCCACAGTCGTACCAATATCACAACTAGGCATACTATCATAATTAGCATTTATACCACCAGCCGAACCCCATGCAACAAATCCCTGACGAATCCCATAAGGAACTCCATTACTACATTGAACACTAATTGCGTTAATTCCAGTAATCCTCACCTCAGTTCCGGGAGCGACGACATAACCTCCTAAGGGATTAGATTTTAATTCTCCGGGCGCAATCGCCGTAGGACTATTATAATAGACAGTAGTAATCGCACCCGCAGCATCTACCTGTGCAGCCCCTGCATGACTGCAGGGGGTATTAGTACTACAAGAAGGTTCAACGACAAAAGCTGGAGAGATCTCCACATTATAGAAATCTCCATCAATAGTATATTTAGCTCTCAAGGAATAAGTTCCAGTTCCAACATCCACATTCGCACCACACCGAGTCTTTCCAGGTAAATCCCATCCCGTAACTCCATTTTCAACAGTACATTCATCACCTAGAATAGCATTATTCGGAGTAAGTTTAGTAGCTCCCAAATAAAATTCAATATCTATATTTTTATAATCCGGATCATCCCGGTCTCCACAATTCATAATTGTCTCTATAGGAATAGAAGAAAGCGGACATGAACTAGTAACCGGCGCTACAAAGCCAATTGGACTACTACCAGGACTAACAGAACTACAACACTCATCAAAAATACAATCTCCACTACAATCCTTATCCCTCCTACAGTACTCCCCCTCATCGCCATCTATATCTCCCGTATTATAGGTTAAGGTAAAGTTATCGATATCACCAGTAAAAGTTATCTGATTATCTCCCCGCCAATACCAACTAGGCCAACTAAATGCCCAACTGTCCCTAAAATCTCCTACAGATAAAGAACTCGTTGAATTACAAAATCCCTGGTCGTTACCATTTAAACTTACTCGACATCCAAGACTTGCATTCTCAATCACAATTGAATTACTATTAACATTCTCACTCTCCTCAACATCAAAATTTGTATTCCCAGTTCCGAAAACAGTGTAAGTCGCAGCAACAACCGCCGGAGCTAACAACAAAACTGCAAGAACCACAACAATTATTTTTTTATCCATATTGTTTTAGCTTCCTCCGATTTTTAGCGGCGACGACGATTATCACAATAGTGACCACAACAATTATAATTCCAGCCAAGATAACATATAACCAAATATCCCTCGAGACACCGAAAAGAATCATATCACTATTGACCTCGAAATTAAAATCTTGATTCGTCCCCATATCCTGCACCAAGATATCATATTTTTTCCCATTCCCGACGTCAAATACTAAATCTAAACAATTATCCACCACCTGCCTTTTCTGCACAACTATCAAAGTACCTTGTTTTACTGAAATAAATAACTCTGATTCAAGAGGCTCATCAGTAATACCATCATAAACACAAACAGTACCTTCAAACTTCTCCCCCATCGAGGACTCTTCTAATTTAACATCATGAATCGAACTAGGAAAATTATTTGCATCAGTAACATAACAATATTCCTCGTATAACTCATTTGTTTTAGAATTTATTAGCTTCGCACAAGTTTCAAATTTATATAACTTTCCAGCTACGGCCAATTTAAAATCAATCTCCTCAAAGAAATTATTAACATCCATATTTCCAATAATTTGGGTCTTTGTTCCAACAACCTTGTCTCCGACTAAATCAGTAACAGTCACTGTTAGAAAAATATCCTCAGTAACCGGAAAAGTATAATGGTCTGGAGAACCACCGACTAAAATACTAACTGTCATTTCCTCATCGTTATAATAATAATTGTCTGTAGAAAGTTGTCTCACTTTAGCCATTGCCCCTTGAGAAACAACCCTACTCCTATATAAAGAAACTAGACCATCAAAATCTATTAACTCAATTCTAATCGCATAAGCATCCGGACTATCTGGAACTTTCAACCCGACCAGAATCAATTGTTCTCCGGCAACCAAACTCACACTTTTAGTTTTACTCGAAATTAAATCACAAATACTATCTTGCCAATCACAAATGCTAACTTCCAATGTAGCGCCCTGAGCTTTCTCAGAATCAACATAAACATCTAAAGTAAAATCCTCGCCAGGATTTATTCCAACCCCAATAGGACCCGTTTGATTATTAATACTTGTCTTTGTCCTTACAATGTTCGCATACGGAAAACTTCCCGCACCAGTTACTTCAAAAGTTTGATACTTACTTGAAACTAAAATATGAGGCATTCCGATAATCGGAGTTTTCTTAGTTCTAAACGCAAAATCCATTCGATAAGTTCCCGAGCCCAAGTCTTCCCTCAAAGCATAAGAAAAAGGCACATCAACATTAGAATTCGCCGGAACATTAATCCCCCCAATCACTACTTCTCCAAAAATATTATCACAATCGGAAAATTGAGAGGGATAAGTTGGTGCTTCACATCCCTTCAAAACTTCAATAACCAAAAACCCATCGACAATTGGAAAATCTTCTCGATTATAAATCGTAATCACTTCATCAATAACATCTCCCACATTATAAGTTTCCAGAAGATCAACATCGATATCTGCCTTATAAAAAATACTTATTTCCTCATCAGATACGGCAGCAAAAACACTCACACTAATTAAATTTACAAATAAGAAACACAGAACAAACATCCCAACCACTCCCTTTTTCATATCTACTTTAGAAAAAACAACTTTATAAAATTACCCATAACCCTACTCTGTATAATTAACGGGTGCTATTTTTAAAAAATTATAATGGAGGTTAAAAATGAACTTAAATAAAAAAACTTGTTATACTAAGAAGGAAGAAATATTAATGTTAATAGCAATGGTGTTAATTTTTATAGGGGGAATATTGATAGGTTCAGGATTTTGATTTTAATATAACAGCACCTATAATAGCTATTATAGAACCCAACATTATCTTAACTAAAAAAGACAATGAAAAAATACATTTATTTATTCCTACAATATCATATGGAGCTCCACCATTACCTATACAGGATAAAAACGGATATGTAGCAATAATTAATCCTACAATAAAAACACCAAATCCAAATAAAGAAAACCCTTTTTTATTCATATAGTTACATTATTTTTAACTATTTAATACTTGCTAATCCTATTAAGTCCATCCATCTATTAGGATTCTTTAATTTAATATCTGTTGCCAATTCAAAAGGAGAACAATTAATCCCTTGATGTTTTCTAATGAAGTTATAATAAACAACAAATCCTTTTAAGATAGCGTCGGCACTTTCTACACTTCCGTAAAAGCCACGCATTATTTTAGTCCTATCTCTTACGTTGTTATGGAATCTCTCAATAGGGACGTTAAAGCCCTGTCCTTTTGAAGCATTAACAATATTATGAAAAACATTAAACTTTCTTTCTTTATTATTCCAACCAAATATTTTTTTAACACACCGAGGATATACACGATGACCATCGGAAGTTATCGTTGTTATGCTTCCTTTTGTTTTGTATTTTGCTAAACTCAAAACTTCTTTTATTTCTTCTTGTCCTCTTGAAACTCTAAAACTTGAAGCTACAACAAAACGAGTTTTACTATCAATAGAATCAATTAACCAATTTTGATTTCCCAACCTATTATGAGATTGTTCATCAATTTGTAATTCTGCTCCGACTTCTAATTTTAATCCATCTGCAAATTTGCTTATCTTCTTAGAGTATTTGATAACCCAATTATACACCGTCATATTTGTGCAGTTGTGAGGGAAGAACGCTTTAAGATGTGCTTGGACTTTTCTTGTGCTTAGTCCACCGAAGAATAAATCTATACTTGCGGTTATCTTCTTTGGGTGGTTTCTCATTCTAAAGAAGCCATCATCCTTTGTAAATCGCTTATTACAAGAATTGCATTTATATCTCTGAATTTTTCCCCTATTCTGTGTTTGACGAGAGCCATTTTTTTTTTGATGTTCTCGGTCTTACAATTAGGGCATATTGTTTTCTTATTAACGTTTATCATATAATATATTAATAAACAGACTATATAAAGCTTTCTATTCATAATAACATAATTTAATAAATACGTTAATATGTATAAATATATAGTATGTATGTGTTACATATTTATTCTGATATTAACACATTATTAATTATGTGATAGCTAAACTTTGTCTAATATCGCAAAAACCAAAAGATATAAATACTAAGTTTTATAACAACATATTATGGATACTTCAAAGTTTAATGGTGAAGCTGGAAAATTAATTAGAAGATGGGCGACGTTTGGAAGAGAATCTATAGAATTTGATTACTTCTTTCCAAACAAACTTCCAAATATGAAAGACTTCTGCAACGACCTTTCAATTATAGAGAAATCAAACGAAGCGAACAGGGCTATTGGAGAATTGCAAGGGTTAACAAAAAATATTGGAAATATAGAACTCTTCACTGACCCATATCTAAGAAAAGAGGCGGTTGATAGTTCAGAGATAGAAGGAACTTTTGTTTCCTTAACTGATGTTTTTTTAAGTGAAGCTGGAAGTAAGAAGCCAGAATTTTCAAATCCGAATGTTAAGGAGGTAGTTAATTTTGTACATTCAATAAGTTATGCTCTTGAGCAATTAAAATCAAATAAAGAGATGGATAAAGAATTACTTAATACAATGCATAAAACTCTTTTAGATAGTGTTCGTGGTAGAGATAAATTAATTGGAGAATTTAGAAAACAGCAAAACTGGATTAAAAGTAAGGGTGCTACAAAAGATGTTTTAGATGCAGATTTTGTTCCACCATCAGAAGAGAAAGTTGAAGAATTAATGACCTATCTTTTTGATTATATTAATGAAAAAGATGGATATATGAGATTAATTAAAGCAAGTCTAATCCATTATTTATTTGAAACGATACATCCTTACGAAGATGGAAATGGAAGAGTTGGAAGAACATTAATTCTATTATATTTAATTAAATCAAAAGTTTTAGAAGAACCAATTTTATACCTAAGTCCTTATTTTAAAAAATATAAAGAAGTTTATTACAATCTTCTAATGGAAGTAAGGCAAACTGGAAATTATAATAAGTGGGTTAAATTCTTTTTAGATGGAATAACCGAAATGGCAATTAATACATCAAAGAAAGTAAAGAGACTTATTGATTTATATAATGACTATAAAAAGAAATTATCAGACATCCATGCTACCCCATTATCTTTTAAAATTTTAGACAAATTTTTTGAAAGTCCTTACTGGTTTATTTCATTGATACAGGAAGAATTAGGAGGAGAAAATTATCCTAAAACAAAAAGGGCTATGAGGTACTTAGTTGAGGGGGGGATTATAAAAGAATTTACTAAATACCAAAGAAATAAAATATTTGTATCCCCAGAAATTCTAAAAGTTTTAGAAGAAGATTTAATTTAATCTTTAATATTAACTGGGACTCTAACTCCCTGTATCTTAATATAAACTCCTTTAGGATTTTTCTTTAAATCAATTTTCCAAACCTTTGCTTCTTCTTTTGTTAATATTATCTCGGGCTTTGGTGGAACTCTAAATAAATCTTTTAAGCTCGGAAAAAGTTTTGTTTTTCCAAATATTGTCAACTACTCCGGACTAAAGTCCGGAGCGTGACCTGCCAATTTCCAAAACCTAATTCCAATGTTTACTTTGCGATTCCTCTATGTAATATCTAATCCTCTCCGTTGTGACACATCCTATACTTCGAGCGAAATATCCTTCACTCCAAAATTTCTTGCCCCATAGAA
>Ga0180009_10007637_pt1 | contig 10977 bp, 7 predicted proteins | sample OS_PC_MetaG_FD_123537 | JGI IMG/M metagenome (GOLD analysis project Ga0180009, IMG submission 123537) | Groundwater microbial communities from the Aspo Hard Rock Laboratory (HRL) deep subsurface site, Sweden - OS_PC_MetaG | ecosystem: Environmental > Aquatic > Deep subsurface > Groundwater...
AGCGCCGCGGCGACACGCATCGGCGTCGACCGGCTCTTGAGCCAGCCTAGAGCGCCTCGGTCCCGATCGACCGACATCTGTACTTGCTCGAACAGCGCGTCCAGTTCGCTCGACCCGCCCAGGTTGGCGGCGCCGCTATCGAACTCGGCCAACCATGCTTCAGCCTGCCGCTCCACCAAGTCCGCACAGGTCGCACATTCCCCGAGGTGGCGTTCCGCGTCTGCGCCCGACGGGGTGCCTCCGCTCGCCAGGATGTCTCGGGTTTTTTCGCACGACCAGGTCATGGCTTCCCCTCTCGTACGTCAGAAAGACCCGATCCGTTACGGTCATCTTCGAGTAATTCGCGAAGCGTGGCGTACGCGCGGTGTGCCCGAACGCGTACGGCTCCGGGCGTTGCTCCCACCATCTCCGCGATCTCCGGGAACGACAGGCCGTCAAACCAGTGGAGCATCACGACCTCGCGTTGGTCTTCGGGCAGCTTTGCCAGCGCGCCGGCCAAGTCCCGACGGATATCCGACCGCTCCTGGCCGTGAGGCGACTCTCGTGGCTCCAACGCACCCACTGGATCGATGAGCGATTCGGGGCGTCTCGCGGAGCGTCGGTAATGCTCTCGAAAGAGATTCATCGCGATCGTCATCAGCCACGGGCGCACGAGCGCGTCGGGGCGGAAGTCGTTTCGTGCGCGATGGAGTTGCAGGAAGGTTTGCTGGACCAGATCCCGGGCCAGCTCGGGCGTGCGCATCCGTCGCAGGAACACGCGTTGGAGCAACGGGGCGTAGCGATCGAACAGAGTGCGAAACGCCGTAGCGTCCCCCTCCACGTACGCCGCCATCAGCTCCTCGTCGGACCGCATCGGGGCGGAGTCTAGCGGACCGGAAGAGGAGAAGGGAAAGGGATGGGGAAGGGGGCGGAGCCGATGTCCTGACGGTGGCCTTACTGCGGGGTGACCGTGACGCGGACCAACTCGTACGGCATCGGGTAGGCCCACCCGTCGGAGACCGGTCGTACCGTATCGTTGCCGTCCTCAGCGCCGGTGTTCGGCCCTGCCTGACGGGGCGCCATGTCCGGGCCGATCGCGCCTGCTTGATTCTGCTCCGTGCCGGCGTCCCACGCGGCAAACGAAGCGGCGATGTCCGCTTCGATGTCCGCGTCGCTGCGCGCTGTACCCGCGCTGTCGAGCAGCTCGATTCCGGACGGCCCGAGCGCAAGGAACGTGTCGTTCGACGGCACGACCATGGTCGCGAGGCTCAGGAACCGGTGCGAAGCATCGAGGGTGACCTGGAAGGTGTAGCTCTCCCCATCGCCGATGGGTCCGGCACCTTCCACGCCGGTCATGTCAACGCCTGTCGCGGCGTTGAGCTCCGAGATCAAGGTGGCGGGGTCGCCGTCCTCGGCCAAGGATTGCAGTCCGCTCGACGCCGCCTTTCCCATCTCGAAGAGCATGGCGCTGTCGTCATGAATCGCCCATGCGGTGGGGGTCAGCAGCGCCGGATACGGACTCGAGCCGCTGTCGTTGTGGATGGTGACCTCGAAGGTCGTGCCCGACATATGCATGATCTCGATCGGGAACAACATGCCCGCGTCCGCCAGATCATTCGTGCTGTCGCCGTACAGACGGATGCTCGAGTCGGGATCCGCGGCGCCGCTGTTGGCCGTCATCTGTCGGGGCGCCTGGTGCGAGCCGGCCCCGGGGACTTCGTTCGCTTCGGTCCCCGCATCCCAGACCGCGAGCATCCGCTGGATGTCCATCGCAACATCATCCGCCGAACGAGGCATCCCCTGGTCGTCGAGAAGCGAAACGCCGCTCGGCTCCGTGGCCAAAAACACATCGTTCGTTTGCACGACCATGCCTGCGAGGCTCAACAGCGGTGCCGAAGCCGACGGCGTGACCTCGAACTGCAAAAATTCGCCGGGGCCGAAGGGGCCGGTCCCCGCGACCGCAACACTCTCGACAGCGCTGCCCAGTTCGGCGGCGAGCATGGATGGATCGCCGTCCTCAGCCAGGGTCTCCAAACCGGTCGACGCGGTCGAGCCCGGTTGGAAGAGCATCGCGGAGTCGTCGTGCAGCGCATGGACGATGGGCGCGATCGGCGTAACGAACGGTCCGGTATCCGAGATGTTGGTGATTTCGATCGTGTAGGTACCGGCGGACTCGGTCACGGCCACCTTCACCAGGCTCGAAGCGAGTGGGACGGCGCGCGTGCCGTCGATCCGCATCGAAACCACGCCCTCCATCGGGCCGTAGTTCGCGTTCATTTGACGGGGGGCCTGCGACGGACCAAGTCCGGGCGCCTCGTTCTTCTCGGTCCCAACGTCCCAGATCCCCAGCGACATCGACACATCGCCGTTGATCGGTGTGTCCGCTTCAAACAGCGCAATACCCATCCCGTCGGGCGCGACGATCAGGTCGTTGGATTGCACCAGCATGGATGCCAGGGACAGGTGATCGCCTGGCGAGGCGGTGACGGAGAACTCGTAGCTTTCCCCCGGAAAGATGGGGGCAGGAGCCGCAGCCCCCGATGGAGTGTTGAAGACCGCTACCTCCGAAACGTCGGCATTGGTTTCCAAGCTGGTCGCGAGACCGGACGGATCGCCGTCTTCCGCGAGGGCTTCCAGACCTTCTCCGCGGTCGGCAGACCCGGAGGTGAAGAGGGGGTCGTTTGCACTGTGCACGAGCCCCACACCGGGCGCGAACGGGGTGGGCAACACACTCGAACCCGAGATGTTCTCGATACGAACGTCGAAGGTCGTGGCCGTACTTCCGCCCGAACCAGCCTCGCCGGCCGAACCTGCTCCGCCTCCAGTTCCACCTGACCCAGCTTCTCCGGCGGAACCCGCCATGCCAGCTGCACCACCGGTGCCCGAGCTTCCCCCGCTTCCTCCCGGCGACGACATCGTGTCGTCGTCATTCCCGCACCCTGCAACGAACAGAGCACCGACCAAACCAGCGAACATCCAGAGCTTGTGCGACGTATTCATGCGTTCTCTCCTTGTAAGGAAGTCGATAGGACGCGGGCATGCAGGTCCCCCGTCACCCACGTCCGTGGGTGCAAATCATTCCCCGACCTCCGATGAATGACCGTTCCGGAGACCCATACGTCGCAGCTCACAAAGTGTTACGAAGGGTAAGAGCTTTTTTTGGTAGTCCGCCCGTCCCGGGCGGTCAGGCATGTGCAAATGCGGCTCCAGACCGCGCGGGACGCGCGGACTACCGGCTCGCTTGGCGCGCTCTCGCTGTCGCGCTACCTTGTACGTCATTGTGTCCTCGATGAAGGGCGCCCTTGAGGGGAGACTTGCGATGCGGTGGGCTTGGTTGTCGGTCATGGTCGTGTTCGTCGCCGGTGCGTTTGTCGCGGCCGGAGGTTGCAGCGCGGGCTCGGAATCGGGCGGCTTCGGCGCCTCGGGCGGCAGCAGCGGTGCAGGCGGGAGCACGAACGTAGGAGGCACCGGCCAGAGCGGGTCGGGAGGCGATGCCGGACCCATCCTCGACGTCGGCTCCGGGGACAGCGAACCGGCATGCGTCACTTGCTCGGCCGACCTCAAGAAGGTGTTGCGTTGCGATGGCACGCTGGTGAAGGAATGCGGCGCGGATCAGGCGTGTTCGGAGGGAGACTGCATCGACGATCCGTGCCAGGCGGCCCGGGCGTCCAAGAGCACCTACGGGTGCGAGTACTGGGCGCTCAATCTCGACATCATCGCCGAAGGTGCCGGGGCCTGTTACGCGACCTTCATCGCGAACACCTGGGACACGCCCGTGCACATTCAAGTCGATCGCGATGGGGTGCCGCTCGACCCTGCCATGTTCGCCTATATCCCCAACGGACAGGGGCAGGGCCTCACGTACGCGCCCTTCAATGCCGCTGCCGGTCTGGCTCCTGGCGAGGTCGTGATTCTCTTCCTCGCCCAATCCCCCGTCGTTGGCGCGCAGTTCCGTTGTCCCGCATCGGTGCAGACCGCGGTACAAGCCGACACCGCCGTGAGCGGAACCGGCCGAGGCAAGGCCTTCCACGTCACCACGGACCGTCCCGTCGTGGCCTATCAAATCTTCCCCTTCGGCGGAGGATCCACCGCCGCCACCTCCGCGACCTTGCTGTTCCCCACGAGCGCCTGGGACGTCAACTACATCGCCGTCAACGCCTACACGAAGAGTGCCATCGTACCCGCCGCCCAGCCCTCGCTCGACATCGTGGCCGCCGAGGACGACACCAAGGTGACCATCAACCCCATCGCTGCGATCGTGGGAGGTGCGGGCGTAAACGCTGCTCCCGCCAACCAGCCCACCGACTACATGCTCATGCGCGGTGAGTACCTCCAGCTGTCCCAGAACCAGGAGCTGACCGGCAGCGTCGTGCTCGCCGACAAACCCATCGGCATGTTCGGAGGAGCCAGCTGCCTCAATGTCCCTTCCGGCACCGCCGCCTGCGACTCGGCACAGCAACAAATCCCACCCGTGCAGGCGCTCGGTCACAACTACGTCGCCGTTCGCTACCGCGGCCGCGCTGCCCACCCCGACGAAACCGTCCCGTGGCGCCTCGTCGGTGCGGTGGAGGGGACCGAGCTCACCTACGAACCGGCCCCCCCGGCCGGTGCGCCGATCATCCTCGGCCGCGGCCAGCTCGTCGAATTCAACAGCCCCGGGCCCTTCGTCGTCCGTAGTCAGGACGAGGATCATCCCTTCTACCTCGCGGCCTACATGACCGGTGGCGAGAACTTCAACGGGGAAGGGGACCCCGAGTTCGTCAACGTCGTTCCCGCCGATCAGTTCCTCGACAGCTATGTGTTCTTCACCGACCCCACCTACTCCGAGACCAACCTCGTGGTGGTTCGAAGCCGTAACGCCGACGGCAACTTCGCCGACGTGCAGCTCGACTGCGCGGGTGTGGTGGGCGGCTGGCAGCCCGTAGGAAACTACGAATACGCGCGGGTCGACCTGGTGACCGGCAACTTCCAGAATGTGGGCACCTGCAGCAATGGTCGCCGCGCGATGTGGAGCGAAGCGCCCTTCGGCGTGACCGTGTGGGGATGGGGGTCCGCGGCCTCGTTCGGCTTCTTCACCGAGTACGTCTCCTACGCCTATCCCGCGGGTGAGAGTGTGAAGCCCATCAACACGGTCGTCGTCCCGCCCGTGCCCAAGTAGCCAGGGCAGAGGAGCAACCACAGAAACCACAGAAAGTCACAGAATGGGAATGGGGCCAGTGGTCGGTCCATCACTGGGGTCAACCACTTCTGTGTCTTCTGCGCCCTCTGTGGTTCTCTGGCCTTCGCGTGCCGCTAGGACGCGTCGGCCATCTCCTCTTCCGACGACATCATTTCCTCGGCTGCCAGCGCTTCCGCGGCCGCTTCCTCGTCGGCGAGCTCCTCTTCGGTCATCTGCTCTTCGAGCACTTGCGCTTCCTCGGCCGCCTCCCGATAGGCATTCTTGTTCACGCCATCCATCCCCGTTTCGGTGCGGAACTGATCGAGCTCCGGCAGGACCTCGCGCGCGAACCCCTCGTGCGGCATGCGCTCGTCGGACCACACGTTGAACGCGTCGTAGGCGTAGAAGTACCCGTAGCCCATCGAGTCGCCGTAATCATCGTAGTCGTCGAAGTCGTGGATGCCGCGGTGCATGCTGCGCACCCATCGAACGCGCTTGGTCGTGCCCTGGCGCTTCAGGCTCGGCACAGTGCGAAGCCACTTGGTCTTGTCGCTCGTCAGGTAGCCATAGGGGCGTCGCGCCCACTTGCTTCGCACGGACTCGATGCTCGCCATGCGCTTCCTACGGTCGCCCGTCTCGCGCTGGAGGTAGCCGATCATCTGCCGGAAGTACTTTGCCTTGTGAACCAGGGCGTGGCACTGCGCGGCAAACTTGCGTGCTTGCGGGCGGATGCGCGCGTGGAACGTGGTCCAGTCCTGGGCACGCAAGAACTCCACGAGATCCTTGCGTAGGGCTTCGGTCGCCGTCTTCTCGAATTCGTTGACCCACGCTTCGTGTCGGATGCGCTCGTCCAGCAGGCCGAAGATCTCGGCCTTCTGTCCCTCGACCTTCGCAAGCTCGTTGTGCAGCGCCTGCATCTGACCGAGCAACTGGCTGTGCTCAGCGACGCATGCTGTGAACGATGGGTGTCCGAGCTGCTGCTGGGCGCGCTCCCAAGCCTTGCTCTCCTTGTGGCTGACCAGGGTCACGGCCTTCCAGAACTTCTGGAACCCGCTCTCTCCCTCGCGATTCTGGTATTCCCGCGCCAGCAGCCACTGGTAGTCCTCGTTGTTGAACCGGGCGAGCGACTGCTGCATAGGAGCCACATAGCCCTTCAGCTCGTTGATTCGTCGCGAGATCGTCCCCGTGGTCGGGTGCAGCAATGCCGAACGTTGGGTGAACCGCGGGTCTACGTTGATTTGCGTCAGTCGCGCTGCCGATTGAGATCGCTGCATATGATACTGCGCCATGCGCTGAGGCAGGTGATTGGCTCCGAGCTCCGTGGCCGCACTCTGCAACACATTCGGCGCGCAAGAAGGGAGCAAGAACTCCGCGAGCTGCGCCAGCGCTCCTTCGAACTGCTGCCTGGCCTGCTCGAAGCTCATCTCAATGGCCTGGCCCTCCTGCTCGAGCTCCGCGACCTGCTGGCCGTAGCTCTCGATGGCCTCCGTCGCCATGCGCACTCCATCTTGCTTCGTCTGCATGCTTGTTTCCTCCCCAGTCACCCGGACGTAGCGCACCCTGGTTCCACCCCCGCCGCCGCGGAGGCAATCACGTCTTGTTCATCGGGCTCGTCGAGCTCCATCGCAGGCTCGAGCTCCGTTGCCAGAGCCTGCAGGGCCGCGGCCATGTTCTGCAGGGAAGTCGAGTCGACCAGCTGCGCGAGCTCGTCAGACAGCGCGTGATTGCCCTGCACGATCGCCTCCAGCAACTCCTCGACCATATCGGCCCGACGGTCCGCCGCCCCGAATGCGTCGCGGGCCGCGCCTTGCACCAGCCGCTTCCACCGGTCTTGCGGCCAATCGAGCGCCTCTTGCCACCCGACGAGCTTCGTTCCCCAGGCCATCCAAGCCGCGAGCACGTCCGGTTCTGGCCAGCCGCGATCCCCGATTCCCTCGCTCCACGCACCCGCCGCGCGATCGAGGTGCTCATCCCAGGTGCCGCGATCGAGCGCGGTGCGGAACCACCCTTGCATCGCTTCGAAGGCCTCCGCGAAGGCAACCTCGGAGCAGGGACGCCAGGCCGCTCGGGCCGCCGCACACCACAACAACTTGCGCCGCGCGATGGGGCTGCCCTCGAGCCCCGCGTGCAACGCGAGCAATTCCGTGGCCGCCCGCAACGCACCGCGCTGCTCCCCGCGCGCTCGCAACGCCGCACGTATCTCCAGCTGAACGCCCGTGTCCTCGAGCCGTTCCACTTCCCGCTGAAGCAACGCCGCGTCCAGTCGTTCCACGTACCTATGCCATCCAGCCTCGGCTCCCTGCCGAACTCGCTCGCCTTGCGCGTCGAGCCCCTTGTCCTGGGCGTAGAAAATGCTCGGCACCCCCGCCGCCAACAACTCCTCGTACGTGTTGTACCCCGCCGCGCTCACCGCCACGTCGATGCCCGGGAAGAACCGCCAGATCTCCGGCTCCACCACCGGCGTGACACCCTCCCCGTACACCTTCGGTCCCCGATACAGCGGTCCATAGCCGACCAGCAGGTGCCGTCCCGGATCGGCTCGAAGCGCGTGAATCACAGATTCGAGCTCCTCGCGCGCCGCCTGATCCCCGCCGCCCCCCGCTGACACATAGACCAACGTCCGATCCGATGGGATGGCGAAGTACGCCCGAACGCGCTCCCGCGACCAAGCATCCTCCGATCGATAACCATGCACCCGGCCGACGAATCGTCTGCGCTCCCGCGACCGCGGGGACAACGGATAGTCGGACGCGTTCGCCGGATCGTCCGGCACCAGAATCCGATCGAAGAGCGCAAGGTGCGTCTGGTGCTTGCGGTCGATCGCAGCCGCATGCTTGCGAAGTCGATCGATGAATACGGTGCGTCGCGCGAAGTCCCGTACGAACACGAGCTCGCGGAACGCGCCCTCCGGCACGGTGTCGAGCACCAGGATGTCCGGCCGTACCGCCGCGATGACGTTGGACAACAAGATCTTCGCGCCGGCCACGTAGGCTCGACGGTCCGAGTCCGATCCGGCGACCGCGGTCTTGGATGGAATCTTGTAAACGGGGAAGTCCCGCACCAGATCCGAACCCTCGCTGGTGGTCACGAACTGCAGGTCCGCAACGACACCGATGGCTCGGGAGAGCTCGCGAACCGAGCGAGCCACCGCGAGCAATCGCGTCAGATGCCCGAGGCCGATGCCGTTGATGGCATACAGCAGGATGCGGACCGTCCCCATCTTCACTCAGAGCTTCGCGAAGGACGACTGCTTGTAGAGCTCCTCGAACCGCGGATCCGGAGCAGGCGCCTCGGCGGAACGCATCGCTGCCTCCGTGCTGCGGATCAGCTCCAGATCCCCGTCCGTCAGCTTCATGTGTTCGACGATACGAGCGAACAGTGCCTGCTCCTTGACGTCGAAGTCGTCGTCCGCGTGGGCCACGAAGTAGGCGCGCAGGGCCACGAAGAAACGGTCGGCATAGGATTCGACCTTGGCGACGAGCTCCTCGAGCGTGGTTGTTTTTGCGATCTCGAGCACCGCGTCGACCTCTGCGTCCCCGCCGACCAGGTCCGCGAGCATGCTCCGCTCGGCCGCATCGACGTTGCCGTCGCAGAGCGCCATCTTCGCCATGATGCTGAGTGCAGCCGTCTTCTCGTCCACGTCGCCTCCCCGAGGTTTGTGCGCAAAGGAAATCCGTATCAGGAAACATCGCAGACCGCTAGATGACACCGAAGCTATGCTCGAACGCGACGCAACACTGTGTCGTGGGTAACCGGAGCATGATCGGCAGCGAACCCAACGTCTTGGTAGCCTCCATGGGCGGGGTCGGAAGCACCGTCCTGATGGAGTTCTTTGCCGCCGATCCGAGCGTGGTCGTCAACGAACCGCATGGACTCATCAACCCGCTCAAGCACGCAGTGTGCCCGCCCACGAACATGCCGTCGGTTCGACGCGCGCTGTTTCTCTTCGGCTGCCCGTATGACAGCCTGGTGAGTCTGTTCCGCAGGGGCTACGCAGCGGCGCACTTCGCCAACGTGTCCGGTCGTCGCTCCGACGGGCTCTGCTGGCCTTCCGACCCGTGGCAGGAAACCTGCCGAAGGTTCGGCCTCCGCCAGATCGGCGACAGCAACAAGTGGGTAGACGAGGACGGGCGGCATGCTTCCCACATCGGCGCCCTCGAATGGTTCCGCCAGCACAAAGCTCGGGTCGACGCCGCGCGGAGTCGCACCACGGCATGCATCGAGCGCGAGGCTGGCGAGGTGTTCCGTGACTTCGACGACTACCTCGAGCAAGGCGTCGACCACTTCTGCAGGATAGAGCAGTTCCAGCGGTGGACGACGGACCCGGCGCCCTATCCGATTCTGCTCGTGCGCTACGAGACCCTCTGGGAGCACTTGCCCGAGGTCTTCTCGTTCATGGGCGTTCCGGTGGAACGTACCTCGGCGTTCCCCGGGCGACGTCCGCGCTCCTCCGACCACCAAGCACTACCGCAGCGTCAACGAGCGCTTCTCGTCCGGATGTATGGCGAGCTCAAACGCGACATCGACGCTCACGACGACGCCTTGGTTAGGCAGGAAGCCGGAAGCCCGCAGGAAACCGGAAGACAGCACTCCGGTCCTCGGTCCGCGGGCTGAGAGACCACGTCAACTCATGGGGAAGCCCGCCTCAGGGGCGGGCTCACAAACAGCGCAACAGGACCGAGCCAAGGGGCGAACCAATTCCATGTCTCTGCACGACGGATGTGGCTCGTCGCGGATTGAAGCGAGCCCGCCCTTGCGGCGGGCTTTCCTCGAAGTTGGCGTGGGCTCTCAGCCCGCGCAGGGGATCTCAATTCCGGGCACGGATTTGAGACAGCCTCTCTCAGCCCGCGCACAGCAGTTTACTGCTCTGCCTTGTTGCCGGCTTCGGCCCAGTCGACCCTGACTCGGATTCGGGCTCGGAGCTGTCTTGAGAAGGCCTCATCCAGCCCTTGGAACTGTGTTCCAGATAGAGGGTGCCCGCCCGCTATCCCTCTTTCCTCATGTCGAAGTACTGCGTGCACCAATCGCGTAGCCCCGGCTTGTCCACCGCCCAGCGCAAGACCCCATTGTCGTCGTATCCCAGGTCTCTCTCGGGATCGAAGTCGTGGTCCTTGAGCACCGTCAATCGAACGTCGTAGAGCCGGTCGCGCTTGTTGCCGTGCCACAGGTGATGGACCGTGCCCTCCACGAATCCCACACTGCCGCGCACATCCTCGAAGAACCGCCGAGCCCAGGCCTCCAAGTGCCTTCGCGCCTTGTCGCTGAAGCGCGTCCTGCTCACGTAGTCTGCACCGCCGTACATCGCCAACGCGATGTTGAGATCCCCGTTGCCCAGGATGTTTGCCTCGTAAAACCCGTGGCGCTCCAGCACATCACGGCGCCCCGCCCAGGCGTACCCGCTGTGCCCGTGGTCGACATACCGCGCTAGACAACCATATCCCTTCGCCGACACCCCGAAGGCCATCCCCTGCAGGACCTCGTGTTCGCCCGAGCCGATGGGCAAGCCGTCGAGGTCGACCCACGCCTCGCCCCTGTCGAGCCGGACCGACATCGAAAACGGCTGTACCATGACGAAGCTCTCGAGCGCGTCGGCGGTTCGTGTGACCCAGTCCGGATTCTCGAACAAGACATCCGCGTCCAACCACGCAACTTTGTCACAAGCCTTTGGCAACTGCCCCAGACCCAACGTCAACAACCGCTCCTTGTGCCAAAGCACCGCGTTGCTGCGAAGCTGAACCAACTGGTCCGCGTCGTTCGACGTCAATTCGAACGGGCGGTCCTCGAACGCCAACTCCACCGTCAACAGCTTCAGCCCCTGAGACCTGCTCGCTTGCCGGAAT
>Ga0180009_10007638_pt1 | contig 10976 bp, 4 predicted proteins | sample OS_PC_MetaG_FD_123537 | JGI IMG/M metagenome (GOLD analysis project Ga0180009, IMG submission 123537) | Groundwater microbial communities from the Aspo Hard Rock Laboratory (HRL) deep subsurface site, Sweden - OS_PC_MetaG | ecosystem: Environmental > Aquatic > Deep subsurface > Groundwater...
GGAAGAACCCATTCTTATTCTCTTGGATGAGATGCCGCCATATTTCCATTATTACAGCACTCAGGTTTTAGGACATGGAACCATTGCAGATGTAATCACCAGAGCATTTTCAAATATGCTGACAGCAGCTCAGAAAAAGAAAAATGTCTGTATTGTTGTGTCTGATCTGGAGGCAGCTTACGATACCGGCGGAAAATTAATTCAACGTGCTCTTGATGATGCTACACAGGAGTTGGGTCGTTCGGAAATTTCGATTACTCCGGTTAATTTGGAATCCAATGAAATCTATGAAATTCTTCGCAGACGTCTTTTCCTTTCATTGCCGGATAACAGCGAAATAGCAGAAATTTCCTCAGTCTACGCGTCAAGACTGGCAGAGGCAGCAAAAGCCAAAACGGTAGAAAGAAGTGCTGAGGCGTTGGCCAATGATATTGAGGCAACCTATCCGTTCCATCCAAGTTTTAAGAGTATTGTGGCTCTGTTTAAAGAAAACGAAAAATTCAAACAAACGCGTGGATTGATGGAATTGGTTTCGCGACTTTTGAAATCCGTCTGGGAAAGCCCCGAAGACGTGTATCTGATTGGTGCTCAGCATTTTGATCTTTCCATCCATGATGTTCGCGAGAAGTTGGCAGAAATTTCTGAAATGCGAGATGTAATTGCAAGAGATCTATGGGATTCAACTGACAGTGCCCATGCGCAGATCATTGATATCAATAGCGGGAATAATTATGCAAAACAGGTTGGAAGTATTTTGCTCACGGCCAGCCTTTCAACTGCCGTTAATTCCGTAAAAGGACTTACTGAGAGTGAAATGCTTGAATGTCTTATCGACCCGAATCATCAAGCAAGTGATTACAGGACTGCATTCGATGAACTTCAAAAATCAGCATGGTATTTACATCAGACTCAGGAAGGCCGTAACTATTTCAGCCATCAGGAAAATTTAACAAAAAAGCTACAGGGCTATGCGGATAAATCACCTCAAAACAAGGTGGATGACCTGATTCGCCATCGCCTTGAAGAGATGTATAAACCGGCAACCAAAGAAGCGTATGAGAAAGTGTTGCCTCTGCCAGAAATGGATGATGCAGAGGCTGTTCTTAAGACAGGACGGGCACTTTTGATCATCAGTCCGGATGGCAAGACCCCTCCGGGTGTTGTTAATAATTTTTTCAAGGGACTGGTAAACAAGAATAATGTGCTGGTTTTGACTGGCGACAAGTCATCTATTGCCAGCATCGAAAAAGCTGCCCGTCATGTCTATGCAGTTACAAAAGCAGATAATGAAATTCCTGGTTCACACCCGCAGCGAAAAGAACTGGATGAAAGGAAAGCTCAGTATGCCCAAGATTTTCAAACTACAGTTTTGTCTGTATTCGATAGATTGTATTTCCCAGGGAATAACCGAGGCGAAGATGTGCTTCGACCAAAAGCGCTTGATAGCACGTATCCATCCAATGAACCCTACAACGGTGAACGGCAGGTTGTAAAAACGCTGACCTCTGATCCCATCAAGTTGTATACACAGATCACTGAAAATTTTGATGCCCTTCGTGCCAGAGCTGAGTCCCTGCTGTTCGGGACTCAGGATGAAGCGCGCAAGACGGATTTACTGGACAAAATGAAGCAGAAAACTCAGATGCCATGGCTTCCCAGTCGTGGTTTTGATCAGCTGGCCATAGAAGCATACCAGCGTGGCGTCTGGGAAGATTTGGGAAACGGCTATATAACGAAAAAGCCGAAGCCCAAAACGACAGAAGTCATCATCAGTGAAGAATCATCCCCGGATGATTCAGGTACGGTTCGTTTGAAAATTGATGTGGCGAATGCAGGCAACAGTCCTCGAATACACTATGCAGAAGACAGTGATGTTTCTGAAAACTGCCCCGTACTAAGTGATAGCATATTAGCAACCAAGGCGTTGCGAGTTCAGTTTCTTGCCGTTGATCCTACAGGGAAAAATCTGACGGGTGCTCCCAAAACATGGAGAAACCGACTGACGCTGCGCAATAAACTTGACGAACTTTCCCGAACGGTAGAGCTGTTTGTAGCACCGAAAGGGTCTATCAAATATACCTTGGACGGTTCAGAACCCAGAAACGGAACTGACTATACCGGCCCCATCCAATTAGTAGAAGAAGAAACAACTGTTTATGTTTTTGCTGAATGTGATGGCCTTGAGGAAAAGAGGAACTTTACCTTTGCTGAGTCCGGCTCTAAAGAAGTCCCAATTATCAAAGACGTGCCAGCTATTCTATTCAGCCCGTCACCAAAGCGCCTGGACAATTCATCCAAAACGTATGAGGGGCTGAAAATAGCCAAAGAGAAAAACATCGAATTTGAACAGGTAATGCTGATGGTGGGATCTGCACCAAAGGCCATTCATCTTTCCCTTGGTGAAATGAAGATCAGTGCTGAGTTTATTGAAACGGAACTATCACATCTTCAAACCCTCCTTAGCCCGGATGCACCCGTAATTATGACATTTAAAAAAGCCTATACGCCTACCGGTTACGATTTGGAGCAATTTGCCAAACAGCTCGGTATAGAGATAGGCATTGGTGAGGTAGAACAAAAATGAGTAAAACCATGGATTTTGGAGCTCCATCAGAATTTGGGATGCACCATTTTTATGTGGAAATCCCTGTCGCTCCCCGTGATGCAGTCTGCATTTATGAAGATTTTGGTTTCGATGGTGATGAAGCTCGCCGTGAAACGGTTGAATGCAGACTTATTCTGGCGCGGGAGCTTTGGACCAAAATCCGGGATGACGCCAGACGAGATTTTAATGTTCGTTTAAAAAACAAAAAACAAAGCACTGGCAGTTGGACACCCGGAAAAATAAAGTTAGACCGTTTTCTGGGTAGAGAGCTGTGTGTTCTTGGCTGGGCTGCGGAGCATGCCTCCCCCGTAGAATGTCTCGTAATTTGCCAGAAGTGGTTGGCCTTACGTCCCGAGGAACGCTGGTGGCTCTACAGTAAAACCGCCTCTGAGGCGGGGCATGACAATCAGTCTCAACGAGGGTGGCGTAAAGCACTCTACTGCGCATTATCTGATGGCACCAATATTAAGCTGGAACCTAAAAACAAGCCAAAGACAAAAAAAAAGAAACCGGAACAACAAGAGACGTTGTCTCTTTTTGATTTCATAGAAAAGGGTGATATCTGATGACACTGGAACCATTTGAATGGAAAGATAAACCGGCACTGATAGAACACCTCTTTCCGGTTCAGAAAATATCCGCTGAAAGCTATAAGGAGCAGATGGCGGGTTCAGGGAAAACGCTCACCGCGCTTGGCGGTTATTGGAAAGGGCGCAAACCGCTGATTTTAAATAAAGCATGTATTCTGGGTTCGCTTCTACCTGCAACCGATGATCGACTCAAAGACCTGGAGATCTTTGAGCTACTTATGGGAATGGATTCCGAGTCAATGCAGAAACGAATTGAAGCAACTTTGCCCACCTCAAAAATAGATACTGTTGGGGAATATTTGATACTCCCTTATTCAGAACAGGTTAGAAATGCTAAAAGGCCAGAAGAAATCGGAGATTCACTTTTTAGCCATGTTTGGGCAAAGGTGAACAAATATCTTGGCACTTCAGCTACCTCCTTTCCTGAACTTGTAGGACAGATGGGAATTGCCCGATTTGGGCGACGTCCCAAGGTGGCTGATGTTTTCTCTGGTTCGGGGCAGATTCCCTTTGAAGCTGCAAGATTAGGTTGTGATGTTTATGCCTCTGATTTGAACCCTATTGCCTGTATGCTTACTTGGGGAGGTTTTAATATTGTTGGGGCTTCCAAAGAGAAACGAACTGAGATTGATAAGACCCAGAAGAAACTCGCAAAACAGGTTCAAGAAGAGATAGCTGCATTGGGAGTGGAAACGGACGGTAAAGGCTGGCAGACGAAAGTTTACCTTTATTGCGTGGAAGTGATGTGTCCAGAATCTGGCTGGAAAGTCCCACTTATTCCGAGTCTTATTATAAGTAAGGGTTTTGGGGTTATAGCAAAACTCCATCCTATTCATTCCACAAAAAGTTATGACGTCAAAATCAAATATGTGGAATCTGCTGAAGAGCTTTATTCTGCTGAAACTGGAACACTGCAAGATGGCAGCTTAGTACATTCTCCAGATGGAATCAACGAAATCAGAGTTAGTATCAATTCTATTCGGGGGGACTACAAAGAAGGCAAGGAAAATAAAAACCGACTTCGACTATGGGAAAAATCCGACTTCACTCCACGTCCTGATGATATTTTCCAGGAACGCCTTTATTGCGTCCAATGGATGAAAAAAAAGCCTAAAGGTTCACAGTATTACTACGAGTTCCGCTCAGTCACTGTAGAAGACTTGGCTCGCGATCAGACGGTTATTGATTACGTTCGTGAGCACCTAGAGGAGTGGCAGGAAAAGGGTTATGTCCCAGATATGGTTATTGAAGCTGGGGATAAAACAGATGAGCCAATCAGAACTCGTGGTTGGACCTATTGGCATCATTTGTTTAATCCAAGGCAACTCTTAGTGGCGGCATTAGTGAATAAATATGTTTGCGCAAAGACATCATTTGTTCTGACAAGTATTTTGGATATCAATAGTAGAGTATGCCGGTGGAATAATAGTGCCAGTAAAGGTGCTGGTGGTAACACTTCAAATACATTTGATAATCAAGCTCTAAACACACTTTACAATTACGGGACACGTAGTTTAGGAAACATGAATAATTTTTTTGCCCCAAGATACAAAACTTTCCCAAAGTATGGTGTTGGTCATGTTGTTACCCATTCAGCACAAGAAATTGATGTCGTCAATGACATCTATGTCACCGATCCTCCGTATGGGGATGCAGTAAAATATGAAGAAATAACCGAGTTCTTTATCGCCTGGCTTCGTAAAAATCCTCCTGAAGAGTTCGCTCATTGGACATGGGACAGTCGTCGTTCCAAAGCCATCAAAGGAGAGGATGAAGGGTTCCGTCAAGGTATGGTGGCTACTTACCGTAAGATGACACAAAAAATGCCCGATAACGGCATTCAAGTTTTGATGTTTACTCACCAAAGCGGAGCTATCTGGGCGGATATGGCCAATATTATTTGGGCCAGTGGATTGCAGGTAACCGTGGCATGGTATGTGGTTACGGAAACAGACTCTGCAATTAGAGGCGGTGCCAATGTCAAAGGCACCATCATTCTGATTCTCCGCAAGCGACATCAGGAACTGGAAACTTTCCGTGATGATCTGGGCTGGGAAATTGAAGATGCCGTCAAAGAACAAGTGGAGTCGCTTATCGGACTGGATAAAGAAGTCCGAGCCAAAGGTTCTGAAGGGCTCTACACCGATGCTGATCTGCAAATGGCCGGATATGCTGCAGCCCTAAAAGTCCTGACCGCCTATTCCCGCATCGACGGGAAAGATATGATCACTGAGGCAGAGGCTCCTCGCCAAAAAGGTAAAAAGACTTTTGTGGATGAACTGATTGAATTTGCGGTCCAAACAGCGGTTCAGTTTCTTGTCCCGGTGGGATTTGAAAAAGGCGAATGGCAGAAGTTGCAGGCAGTGGAGCGATTTTACCTAAAAATGGCAGAGATGGAACATCAGGGAGCCAAGACGCTGGACAACTATCAGAATTTTGCCAAAGCTTTTAAAGTATATAATTTTGACCAGTTGATGAGTGATGCTTCAAAGGCTAACTCGGCACGCTTGAAGCTGTCAACTGAGTTTAAAAGCGCGACAATGTCCGGGGATGCTGAAATTGCAGGAACACCAATCCGGGCACTTCTCTATGCATTCTTTGAGCTCTCTAAAGAGGTTGAAGTGGATGATATACTGCTTCACCTGATGGAAAACTGCCCGAATTATATGCCAAACAAAACCCTATTAGCCAAAATGGCAGACTATCTGGCGGAAAAGCGTGAAGGCCTGAAAGCCACAAAAACCTTCAAACCCGACGTGGAAGCAAGCTGCGCACGCGTACTCGCTGAAGCCATCAGAAACCAGAGGTTGTAAGCTATGGCCCTTCAGCGATTTTCTTCTCGAACGGAAAGGTTGGATACGGAGTTTCTGGCAGAAACCCTGAAAGGCGCATCCAAATATTTCCGTATTGCTGGCTATTTTAGGAGTTCAATTTTCGAGCTGGTTGGCGAGCAGATTGCTCAAATACCAGAGGTGAAGATCATCTGTAATTCTGAACTGGATATGGCAGATTTTCAGGTAGCCACTGGACGAAATACAGCCCTAAAAGAACGCTGGAATGGGGTGGATGTGGAAGCTGAGGCGCTTTTGAGAAAAGAGCGTTATCAGATTCTCGATCAGCTATTGCAGTCGGGTAATGTGGAAATCCGAGTGGTGCCAAGAGAGCGTCTGTTCCTTCATGGGAAGGCGGGCTCGATACATTACTCAGATGGCAGCCGGAAGTCTTTTGTTGGTTCTGTGAATGAATCAAAGAGTGCTTTTGCTCATAATTATGAACTGGTATGGCAGGATGACGAGGAAGAAAGCGCTGACTGGGTAGAAAAAGAATTCTGGGCCTTATGGAATGACGGAGTGCCACTACCGGAAGCCATTTTAGCGGAAATAAACCGTGTGGCAAACCGACGTGAAGTCACTTTAGATGTCCTGAAGCCAGAAGACATTCCTGCTGCAGCCATGGCGGAAGCTCCCATATATCGAGGCGGCGAACAATTGCAGCCCTGGCAGCGCTCTTTTGTAATCATGTTTCTGGAGCATCGGGAAATATACGGCAAGGCTCGATTGCTTCTGGCAGATGAGGTCGGTGTTGGTAAAACATTCTCAATGGCAACCAGTGCGATGGTGAGTGCCCTTCTTGAAGATGGACCGGTCCTCATCCTGGCACCTTCCACCTTAACCATTCAGTGGCAGATTGAGATGATTGATAAACTGGGTATTCCTACAGCCGTATGGTCTTCTCAGAAGAAGGTGTGGCTTGGTGTCGAAGGCCAGATCTTATCACCACGCGGAGATGCCTCCTCCATAAAAAAATGCCCATACAGAATTGCTATTATTTCAACCGGCCTGATTATGCATCAGCGTGAAAAGGGTGACTTCGTCAAAGAAGCGGGAATGCTGCTTAAAAATAGATTTGGTACGGTCATCCTGGATGAGGCACACAAAGCTCGTGCAAAAGGTGGACTTGGCCATAAAGCGTCCCAGCCGAACAATCTTTTGTCCTTTATGCAGCAAATCGGAAAGCGCACACGGCATTTGATTTTAGGCACTGCAACACCGATTCAAACCGATGTACGCGAACTTTGGGATCTCTTAGGAATTTTGAATAGTGGTGCGGAGTTTGTTCTTGGTGATTCCTTATCCCCTTGGCGTGACCATGAACAGGCGATCCCACTATTGACAGGAAAAGGCCGGGTTACTTCCGAGAAAGAGGTTTGGAAGTGGCTAAGCAACCCACTACCGCCGGCTAATGAACATCACATTGTTCAGCAAATTCGGGATTATCTGGAGATTGATTCCCAGTCTTTTTTCTGTGCTCACCGGTTTGAAGATTTAGACTATATGGTTCAAAATATGTGGCTTTCGGATTGTTTGGTTTCCGGATTTTTCAAAGAAAATAATCCTGTGTTACGTCACACTGTTTTAAGAAAACGGAAACAGCTTGAAGACGATGGGCTATTAGAAAAAGTCGGCGTTAATACGCACCCTTTAACCCGAAACCTCTCTCAATACCAGTCCCGCTTTGTTGGATTAGGGATTCCAACAAATACGCCCTTTCAGGTTGCGTATGAAAAAGCCGAAGAGTTCAGCAAGTTGCTTCAATCAAGGACTAAAGCTGGCGGTTTTATGAAATCGTTAATGCTACAGCGTATTTGTTCAAGTTTTGCATCTGGTCTGAAAACTGCTCAGAAAATGCTTAAGCATTCTATTTCCAATGAGGATGAAGATCGCATTGAAGAAGTAGAACACATTCTTTCTGAAATGACTCCGGCAGAGGTTGCCTGTCTAAAAGAAATAGAGACACAGCTTTCACGCACGGAAGCTGTCGATTCTAAGCTCAAGACGGTGAAATGGTTCTTAACTGAATTCCGGTCAGATGGAAAAACGTGGATAGAACACGGCTGCATTATCTTTAGTCAGTACTATGACACTGTGGAATGGATCGCAAATGAGTTGGCAAAATCATTCAATGGTGAGGTTGTGGCTGTTTATGCCGGAGCTGGCAAGAGCGGTCTTTTTCGGGGTGAGCAATTTAACAATGTCGAACGTGAGGTCATCAAAACCGCTGTCCGAACTCGTGAGATTCGGCTGGTAGTAGCGACCGATGCGGCTTGTGAAGGATTGAACCTTCAAACATTAGGCACTTTGATCAATATTGATCTTCCCTGGAATCCGTCTCGGCTTGAGCAGCGATTGGGGCGAATTAAGCGGTTCGGTCAGGCTCGTAAGTTTGTCGACATGCTCAATCTTGTCTACAGCGAAACTCAGGATGAGAAGGTTTACAAGGTCTTATCAGAACGCCTGCGTGACACATATGACATTTTTGGAAGCCTTCCTGATACAATCGATGATGAATGGATCGAAGATGAAGAAGAGCTTAAAAACAGAATGAACGAATATATGCATGAAAGGAAAAAAGCTCAGGATGCTTTTACAGTAAAATATCGTGGAACCATAGATCCTGAGGCACATTTATGGGAACGTTGTGCAGCCGTTTTATCCCGACGTGACATTGTGAGTAAACTCAGTGAGCCTTGGTAAAATAGAATTTTTTCAAAACTTTACAAAAATAGAATAATTGCGGTTTTTCTGCAAAGGATGACAGGGTATAAGGTGTCTTATAACAAAGTACTTTATGTATAGAATAATGAGAGGATGACAAAATGAACTCATCAGGAGAAATACTAAAAAAACTCTTCCTCACCTTTAACAAAGGCGAGCGTGATGAGTTTATCCAAGTGGCTCAGGAATATATTGAACAAGAGAAACGCAAAAATCATCATGTTTTAGCAAAGCAACTGGAAGAGGCTTTGAATTTCGAGAGTAAAACGACTTCACATCGGAATGGATGCACCCGGTTTAAAACGGACATTCCTATTCCCCGCGATAATGAAAGTGGTTTCCCTCTGTTATCAATTAAGACGTATGATCATTTGTGGGAAGAGCTAATTCTGCCCTATGAAACTGAATATATACTCAAACAGATTATTCAGGAATTTAGAGAAGCAGACATACTCAAGGGGTATAATCTTTTACCCAAATCCAAGGTTCTGTTATGTGGGATTCCTGGCACTGGCAAAACTTTTACTGCACAAGTCATCAGTTCATTACTTGGGCTACCTTTGGTTCAGATTCAATTTGATGCTATTATTTCTTCCTATCTCGGAGAGACAGCGACAAACCTTCGAAAAGTATTTGATTTTATCAAAAACGGAACGTGGGTCGTTCTTTTTGATGAGGTCGATATTATCGGTAAAAACAGGGATGACCATTATGAACATGGGGAAATTAAGCGAGTCGTAAACAACTTCCTTCAGATGATAGATTCTTTTGAGGGTGAAAGTCTCATTTTCGCGGCAACTAACCATCATCACATTCTCGACCCGGCCATATGGCGTAGGTTCGATGAAGTCGTTTTGTACAAAAATCCCACTTCGGTTGATTGTTTGAAGTTACTCGATTTGTTTTTGAAACCAATTCCAAAAAATGACTTCAAGTTGGAATCAATTGCCACAAAGATGAAGGATCTTGCACCATCGGAGATTAAGATGGTTGCTCATGAGGCAATGAAAAAATCGATATTGGAAGGAAGATCTAAGCTTTCCAAGGCTGATATTGAATTCGCTACAAAGCGTTTTATAGACAGGAAATCGATTAAAAACAGTAGGGAGGGCTAATAAATGGATAAATTTGAACACCTCCCATTGCCTGAGTTTAGAGCCGATCTCGAACGTAAGAAAAGTGGTGGCGGCGGCGGATATACATTGCCTGAAGGACGATCCAAAAGGGACTACTCAAAGACTCAAATTCGAAAAGCCCAGGCGATATCACATAATTTTTCCAAGTTAAAAGAACAGTATAAAGGCCGTCTTGATCCACATCTCATATTTGAGATTAATGTTAATGATAAAGTCGACACTCCCACGTTTGAAAATGAACTCCTCAAAATGGGGCTGGATGTGCTGTCCGTAGCAGAGGACAAAAAAGGGTATTGGGTTGTTTTTGCATCTGACATGCACTTAGAAAAGTTCCGTGCTAAAATTGAGTCCCATGGAAAAGATGGTGAAGATGGGGCAAAAAAGTATGATTTTTTCAATGCCATTAGTGAGATTGAAGATATACCTGTTGAAAAGAAAATTGCACCATCTATTTCTGAAGCTCCATTACCGGAGGATGAAGAGTCCTACATCGATGTGGAATTATGGCGGATGTCTGATGAACAGCTGGACGAGTTTATCACTAAATTGCCGGAGGCTATACAGAACCTCAGAGTTACCGATAGATTAATCAGAAACTCGTTTGCTCTCTTGAGGGTCAGATTAGGCCATACTGCTTACAAGCAGCTTGTTGAACTCAAAGAGGTGGCGCGTGTTAGCAGACCGCCGTTGCCAACATTTAATCCTTTCGAGACTTTCAGTCAAGACGTTCAGGACCTGGAAATATTATCTCCTTCAGATTCTGCTACTGGTATTCTGATTATCGATTCCGGGGTAGTTGCAGGGCACCCATTAATTAAAAATGCACTGGGTGATGAAGCCAATTTCCAATCAGTAGAAACTGAAACACTCGACAAAGCAGGCCATGGAACTGCAGTGGCAGGATGTGCTTTGTATGGTGATATTGAACAGTGTATCAATAAAAAGCAGTTTCATGCATATAACTGGATCTTTTCGGCCAAAGTTATGTATGCTGTTCAGGATTTTACTGGTGGTGTTTTTTCTGAATACGACCCTGAAAAATTGATGGAACACCAATTCCAAGATGCTATCGATCACTTTCTTGGAAACA
>Ga0180009_10007639_pt1 | contig 10975 bp, 8 predicted proteins | sample OS_PC_MetaG_FD_123537 | JGI IMG/M metagenome (GOLD analysis project Ga0180009, IMG submission 123537) | Groundwater microbial communities from the Aspo Hard Rock Laboratory (HRL) deep subsurface site, Sweden - OS_PC_MetaG | ecosystem: Environmental > Aquatic > Deep subsurface > Groundwater...
AGCGAGCGTGACCTGCGTCGGGGGCGGGTCGTGGTTCAGACCGTCGTCGCCGTTGCTCCGCTCGCTGGGCTTCTGGGAACGGTCACGGGGATGATCGAGACCTTCAATTCACTCGCGGACGCTGCGCTGTTCACGCAATCCGGCGGCATCGCCGGGGGCATTTCCCAGGCGCTTCTCACGACACAAATGGGGCTGAGCGTGGCGGTTCCCGGATTGATCGTCGGCCGGATCCTCGACAAACGGCAGAACAACCTTCGCCGCGAGCTCGAGCAGCTCAAAGACCTTCTGTGCGAGCAACTGTGGTGCCCGGACAAGGGACAGGAGGCCACATGAATTTCCGCAAACAACGCGTCGAGGAGTCTGCGCAGAGCATCGACATCTCGCCCCTGATCGACATGGTCTTCATCCTGTTGATCTTCTTCATGGTGTCGACCACGTTCGTGAAGGACAACAAGATCGACATCGAACGACCCTCCGCAGCGAGCGCGTCGCGCGCTTCGAGTAAGGCGCTGCGCGTGGCGATCGACGCGGGCGCGAACATCACGGTCGACGGCGCGCCGGTACGGCCCTGGATGGTTCAGAACCGGGTGCGCGAGTTGCTCGAGAGCTCGACTGAGAAGCAAGTCTTGGTGGTGACGGACCGACGCGTTCCTGCCGACAAGCTGGTTGACGTGGTCGACCAGTGCCGGCTGGCGGGAGCGCTGGAGGTCGGGGTAGCGACCGACAAGGAGGCAGGCGGATGAACACCGATGTGAGCAGCGATGTCTGCACCGACATGAGCAGCAATGTCTGCACCGACGTGAGCAGCGATGTGGCCGACGATGTGGATACCGATGTCACCGACGACGTGGACACCGTATACACACAGCCCCTCTCACAGCTTCCGATGGTCATGGATGTCCCGCGCAGGCGAAGACCTCGAAATAGGGAATTGAGTCGTCATGGCTTCGCCCTCGGATCGATGGCTGTCGGTACGGTGCTGGTGCTCGGCTTGGTCATTGCCATGAACTCCGCCGTCGAGCCGCCCACGGCCAAGCTGGTCGAAGCGGCAACCGACTTCGCCGTCGAAAAGAAGCCACCGCCCAAGAAGCAGAAGGCGCCGAAGCCCAACAGGACCAAGCGCGTGAAGTCCGCGGCCGCACCCCGCGCACCGCTGCCAAACGTGGCGTCGGTTGTGGGTGGGGTCGACTTCGACCTTCCGGGCGTCGAAGGCGCGGATCTCGGAAGTCTGGGGCAAAGCTTGCTTGGCGACGCCAACCGAAACACGGCGATGACGGCTGACTCTGTCGACGAGCCTCCAAAGACCCGCCGGCGCGTGCTGCCTCAGTATCCCAACCGCGCGCGGGAGCGTGGCATCGAGGGCTACGTGACACTGAAACTCAAAGTCTCGTCCGGCGGCGACGTCTCATCGGTGCGCGTGGTCGAGGCCAAGCCGAAGGGGGTTTTCGAGCAAGTCGCGGTCGCTTCGGTGCAGCAGTGGCAATTCGACCCAGGGATGTACGAAGGACAGCCGGTGGAAACGTGGGTCAACCAGACCGTGCGCTTCCGGTTGAACTAGCGAATATGTCTGGTTCCAAGCCAGGGCCGTTCCTCGGTGTGGTCCGCGGACTGTGGGCGCTCGCCCTTGGTCTGGCGCTGTCCGTCTCGCCTGCGGTTGCCGACGATTCCCGCAACGACAGCGACACCAGCAAAGTCGAAGAACAGGTCGACCACCTGGCCATCGCGGCGCGGTTGATTCGCGACGGACACAACGACCGGGCCGAGACGGTGCTACGGCAGGTCGACCTGAAGCAACCGGGCGTGGCGCTGGATCGTTACTACACCTTACTGGGTCTCGCGCAGCTCGAGCTGAAACAACACGGTCCGGCGGCCAGCAGTCTGAAGCAAGCGATTGCCAACGGACAGACGGATCCGGTGGTCCATAGCTACCTCGCCCAGGCCCTCTTCGGACTGAAGCGTTACGACGGAGTCGTGTTTGCCTTCGAGAAAGCCGGGGCGGCCGGGCGGAGCGCCGCGGGCCTCTTTCTCATGCTCGCACGATCCCATTGGGAGTTGCGCCATCGTGCCGAAGCAATTGCCACGCTGCAGTCTGGCATGGCAGCCTTTCCAGACGCCATGGAGCTCGACCGTGCGCGACTTACCTACCTGATCGAGCTCGGTCTGTTCCAGGAGGTCGCCAGGGTTGGGTCGGCGTACCTCAGCCGCCCCGAAGCGACCGCGGACGATTACGCAGTAGTCGCCGAGGGGCTGCGTCGCAGCAAGCAATTGGAGCAAGCCAAGGAGGTGCTCGAAGCCGCGCGATTGCGCTTCCCCGAACACCAGCGGCTCACGGTCTTGCTCGCGCATACCTATCTGGATTCGGGCAACCCGCTGATCGCTGCGATGCTGTTCGAGGACGCGTCGCGATTCGACCCCAAGTTGGCGCTGGAAGCAGCGGAACTGTACCTGAAAGCAGGGCGCGTGCAGCGTTCGCTCTCGCTCAACGCGCGGGTCCTGGACCAGAAGGCGAAGATGAAACAGCGCCTGAGCATTCTGCTCGAGCTCGAGCGATACGAAGAGATCGCGGCGATGGATTCCAGGCTGTCGCGACTCAACCTCTTGTCCGACCAGAACATCCGCTACGCCCTCGCCTACGCGCAGTTCAAGACGGGGCAGTACGACGCCGCAGAGGCGCAAATCAAGCAGCTGACCGATTCCAGGCTCTTCGAGCAAGCGCTCGAACTGCGTCGCGCCATGCAAACGTGTCGAGAAGCTGGTTGGCAGTGCAACTGATTCTTACATCGGTAGCGCGTCGTGATGATGCGCATTTTGCTCAATGTACCCTGCGGAGGTCGCGCGCCTTCTTCCTGGTGGGGGCGGGCTTCAAACCCACCCGCGGCGCCCGATACGCGCGCCCTACCAATGGATCGGCATCCAGGCGCTGGCCACCCATGTTCAATGTTCGTCCGACCGCGGTGATGTGGATCCTCTGCGTCATCGTATCCTTCCTCACCCTCGTCAGCGGCGCGCACGCACAGCCATCGAACGACCACGCTGAAGCTCCTGCCGGCGCGGTGCACATTGTGGTCTTCGAGGGAAGCCGCCCCCTGTCCGGCGTCACCGTTCTCGGCTCGACCGAAGAAGCCCAAACGGGCGACGACGGAGCCGCCTACTTGACCGTCCCGCCGGGAAGTCTCGAGCTCGTCCTCCAGGTGCCACCGAACTTGCTGACTGACCATCCGGCCGCTCACACCATCCCGCTAGTGCCCATCGCCGTCGCCGAAGGCAGGGAGGTACAGGCCATCATTACGCTTGGCCCACGCGGCGACGTGCTATCCGTGGACCTCGAAGGCGCCGGAAGGGCGCCTGCTCGAGCGCAGCCGGACGTTGAACGCACCGCCCCATCCGAGCCGCGCGCGAAGGGCACGGTTCGAGGGCGGGTCATCGCCGAAACGACCAACCACCCCGTTGCCGACGCGCGCGTATACGTGCGCGGCGCACCGGTGGAGGCCGCGACCGATGCGGACGGTCGTTTCTCCCTGGAGCTTCCTGAGGGGCAGTACGGACTTGCCGTGGTGCACTCCGACTACTCGACCGAATCCCTCGCTGAGTTCGCGGTCCGGGGTGCTCAATCCACTGAATTGAACATCGCGTTGACCCCCGCGTCTGTGACGCTCGAGGAATATGTGGTCACTGCGCCTCACATCGAGGGCGGGATCGCAGCCTTGCTCGACGAGCGTCGCGAGTCCTCCAACGTCAACGACGTCATTGGCGCCGAAGAAATGAGTCGCAGTGGCGACTCCGATGCTGCGGGCGCCCTTCGGCGCGTGACGGGCATCACCGTGGTGGGCGGCAAGTTCGTTTACGTGCGCGGCATGGGCGAGCGCTATTCCGCCACGCTGTTGAACGGACAGATGCTCCCGAGTCCCGAGCCGGAACGACGGGTCGTGCCGCTCGATCTGTTTCCTACCGACGTCCTCGAGAGTGTCCTCATCCAGAAGACATTCTCGCCGGACAGCCCGGGCGAGTTCGGCGGCGGCGTGGTCCGGCTTCGCACGCGGTCCTATCCGGACAGACTGACACTTTCGGTCGGCACGTCGGTGGGCTACAACTCGCAGACCACCTTCCAGGATGCACCCACGCACACGGGAGGCAGCCGGGATTGGCTCGGAATGGATGACGGTTCACGGGCGCTCCCGGGAGAGATTCGCGCGGCTTCACCGATCCGTGCTGGCGATCGCTTCCAGTCCGGCTACAGCGAAGAGGACCGCGCCAACTTTGCGCGCATGCTTTCCAACAACTGGAATGTACGTCGGGCCACGGTTCCGCTTTCGCGAGGACTGAATCTCGGTATCGGAAACACGTTTCGGGTTGCCGAGGTTCCGATCGGCTTCACCGTTTCTCTTCTCTACGACGACGACTACCAACTCACCAAGAAGACCAATCGCCGCTATGGGACGAGCGATGCGGCGGAAGGTGGCATCGAGCAGACGACCGCGCTGGACGTCGAGAGCTTCGAGCGGGTGGTCTCGCTTGGTGGCATTCTGGTGGCCGGCAGCGAGTACGCCAAGGGTCACAGCATCAAGAGCACGACGCTGCTGCTGCGCATCACGGACATGACCACGGACCTGGTGTCGGGCGTGGATGCGGAGGACTTCGACATCCGGCAGTCCCGGCTGCGGTTCGTGGAACGTCAACTCCTCACGCAGCAGCTCACTGGTGAGCAGGCCCTCACCGAAGGCCTCCAGCTCGACTGGCGCTACGCCTACTCGAAGGCGGTGCGTGACGAGCCGGATCGTCGCGAGTACTTCTACCGGAGCGAAGTTCGGAATGGGCCCAAGGACTTCCGGCTGTCGAATCGCCCTGACGGAAACCAGCGCGTTTGGAGTTGGCTCGACGACACCATCCACGACGTTGGAGCAGACTTGACCTATCGCTTCGAGCCTTGGTCCAAGCTCGAGGCGAGTGCGAAGGCGGGGGCGATGCACGTGAGTCGTCAGCGAACCGTGGACACACTGAGATTGACGTTCAATGGCAGTCTACCAGACGAGGTCCGTCGACAATCGCCCGACGAGGTGTTTTCGAACAAGTACATTGGCGGCGAGAACGGGTGGTTGATCGACGACGTGACGCAAGGCACGGATGCCTACACGGCCGGGCAGAAGATCGACGCGGCCTACGTGATGACCGAGCTGCCCTTGGCGAAGTCCTTCTCGGTGATGGGGGGAGTGCGGATGGAGCGGTCCTCCCAGCGGGTGGATACCTTTGACCCATTCAGCGATGAGGAGCCGATCAAGGCCGAGCTGGATGACTTGGACTGGCTGCCTGCGGCCACGGGAACTTGGCGGCTGAGCGACGACATGAGCGTCCGTGGCGGCTACGGACGCACGGTATCCCGGCCCGACTTTCGGGAGTTGTCCAAGGCTTCGTTTCTCGACGTGACCAGCGGGACGCGATACTTCGGCAACCCCGAGCTGCAGCGCGCCACGATCGACAACTTTGACGTCCGCTGGGAGTGGTACTTCTCGACGGATGAGCTCGTCTCGTTGGGCGCGTTCTACAAACAGTTCGACGGACCGATCGAGCAAGTGGTGGCGGGCGGGACGGACTTCAGTCTGACCTGGAACAATGCCAAAGCGGCGACGAACTACGGATTGGAGCTGGAGGCGCGTTCACGCTTGGGCTTCGCCGCTTCTGCGTTGGACGACTTTTACGTCGCAACGAATGTGGCATTTATTCGATCGAACGTGGACCTTGGGGATCGAGCTGGGGCGAGCACGTCCAAGACGCGGCCGTTGCAGGGACAGTCGCCGTATGTCGTCAATGCCCAGCTCGGCTTCGACGATGATGGCGAAGATGGGACAGGGATTCAGGCCGCGGTGCTGTACAATCTATTTGGGCCCCGCATCAGCGAAGTGGGACGGTTCGGTCTGCCAGACGTGTACGAGCGCCCTTCCCATCGCGTGGACGTGGTTTATGCGCAGAAGCTCGGACTTGGGCTGAGGTTGAAGCTCAAGGCCTCCAACCTGCTCGATCCCACGGTTCGCTACGAACAGGCGGACAAGGTCGTGCAGCAGTACCGCCGCGGCAGGGACTTCAGCGTCGGATTGAGCTGGAGCTACTGAAGGGGCCCCTTACTCACACGTTATCTTCCACGTACTGTCGACCTTTTCGAGCTTCAGCTCTCCGGTCTTCGATGCGTTTTCGACATTCACGTTGTCCATCTTCACCTTGGCGCCCAGGACCTCGGTCTCCCCGCTTCCCTTGGCCGATCCGGACACTTCGAAGTGCACGGTGGCGCGATCGTCTTTGGTGGAAACCACGGACACGTCCAGCTTCTGGATCGTGATCGGCACGCCCATCATTCGAATGGCCGCGACTTTCCCCTCGTCCTTGTCGAGGCACTTGTCCGCGACGAGCTTTCTCGCCGCGTCCATGTCCCCGCGGGAGCCGGCCTCGAGATACTGCTTCGCAACCGCGTCGGGCGCAGGGCTGCTGCAACCAACCACGCTGAAACCGAGGGCGAGCAAGACGATGAGGTGTTTCATGGCGAGAGAGGATATCTGGTCGCGCGGATGCCCGCTTCACGGAAATGGGGGCAAACACACGTCTCGCTGTCCGTCGGTCACACTGGTACCTTCTAGCCATGCCCGCCGACGACAACTGGAGTGAGCACTTCTTCGAGGGGCCCTGGATCGACTTGCACCTGTCGTTTCGGAGCCCGTCCGATGTGCAACGCGAAACCGACGCGATCGTCTCCCTGCTCCAACCCTCGCAAGGTGCCCGGATTGTCGACATTCCTTGTGGCCCCGGCGACCATGCCGTCGAGCTCGCGCGAAGAGGGTTCCAAGTCACCGGGGTGGATCGTTCCCCCGCGCTGCTGGAGCACGCACGGCGACGAGCCAAGAAGGCTCAGGTGTCCGCCGAGTTCGTGACCGGCGACATGCGCTCCTTTCGGACGGACGAGCCGTTCGACGCATTGACCTGCATGTGGGGCAGCTTCGGCTACTTCGATGCCGCCGGGGATCAGGCCCAACTTCACACCTTCCACGAGCTCATCCGTCCTGGTGGAACGCTTCTGCTGGACATGCTGCCGCTCGAAGGCATCCTCTTCAACTTCGAACCGCGCGACTCCCAGCGGGTCGGACGCATGATCGTCGTGCAGGACCGAAGCTACGACATGAAGCGCCAACGCATCAATGGGACCTGGACCTTCCATCGTGGCGACGAACGCATCGAGCGCCAGACGTCGATGCGACTCTACACGGTGCGGGAGACGCTCGAGATGCTCGATGCCGCGGGGTTTTCGGACGCGGCGATGCTCGATCCGGAGACGCTCGACCGATACGAGCTCGGCGCCATTCGGACGTGGGTGCGCGCGAGGCGGCGGTGAGGCACAGATTCGTTTGGGTGGCGGCGGCCGCGGCTCTCTGGGCCGCTCCTGCGTCCGCCCAAGACCAGGCGTCCCCGTGGAACGTCAGCTACCCGCTGGACGGTGCGTTCATCGGCGCGTTCGCCGGTGCAACCGTGCTGCTCTCGACCGTCGAAGTGGACACGTCGCGACGCTGGGAGCACGAGCTTGTTCCCTGGGACGAGAGCGTCCGCGGTCGTTACTCGGACAGCGCGGCGGCGCGGAGCGACATGATGGGGGCGCTGACCGTGGCTGGCCCCATGTTTGCCGTGCTGGGCAGCGGATTGGACGAATCCGCGGCGCATCGTGGCGTCATCTACGCGGAGGCGCTGTCCGCGGGGTTGTTTCTCAACGCAACGGCGAAGTACTTCGTTCAGCGTCCGCGACCGTACGCGTACAGCTCCGATCCGGCGGTGATGCGGATGGCGGCGGGCCAGTCGACGGAATCCCACGTATCGTTCTACTCCGGCCACGCGACGGTTACGTTTACGGCTGCGGTCGCCGGTTCGTACATGTACGGCGTACAGAGCTCGAACGAGACCTCGCGTGCTGCGTTGTGGGGGATGGAGCTCGCGATGGCGAGCGCGACGGCCAACCTGCGGGTTCGTGCGGGGAAGCACTTCTGGTCGGACGTCGTGTTGGGGGCGTTGGTAGGCGCAGGAATCGGAGCGACGGTGCCGCGTCTTCACCTCGATCAGCCGAATCGTTACAGCCCGACCGGGACTGAGTATCTGGCGATGGGCGGTGGCGTAGCGGCAGGGACGCTGATTGCGTGGGTGATGCCCATGTCCGACGACATTCGGGTGGGGTTGGGCGCGAAGAGTGTCGACGTGGTGCCGATTGCGTTGCCCGGCGGCGCGGCGATGACCGTGGCGGGCCGTTGGTAGACAGCGCGTCCCGGGCGGTCTGGACAGGTGGGTGGCACGGCCAAGCAAGCCTTCGAGCGCGTCGGAGCATGGGCTTGGCCGTGGGGTGCACCAAGATTATCTTGCGCCCACGGCCAAGCAGCGAGTCACGATGTGGCAAGGCTTGCTTGGCCGTGCCACCCAGACGACTCGGACCGCCGATCAGGTCTTGGTGATGCGCGCCCGCAGCAGGTGGAAGTAGCGGCGTCCCACCCCGGAAGCCGCGGCGGCCTTGGTCACGTTGCCACCATGCGCGGAGAGCGCCGAATCGATGTAACGCCGCTCGAACTCTTCCATCACCAGCTGCCGAGCTTCCGGTAGAGGCAAGTGTCGATCGACGACATCGTCGATGAAGTCGGGGCCGTTGTCTTCGTCTTCGCCTTCGCCTCGTGGAGCATAGGGCGACACATCCGACATCCGCGAGCCATCGCCGATCATCTCCCCGGCAAGCTCACCGAGCGCGAGGTTGCGCGCGATGGTGTTGTACAGCTCCCGCACGTTGCCGGGCCACGAATACGCCTCCATCCGATCCATCATGGCAGGGGGGATCGGACGACCTCTGCCGCCGAGCATGTCCCAGAAGTGCTGCGCCAGAAGGGAAACGTCGCCGCGCCGCTGCCTCAGCGGCGGCAGCTCGATGCGCGCGACATTCAGACGGAAGAACAAGTCGTCGCGGAAACGCCCCGCCTGCACTTCCTCATCGAGATTGCGTCGGGTCGCGGACAACACGCGCACGTCGACCTTGATCGGCTTGGACCCGCCGACCCGCTGCACTTCCATGCGCTGCACCGCGCGCAGGAGCTTGGGCTGCAAGCTGATGTCGAGATCGCCGATCTCGTCGATGAGCAGCGTGCCTCGATGAGCCTGTTCGAAGACCCCCGCCCGGGTGTTAATGGCGCCCGTGAACGATCCCTTCTCGTGGCCAAACAACGCCGACTCGAGCAGGTTGGGGGGCGCCGCCATGCAGTCGAACACCACAAACGGCCCGCTCGCGCGTGGGCCCATTTCGTGGATCGATTCCGCCAGCACTTCCTTGCCGCATCCGGTCTCCCCCTCGATGAGCACCGGCACGTCCGATCCTGCCAGACGCTCAGCCAGCGGGTACAGACGACGCATCTCCTCGCTCGCCCCCACCACGCGGCCAAACGTCCGACGCTGTGACAGCGATACCTCTTTGCCCTTCTCATCCTGCTGCACGTGGAACGTGGTCTGGCCCATGCGCACGAACTCTCCGCCGTCGAGAAACACTTCGACGATGGCGATTCCGTTGACGAACGTTCCATTGCTGGAATTGAGGTCGGAGAGGCGAAGGCGACGGTCTACGACATCGAACGCTGCGTGGCGTCGAGAGACGGAAGGATCGGTCAGGCAGATCTGGCAGCTCGCGCTCTTGCCGGCGAGCATGCGCGTTGGGCTGGATGAATCGAGCACAAACCGACGCCCCTTGTCCGGGCCATCTGCGACCACCAGCACGAAGCTGACGGACTTGAGTGGCTTGGGACGGGCGATCAGATGGGTTCCGGTATCGACGGTCGGTTGACGACCCATGGGTCGCAACCTAGCACGAGCGGCATGCCTTTCGCATCCGCCCATCGTGGTTCCCTGATGCATGGCCGGACGAGACGCGCTTTCGACCCGGACGCCCGCGAAGCTCGCTATCGGCAGACCCCTGCGCTGCCGAAGTAGTCGTGGCAGACTTGACCGGCGCTGCAGTCATTGGCCTGCGACATTCGGCACACACGTCGGCACATGACGGCCGTGCCGGACCCGCCGGATTCCAGGACGCACACGCCGCGGGCCACGCCGCCCTCGATGCCGCACGGGTTGGCTTCCGGGGCGCCCCCGTCGCAGTACGTATCGATGGGCGCCGGGTCCACCGCGCCGTCGGAACAGAAGCTGCCCACCACGCAAACCTGGGCGGATGGGCAGGACGACTGGGCCGCGAGAAAGTCGCATCGCTCCCGACACACCTGCCCCGCGAACTCCGCAGCGCACACCAACCCTGGCGCACAACCCGTGGTCACGTCGCTCGGTTCGCAAGCGTTGCCCTCCGCTGCCGCGCCCGCTCGAACACACACTCCTTGCGTCTGGTCGAAGTGCACCACCCGGCAGGTCATGTCCGAACCGCAATCGTCGGCCGCGGGATCGCAGCCTTGGTAGCAAGCGCCCACGTTGCTCTCGAACGACTGCGCGAGACAGACCTGGTCGGCGGGACAAAGCTGATCCGCACCATTGCAGGTTGCCGCAACGCACTTCGCGGTGGACGGGTCACACACCTTCGAGGCGGGATCCCCACAGTCTTCCGCGGTGTCGCAGGCCGCTCCCAGCGGAACGTACGTATCCCAGGAAGCTTCGGCCACGGTGTAGCAAGCACCGTCGGCCACGGGTGTGACTTGGTACGTGACAGGGTCCAGCTCCACCTCGACGAGTTTTGTCGAAGCGATGGACCCGCTCCACTCGCGCGACGGTGACTCCGGTGCGCTCTGCACGTCGAACGTTCCGTCGACCTGGAAGAAGAGGCGGTCCGCGTCGACCGGGTCCTCGGCGCCCTCCATCAACAGCACGCAGTGCGCACACGTCGAATAGTCGTCATCGGGTTCGGCGGTGAGCTCGAAGGACCCTTCGGACGCTGGATATCCGGGTCGATCGTTGAGCTCGACGCGCAGGACGGCGCCGGACA
>Ga0180009_10007640_pt1 | contig 10975 bp, 11 predicted proteins | sample OS_PC_MetaG_FD_123537 | JGI IMG/M metagenome (GOLD analysis project Ga0180009, IMG submission 123537) | Groundwater microbial communities from the Aspo Hard Rock Laboratory (HRL) deep subsurface site, Sweden - OS_PC_MetaG | ecosystem: Environmental > Aquatic > Deep subsurface > Groundwater...
ACCGCGGAATGATTTGTTATTATAGGGTTCTGATTGTTTGTTACCTATACGGCAAACATAATATCAAGATTATAGAAAAAAGCAAAAAAAATTTTAGTAAAAATTTGAAAATTTTGTTACAAACCCTAAGGTTTATTTACAACAAACTTTTTACCATGTATGTTCTGTCTAGTTTATATCCAAGCTTTTTGCGATAATAGTCTCGTACACCAACACCAGCTATAACAGCCATCTTGGTGTAACCCTCTTTACGCGCGATTGTTTCCGCTTCTTCCATAAGTCGCATACCAAAACCGCGATGTTGACTTTGACTCCCTTTTTCTTTTATTTTTATAAGCTGACCGTAGGTGTGTAGTTTTCTGATAAGCGCCATATTTTTTAAAACAGCCAAATTACCAGAGAAATTATTTTTTATTTTTTTGTCAGGTAATCGTAATCTACAAAATGCCACGCATTTATTTTCTTTTTTATTTTCATAACTTAAAAAAATTTCGCGTCCTGTTTGAGTTTCGTATTGAATTCGCGATAATTTATAATCTTTTAATTTTACTTCTTCATTACGAACCTCACGACAACGAATACAATGACATTGCCAATTATCCTTTTTTTGATTTTGTTCAATTACTTGACGCAAATTTGATATTTTGCTTCCAGTCATTATATAAGTTGCTGGAATATCCCTAATAACACGAATAATACGAGTATAAAGCGGAACAAGTTTTTTAATACCAATTAAAATAGCGGTAAGCTGTTTGTCTGTATATGCTTGAAAACCACCTTCTAAAAATATCTTAAAAAGAGGGCTTTTTTTAAGCACAACACACGGATATATTTTCAACATATCTGGTTGAAAATCTTTCCCAAAAAAAAGTTGCTTAAACATTACTATATCTTTTTGCGGTGTGCTTTTTGGTAAATTGGGCATCATATGGTAAACAACTTTCATCCCTGTGTTTCGCAAAAGTTCTGTCGCTCGCGCGACCTCCTCTGTTGTAATTCCCCTTTTATTATATTCAAGCACTTTGTTGTCTAAATGTTGAACTCCAATTTCAACTTTTGTAACACTAAAATATCGCAATTTTTCAAGCTCTTTTTCATTGATATAATCCGGACGAGTTTCAATAGATAAACCAATAACACGCGCTTTTGCTGTTTCATTGATTTTTTGTAATTCTTTAAGAGTTTTTTGTCCCTTTTTAATTCGCTCGGATAAATGTTCGGCTCGCGGTATAAAATTATTACAAGCGCGAAAAATTTCTGTAATAAATTCTTCTTGATACTCCGTATCATAAAAACTCCAAGTACCACCTATTATTATAATTTCTAATTTATCTACTGGGTGTCCATTAACAACTAATGCTCGCAAACGATTCATGACTTGTTGATAAGCGTCAAAATTGTTCGCAAGCGCGCGCGCCGCCGCCGCCGCCGCCGGCTCTTTTGAAAGATAACTTTTAGGCATAATCTTTTCTGTCGGACAATAAATACACTTCCCTGGACAAGTGTATGGTTTGGTTAATAAAGACACAACAACTACACCAGAATTGCTTCTTACTTTTATCTTGCGAAGTATTTGTTCAGCATCACGCGATGATTTTTGTTTTTTGTTTTTAACTAACTCTTTGTAAAAAGCTAATAATTCAGCGTTAGTTGGTAGTTTTTTATTTTGTTTTTTTGTATCATCTGCATCAGATGAGGTCTTATTACATAAAATCATCTGACTATTTGATTGTTGCATTTTATCGCGCGCCCCACAAAACTGTGTATATAAAACCTTATCGCGTAATATATAGCGCTTGAGAGCTTCTACTTCTTTTTCTGTTTTAAGTCCATCAAATAACATAAATGGTAGAATAGCAAAATTTTATGATAATATAAACAAGTGAAAAAAAATACTGCTCAACAATTATTAGCTCTTTCGGAAAATAAGTACAATTCCCATGCTCAAGAGTTTGCCAATACGTGGCCATTTTTTTGGCGTGAATTAGGGTATCTAAAAAAATACATACGAACAAACCAATCAATTCTTGATATTGGTTGTGGAAACGGTAGACTTTTAGATATTATTCATAAAAAAGGTGTTCAATATACTGGCATTGATTCATCAAAATCACTTATAGAAATTGCGCAAATACAAAGAGGTGATAAAGGTAAATTCATACACGCGAACGCGCTTCATTTGCCATTTTCAAACACCTCATTTGATAGAATTTTTTCTATTGCTGTTTTACACCATATCCCATCAAAACAATTCCGTACTCGTTTTATAACTGAAGCGTATCGCGCGCTTAAACCAAGAGGAACATTAATATTGACTGTTTGGAATCTTTGGCAGTGGCGTTTTTTTACAACACATCTTTTATTTTTATTTAAAAAAATTTTAGGTATGTCTAATTTAGATTTTGGAGATACTATACTTAAATTTGGACAATTAAAAAAAGAAAGATTTATACACGCTTTTACTAAAAAAGAAATCTACTCTCTTTTAGAAAAAAATGGATTTCGTATTACATCTATCACCCAAATAAAACGCCGGAGCGGTTATGCTAATTATGTTATTGTAGCTAAAAAACAGAATCAAATACACCACTTGGGGGTGAAACCCCCAAGTGGTAAACCCCAAGTGGCAATCGAACCCCCAAATAGCAAAATATGAAATTATTCATTTATCATTTTAATATAAGAATCAAAATATCGCGAAGTGGAATATGTTTTTAGCGCGCGCATTTTTCCAATAGCGCCCATTTTTTTTGTTTTTTCTTTATCACCAAGTATCAAACGAAGTTTTTGTTCTAGATCATTTGCGTTACCCGCTTCAAATAAATAGCCATTTTCTCCGTCTTTTATTAAATCTGGGATACCACCAACATTACTTCCAATAATAGGTTTACCAAGCGCGGCGGCTTCAATTAACACCCGTCCAAGTCCTTCTGATAAAGATGGTAATACAAACACTGTACAATTTTTTACAATTTCCTTAACTTCAAAAAGTTCTTTCTTGCCGACAAAATCAATATGTTGCCTATGCTCATATGCAAGATTTTCAAGCTCGTGCCTGTATGGTCCATCACCGATAATTACAAGACAATAGTCTGGAAAATCTTTACATAGATTACCAAGAGCTTTAATAAGTGTTTGTACTCCTTTTAAGCGATATAAAACACCTGTAAATACAATTGTTTTTCCCCAAGAACAATTTGTTTCGCGCGCGAACATTTCAATATCCATAAACGCCGCAAATTGATATATCGGCGCGCGTACAGTCTGTTTTTCAACTAACGCGCGTGTATAATTTGAAATAACCCGTATTTTATCGGCGCGCCGAAGTGAAAACCGCCCCAGCATAACAAAAATCTTTTTTACATACTTTTCCAACGGAATAGAAAAATAATAAAAAAAACTATTTATCCAATCACCATGAGTTTCAACAACCAATTCGCGTTTAGTAATCATTTTAAGTAAAGTACCAATAAATCCTTCAAACACTGGAGATTGTACAACTATCGTGTTTATTTTTTTATTATAAATAATAAACAACCCGCGAAAAAAAGATACGGCCAACCAAAAAAATATACCGAACTTGCCAAAAACTTTTGGCGTAAGATAAAAATGCGTTTGATATTTCTCAAAATACCATCCTTTTCCGCGCGCCAATACAAAACTATTAAATCCAACGGAAAGTCCTTGAAATTTTTTCTTTAACACGGGATTTTCTTTTGAAAAATCATAATCCGTCATTCCAATAAAAAGAACATTTTTTTTATTTTGTTGTTGCATTTTATTTTTCATTTTTTATTTTGTTTTACTTTTTGCATTATCGTCAAAAATTCTTGCGCAATTTGTTTGTATGAATGCGTATATTGAAAAGCGCGCAGTTTATTTACATATATAGAGTAATGAGAATTATCCGCTAATTGAAGTATTTTATCCGCTATATCCTTAATGGAAAGTGGGTCAACAAAAAGTCCAAGATTTTTTATTCTGTCATAAAACCCAACCTCTCGCGTTGATATAAACGGCTTGTTGAACATAATTGCTTCAAGTATAAAATTTGGACTAATTTCCGTAATAGATGGATATATCACCGCATAACAATTACTTATTTTTATTAATAATTCCTCGCGAGAAACTTGTTCGCTTATTTCTAATTCTAATGTGTGATCTTCTTCTTTTGCTAAATCAAAAGCTTTTTTCAAAACTTCTAAATTCTTGAGTATATTGTTCCGACCCGCCCATAAAAAGTTTTTCTTTTGCGGTGAAGTGTTGGATTTTTTAGCGCCAAAATAATTTTCAACAATAAAAGTATTTTCTTTTTTCAGTCCATAACCATCAATAAATATCGCGCGTTGAAACTCAGTGCTAAAAATTATCGCGTCTAATCTTCTTAAAAAATATTTGGTTAAGTTATATATAATTTTTTCTTTTGTAGATAAATTATTAGGCAGCGGTTTATAAAACTCTCTCAGTAAAATTTTTTCTTTTGCGCGTTCAATAAATTGCTCCCATACAAAATCCCCTCCTGCGCGTAAAATTATCGGCCGCCTAAAAATTCTAGTAGCAAGAAACATTGGAAAACCAACACTAAATGTGTCTAATATAATTACAAAATCCGCGCGATACACACGAGACAAACATTTAAAAAAATAATACAAATGTCTAACTCCGATAGGTAAGTATTTTTCTAGACAGCAAGTTACAACACCAACTTGATATCCAAGCGCTTCAAATTCTTTGACAAGTTGTTTCGCGTAATTCGCAGGTCCGCCCACATCCGGTGGATATATTCCTGTAGCAATAATTATTTTCATATTTATGGTCGCCAATCCACCAATATTTCTTTAAGAAGAATTTCTTTAGGATCGCCCTGATGACTCCATTCAACTTTTGATTCAAGTTGAAAATCTCTATCTCCTGTCGCGCCAGCCACCCCTTCATGTCTAATACGAATAGAACGCTTAAAGAGCGTAGGATCACCAGTATTATATTGATATTTACCAGTGACTGTATCGTATTTAATATATGGACAACCAGCAACAGGACAACTTGTTTTTATATTGGAAAAACCATCTATATAACAATATGTGGCAGTATCCGTTGGCAAAGCCGAACATACTGAAAGATCATAACTAGTACCTGAAAAAATAAGGCTACTACCTTGTTTGCCATCATTATCATTCGCGATAATATTTAACCGCGCAAGCTCTATTCCTTCCTGAGCTAAATATAACGCAATAACTTGATCTCTTGCAAAATAAGAAAGTTTAACTCCTTGAAATGCAATAAAAAGAGGACCTAGTATAGCGGTAGTCAAAATAGCTATACTCACAAGCGTTTCTATTAAAGTAAAACCTTGATGATTTGCTTTTGTTTTTAATTTTTTAATTAAATAATTTTTCATATCAATCATATAAATTGTTTTATTTTTCGTATATTTTTCGCATATTCGTTATTCAGGCGTACGTTGTACAGCCATAGTTTGAATACTAAACGATGCGTCTACTCCTGGTTGTTGTCCAGCTGTACCTCGGATAGAAATAATTACACGAGGAGGTTCATTTCCATTATTAGATACATAAAATTTTAAATGTTTTATTTTTATACTAGGCGCGGTAACATCTACAAAATTTACCCCGCTATCAACAGATTTTTTTAATGTTTCTGATTCAAGTTTGTATACTAATTGATCTTCTGCATTCAAAAGATCACCAGTGTAATGTTCTAACGCTAAATAATCTTCTCCATCTTCTACATTAGCGCATGGCAATTCTGTGGTAATAGGAACAGCTGATCCACAATGATAAGTATTCCCTTGTATTATATTTCTTTTCATTTCTTCTAAAGATAAATTCAAATTATCCATCGCGGCGCGCAGTGATTGTGTTTTGTGATTTGCGTTAACCATAGAAAGTAAAGCTCCTGTGCTAAGTAATAAAACAACAGTAAAAAGACCAAGAGAAACTATCATCTCTATGAGAGTAAAACCAAATTTTCTATTATATTTCAATTTATTACCCATAAATATCAAGTATTATTTTTATTCTATTGCACAGATACTTGACCGGACTTATAAATATGAACCTCTGCAGTTCTTCCAGACGGCGCATTCAATTTAATTTTTGCGGAAATATCATTAGTTGTAGTTGGTGATTTAATAATAGCATCTACATTAGGCCGTTGAAATAAAATATTTAAAATTGTTGGCGCGCAATTCTCAACACCACTCAATGGCGTAGAACATAACTCATAAATTTTATATCCATTCGGAAAATCTGTCTTTTTTAATGTTTCAACAGTTCCGGTGTCAAACCACAAATTATTGCCAATTGAATCAATAAAAGAAATATAAGAACCATACTTATCTGTTGCGAGAGTAGTGGAAAAATTCACCCCATAACCATAAAGAAAACTTTCTTGTGTTGTTGTTCCACGAGAAGAAATTCCAAAAACTTGAGCTTCGCGAATAGCAAGCGCTACGTCATACGCGATATTATGAAGCTCCATAGAATCGGAAAAATCACGATATTTAAATACAACAATACTGCTCATAATTATCATAAGCGCGAATACTACAAGTAATTCTACAATGGTAAATCCTTTATTTTGTTGATTATTTTTTTTGATTTTGAATATAAATAACATTATTGAAATAATAACATAAAATACACATCATTAAAAGATAAAAAAAGTTTGCATAAAATTCACAACCCAAGACTCAAAAAAAAGGGTTATCAAAAAGCCGAACATTAAAAATGGACCAAAAGGTATTTCACTTTTTAGTGTGATTTTTTTATCCGCCGCGAAACACAATAATTTAGTATAACAAATCAAACCAATTCCAATAATTGCTCCTGCCCAAACCGCAAAAATAATTGAAATATACGCGTTGGAAAATCCTAAAAACCAACCAATACCAAGCGCTAATTTAGCATCGCCAAAACCCAACCATTTTCCGCGCGAAAAATACCACAATCCAGCAAAAAGTAAAAAATAAAAAGGACCCGCTAATATATCCCAAAGTAAAACAGAAAAATCATAATTGTTAGTAAATAAAAAACTTAAAATTAAAACTTGCGCAAAAGCTAAAACCGCAAAAATATAGACAAATGTGTCTGGAATAATTTTATGATGTATGTCATATACCGAAATAACAATCAATAACGAAAACTGTACGCATAAATAAACAAATAGATATCTATTAACAGGGGACAGAAAAAAAGCTCCAAGAAACAATATTCCTGTTATAATCTCTACAATTGGATATTGCCATGATATCTTACTTTTACAAACACTGCATTTTCCTCGCAAAAATAAAAAACTTAAAACTGGTATAAGTTCATACCATTTTAACGTTTTACCGCACGAAAAACATATAGACCTACCATTTATTATTTTACCTGTATGGTAACGATAAATAACAACATTAAGAAAGCTACCCACAATAAGCCCAAAAATAAAAACAAATATAATGATTATGTTTTCCATTGATTAACTTATGTTTTTTATTTATTTACCTTGTTTTTTGCCAATTTCTACTAATAGTGGACTTGCTAAAAATATAGAAGAATAGGTACCCACAATAAGACCTACCGCAAGAACAAGAGCAAAATCTTTTGTGGTTTCAGGACCAACAAAGAAAAGAGCAAATAATACAAAAAGTACAGTTAAAGAGGTATTTATCGATCTTACAATAGTTTGCTGTAAACTTTTACCCACTATCTCGCTAAACTCCCGCGCAATTTTGAGCTTTACATTTTCACGAATACGATCAAAAACAACAATGGTGTCATGAACCGAAATCCCTAAAATTGTTAAGAGCGCAATTACAAAAAGCGAAGTAACTTCCAACCCAAGAAGAGCAACAAAACCTGTTGGTATAATAATATCATGCACAAGCGCGATAATCGCGACAATACCATAATTCCAAGACGAAACCTTGTCAGAAGCATGCCGAAACGCATACGCAACAAATAAAACAATAACGATAACAACTATTATAATAGCAACATATGCTTTAGCGCGAAGTTCATTTCCAGCAGATGGACCAATAATAGCGGGTTTTGTTTGTGTAATTATATTTACTGCATTTGTTATGTTTGTTGTATTTGCGTTTTGAAAGGTGGTTGCGCTTGCGCTCTTATTTGTATTTTGAAAAGCGGTTGCGCTTGCGCTCTCATTTGTATTTTGTATTAACACTGACTGTTTAAGCGCGTCAAATATTGCTTGGTGTGTTGTACTAGCTATACTTTGCATTTGAAAATAAAAACTATTTTCTCCAATTGGTCTAATATATAACTTTTCTACATTTTCTATATTCGCATCTTGAATTATTTGTTTAACTTCTGAAATTTCTGGACGATTTGACTCATATTGTATTTCAAATTCAGAACCCCCTGTAAAATCAATTCCAATATTCAAACCACGAATAAAAATTACCACTAACGAAACAAGAACTAATAATCCTGATAAGAAAAAAAATATTTTTCTATATTTTATTACAAACATAATTAATTGTTAGAGTCAGAACCTAAAGACATACCAAATAATTTTTCTATAGCATATCGATTTTTCAAAAACGAAACAGTAGTAAGTAAGAGTGTGCGACTAATTGTAATAGCAGAAAACATACTAACTAAAACTCCTATGGTAAATGTGATAGCAAACCCTTTTATTAAAATTGTTCCAAACCAAAAAAGAACAATCGCAGTGATAATACTAGATAAATTACTATCACGAATTGATGGCCATGCCCGCGCAAAACCCTCACGAATCGCGTCTTCAAGCGTTCCTCCTGCGCGCCATTCTTCTTTCATTCTTTCAAAAATAAGAATATTTGCGTCAACAGCCATTCCAATTGAAAGAATTAATCCCGCAATACCAGCAACTGTAATTGTAACAGGAAGTATTTTAAACAAAGCGAGAATTAACACAATATAAATACCTAATGCTAAAACAGCAAGTAATCCAGGAAGTCTATACCAAAGAATTAAAAAAAGCGCAACTAACGCAAATCCCCATATACCTGCTTGTATACCAGAATGTAACGCTTTTTCTCCAAATGCCGCTCCAATAGGTCTAGATGTGGACAATTCAAGTTTATCCACAGGAAGAGCCCCTGAATTAAGTCTCCATGCAAGATCTTTCGCGGCGGTTTTTCCATCAAATCCTCCAGAAATTTCAGCAGTTCCGCCTGTAATTCCTGTATTCGCAAACTCTTCACTAACACTTGGGTTTGAAATCAAGTTTCCATCAACATAAATTGGCACTGTGCGGCCAGCATTTTTTTTAGTAAGTTCAGCAAATAGTTTAGCTCCTTCTGGATTAAATTTCAATGACACGCTATGCGCATTATTAGGATTAACCACCCTGAGAGAAGGATCATATTGATAAGACGCGCTTTCAAGAAAACGCCCTGTTAAATCAGTTTTTAAATGTATTTCTTCAAAAGCAAGTGGATTAGGTTGATAATCAGCGCGCTTTTCAATAAGCGCTGTCCTAAATTCTTCGCGCGCCGCAAGTATTTCTTGTATTTTTTCAGAATCTTCTACAGGTCTATTATCCCTAAACTCAAGAACAGGAATTCCACCAATTGCGGCTTGAGCTTCTTCTAAACTATCAACAGCTGGCAATTGCACTATAAGCTTCCTTTCTTTTGTTTCGGACCCTAAACCAAATAAACCTGAACTTTTTGTCTGAACAATAGGTTCTGATACACCAAACATATTTACTCTTTGTTCTATTAAACTACGCAATTGCTCCATTATATTATCTACATCTTCAACAGGAATAGAAGATACATCTACTAAATATTCAAGGTGAATACCGCTAGAAAGATCAAGCCCATATTTAAAAAGTTGTTCTTCTTTATCTGGAGAAGCAACATTATAAGTACAGTCAAAATAACCAATTGCTATACTAATAGTGATCAATAATACGGCAATAAAAGGAATCCTTACTCGTACTTGTTGTACTTGTACTTGTCGTTGTTGTGTTTGTTGTCGTTGTCGTTGTTGTCGTCGTTGTTGTCGTGTTGTTGTCATAATATAGCTATTATATGGTTTTTATAAATTTTTGCAAATAAAATAAAATAAAATAAAATTAACCCGATAAAATTAACCCTAGTTCAACACTCATATCACCTGTCATAAATGAGTTAGGGTTTGTAAATAAATAACATTCTCAAGTTCGTTTAGATTTATATTAGATTTTTTTGATAAACACTTGAAGAATATAAGTATATTTTGAAAGTTTTTTCAGAAAAATATGATGTGAAGATAAGATGAAATTGTGGAGGTTATTTATTTACAAGCCCTTTGGTTGAACCTCACTCATTTTAACCTCTGTGTTAATCTCAAATATAATCCTTGCATAAGTAACGCAAAACTACCACCTAATACAAAACCTCCTAGAATGTCTAATGGCCAATGCACTCCTCCTATCACGCGCGCAAGACCAACAATTAGACTTATAATAATTAAGAAAATACCAATCCGACGATTATAGAACCAAAATATCACAGCAAAAGCAACAAGAAATGTTGTGTGCCCAGAAGGAAACGAGTCAAATTCTCCATGTTGAAATAATAAATTAACTGAATCTAATACAAGAAACGGTCGTGGCGCTGAAAAAAAATATTTAATTAAACTAGAAACACCCCACGCAAAAACCCCTGTCAGCCCAATCAATAAACTATTTTGTATAATCAGTTTTTTATGAATAGATGTTAAAATAAAGTACACAAGTAAAAAAGGAGTGAGAAATATTAAAATTTCCGCGCAAAACCAAACAATATTATCAAAAAAAATATTCTGTCCAACAAAATTATTTAAAAATTTAAAAAGAAATTCATTCATACTCTAAGGGTTCTTCCGAAAATAACTTCCCATCTTTTGCCTACCGCATTGCTGACTACAGTAATTACTTGGTCGCGAAATATTTCAACATACTTATAGTATGTTTCAATATTTCGCTCGGTCGC
>Ga0180009_10007641_pt1 | contig 10974 bp, 5 predicted proteins | sample OS_PC_MetaG_FD_123537 | JGI IMG/M metagenome (GOLD analysis project Ga0180009, IMG submission 123537) | Groundwater microbial communities from the Aspo Hard Rock Laboratory (HRL) deep subsurface site, Sweden - OS_PC_MetaG | ecosystem: Environmental > Aquatic > Deep subsurface > Groundwater...
CCGGACTGCGTCGCTTACTTTATTATCTATCGGTATTGATATATTACCTTCGTTAAATTTAATCCAATAATCACTAATAGTATAGATAATTTGCACCGACCCATCCTCTTCTGTTTTATACCAATACACAAAAGAAAAATTATCGGAATTGAAATTTTGATGTACCACGATTTCTTCTAACCTAGTTACTATATTAATTTTATATTCATCAAGAAGATGTAAGTAATTTTCCCGCCAGTTCTTTAACCAGTTTTTAATATAGGTTTTATTAACGAAAAGCTGTATCAAGTCCTGTTTGAGATTGGTCTCGCTTACTTTGTTCATCTGAAGTGTGAGTTTATCAAAAAGAGCGCGCGGGTCTTTTACATCAATGCCCTTGGCAACAAGATAGTCAAAATCCGGTACCACTTTTTTATTCATATACCAAAGGAGGTCATAGATATCGCGTCCCTTTTCTTCATATATTGCCTCGCCTACTCCGCGAGTTCCGCGTAAAAAAATCGCGGCAATTTTACTCGCCATAAGAGCCGACATATTATAGGTCGCTATAACAAAAGATAGCTGATCTTGATTTATTGGCCTGCGTTCAGTTACGGTTTTCGGAGCAACAAAATGATTAAGATCAATTTTAATATGTACTTGATTTGACGGATGCCCAAAACTTAATTCCTCGCCGACATGGAATCTCAAAAGCAATCCTCGGCCTGTATTTATTTTTATAGTAAGAAAATCAGACCCTGTGCCGTAAGTATTGCTAAAATGTTCTTCAATTTCTTTTTTTAACTTTTTCAAAAATTTCTCAGTTATAGCATGAGAAACTTCAAAATCTAAATCGACAGACATACGATCAAGTCCGTGAATAATACGAAGCGCGGAGCCACCGTACATAATCCATTTCCCATATTCCTGATGATGGTAAATAAAATTAAGAATATAAAACTGCAACTCTTCCTTAAGAGCGTTGCGGCGCGTTTCCGCATCAATCCCGCTATAAGCGGCAAGGTCATCAAGTTTTCTTTTTAAGATAGTTAAAATCTGTTCACTCATGAAGATATTTTTTTAATCATTGTATAGAATTTTGTCTGTTCTAATTTATCCATCTCCTCAATATCTATTCGCAATTCTCCAACTAGCGCTTTAATTTCTTTGAATTTTATGCCACGAAACTGACGAGTTCTAAAATACAATAAATCAAACAAGGCCTTTGATGGAAAAGCTATAAAAAAATCATATTTTCCTTTTACTAAAGAGAAATCCGCAAAAAGCTCCTTTTTAATTGACTGATATGTGAAATTCCCCGCCTTTGTCTGGTAATCCCTAGTAACTTTAGGCGTTACTGAAGTAATTGAATGTATTGCTTCTGTGGTCAGATTGTAATACTGAAGCGCCGCCCACGAACTTACATATGAAGGTTTACGAATAATATTAGCAAGATAGAACGAATAAGAAATATCATCTTTATTTTTACTAAAAAAATCCGCCGAGATATATAATCCCTTTTTTAACCGAAAAATCTCTTTGTACTTCAAAAATCGGCTGATGTATGTGTCAACCGTCGCATCCTTAAGTCCCATCTGTTTGCCCAGCTGACATATAGTGTTTTTATCAAAGTGGGACAAAGATTTTAGTTGTTCTAAAAGGTTTTTTCTGCTTTTCATAAATATGACAATAGTGTATCAGATGTGAAATATGATGTCAATAAGCAGATACACCGAATTAAAAAGATTCCTGACCCCTTTTTCCCCTCCTGTCATTCCCGCGAAAGCGGGAATCCAGATTCCAATTCCCCTCCAAATCTTAAAAAAGAATTTATTAAAGTATTTTATTTTCTAAAGCTTCTTCAAAGTCTTTTTTTAATTTTTCATTGTAAAAAGGCAACCCCATTAGCTTAAAGTGTTTGTTTTCTAATTTTAAATCGGTATCTGCTTTTTCTTCCATCTCAAGTAAAAATTTTTGTTTCCATCCTTCTTTAGATAACTCAAACCGTTGATTCATGTCATATGTCCATCCTCCTTTCGATTCAATAAAAATCTGATAAATACTAATAATTCTATTTCTTTTTTTTAAAAACATTATAAAATCCGGCTCAAATGCTCTACCTTCATCAAAATCAAAAACTTGAAAGAACTTTTCATTGCGAAGTAAAGCAATATCTGAATATTTTTGTCTTAATTTTTCAATAAAACCATCAATAAATTCTATAAAATCTCTTTCTTCGCTAGTACCATATAAACCAGTTTGCGCGTACCAATTTTTATTCGTTAAATCTACATTAATCATTTCTTTTGCTTGTTCGCTATCGCTATCTAATTTTAAAACTTTATCCCTAAAAACATCTCGCAACATTTTTACTTTGAACTGCTCTGTTCCTTTAAATTCTGAAGTATTAGTTTTTGCTTGTTCTGATATCTTTTTAACTATAAATAAAACTGTTTCTAATTTTTGAGTTGAAGTTAATTTATTTATTTTGTCTTTTGGGCCTAAAACCTCTATCCCAACACTACCTAAATAGTTGAGTGATGAAATAAATTCTTTAACTGATTTTATATGCGGGAAATATTTCTTGAGTGTTTCAAATTTATAAAACTCAAATCTATCTAAAGCGTTTCGCGCTATGTTTTCTCCGAAATCAACAAATTTATATGCTATCCTGCCACGCACAATATGTTTTGATAACTTTGGCTTCTTCGATTCATCTAAGATAATTTCTTCTTTAATTTCTCCAGTCCTTAATTCGTATTTATGATTTCTTTCGATCTTTGCATCTTCTAAGCTTTCAATATTAGTTCTCGGATTTTGTATCCTATCATTTATAAAAATCACGCCTTCTCTCCAAAATTCAGTTTTCTTAAAAGAATCTTTAATAAACAAATCTCTCTGAATATACTTTTCCGGTAAAATTCCGATTTCGGTAAGAGCATTCTTTATTTCTTCGATGTATTTAGGATTTCGAGAACTATGATAATGCAATACCTCTATAATACGCAATTCATTTTCAGATTCTTCGTCAAGTTTCCTTTTGTATTTATCTTGTATTTCATCAAGTTGAAACGGAAAATATCTTGCCCCTCTGCCAATGAGTTGCGCCTCGCCCATTGTTGTATTGCCTGGCTTATACTTACCGTGAACCCATTTTCCGTCCCGCGTATCGTATAACCTGACAATATCAAATAAGTTAAGCACATCCCATCCTTCATTCAGCATATTAACAGCAAAAATAGCTCTTATTTCATTATCCTTATTTTCTAAAGAATTAAGTTTTAATTGCTTTTCATCGTTAATATTTTCAGAATCCAAAAGCATACACTTTTCTTCAGAAAAATCCTCTTGTAGTTCTCTAATTAAATTATCAAAAGTTATCTTCTCTTTTTTGAAATAATCAAACGCATTTTCTAAAATTGTGCCTTTTGCCCTTGAATATATTTCTTGAATATTTTTAGAAGATAAGTTTTTTATTTTTAATAAAAAACCTTCATAATTTTCTTTTGATTCTTTTATACTTTTGGATTTAAAAAGGATCACCGGCTTTAACCTTATTTTGTTTTTCTCGGCAACTTTTCTGCGATATTGGCTTAAAATAACTACTTGCAAAGCTCGGTCAATCGGATCTAAATCCGCCTGTAAAACCTCTATTTCTTTTGAATATTTATCCAAACGAAATTGCTTCAAATCATATTGGAAAATAATTTTGTCTTCGTATTTTTGTCTGACATTTTGATTGCCCAAGTCAATCGTTGCTGTAAATTCCAATAGAATATTTTTAAGATTGCTTCTAAGAATCCGCTTAACCGTATACTCCCAACTTCTTTTTTCTTCTAATTCTTTTCCTGATAATTTAGATTTTGTCAGGGTTTGTAAATGATGTGCCTCATCTGAAATAAGGATAATCTCTTTATTTTCAAAATCTTCATATGTTAAAGCGTTTTCGTGAGGATAATTTAAACGCGTGTGTAATCCTTGAATGGTGGTAAAAACAATATTGATATTTTCCGAATTTGCCGCTTCAAAATTTTGAACTTCCTTAATATCAACTTGCTTTTCACTAAACTTAATTTTGGGTGCAAAAAGATACTTTTCAGATAAAGAATTTAAAAAATTATCTTTTGTCTTTTCAATAATGTTGGTGCTGTTTACAAAAAAAATAAAATTGCGATAGCCAAGCGCATATAAATACAAAATATTAGCGGCCATTATCAGCGTCTTACCACTTCCTGTCGCCATATGAAAAAGCAATTGCGCTGGAAATTGCTTTTTTTGATAACCGTTAAAATAAAAATCAAAGCGCCCTAACGCTTCTTTCTGATATTCTCGCAGTTCAAACTTTGGGTTAAGATTCTGGACTATCTCATCACTTACTCTCGATATAAAATAATCCTCTCCATGTGCTTCTTGTAATGAGTTAAAAACTTCGTAAAGCATAATTATATTTTTGTGAGGTTATATTTATTTCTTCGATGTTCAAAGGCCGCTTTTCCACCATCTAATATATCAAGTGCGTGTTCCCGAACACCCTGTGCTTTCAAGGTATCTTTGCAGTGTTTATCTTTTTCTTTTGTATGCTCAATGCTACCCGTTAAATAATTGAATTGTTTGCCATCTTCGTTCTGTCTATCGCTACCATGTCTATTAGCAACAATAATTTGTTCTGAATCTGCTCCTATAACAAGATTCGCATTATGACTAACCATAATAATCTGGCGTTCTTTTTTTTTCTTTTTTAAAAATGGCACTATCTCATTAGTAATGGACCTACTATCTAAATTATCTTCCGGTTGGTCAATGAGGATTGGCCAAGTATCTTTCGATTCAGCCAAAATAAGTTTCAAAAGGAAAAGCGCGCGTCGTCCAGGTGTCATGGTCGTTTCAGAAAAACCTCCTATTCGATCTCCTTCCATTTCAGCATTAAATAGAATATTTTCTGTTAGAATCAAGATTTCATTTACAACCTCTTTTTTCTCGTTGCCAACATTTATTTTTTGTTTCCCAGAATAAATTGCTTGTAAAAATTTTGCTGGTTGCTTTCTGATTAATTCAATATTGAGCTCATTCTTTTCCACATTCTTTCCCACAAAATCTGTTTTATCTCTTAGATTCACTTTCTTCGCAACTTTTTCTATATCATTTCGATTTAATCCATATTCAATACCGAATCTAATATCTTTAACAATACTTAGATCCGTGGCACCTAAGTAATTTTTTAACTGAACTAGAATAGACTGCCTTTTTTTTATTTCTGCTTCGATGGACTTCTCATACCCCTCCAATTTCTCTTGAGCATTTCTTTCTTCCTTTTCGGTATCATCGATTTTTTTTATAGTTTCTTTGTATTCATTGAGCTTCTTAATAAGCTCCTCTAGTTCAATATTTTTCTGATATTTTTCTAATAGGTCTTTATGGTCTTCTTTAGTCTTTGTGATTTTTTCTTCAAAATCCTTTTGCTCTTTTTCAATAGATTTTTTGTATTCAATGACTTGTCGGTTGGTTCTTTCTAGGAGATTATCTCTACTTTCTTGTAAATCTTTTATGATTGCTTCTTGCAGCTTTTTAGGTAAATTTTCTAGATTTGGAATAAGATTCCAGTTTAATGCACTAAAGTAATAACTCTCTTCTGATACGTGAGCAATTTGTGAAAGTTCTTTTTTAATTTGTTTAATTTTGATTTCGTATTCAGATATTTTAGCGCTTATTTCTTGATACCGTTTTACATCTTCTTCGCTTAACTGGTATTTTCTCTTGACCGTCTCTATCTTTGATTCAACCTTTTGTTTTTCCTTCTCAATAATTTCTTTATTCCCTAAATTCCTTAAACCTTCCTCAAGAGATACGATTAAATCGGATGATTCAAACCAGTTTTCAACCTGCTCTGAAACTTGCTTATTATAAGCATCTATTTGACTTTTTGCTTGTTTATATCGTATTTCAAAATCAGGAAAACATTTAAACAATACTGGTTCAATTTTCTTTTTTATTTCTTCTGAATCTTTACTTTTTTCAAATAGATAATTCTGACGTATATAAACAATCTTTCCAGGACTTTCATCGTTAAATAATCCATTATCCCACTCTATTAAATGACCGATTTTAATTTTATCCCAACGATACTCTTCACCTTCTCCTGGGCCATCAATCAACCTCTCAGTTAAATCTTTATCAATAGAGTGCGCTATATAAGCAAGTAAAGCGGATTTACCCGATGATCTACTACCTATAATAGAACAAAGGTTTTTATTAAATACAATCTCGTCCGGAAAATCATTAGTATTATGGAATTTTATTTTTCGTATAACTTGATATTCATTTTTCTTATCAGGCTCAGCGGGACCAATCCAAACCCGCTCGCTAGGTTCCGGTTCATAGAGTATCTGTTTCAAGCCTTCATAAGTAGGATCTGCTTTTATCCAAGTTACATCTTTAACAATTATTTCTTTATCATTTTTATCAATTTCGACTACTCTTTTGCCCAAAAATTTATTTAGATCCTCGAACGAATGTGCATCACTCCCTGCAACAACTGGTTTTTTGCCTATCTTCAATTTTTTATCTTCAAGTCTATTGGTATCTAAAAAATATTTTTGGTTTTTAATGCTGCCAAAGAACCCATCGCTAAACTTATCAATTTCGTCCGATATTATTTCTTTCCTTTTTTTACCGCGCTCTGCACGTATACCGTCACCACCAACAGCCGCAAAAATCAGGAAATGATCTTGTCGAATAGCCTTTTTCCCAAATGTATCTTCAAAAGCTTTATTAATACCTTCTCTTGTAATCGTAGCGGATTCATAATCTTCTTTCTTTTTCAACTGTGAACACTTTATAGGTTTTTCATCTTTCCCTGTCTTAACAATTTTTAAATTCCTTAGAAAACTATCTATTTTATCCAGTGACGCAGGATTAAATATGAGATGTATGTTAACCTCTTCCAATTTCCTGTTTACTGACTCATTAAGTCTTAATTCAATATTTAAAAAGAATTTCTTTTTTGAATCCTGATATTTTTTCTGATATTCATCAATAAATTTCCGATATCCATCAGCTGAAAAATAATCGGTTATACCAAAAGCCTCAACATCAGACTGCTCAATCTTCTCACAAAATTCATCCCAAACGTCTTTACCGCTATCAACTTTATATCCGTCGTTAAGTTTCGTTCCTGGAGTATGAACTTGCAGGTCCCATTTTCTCCACTTTGAACCTCTTGCATATAAATTGTTACTTTTATTATTTATTGGCATAGAATTCCTTATTTAACTTCTTTTCCTCGTCACTCACCCCATACTCTTCATCATCAACCTCGCTGTAATTGACATAGAGATGGTTTTTATATAAACACTCAAGTAAAAATCTTTTTTGATCCTCAATAGATAAATTGGCGAAATCTTTTGCATTCTCATCAACTGTTTTTATATCAACCTTATAACTCAAAAACGCTTTCTTTTTCATCGTCTCCCAAAGATTTTCTAATTCCTCTTTTGTTTTCGCTTTCCGGATTTTCTCAACAAAATTTTCATTCCATTTCATTAGTTCTAAATAGACAAAATCACCGCCACCTTTCCAGCCAATTGACTTTGAAACGCCGGATTGATCACTATTGATAACATTTTTTAATCTTACAACCGCACTATTTTCTCCATAATCAAGCTGTTCAATACCAATATATTGACGGCCCATTTTGTGGGCAACCGCGCAAGTTGTGCCTGTGCCAAGATGATAATCCATTACTATTTCTCCCTCTCTAGTTGTCCATTCAATAATTCTCTTGAGTAATTCCTCAGGTTTTTTACCTTTGGTTAGAGTTACCCCTCCTTCTTTTGCGATCCCTTGCCAAGGAATATCAGTTATAAAACTAGTTGCTGTCTCTATTTTGGCTACTGCCTTTGATCCATCGTCTAATTCAATTATTTCACTAAAATCTTTTAGATAAATTAAACCCTCCCCGTTAAATACGTATGTTTCTGTTTCTATACCTGCATTTTTCCCACGACTTGGAGTGTATTTGAAAAAGTAAGTGCCTTTTCTGTTTCTAAACTGTTCTAAAAATTTTCCAGAAAACTTCGCTGTTCTGCACACTTTTTCATAATTTTTAACAAAAAAATCTTTAGATAATTCTCGTCTAGGCACCCGTTTAATCTCAAAACCCTCTACATTAAATACTTCAATTTTGGTTTTATTTTTTTCACTACCAACATAAAAATCGAAGGCTTTAGTGGTAATACGACCTTTTGAAATAAGAATGCTATTATATTGGGAAGCTGTTTTAGATTCTTCATCGACAATCTCTTTAATTGTTAGGGGGTTCAGGCTCTTAAAACTATCTTGTTTAGAATAAACTAAAATATACTCCGAAACATCTTCCACCAACTTTTCCACTTTAGAAGAATCTCCAGAAGGAGATTTAACTTTGATGGAGATAATTGCTTGTCTTTTTTCATCAAAAACATCATCTAATAACACCTGCAAATAACCCAATTGAGTAGCATCAATCTGAGCAAAAATAATTCCTTCGTCAGAGAGAAGTTGCTTTGCAATATCCAACCGATTTTTCATGAAAGTTAGCCAACTTGAACGTTTAAACGCATCATTATAAAAAGTATCACCTTTTTTGTTATACGGCGGGTCAATGTAAATGAGTTTTACTTTTCCGGCAAAGCGTTTTTTGAGGGAATGAAGGGCTAAAAGATTATTGCCTTTGATAATAAGATTATCTTTTATATTGCCGTTTTCATCAGTTTTAAATTTATCTAATTTATGCTCGCCTTTTTTATCAATTCTTTTTGCATTAGTAAAAACCTTATGGTCAAGAAGACGACTGATTTCATCCGGTGCTAAAATCTCATTCCAAAAAATCTCATCTCTTTTTTGATCTTCTTTTGTCATTCCGCCTTCTAAGACACAATCCTTATAGGGCCAAGAAAGCACAACCTCTTTTTTCTCGCTCAAATATTCATCTTCCGCTGTTAATCCAATTTTATTCTTAAAGGCAGTATAAGAATCGGGTAAAAATTGCTTGTTGGAAACAAAACGAATAAATTTATCTTTGTCAAAAATTAAAGTTTTATCTATATCAGTAAAAAATATCTGTTTCATTTTTTTATCAGACAAAAGAAGTTTTATAAGTTCCTTGTCTAACTTTAAAACAAGCTCAATAATCTTATTTTTCAAAAGCTCGCCTTCACTAATTAAACGTTCATCTTTTTGAAGTAAGGTTTTTAAATTGTGTAATAAGTTTTCCATAGTTTTATTTTATCCCTTTTTAATTTGTATTTAAAGTTAGTTCAGAGGCGTCGTCCTTAAAATGACGCCCTTGTGCTCAAGGGACATCATTTTTAAGGACAAGCCTCTTCCTTACTATAATCATACCTTTATGGCTGTTTTTTATCCACAATTGAGATGGCGTCAAAGGGTTGACAAGGTCTCCAGATTTGGTATAATGCTTGAAACGAGAAACTTGGGACAAATCCCAGTGGGAGAGTTTGTTTTTAACAAACTACCAAGCTTTCTGACCTTGGCTTTGCCAAGGTTTTTTATTTTACCACCACGATAATTTTTTTTTCTAATCTACGATAATATTTTGAAATTCTATCTAATCTTTTCCTGTCAAAATATGACCTAGATAATCCCGCAACCATATCAGCCACTCTAACGCCAGCATTTTGACTACTTCTAACTGTTCTAAGTTTTTTAGTAGAAATTCCTTTATCTCGTAATGTTTTCTTTATTTTCCTTTCATACCACTTCGGCTTCTTGCCATCAATATAAATACCTTTTATCTTCTTTTCAATAATTAAATGAGCCAAAACTTTTTCTAATTCTTTATCCGTTTTTATCGGATTTTTAACTACAGCTATTTTTGCTTTAAAATTTAATTTTAAAACCTCCTTTATAAATTTCTCTTTAATTTTCCAAGCTGTTTTAGACCAATGAAAATAATCTATTTTAAGTTTGCTCTCTATTTCTTGAACTTGTTTTTCTAATAAAGAATAATTTTGTGATTCTATGTATGCTAAAGCGAAAGTTGAATGATCAACTTTTTTATGAATACCTGATTCATCAATAAAAATAAACATATTTTAAAATTTTTAATTTATATTTAAAACTGATTTTAATCCCAGAGGCGTCGTCCTTGAGAGAAATCTGACCAGGCACAGCCTTGAAAACTTATCCAGAGGCGTCGTCCTTAAAATGACGCCCTTGTGCTCAAGGGACATCATTTTTAAGGACAAGCCTCTTCCTTACTATTCCAATTCTCTTCCTTACTTTAATCATACCTTTTTTATTTAACACACTCAAAAAAGGTTCTTCTTTTATCTTTAGGATTAATAATATTGCCTATATTTTTAACCTTTTTAAATCCAGCAGACTTCAACATCGTTATAACCTTTTTAATAGGATAGGTTTTTTCAAATACATTAATATTATCTACTAAGCAACCTTTTTGATTAAATATCTTTAAATTTATTTTCGCTGAATATTTTGATAAAATCTTACCTTCCATATAAATATATCCACCAGACACTTTATTAAGATAAATGCCATTCCATTTACTAATTCTTTCAACGGTATTTATATCAAAAACAAACTTACCATTTTCCCTTAATGCATTATAGATTTTTTTAAAAGCTTTTTCCCAATCATCAAAATGATTAACAGAATCATAAAAACAAGTAACAAGATCATATTTATTTTTGTCGTTCCATTTTTCAACATCTAGTGCTAGGAAACTTACTTTTGGATTTTCTTTCTTAGCATAAGCAATAAAGTCCTGAGATATATCAATACCGTAAGTTGACTTAGTTATTTTTTTCGCAAGTTTAATAAAATTACCAGTCCCACAAGCAACATCACAAACATCCTTATCTTTTATTATCTCCTTAAAAAAATTAAAAACTTTAACTGAAAAATCATTCCAGCCTTTATCATAAAATGGAGCAAATTTTTTAGTATAAGCGTTCATAAAAAATAAGGGAAAATATTTAA
>Ga0180009_10007642_pt1 | contig 10974 bp, 8 predicted proteins | sample OS_PC_MetaG_FD_123537 | JGI IMG/M metagenome (GOLD analysis project Ga0180009, IMG submission 123537) | Groundwater microbial communities from the Aspo Hard Rock Laboratory (HRL) deep subsurface site, Sweden - OS_PC_MetaG | ecosystem: Environmental > Aquatic > Deep subsurface > Groundwater...
ATGAGTTTCGCCAACCAGGCCCTGGCCGCGGAGTACGTGGTCAAGTCCCGGGACGAACTGACCCTGGGCGTGCACGGCGTGCCCAGGGAGATCGACGACGAGATCGCCCGGCTCAAGCTCAAGGCCATGGGCGTCAAGATCGACACCCTGACCAAGGAGCAACAGAAATACCTCTCCTCATGGGAGATGGGAACCTGACCCGCCCTCGTTCTGAAAATCAAGGAGGAACGCCTCGATGAAAACCCGATTGACCGATCTGCTGGGCATCCGATATCCCGTTATCCAGGCCTCGATGGCCTGGATAACCGACGCCGTGCTGGCGGCCGCGGTCTCAAAGGCCGGGGGCCTGGGGACCATCGGCCCCAATTCCGGATTCAAGACCGTGACCTCGGACGCCAAGGAGACCGGGGAGCGGCTGAGGGAACAAATCCGGAAGTGCAAGGCCCTGACCGACAGTCCTTTTGCCGTGAATTTCGTGGTCGGCGTTCCGGGCTGGGACCGGGATTACAGCGACTATTGCGTGGAGGTGGGTCTCGATGAGGGTGTGCCCGTGGCCATCGTGTCCCAGGGCAGCGCCCAGGTATACACCCAACGGTTCAAGGAGGCCGGAACCCGGGTCGTCCAGGTCTGTTCCACGGTCAGACACGCCATGAAGTCCCAGGAGGCCGGGGTTGACGCGGTCATCGTCTCGGGCACCGAGGGCGGCGGTCATTCCGGATTCGATCAGTTGACCACCCTTTCCCTGGTGCCCCAGGCCGTCGATGCGGTCGGTATTCCGGTCGTGGCCGGCGGTGGGATCGTCGATTCCAGAGGCCTGATGGCCGCCCTGGCTTTGGGCGCCGAAGGGGTGTACATGGGCACCCGTTTCATGGCCACACGGGAATGTCCGGCCCACGACAACGTCAAACAGGCCCTGCTGGCGGCCACGGACGTCAGTACCATTGCCGTGCGCCACGGCAGCCCGGTGCCCGTTCGCAACCCGGAGGCCGGGAATCGGGGTTTCGTCGAGGAACGGAGAGGCTCGGTTCGGCTGATTTACACGGACTTCCTGAGGGAGGTGCTCGCGGAAAAAGGCGGGACCATCTCCATGGAAGACGCCCTGGCCGGAAGGAAGGGCGACGAGCCCAGCCCGGAAAGCAACCGGACCGTGGCCGCCTTTGTCGATGGCCGCGTTCAGGAGAACACGATTACGGCCAGCCAGGCCTCGGGCCTCATTCGTGACGTGCCCACCTGCGAGGAACTGATCCGGCGCCTGGTCCAGGAGGCCTCGCCAATCGCCCATCGCCTCAAGACCATAGTCGGCTGACGTTTCGGACACGATCCGGTCCCGCGCCGGCCACGGCGCGGGACCCTTGCTTCAGCGGTCCTTCTTTTTTTTCAACGCCTCGGCAAAGGGGTTGTTGAAGGGCGCCGGTTCGCGGCGCCTGCCTTTTTCCGGACGCCGGGCCGGTGCCGGCCGGTCCGCCGCCGGCCGGGCTTCCCGGCGTTCCTGGTCCGGGTGCTCCTTCATCGACAGGGCGATGCGGTTTCGGGGCAGGTCCACGTCCAGAACGGTCACCGTGACCCGCTGATGGACCTTGACCACCTCGTGAGGGTCCTTGACGAACCGGTCGGCCAACTGGCTGATGTGAACCAGGCCGTCCTGGTGTACCCCGACATCGACAAAGGCGCCGAAGGCCGTGACGTTCGTGACCACGCCGGGCAGCTTCATGCCGACCTGAAGGTCCGTGATCTTCTCGACCCCTTCGGCAAACTTCCAGGGGCTGAACTGCTCCCGGGGGTCCCGTCCGGGCTTGGCCAGTTCGGACATGATGTCGGTCAGGGTCGGCAGGCCGAACTTGTCGTCCACGTATCGGTTCAACTGGATGTTCCGCCTCAACTCCTCGTTTTTAACCAGGTCCTCGACCGTGCAGTCCAGGTCGCGGGCCATGGACCGGACGATGGGGTAGGACTCGGGATGGACCGCGCTGGCGTCCAGCGGGTTCTTCCCATCGTGGATACGCAGGAATCCGGCCGCCTGCTCGAAGGCCTTGGGGCCCAGGCGAGAGACCTTCCTGAGTTCGTCCCTCGATCCGAAAGGGCCGTTTTCGGCCCGGTAGGCCAGGATGTTGCGGGCCAGTTGGGGCCCCAGGCCTGAGACATAGGTCAGGAGCTGTTCGCTGGCCGTGTTGACCTCGACGCCGACCGCGTTCACGCAGCTGATGACCACATCGTCCAGATTGCGTTTCAGGTCGGGTTGGCTCACGTCGTGCTGGTACTGGCCCACGCCGATGGACTTGGGGTCGATCTTGACCAGCTCGGCCAGGGGGTCCATCAGGCGGCGGCCGATCGAGACCGCGCCCCGATAGGTCAGGTCCAGGTCGGGAAATTCGGCCCGTGCCGTTTCCGAAGCCGAATACACCGAGGCCCCGCTTTCGTTGACCATGACCACCGGCAAGCCGGAGGGCAGGTCCAGGCCCTGAAGGAATGTTTCGGTTTCCCGGCCGGCCGTGCCGTTGCCCACGGCCAGGGCTTCGACTTCGAACCGCCGGCACATTTCGAGGACTTTAGCCGCGGCCGCCGTCCGGTTTCTTTCCGATTCAAAGGGGTGGATGACGTCGATATGCAACAGGCCGCCCTGGCGGTCAAGGCAGACGACCTTGCACCCGGTGCGGAAACCGGGGTCCACGGCCAGGATGTTTTTCCGGCCCAGAGGCGCGGACAGGAGCAGTTCCCGCAGGTTGTCGGCAAAGACCCGGATGGCCTCCCGATCGGCCCGTTCCTTGGTCATCAGGCGCATTTCGGTCTCCATGGACAGGGAGAGCAGCCGCTTGTATCCATCATGGACCGCCTCGAGGACCTGGACCGAGGCCGGCCCTTCACCCCTGACGAACAGGCCTTCGATCAGGGCCAGGGCCTCCTCTTCGGGCGGCACGATCCGGAGAAGCAGGACGCCTTCGTTTTCGCCCCGGCGCATGGCCAGGACCCGGTGCGAGGGGGCGGAGGCCAGGGGCTCCTCCCATTCGAAATAGTCCCGGAACTTGGCCCCGGGCTCTTCCTGGCCGGGAATGACCCGGGAGCGGAACACGCCTTTCCGCTCGAACAGTTCCCGGGTCCTGGCCCGGGCCTCCTGGTCCTGACTGATAATTTCGGCAATGATGTCGCGGGCTCCGGCCAAGGCCTCCTCGCCGGTCTGGACACCCTTTTCCGGGTCGATGAACGCGGCGGCCTCGGCCGGAGGATCGGTTTCCGGGGACTGCTCGAAGAGCAGGAGGGCCAGCGGTTCAAGACCTTTTTCCCGGGCCATCGTGGCCCGGGTGCGGCGCTTGGGCCGGTAGGGCAGATAGACGTCTTCGAGCACGGTCATGGACTCGGCGACCAGGAGACTTGTCCGAAGTTCGTCGGTCAGCAGCCCCCGTTCCTCCAGGGACTTGACGATGCTTTCCCGGCGCTTGTCCAGTTCCTCGAGTTGGGCCAGACGGTCGCGAATGCCGGTCACGGCCACCTCGTCCAGGGTGCCGGTGGCCTCCTTGCGATAGCGGGCGATAAAGGGCACCGTGGCCCCTTCGACCAACAGTTCGGCCGTGGCCAGAACCTGGTTCGGCCTCAGTTGAAGCTCTTTGGCGATTTTTTCAATGTGTCTATCGTTCATGTTCTTTTCCAAGCACCTCGTTCACTCGATCCGGATTCCGGGCATCGGATCAAGGGAATCTACCCCGTGTCGGACCGGACCGCAAGGGCTTTGTGCCTGGGTCCGGATATTCGCGGCCCAAGGCGGTCCCGGCCCCGAGGGATTTCCATTTGACACCCATGGCCGGCCATACTACATTGATGGTCACTCGATTATAACGAAACATTGTGACCGGCCGACCGCCGGTCGCCTCCGCCTCGGAGCGATCATTCCCGGAGCGGAGCACCCGTTACATTTTAAATCACGGGAGGAATCGGCATGGACCAAGGGACCGTGCGAGTCGAATACAAGGATCGGGTGGCCATCCTGACCCTGGATCAGCCAGACAGACTCAACGCCATGGACGACGACATGGCCATGAATTTCGAGGCGGCCGTCGAGGGCCTGGAAAACGGTAATCAGGCCAAGGTCGTGATCGTCACCGGCGCGGGCCGGGCCTTCAGCGCCGGAGGCAACCTGCAGAACATGCTTTCCCGCGTGGGGGGCAGCCCGTCGGCATATCAGAAGAACGTCTATCGATTCTACAAGGCCTTCCTGAGGATCATGGACCTGGATGTCCCGACCATTGCCGCGATCAACGGATCGGCCGTGGGCGCCGGGGCCTGCCTGAGCCTGGCCTGCGACATGCGCCTCGCGGCGACCGGGGCCGTGATTGGATTTCCTTTCGCCGTGATCGGCATGCATCCGGGCATGGGCGCGGAGTATTTTCTGACCCGGCTGGTCGGAAGGGCCCGGACATTCGAACTGCTTATGGTCGGCGAGTCCGTGAGTGCCGAGGAGGCCTGGCGCATGGGCCTGGTCAACCAGGTGGTTCCCGGCGAGGAACTCATGGACCGGGCCGTGAGCCTGGCGACCAAGATCGCGGCCCGGCCCGTGCTGCCCATCCGTATGCTCAAGGAGTCCATCGATACGGCCGCCCGTTCCGATCTGGAAGCAACCCTGCGGCGGGAAGCGGCCTACCAGGGCATCTGTTTCATGACCGACGACATCAAAGAGGGAATCACCTCGCTGATCGAAAAGCGTCGACCCCATTTTACCGACGAGTATTGATCGTCGCGGCCCGCGTCTCGGATATGCAGGGCGGCGCGTTCCCCGAGGTCTGCCTCGGGCTGAGCCGGCCGGCCTGAGAAACATCTTTCCCTTGCCTTTCGAAGACCCCCCTCGGGTTGCCCCGGGGAGCTTCAATAAAGGAGACGAGCATGCGCTTTACCTTCACCCCGGAGCAGGAGGCCTTTCGCCTCGATGTCCGGGACTTTTTGGAGGCGGAAATCCAGGCCGGGGTATTCAGTACCCGATGCGCCGATCTGGTCCAGCCCGGGAACCGGGAGTTCTCCCTGAAGATGGCGGAGCGGGGCTGGATCGGCCTGACCTGGCCCAGGGAGTACGGAGGTCAGGGACGGACCTACGTGGAAAAATACATCCTCATGGAGGAACTGTTCCGGGTCCAGGCGCCCCTCGGCTATCACTTCGCCGGCGACCGCCAGGTGGGACCGGCCCTGATCCACTTCGGTTCGGACTGGCAGAAGGAACACTTCCTGCCTCGCATCGTCCGGGCCGATGAAGGCACGGTTTTCTGTCTTTTGTTTTCCGAGCCCGAAGCCGGATCGGACCTGGCCGGTATTACCACCAAGGCGCTCAAGGACGGAGACTATTACGTCATCAACGGCCAGAAGGTCTGGACGTCGGGCGCGCACCAGGCCGACCACGGCTGGCTGCTGGCCCGAACCGATCTGGCCCCGGAATCCAACCGGTACCTGAGCTGCAGCGAGTTTATCGTGGACATGAAGACCCCCGGCATTACAATCCGGCCCATCGTGAACATGGTCGGTGAACACAGCTTCAACGAAGTCTTTTTCGACGACGTCAAGATTCACCGCAACTATCTGGTCGGCCGGGAAAACCAGGGCTTCAAACAGATCATGGCCCAGGTCGACTATGAACGGGCCGGGCTGGAACGGTTGATGCAAAACTATCCGCTTTTCGTCCAGCTCAAGGAGTACGTCCAGACCCTGGACAAGGCGGACGGGGGGGCGGAATATCCGACCTGGGCCCGGGACCAGGTGGCTCAACTTGAGATCGAGTACCAGATCGGGCGCCTGCTCTGCTACAAGACCGCCTGGATGATCGACCAGGGTGCGACGGTCAGCAGCCAGGCGGCCATGTGCAAGGCCTTCTGCACCCAGTATGAACAACGGCTTAACGACGCGGCCTCCCGAATCGTCGGACCTCTCAGTCTGATTCGCCGGGGGTCGTCCTGGGCCCCGATGCGGGGCGATCTGGCCGAATGCCTGTTGTACCAGCCCAGCTACACCATCCAGGGCGGCAGCGTCGAGGTTCTGAAGAACATCATCGCCCTGCGGGGCCTGGGTCTGTCGCGATAGTCCCGAACCGGTAATTTACAGGAGCGCGATATGGAATTCAGTCTGAATGAAGAGACCGTGATTCTCCGGGACAGCGCCCGGAGGTTCCTCAAGGAGAGATGCCCGATCTCGACGGTCCGGGAGGTCCTGTCCGGCGATGCCGGCTATTCCAGCCAGGCCTGGCGCGACATGGCCGACCTGGGCTGGCTGGGTCTGATACACGACGAGGCCTACGGCGGGTTCGGCGGTTCGTTTTTCGACCTGTTCGTGCTGTTCAAGGAAACCGGCCGGGTGGTTCTGCCCAGTCCGTTTTTCTCCGTGGTCCTTTGCGGCCTGATCCTGGGAGAAGCGGCCGGCCCGGACCAGAAGGCGGCCTGGCTGCCGCCCCTGATCGAGGGCCGGGAGATATGGACGGCCGGGCTTCTGGATGAACGGGGCGGTTACGATTTCGAGGCCCCTTCCCTGGTCGCCTCGCCGGCCGGGGACGGCGGGTACGTCCTGAACGGTACGAGGCTGATGGTGCCGTACGCCCACGCGGCCGACCGGATCGTTGTCTGCGCCCATGTCCGGGACCCCGCCTCCGGGGGGCCGACCCTGTTTCGCGCGGACCGGAGCCTGGAGGGCCTGTCTCTGGAGCCGCTGGACACGCTGAGTCTGGAAAAGACCTGGGCCGTTCATTTCGACCAGGTTCGCCTGTCTTCGGAATCCGTGATCGGCGGGGTCGGCCGCGGGGCGGAGGCCCTGGCCGGCGTCTGGCCCCGGGCCACGGTCCTCAAGTGCGCCCAAATGCTTGGCGGAATGGAACGGGTGGTCGAGATGACCGTGACCCACGTCAAGGAGCGGCGGCAGTTCGGCCGGCCCCTGGGGGCCTTGCAGGCCGTCCAGCACCTCTGCGCCGACATGGCCACCTGCCTGGAAACGTCCAAGCTGATCAGTCAGCAGGCGGCCTGGATGATCAGCGAGGGCCGGCCGGCCATCATGGAGGCGGCCATGGCCAAGGCCTGGTGCAACGAAGCCGGAGGGAAGTGCGCCGCCATCGGCCATCAGCTTCAGGGGGGCATTGCCTTTACCGAGGAGCATGACATGCATTTTTACTCCAAACAGGCCAGGGCAGCGGAGCTGACCTGGGGCGCTTCCTGGCTCCACCGGCGCGCGGTGGCCCGGGGCATGGGGATTTAGACCATGAAACTTTTCGAACCGATTCGTATCGGCCCCTTCGAGGTCCGGAACCGTACCGCCTTCGCCCCCACGCACATGGGGCACGCCGGACCCAGGGGCGAGGTCACCGATCAGGTCCTCTGCCACTACAGCGCCCGGGCCAAGGGCGGCGTCGGCCTGGTTATCACCGAAGGAGTGGGGGTCCTGGGCAAGTACGCTTTCAGCATCGGCGGCGGCCTGGTTTTTCTCGGAGACGCCTATCGGCGAGGACTGAGGAACCTGGCCGAAGTCATCCATCTCGGAGGCGCCCGGGCCGTGGCCCAGATCATCATGGGACAGGGGGCCCAGGCCCTGTTTCACCACTCCAGACGCGATCTGGTGGCCCCTTCCGAGATTTCGGTCGCCCTGGCCGAGGAACATATGCCCAAGGCCATGCGCGGAAGCGGACCGGTTCAGGGCGAAACCGCCCGGCCAATGACCGTCGATGAGATCGACGAACTGGTGGCGGCCACGGTCGAGGCGGCCCGGGCCATGAAAATGGCCGGCTTCGACGGCGTCGAACTCCACGGCGCACACGGATATCTCCTGGCCGAATTCGTTTCCCCGTACTTCAATCAACGCCGGGACGAATACGGCGGCTCCTTTGAAAACCGCCTCCGGCTGCCCCTTCGTCTGATCGAGGAGGTCCGCCAGGCCGTCGGGGACCGTTTCATCATCGGCTACCGCCAGAGCGGTGACGAGCACATCGAAGGCGGGCTCGATCTGGCGATGTCGGTCCAGGTCGCCGGAAGACTGGCCGAGGCCGGAATCGACTACTTTCACCTGTCCTCGGGCTGCTACCCGAGGCTCAACTGGACCTTTCCGGACGAGGAAGGGACCCTGCTGCCGGAAGCCCGGGCCTTCACCCGGGCCATCGACGTTCCGGTCATCTGCCCCAACGTTCACGACCCCAAGACCGCCGAACAGGCGGTTGTCGAGAAAACGACCGACGTGGTCTCCCTGTCCCGCTCCCTGCTGGTCGATCCGGATTGGCCCAACAAGGCCAGGGAGGGCCGTTTCGATGAAATCAGGCGCTGCCGGTTCTGCTGCACCTGCGTCAAGTCCATGAACCGGTACGGGACCGGCGTGCGCTGTACCCAGAATCCGGAACTGGGCTGGGAGCGTTTTATCCCCAGGTACTATCCGTTTGCATGATCTTTAATCCGGATTTTGCGGTTGGGTTCGATACCTCGGTATAAGACAACCGCCAGACCCGGGATAAGGCCGAGGACCGGGAAAGGAGTCGGGACATGACCGCCTATTACGTCGTTGACGCCCACCTGCACACCTATAAAACGCCCGAGATCGGCCTTCAGGCCCTGTCCGGCTGGGACCTGGCCGGTTGCGTGGGTACGCCCGAGGAACTGCTGGGTATCATGGACCAGGCCGGTATCGCCAGCGCGGTTCAGGTCAACCTGACCCCGGCCCGGGTCATGTACGATGCGGCCATGGCCGGGCTGGTCCCGGAAGCGGACCCGGACCGGGCCGAGGCCGTTCGGCTCAAGATCGCCGATCGAATCCGACGCCGCAATGAATGGACCTGCCGTGTGTCCCGGGAACATCCCCGGCTGGTGCCTTATATATCCGTCGACCCGCTCATGGGATCGGCCGGGATGGTGGACGAACTCGTGGACAAGGTCCGCAACCACGGGGCCAGGGGATTGAAGATTCACCCGTCGGAAGGTCGGTATTCCCCGGATTCCGCCGACTTTCAGCCGGTCTGGGAGACGGCCGAGCGCCTGGGCATTCCCGTGACCACCCACGGCGGCGAATACGAACTGGACCAGAGCGGAGACGTCCAGACCCGGCCCCGGGCCTTTGCCCGCATCCTGGCCGAATTCCCCCGCCTGACCCTCCAGATCGGCCACCTGGGCCGCGGATTTTTCGACGAGTCCATCGAACTGGCCGGTCGCTTTCCCAACGTATGTTTCGACACCTCGACCGTGATCCCGGCCGGAGGGGACGGTGTGTTTTCGGACCGCGACGGCGGCGGCCTCTCGGACGAGGAGGCGGCCGACCTGTTTCGCCGGGTCGGTGTGGAACGGGTCATGTTCGGCACCGATTACCCTTGGCTCCATCCGGCCTGGGAACTCAAGCGTTTGCTGGGGCTGCCTTTGAGTGAAGAGGAAAAAAAGGCCGTGCTGGGAGAAAACGCCCGGAGGATTCTGAACCTGTAGCCCGGGGGCCCCAGGACGGTCCCTGACCGCCGCCCGGCCGCGATTATGGAGGTGCCATGGACGCTCCGCCCGTATTCGAAACCCTGATCTGTCAACTCGACGGGCCGGTGCTTACGGTCACCTTGAACCGGCCGGAACGGCTGAATGCCTTCAGCGCGACCATGTTCTTCGAGGTCTCCCATCTGGCCGACGTCATCGCCGGTGACCCGGATGTGCGGGTTCTGGTCTTCCAAGGAGCCGGCCGGGCCTTTTCCTCCGGGGCGGACCTGGCCGACATGTCCGAAGGCAAGACCGACGTCCGACAGGATGATTTTCAACTCAGGATCATGGATGCCCAAAGCGCCTTCGATCGGGTCGAGGCCCTGCCTCAGCCGACCATCGCCGCCCTCAACGGACACGCCGTGGGGGCCGGACTGCAACTGTCACTGGCCTGCGATTTCCGGATCGCGGCCCGGGGGATCAAGGTGGGTCTGTCCGACGTCAAGATCGGCATCATTCCCGCCCTGGGGGCCACGACCCGTCTCCAAAGGCTGGTCGGCCTGGCCTGGGCCAAGGAAATGATCGTGGCCGGTGACCTGATCTCCTCGGACCAGGCCATGGAAATCGGCCTGCTTTATCAACTGGTCGATCCGGAGGACCTCGATCGGACCGTAAAAGCGCTTTGCGACAAGCTGCTGGCCCGAGCCCCGCTGGCCATGGCCGCGGCCAAGGACCTGTTAAACCGCGAGGCGCCCCTGGACCAGGTCGCGGCCGCCCAGGCCAGGCTGTTCCGGTCGGCGGACGCTCTGGAAGGCATCAGCAGTTTTCTGGAAAAACGCCCCCCCCGGTTCAAGGGCTCCTGAGTCCTGCCCGAACCACCTCGTCCGATCAGAGCCGGAACCGGTTCCGGAGAACATCCACGGTCTCTTCAAGGCTGGGCGCGGTTTGCTGGCGCCGGGCCTTGAGTATCTTTTCCTCGGTCCGGCGAACGGCCAGAGCCCGTGGGTTGACGCCCGCCCGACGGGCATCGGTCAGGGCCTCGGTCGTCAGCCGGCCGACCAGGTCGTCCAGAATCCGAAAGACGCTCTCGGCCGTCCCGCCCAGAAAATCGATTACGGCGATCATGACCCCGCCGGCGTTGGAAATGAAGTCGGGAACCGACAGCACCCCCCGTTCAAAGAGGACCTCCTCGCCTTCGGCCGTGATGGGAATGTTGGCGATGCTGGAGATCACCCGGGCCCGGACCCTGCCCGCCAGGTCCTTGTCGATGACATAGGGCCGGGCCCCGGGGACCAGGACGTCCACCGGCAGGGTAAACAGCGCCTCACGGGGCAGGTGCTCGGCATCGGGGTATTCGTCCACCGCTCCGTCGCCTCTTTCTTTTCGTGTCTGGAGCAGTCTTTCTACGTCCAGGCCGTCCGGGTTGTAGGCCGCGCCGTTCACGGTCGAGATGGCCGCGACCTGGGCCCCCATCTCCGTTATATAGCGGGCCACGCCCCCGCCGACCTTGCCGAAACCCTCGATGGCCACGCTGGCCCCTGCCAGGTCCAGGCCGGCCGCCTGGCAGGCCGCCCGTGCGGCCACGGACACG
>Ga0180009_10007643_pt1 | contig 10974 bp, 9 predicted proteins | sample OS_PC_MetaG_FD_123537 | JGI IMG/M metagenome (GOLD analysis project Ga0180009, IMG submission 123537) | Groundwater microbial communities from the Aspo Hard Rock Laboratory (HRL) deep subsurface site, Sweden - OS_PC_MetaG | ecosystem: Environmental > Aquatic > Deep subsurface > Groundwater...
CGGCGATCCGAATGCCTGAAGCGGCATGTCATCCGGTGCGTCCAGTATCCAGCGGCATCCCGGCTTGATCCGCGCCGGCGTTACGGTGTTTTTGTACAGTCCTGCCGGGATCAGGGTCTTCTTGTGGAGATAGGTCTGGATATCTTCCTTTTCCCAGCCTGCCTTTGCAATCGCCGCCGCGTGATCGGGACAGATGAGTACCGCATTATCCGCCCGCCTCCTGGGAATCAGCCATTCCCGGGTACAGAGTGCCCCGACACCCCCAATGGTGCCGGCATAGCTGTTCAGTATGCCTTCAGGGGTATGGTTTTTGAAGTCATATATCTCTAACTGTGACTCTACGCCGAAGACGGTTACCGTACTATCATCACGGCTGTAGTCCAGATCCATGTGATACGGCTGCCACGGGGATGCGTCTTCATTCTCGGCGATACACATGCTGTACTTATTGGGAGAACCGATGGTATCCAGGTCCATGGTTCCGACATAAGCGTGTCCGACGTTCATGAGGATAAGGCGTATGGCCCGGCCCAGCACCGTATTTGACCAGGATTGTTTGCCGGGTCCCAAGGCCCCCCTTCCGGAATTTATGGAGAGTTCCTTGGCAACCGGTCCGTTTACCACCAGCATGGGCGTATGCGGGCCTGTGGACATGGTGACGGTCCGGAGGCGATATTTGGGATCGCTCATGGCTTTAACAGCGGCGAGCAAAACAGGCAGATGTTTCGGCCGGCATCCCGCCATTACTGCATTGACGGCGATAACGTTCACAGTCGCAACCGCATACCCGGGCTCGAGAATGGTGATGATATCCTCCGGGCTTTTGCTGGTGGCTTTCAGCATGGCTTCTACTTTTTCTTCGGTCGGAGGAACCAGCGGAAAACCATCTCCCCACCCTTTTTCAAGAAAGAAGCGGTTAAAAGCTTCCCAGGCCGCAAGCATATCCTTTCCTTTAAAGGTTTCAACCCTGCAGGAAAGCTCTGTCCCCCCTTCTTCAACGGGCGTCTCGGCCTCCACGGCATCGAGTAGACCGCTGATAACTTGCGGGGTTACGGCATCAGCCTGTTTATAGATCGATTCCGGGTCCAGGTTGGTGAGTGCGTCCACCTTCATGAAGGCGTGGCGAAGTCCAGGTATTCCCGAAGCTTTTGCGGTGTGAACGGCATCGTCTTTAAAGGGTTCGGCGATCAGCCCGACAGTGGGCACCCCTCTCTTCTCCATTTCAACGAGGTCATGAACAAGCATGGCCGTGCATGACCCTCAGTCGCCGGTGGCGCCGATAACAGCCTGGCAGGTGGCCGAAACCTTCTCGATAAAAAACGGCGCAAACGGAAAATCATCCTTCATTTCCACGGTTTTCAGCTTATAATTGAGCCTTTTTTCGATATTTTCCACGACCCTTTGCATCGCCAGGTTGCCGCCATGCTTCCCGTTCCAGACGAGGCCGATGGTAACATTCTTTAAATCGCTCAAGCGGCCTGCAAGTTTGAATTTATAGCCGGCAGGCTTTGCCACAGGGTTCAGTACGGTAAGATCGCTCATTTTTTATTACCTCCATCATAAAATGCGAACAAATTTTTATCCACGGGTCATGAAAGAATTTCTTTAACTTTGTTTTTCAGGCCTGGGAGAATCTTTTTGTAATCCTCAACGATCCCGAATTGTGCGGCCCTGAAAATCGGCGCATCCGGGTCCTTGTTGATGGCCACGATACATTTGCTGCCGGACATCCCGGCTAGGTGCTGGCTGGCACCGGAGATGCCTACGGCAATATACAGATCGGGCGCAACGATCTTGCCGGTCTGCCCCACCTGGAAAGAAGGCGGCACCCAACCGGCGTCAACAGCAGCCCGGGATGATCCCACCGCAGCCTTTAGGGTTTCGGCGAGCTCCTCGATTTCTTTGAATTGATCCTTGCTGCCGATCCCCCGTCCGCCGGAAACAATGATCCGCGCATCCTCCAGTTTGATACCCGTAAATTCTTCTTCCACAAAATCGATGGGTTGAACCCCGTCTGAAATATCCGGCAAGGCCACATTGATTGATACGATTTCTGCCTGACGGCTGTCGTCTTTTTCAAGCGGTTCGAAACAACGCTCTCTGAGGGTGAGGACTTGTGATGGTTTCGCGACCATCTGTGCGATGGCCTTGCCGCCGTAAACCGGCTTGTGAATCAGTACATCCGATGTACCATCGGCAATGGAAAGATCAATGCATTCCGAGACAATTCCGGCGCCAGTCCGGTATGCCAGCCGGGGCGCAAGCTCCCTTCCGTTGGTGTCCGCGATGAACAGCAGCAACCGGGGGGCTGTCTGATTGAATATCTCCTTTAAAACATGAAGGTGCATTTCCGGACGATATTGTTCGAGGCGTTTATTTTCACACACATAGACCTTCTGCGCACCGTATGCAGCCAGTTCCTGAGCTTGCCCGCCGATTCCTTCCCCTCCGATAAGCGCAGAACCGACAGTGCCGTCGATGCTGTCCGCCAGGCGCCGGGCGGCGCCGATCGCTTCAAAGCTGCCTTTGGTGATCCGGCCGTTTCTTTGGCTGCAATATACCAGTATTTCAGACATCACTGCTCCTCCATCCTCTTCTATCACAGTATTTTCTGGGCTTTCAGCTTCGTCAGCAACGCGTCTATTTTTTCCTCCGGCTCTTCACCTTCGATGATTTCACACACATTGTCCTGAACCGGCAGGAAGATATCGCGAAGTTCTTCATAGGCTCCGGTCTGCCGTATGTCCGATTCACTTACATCCAAATCCTGTAGCGTGAACTTTTGTATCTGTTTGCGGTGCGCTTTCATCACGTCCCGAACTTTTGCAATTCGTAAAACGTTTGATTCGTCGTTTGTAACGGTAACCAGCGCAGGCAAAGGACTTTCAAGGATTTCGGTTCCGCCTTCCACCTGCCGCCGCACCTTCAAGCGACTGTCGTTTATCTCCAGGCTCGATATGAAACAAACCGATGGCAGGGTAAGCGCTTCCGCCAAAAGAGACCCCACCAGCCCCGCGTCCCAGTCGCCGGCCATCCTTCCGCACATGATCAAATCCACGGGTCCAATGGTTTTTATGCACGCAGCCAAGACCTTAGCGGTGCCGTATGCATCCGTTTGTCGATCTGTTTCCTGCACTATGTGGACCGCTTCGTCGGCAAGCACCCCCAACGCCCGCCGCAGTGACTCTTCCGCCTTTGCTTCGCCATAGGTCAACGCAGTGATCCGGACATTCTCTTTTTTTTCCTTGAGCTGAAGCGCCATTTCCAACGCATTTTCGTCATAGGGGTTTAAAACAAATGCATGCTTTCCGATCTTCGCCTGTTTTTTCTCCGGCTCGATTTGAAAAGCGCTTGGCGGAAGCTCGGGATCGAGTATGTGCTTCATACAGACAACGACTTTCATGAAAATTCCCCTTTCTGGTTGTCCACTATTCTCAAGTCAGCATTAAGTATTGGCGTTTGAAATTAAAATGATCATTGATGTATTTTTCAGTGTTCAGGTGTCAGGTCTCAAACATCGGTGCTTCCTGACACCCGAAACCTGAAACCTTAACGTTGTATCAAGATATATTTCATTCATCCGGACAAATGGTTACTTGAGCAAACTGCATAACCAGGTCCCCCTTCTCAGATTTTATAACGCTCCACCAATTGCCTGGCGATAATGATTCTCTGGATTTCGTTTGTTCCTTCCCCTATGGCCATCAACGGCGCATCTCTGAAATATCGCTCGACATTAAAATCTTTCGTATACCCGTAACCGCCTAAAATCCGCATGGCTTCCATGGTCACTTCGAGCCCGACTTCGGTTGCAAACAGCTTCGCCATTCCGGCTTCCAGGTCGGCACGCTCCCCGCTTTCTTTCTTTACCGCGGCATTCAGCACGAGCAGCCTGGCAGCCTCAATCTTTGTCGCCATATCCGCAAGTTTCATCTGGATCGCCTGATGCTGGCAGATCGGCTTGCCGAACTGGACACGCTGCTGTGCATATGCAATGGCGTCCTCGAATGCGGCCCGTGCCAGGCCGAGCCCTCTGGCGGCCACATTGATTCTTCCGACCTCCATTGCGCTCAGCAGTTGAGAAAATCCTTTTCCTTCAACGCCGCCCACCAGATTTTCAGCCGGGACCCTATAGTCTTCAAAATATAATTCACAGGTTTTAAGGCTCTTATAGCCGAGTTTTTCGATGTCTCTGACTACGTTAAATCCCGGGCCCTTTTCCGCGATGAACAGGCTGATCCCGCGGTGTTTCGGTGTTACGGTTTTATCTGTTTTAACCAAAAGCGCAAAAGTGTTGCCGTGCCTGCCGTTGGTAATAAACATCTTTGTACCGTTGATGACGTATTCGTTGCCGTCTTTGACCGCTGTGGTTTCAATGCTTTGAAGGTCGCTTCCGGCATTCGGTTCCGTCAACGCGACACCGCCGCGCTTTTCTCCGGTGGCAAACAAAGGAAGATATTTCTTTTTTTGTTCTTCGGTACCGGAATTGGCGACAATATAGGCCATGATGAGATGGCTGTTCATGATTCCCCCGATACTCATCCACACCCTTGTAATCTCTTCTATGATGAGGGCGTAGGTTACCAGATCGATCCCGGCGCCGTCGTATTCTTCGGGAATCAGCAGACCGAACAATCCCAGCTCTTTCATCCGCTCTACAATTTCAAATGGATATTCGTCTTTATGATCGAGTTCCCGTGCGACCGGACGAACCTCTCGTTCCATGAATTCTCTTATGGTTTTTACCAGGTGTTCCTGTTCAGGGGTGAGTTGGAACAATTCCATTATGATACCTCCTTCATTGTTTGCTAAGTGCACGTATTGTTAAATACGATTACGTATTGAAGTTTGATTTTATCATTCAAAGGAAAAGTTTAGAGTGACTAAAGTGTAAAGTTATTAAAGTTGAGGTGTCGCTTCGCTCCGGCCTATATGAATCAGACAGATTCATTAACTTTAGCTCACTTCAAATTTTAAACTTTTCAACTTCACCTCATACAGAATGTCCTGATAAAAACACGTCACTGTAATTACGAAATAGAGTACTTAATAAGACCGGGGAAGTTCCAGTACCCTGGAGCCGATATAGTTCAGGATCATCTCCTGAGAAATGGGCGCAATCAGGGTCAGACGGGCTTCCCGCCAGTAACGCTCCACATTCTGCTCCATGGCGTAGCCGTATCCACCCATGGTTTGGACGGCGGTCTCGGTGGCCCGGTATGCGGCCTCGGCTGCGAGATATTTGGCCGTATTGGCTTCCTCACCGCACGGCTTGCCCTCGTCATAAAGCCGGGCGGCATGGTATGTCATCATCCGGGCGGCTTCCAGTTTCATATGCGCTTCGGCCAACGGGAACTGAATCGCCTGGTTCATGCCGATGGGCCGCCCGAACACGACCCGTTCCTTTGCGTAATCGACCGCCTTTTCAACGGCCAGCCGTCCCAGCCCGACACATTCCGCTGCCACGGATATCCGCTCCGGATTCAACACATTCAACAGATGGTAGAAGCCCCGGCCTTCTTCACCGATCAGGTTTTCCTCAGGCACATACAGGTTATCGATGCTGAGATCGTAACTGGGAACCGAGTGCCGTCCGGCAAACTTTATCCGGTGCGCTTCAAAGGCCGGATCATCGGTTTCGGCAACAAAAAGACTGATCCCGAGCGTTTTCTTGCTCACCTCCGCAAGCGGCGTTGTCCGGGTGACGATCAGTACGGTTTTGGACTCTTTAAATCGGGATATGAAGGTTTTTCGGCCATTGAGAATATAGCCATTCCCCTCTTTTACAGCCCGGGTCGATATATTGAGAGTATCAAAACCCGCATCCGGTTCGGTTATGGCTACCGCCATCATGCACTCCCCTCTGGCGATGGGCCCCAAAAACTTCTGCTTCTGATCTTCCGTACCGTATTTAATGACCGGTTCAATGCCGAAGATATTGGTGTGAACAGCCTGGGAGCCGTTAAAACCCGCACCCGCTCTGGTGATCTCCTCAACAACGATGCAACCTTCTACCAGCCCCAGACCGGCTCCACCATATTCCTCCGGGATGGTAATCCCGAAATACTCGTTTTCGGCAAGCGCTTCGAAAAATTCCTGGGGAAACTCCCATTTTTCATCCTTCTCCCGCCAGTATCGGTCGTCGAACCGTTTCATGAGCCTGAGCAGCTCACTCTTTAACATATCCTGTTCCGGCGTAAATTCTAAACCCATTGAATACACCCTCCCGTTTTCGGTTATGGGCGGAGCAGCGCCATTAAGTCCTTCACATTCGAGAGTTCCTCTATATTGGCGACACATCCGATAATTTGCTCTCTTCTCTTCTGATCCAGCCCGATTGCGGCCAAATCATTGAATTTCGCAACGACCTCCTCCCATGTGAGGGGTTTTTCCGGTTCGCCTTTGGAAATCTCGCAAAATCGACGGATATCTTTCCCCCCGGCCCTGATCGTGACGCTGCCCGCCAGGCTGTCCGGATACGCGGCTTCTGCCTCCGGATCTTGAATGGCATGCGTGCGATCCATTATGCGTACGATTTCCGGATCCGAGAGTTTTGCGTAATCCGCCCATGTCATTCGACGATGCGCCGCAGCGACTGCACCGGTGAAGTGCATGCTGAACTGCCCGTCAACCACGCTCCGGGGCCGTCGTTTCCGATCAGCCGGAATGCCGATGAGATCCATCCCCTTAGAAGGTAGACCGACGGTCATCTCTTCGATATCTTCTCCCCTGATATCTTCCTCCTCCACGATTTCGATAATCAAATCGATGGGGCTGTGGGAAAAGCGGCAGCTGGGATACGGCTTTAATGCGGTATTGGAGACTTCAAACACCTGCCCGAGACCCTGCAACGCGTCTTCCGGGTTTGCTCCGTCCGTATAGGCATGAAAAAATCCGGCAAAACCTTCAAATGGATGGGAGGCCCCGATGACCCCTTTCTGGGCCATGATCAGGCTTATAATCGCGCTGTGAGCCGCAAACCCCACATGCACCCGCTTGTTCCAGGCGCCGTTTTCCAAAAACTGCAGTGAACCCGCCGCCTGACTGCCATTGATCCCGAATGCATTTTGAAGGGTATCCCGATCCAGCTTCAATATGACGGCGCCGGCTGCGGTTGAACCGAATACACCGGTGGTCGCCGTGGGATGAAAGCCTCTATCGTAGTGTATTTTGGGTTTGGCAGCGATACTCACTTTACAGGTAATATCGTATCCGGCAACGACGGCCGTGATCAGGGTTTTTCCGTCTGCACCAATGGATTCCGCCAGTGCCAGGGCAGTAGGGATAACGGTGGTGCCCGGATGGAGGGACGCGCGCCTGTGGGTGTCGTCAAAGTCGAGGCTGTGAGCGTAAATACCGTTTATCAATGCTGCGTAAGCAGGCGTGAAGGTTTCGCTGTTGCCGACAGCCGTGCAGCTGCCGGTGGCACCGCCCAATTCTCTGACCGCTGCGGTAACGGGTTCACTGGACTCGGCATCAAATTTTGCACGAACCATGATTCCCAGAATATCCAACAGATGATGCTTTGTCTTTTCCACGACCTCGGTTGGAATGCCGTCGAACTTCATTCCAACGGCATGATCGACTAACCGTTCGGTGATGCTCATGGGTCCCCTCCTTTCCGATTATATTGCACCCTTTTCCCTCAACGCTTCTATCTTCCGATCATCGTACTTGAGAAAGGTTCTTAAAATATCGTCTGTGTTTTCGCCTAACCCGGCAGCCGGTTCTCTTCTTTGTTCCACGCCTTTTATTTTTATGGGACAGGCCAGTTCTTTCAAGGTGCCGAAAACCGGGTGCTCCACATCGATGAGCAGTTCTCTGGCCGAAAGCTGCGGTTCCTTAAACACCTCCTCGATGGTGTTCACCGGGCCTGCCGGGACATCATGCGTTTTTAAAATTTCAAGCCATTCCTCGGCGGTTTTTTGAAGGAAAATCTCTTTCAAATCCGGAATCAGCGCCTCTTTGTTTTCATATCGTTTCGCCAGTGAAATAAATCGTTCGTCTTCCGCCAGATCTTTTCTGCCCAGAGCCTCACACAAATTTTCCCAGAATTTTTGACTGTAGCACATCACAACCACATAACCATCTTTGGTCTTAAAATTCTGACACGGTACAATGCCCGGATGTCCGGAGTCCGCCACTCTTTTCGGCTGGAAACCTTTGTTCAGGTGCCAGATCGCCGGATAATTGAGAAGAGAAACCGCAATATCATAAAGACTGAGGTCGATATCGCATCCAACCCCGTTCTTCCGGGCTGAATGCAGCCCCACCATTATGGCCAACGCCGCAACCAGGCCTGAGGAACAGTCAACCAGTGAAAGTCCGGACTTTGTCGGCGGGCCATCCGGGTCCCCGGTTATATCCATCCACCCTGCCATGCCTTGAACAATATAATCGAAGCCCGGTTCCTTTGCCCTCGGGCCGGTCCGGCCGTATCCCGTCAAACTGACACAGACGATTTCGGGATTGATCCCTTTCAACGATTCATAGTCCCATCCGAGTTTTTCAGGCTGATCGCCTCTGGCCGTACAAAATACCACATCCGATATTTTCACGAGATCATGAAATATCTCCCGGGCTTCCGGTACTCGCAGGTTCAGCGTCATGCACATTTTATTGCGATTGAATGTCTGGAAAAGCAGGCTGTCCTTTTCAATGGCATAGGGTGCAACGTAACGCCCGATGTCTCCTTTGGTCCCGGGGTCCTCGATTTTGATGACCTCCGCCCCGAGATCGGCAAGCGTCATGGTGCCGAGCGGACCGGCGCCCACCTGCGAAAACGCGAGAATTCTCAAACCCTCCAACGGTAACATGTGATACCTCCGGTTTGTATTTAGATTGTTGCTTTTGAAGGCTTTACTGTTTTCACCCCTTTTGGATGAGTTCTTCCAAAGAAAGTCCGGCGATGGTCTGCGGGTATTGCACATACCGCTTTTGGGGATCCAATCCCTCTTCCCGGTATATCCGCCTTGCGTTTTCATAAACGGTTTCCATGACGTTTTCCGCCAGGGAATTCCCCGCAGCATCGATGCCCACAACCAGCGGGCCGAAATCCTTAACGGTCATGATCCAGACGGCCTCGGGAAATCCCAGATCCAGCCATTCCACCCTGTTTTGGAGGATGCTCCGCTTATAGGTTACGGCACAGCCCCCCACCGCTTTGAGATACACCCCTCTGCCTTTGAGCGCGTCGATGGTTTTGGAACCCATGGTCCCTTTGCCCACAATAAGATTGATGATTCCGTTTTCGATCAGCACGGCCGCATCATCGGTAAAGCGCGAGCTTGTGGTCGGCCCTGCAGCATTGATACACCAGCCGTCGGGTGTTTTGGATATGACCGGACCCATGTGGTACATGCTGCCGTGGTCTGAAATCTCTTTGGGAATTTTATCACTCTCGCCTGACCGGACGAGGTCCACCATTCGACGATGGGCGCCGTCCCGGGCCGTACAGATGGTACCGTCCAGATAAACCACATCCCCCACCCGGAGTTTTAAAATATCTTCATTGGGAACCGGCGTGTTCAGTCTGAATACATCACCCCCGGTTTGAGATTTTGACAATTCTTCGGTAAGAATTTTGTTGAGTGCGGGTAAATCCTCCTGCTCAACATGGCGTGTGATATAATTGATACTGTTTTCCGTGACCAAAGCTTCCGAACCCCGGGATGCCCAGCATTGATTACAGACCGCCACGGGGGCCACGGCTGTCTGCGTTCCTCGACGCTCCAGATATACACCGAGGGTGGTTGTATTGCCGCCGCCGCCCATGGGTCCCAGTCCCAATCGATTGACACACCGGTAAATCCTGTCTTCAATGCGTCGAATGAAATCGTCTTCCGGCGAATCGGGTTGTTTTTCGGTCAGTTCGCGAAAAACAGCACTCTTGGCATTTGATACAGCCTCTCCGGCATACCCGCCCACACCGACTCCGATAAGTCCGGGCATGCACCCTTCCCCTTTGGACAGCATCACATTGTGCAATACATAGGAAAGAACGGCGTCCTCCATGCTTTCGGTGCTAGTAAAAATCCAGTCCGATGTCGATTTGATCTCTCCGCCGAATCCCTTTAATTCTGCCCGTAATCTCAGAGGCCCCGGTTGCGATCCATAATGATAATGGATAAACGGCACTCCCCAGCCGGTATTGGTTCCCGGATTTTCAAAACTGAACGGCTCAATTACATTTTTACGAATCGGCACCTCTTCAGTGGCTCTGACGGTTGCCTCGGTAATCGCGGCCTCGACATCCCCCTTAATGGTAATTCCGGGATTCAAATAGACGTGAAAGACCGGGACACCGGTATCCTGGCATAACGAGGCAGGTTCTTCAGCAGCGTAAATGATGTTCTGGAGGATGGATGCCAGAACACTTTTCGCGCCCGGGTCGGTTTCTTCTCTTAAATGCTGGATCAGCTTGTCCAGATAATTTTTAGGATATTTTATTCCGGTATTTGCCAATAGCTGATATGCCGCACCGCCGATTCGCTCTGATGAAATCGTTTCCATTCAATACCTCTTCACGTTAGTTCGCTTCGCTCACAATTGGAATAATGGAAGTCTGGAATGATGGAATATTGGGTTTTGGGATATTGGGATAATGATTTATTGGAAAATTTTTCTTGGCATCAACATTCCAGTATTCCACCATTCCATTACTCCATTCTCAATTCGGTATAAAAGTACCGAGAAGCCTAATTATCATCCTGCGGGAGAATAAATTACCGGCTCTAGATAATCCTCTTGTCCGCCTGCTGTTTTTTGTACATGTCCTTGAGGCCGGCACTATCCATCGCCATCAATTTTTCCAACTCTTTTTCAGCCGTACCATCCTCAATCTGCTTCAATCGAACAGGCAAGTACCTGTATGGTTTCAAAACAAATCGTCCATACATCCGCCGCGCGAGGAGCATGATGTGATATGGGGCAATATCCGCAGGGCACCGGGCGGCACACATCCCGCACATGACA
>Ga0180009_10007644_pt1 | contig 10973 bp, 7 predicted proteins | sample OS_PC_MetaG_FD_123537 | JGI IMG/M metagenome (GOLD analysis project Ga0180009, IMG submission 123537) | Groundwater microbial communities from the Aspo Hard Rock Laboratory (HRL) deep subsurface site, Sweden - OS_PC_MetaG | ecosystem: Environmental > Aquatic > Deep subsurface > Groundwater...
ACACCCGTCTTCAACTCGACGCCTTTGCTCAGCGCCCACGTCAACATCCCAACCCCTGCGTACGCTCGCACCTGCGAATCGGTCCTCGCCGCCAGCGTGTTCCTGTTGGGCTTGTGCTCGTTGCTCATCACGTGGTCGACACGCTGGCTGCCAAACCCCAACTCCGCCGCCACCAAGACCGGATCCTTCAGCGCAATTCGATAGCCTCCGTCGTAGGTCCACGCGTCCGTCTCCACCAGGTCCATGGGCAGCGCTGGATAGTCCGCCCCTTCATGACGAACGTACCCGATCGTGTGCCAAGACCGGTGGCCGTCGGCGGGCGACACACCGAGGGAGATTGCGCCACTCCACTCCCGCTGGGCTGCGGGAACGAGCACGCCGTCCGGCGACGTATAGTCGCCAAAACGCATCCACTCGAGCGCACCGCGGGCATCCAGCCATTCGTTGCTTGCATGAACACCTGCCTCCGCGACGACCCCGTCCCGCGCGCTCTCCACCGACGATCGCAGCCACCCACCTGCCGCGGGTTGCCCGGCGTCGCGCCGCGGGTCGGTGTCCACGACCACGCGCCCGCCGGTCGAAGGGGGGCCCAGCGTCACGGGAACCAACCCCTTGAACACCAGCAATTCGGAGACTGCCTGGGGTCGAACGTACGTCACCGGCGGGTCCATGTGCCCCGGACAAGCGCCATAGAGAGGAAGGTGGCCGACCTGGGTGACAACCCGCTCCCAACCCAACCCGCGTATCACCGGCTCGCCCGCTGCCGCCCCCCGCCGCACCACCCACACACCGGGAATCTCCGTCAGCGCTTCCCCCGTGCTGGCGTATCGACCCGACTCCATCGCAGTCCGCCGCATTCGCTCGGCCCCAGGGTCCTTCGTTCCTGAGATCGTGACGTCCACCGTTTCGTCGGAGACCTGGTCGTCTTCGGCGTCTTGCGCTCGAGCGACGGGTGCCCACCAGGTCACAACCAACCCAACCACGATCGCCGCGCTGGCGCGCGTTCCCGAAAGATAGTTCACCGCTTCCGTATACTGCGCGCAAATTCTCCGGTCAATTCAGCGCTAAACGGGACAAGAGTCACGAGTTGTTCTCGATTGAATTGATGGGTTGTTGGTCGCGGCTTCCGCCGGGCACAGGTCGCCCCTAAAACATCGCGAACAGGAGGATGCCCAAGGCAGCAACCACCACGATGCCGGCCACGACGACTGCGATGACGACACTCACGATGACGCTCGTGGAGATCGCTTTGTTGGCAGCGTTGATTGACTGCTGTACTTGGTGCGCGGCGTAAGGCGGTATCGCTGGGTTGTATCCCGGTGTGACCGCTCCGGGGCCGGTCTGCACCGGGGGCGGCGCCGCCCCGTACTCATACGGTATCTGATAGTTGACGCCCTGCTGGGCGAGCATCTGATTGACCAGCGCCGCGTGCTCCGCCGCCTGCGCGTGGTGCGGCAGCGCGGTGTGACAGTACGGACAGTCCGTGCCACGTAGATCGTCGAGCGCAAGATTGGCACCGCAATGCGGACAATTCTGGAGCGGTTTGTTCATTGCGCCTTCCTGCCGTCACTCTCACGCCGGCGAAAGCCAGCGCCGTTCGACCCACATTTGCTGGCCATTGGGAAATGACACGTTCGCTTGGTTGTCGTTGAGCTCGCTAATCGTACCGGCGTAGTGGTTGCCATCTGCCCACTGAACCGCCACCCGGCCGCCGACAGCGAGTCCGGCGGGCGCGGCGGGCTGCGGGGGCGGTTGGTAGGAGGCTTGGGGCGCCGCGGCCTGGGGCTGCGCGGCAGGCGCGCTTCGTTGGATGTTGACAGGCTTCGGCTGCCCACCCGCGCGAAGCCTCGCGGATTCCTGCTGGTGGATGTTGTTGCGCTGCATCCCGTAGCGCATCGGATCCGTCGACAACTGCTGGGTCCAATGCCCTGCGATCTGCGTCCATGTGCCTTGATCGATACCGTAGTGGCCCAGCATGCCCTGGATGCCGAACACTTGAATCGCAGCCTCCATGCACGCCCAATCCTCGAAGCTGACCTCCACGGTCCCTTGCTTCTGGTTGACCGCCGCCTGGTACAGAGACATGTACCGGGTCGCTATCTGACCCATATCACTCATGTCCTGCATCCGCGCCGTCCACCCCTGCACGGCCGCCTCCCAGCTTTGCCGAGAAACGCCCAGGCTCTCGACAATGCGCGCCTGTTCGTCCGTGTCCTGGGTGTGCGACACCTCGGCGCCAAGTTCGGCGTAGCGTTCGAGGGAGATTCCAGCGATGGGTTCGTAGTTGCTCACGCCGGTAGCCGACCCCTGACCGCATTCGGAGTCAACACAATTCGCGCCACACCTCGTCGCATCCAACAATTCGTCCAAGACATATTACCACGGACAGGAAGACGCCGCGTGGACGCCAAGCGATCACCAAACTTACTTTAGACACGCTGCACGATGCACGGATCCACCGTTGACGAAGACCAAGCCGCGCGCTAAACGTGAACACGTCGTTCATTATTAGGCCGCGCGATGGCTCAGTACCTCAAACAAGACGTTCGGGACCGCATCCTCGACGCCGCCGTAAGGAGTTTCGCCGAGAGCGGCTACGTCGCTGCCACCATGCGGCAAATCGCCAAGGCAGCCGGCCTCTCCTCGGGCAACGTCTATCGGTACTTCGGCGGAAAGGAAGACCTCTTCGCCGCAGCCCTCCCCACCAACTTTCTCACCACGTTCGATTCCCTCGTGCGACGGCGTGTGCGTTCCCTCCGCGGTGTTCGTGACGTCGCATCGCTCGCTCCAAACGCCGACTTCTACCTGGTGTCTGAGGAACTGCTGCGGTTCTGTATTGATTACCGCCTTCGCGTCGTCGTGCTGCTGAGCCGGTCAAGCGGCAGCGTCCACGCTTCGTTTGGTGAGCGAATGGTTCGACAGCTGGTGAACATGGCCGTCGAACATGCTCGGTCGATCGGCCACGGTCGTCGCCTCACGGCCCCCGAGCGATTCGCGCTCGAGCAGATCTATCGGAACTTCGTGGTTGCGATGGCGCAGATTCTGACCAACTACGACGATGAATCCCGAATTCGCAGCTCGCTCCGGCGGTTCGAGCGATACCACCTTGCCGGGTTGAAGAGCTTCTTCGAAGGAGATGCGCCATGACGAACCCGAGTACGCGCAGTTTGCTCACCCGCATGCTCGAAGAATCATCCCTGGTTGCTCGGGTGCGGGAGCTCGACGGACCGACCCTCGGCCGCATCATTCGACACATCGGCTTGGAAGACGCCGGGGAGATCGTCGCACTGGCTTCGACCGAGCAACTCACCGATGTGTTCGACGAGGACCTCTGGGTGACGGATCGGCCGGGGCAGGACGAGGCGTTCGACCCCGATCGGTTCGCTCTCTGGTTGGAGATTCTGATGGAGTCGGGCGAGCGATTCGTGGCGGACAAGCTCACGGAGCTTTCGGAGGACCTCGTTACCCTGGGGCTTCAGCGGCAGGTGTTCGTCATCAACATCGACGAGCTCGCCGTGGAGATGTCCGAGCGGCATCGTGATGTGGATCTGGTCGAAAAGGCGCTCGAGAGCTGCCTGTACGAGGAGATAGGGGAGTATCGAATCATCGCACGCAGACACGACGGCTGGGACGCGATTCTGGCGATTCTGCTGGCTCTCGATCAGTACCACCACGCCTACCTTCAGCGCCTGCTGTCGCGCTGCTGCTACGCGTCCACGGAGTACATCGAGGACAACGGCGGGTTGTACGAGGTCCTCACGGCCGAGGAGATGCTCGAAGGTGACGCTGCGGCGGAGCGTGAGGACCGAAGAGCGCGGTCTGGGTACGTTGCCCCTTCGGACGCTGCCAGCTTCTTGGGTCTGCCCCGGGTGACGTCCCTCGAGGAGGTGACGTCCTCCGAGGATCGCGACGCCGTCACCCGTGCATACTTCCGGTCGGTCGTCACTGCGCCGGGACGTTCCACCAAGCAGGTACCAACGAGTCGTGACCGCGCTTCCCGCGACCGGTTCGCGGTCTTGTTGCGGGAGACGGGCATCGTTGAGCCCGCAGCGCCTCTGCTTCTGAAAGGCGCCCCGGACGATCCGGCCGCTCGGTTCCAGCGCGCGATCGGCTCGCTACGAATCGAGGATGGCGCATTGTACGGACAACGCATGGAGGAGCTCGCGTATCTCGCAAACGTGCTGGTGGCCGGCAGCTCGTTTGCGGGCCGCGCCTTTCGACCGGTCGAGGCCGCCGAGGCCTCACTCGCCATCTGCAACCTCGGATTGGAACACCTGCGCTCTTCGTCGACCGAAGCGGACGACCAGCTCGTCAGGCACCAGTGCGCGGATCGATTGTTCCGTGTCGGGTGGCATCTGACCTTCTGGCACGTGTCCATGGCGACGGCGCAGCGTCTGGAGCGCTTCCTGGCGGCCCACGAAGCCGATGTGGCGAGTGTTGCGCTTCGCACGGTGCGCAGCGCCGTGAAGGACCAGAAGCCTTGGAGAATCTTGCCGAAGCTCGACGCGATCGGAGGATTCCTTTCCGAGGACGGGCACACTTGCCTCGAACACTTGCTCGATCGCTGTCCTACGATTCCGTCCCCGCACTGCGGCCCCGGACGCGCGCGCTCGTTCATCGCCACGGCATCGCAGGTCGAGTTGGCGAAGAATCTTTTTGACACGCTCGCTTGACAACCCCCTTTCCGTCGGTCATCTCTTCGCGGTCCGCGCACGGAGCGCGGCAGGAGGTAGTCATGGATCGCATTTTACAAATCGGTCTGCTGGGTTCCTCCGCTGATCGCGGCTGATAGGTCTCGTCTCAACGACCGGACCACGCACGTTCAACGGAGCGAAGTGTCCATCCATACGCAGTCGAGCCGACTGCGCAGGAGTGTCGTTTGTGATGAGCTCAACGGAAGACCGTGTCGACCATCGGCACGATCGATTGCAGGAAACGTTGCTGCGAGAAGTTCGCTCGCTGCTGCGTGATGATGTCTCCGACCCCGCTCTCGAAGACGTTTTCGCTGTATCCGTCCAACTGTCCGCCGATGGCCGGCACCTTCGGGTCCACCTGATCGCGGCCGGCGACGGTATCCTCTCCACCTCCGCGCTCGAGCGAGCGCTCCGGCGGGTGACGCCCTTCTTGCGTCATCGCCTGGCCCTCGACCTCGACTTGAAGCGCACCCCCGAGCTGCGACTCGTTCTTCACGCAGCTTTCTCCTGAAGCGCATTCGATTTCAGTCCGGACCGTCGGCCAACGGCGGTTCCGGGTTGACACTCACCCTTAGCGATCCGTCGACCATGACGATCCGTGATCGTTCCACCCCGGCCTGCGACGGTCTACAGTACAAGCCGGAGCAAGCGCAACGGCATGACCATCGAACCCACCCAACACGTCGAGTCCACCCACCCCGAAGTTGTCGCGTTTGCCCGCGAGAGCGTAGCGGGCGCGTCCACACCGCGCGAAAAGGCGGTCGCCCTCTTTTACGCCGTGCGCGACGGGGTTCGGTACGATCCCTATTGCTTCGACTTCTCCACGGCCGGGCTGCGTGCAAGCCGCACGCTGGAAACGCGCAGAGCGTGGTGCGTGCCCAAGGCCATCTTGCTCGCCGCGTGTTGTCGAGCCCAAGGCATCCCGGCCCGCCTCGGGTTCGCCGACGTTCGTAATCACCTGTCCACCGAACGCCTACGTCAATTGATGGGAACCGATGTCTTCGCCTGGCACGGCTACACGGTGATCGAGCTCGACGGCCAGTGGTTCAAAGCGACTCCCGCCTTCAACATCGAGCTCTGCGAGAAGCTCAAGCTCATGCCCCTGGAGTTCGACGGAACGAGCGACGCCATCTATCACCCCTTCGACTTGGAGGGCAATCGCCACATGGAGTACCTCCGCTACCGTGGCGAATATGATGACGTGCCCGTCGCCGAGATGCTCGCATCTTTGCGGGAGCAATACCCCGCGTTCGCCGCGTCCGTGAACATCGACGGCGACTTCGAGGCCGACGTGGAGACCGAGGCGCGGCAGGGGTGAGGCGGTACGTCAAACCGCGACCAACACACATCGGTTCCCCGGCCGCTGAGGCAGAAGGAGAGAACCACAGAAGGCGCAGAGCACACGTCGCACTACAGCGTCTTTCCATCGCGTGGAATACGGCCAATCCGCTGTAGGGGCGGGTTTCAAACCCGCCCGCTCGTAAATGCGCGGCAACCGCGGGCGGGTCAGTGACCCGCCCCTACCACCAGATCTTTCCATCCGATCGAAACCTGCGCTAGGGCGCGACAAACTTCGGAACGCAAACGTTGTTCACGTCGCATTGCGTGCTGAAACTACACGTGCCTCCCGGGCCGCAGGGCTTGAGCACCAATTGGTTGGAAGACATTCCGTCGGTCCCGTCGTCACCGGCCGAACCGGCCGCAGCGGCTCCTCCGCCCGGTCCTCCGGTGCCACCGGTGGAGACCGAATTGTCGTAGTCAAAGGTGTTGGAGTTCGGCGTGGTGGACAGTCCAAAGCCGAAGAATCCGATGGAAGGTGCGCCGCACCCACCACCGCCGCCTCCGCCGGGACCGCCACTTCCTCCGTCTCCGCCCTTGCCGCCGGCGGAACCGGACCAGCTGGTCGGTTGGCCGCCAAAGCCGCCACGACCGCCCTGGCCTCCGGGTCCTCCGAATCCGCCCATGCCACCGTCACCGCCAGGACCTCGCCGGATGCGGTTGTACTCGACCTGTGGCTGCGTTCCGTTCGAGCCGACCACGAACAAGGCAAAGGACGCGCCGCCAGAACCACCCGGCCGGCCACCCTTTCCACCGCAGGCGCCCGCGCCACCGCCGCCGCCCGTTGGACCAAGCTCGTGCGAATTGCAGGCGCTCGGGCCCCAGTAAGCCGTGCCGCCTCCGCCTCCGCCGCCACCTCCAGGGATGCCCGTCGTGCCGCTGCCTCCGGTCACTGCCCCCTTCGGCGACGTCACCCAGAGCCCCTGCGCAATCGAGCCGAAGATGCCCTGGCATCCAAGGCCGCCAGACCCCACGGCTCCGTTCAATCCATCCAGCCCGTCGCCGCCGTTGTTGGTTTGAATGGCCGACGGCCACCCGCTCTCCGTGACATGACTGCAGTCGGACCCGCTGATGTTGTCGAACGTCCAATCGAACCCACCAGCTCCGTCGTTGCCGGCTGGAGCGACATACTGCGCCTGACTTCCCTGGTTGGCGGGCATGTCATACTGCGGACACACGATACCGCCACCCGGGTTCGCCGTGCCCTCGTTGCACTGGGTGTTCTCGCCTTCATCGCCTCCGGGGCGAGTCGTCGACATGCACACCCCATTGCGACGCTGTCCATCGATGCCGTCACCACCGTCGAACGCTGTGGACAACTGTCGACCAAATCCAGCTTCGCCGGTGCTGCCACGACCGCCGCGGCCTCCGCGACCCGCCACAATCACGTTGTTCTGAATGACCAGGCCAGGCCCGCTGTCGGCAGCGTACACCGCGATCGTCGCCGCACCGTCCACATCCGTTGCCGGGTTGTCCGGAATGTCCCGCCCTACGATGTGGAACCCGCTGACGACGGTCGTCAGTGCGCCCTTGCCCAACCCGCTGGCCGAAACCGTTCCAATCTCAGTTGGTTTCGACGACACTTTGCCCTGGATCGTCGTGGGGTGAAGAAGGATGTCCCGGCCGAGGAAGTCCGGCGCATATCCGCCGTAGAGCTTCTCTCCGTCGTACAGCACGAGGTTGTCATCGTAGACGCCTTCGGCAACCAGAATGTACCGTTTGCCCGAGGACGGCAGCGCGACAACTGCATCGGCGATCTTTCGGTACGGGTTGGTCCGCGTGCCGTTCCCTGGCTGGCTGTTGCCCGCCCACACGAACAAGGCATGCTGGATCACCCCGTCGATTCCGTCACAGTTCTCGTCTTCGTAGTCCGCGCTGGACGTTGGGAACTCACCCATGTCCGGCTCGTCTTGGGTGAGGTTGCCCGTCACGCGGCGGCATTCGCAGCCGTCCGACGGCTCCACGTTCGTGTCGAGCCACTCGTAGCTGACGCCGCCTACCGTCTCGCTCAGGCACTGCATGCGGCAAGAGGGTGACGAGGTCGTCGCATCGCACGCCCCGGTGGCGTGCTGCAAGGGCCCCGACCAGTACTTGGTGCAGTCATTGTTGCAGAATCCACAGTGCTCGTCAGCGTCGTATTGACCGGTAACGGGATTGAGGAATCCCTCGTCAATGAGACCGTCGCAGTCGTTGTCAGCAGCATCGCAGATCTCGACGTTGTCACTGATGTCGCACTCGCTCCATCCCCAGACCGCGCCCGAGCCTTCGCAGCTCTGACGTCCCTTGCAGGTATCGATCTCACAGGACCGTACCATGCCGTCGTTGACGGGGTCGCAGACGCAGGTCCCGGAAAGGGGGATACACTGCAACGATCCGTTGTAGTCCTGGCAGGAGTAACCAGCCGGACAGGAAGTGCCGTAGGGCGACTGCGCATCGCAGCTCCTACCGCAGAGTTTCTCCTGATCGGCCTGGACGCACAGACTCGAGGGAGTAATGCAGTCCTCGTTCGTCGCACAGGGATGGCACAACGTCTCGGGGAGCTGCAGACAGAATGCTCCATCTTCGTAGGGGAAGTACCCGACTTCGCATTCGGTGACGATGCACCTGGCCTCGCCCGCTTCGACCACACACGCGGTCTGCGTGGAAAACGGAATGGTCGCGTCACAGTCGATGCCGCAGCCGCCGCAATGCTGCTTGGTGAAGTAAGCGCCGCTGGCATCCACAAAGTCCTCGTCGATCGCACCGTCGCAGTTGTTGTCGACTCCGTCGCAGGACTCCGCTTCCGGTGTTGGTGCGTCGCAAACGTATCCGCTCGAACCCTGGCACGTTTCGGTTCCGGAGCAACTCCACCCGCTCGCCGTTGCGGTGCACGGCTTGGGCTCCAAACCTTCATCAATCGCCCCATCGCAGTTGTCATCGACGCCGTTGCAGCTCTCCGGAGCGGGCTCCCTGGCGGTGCATTCCGACCAACCCTGGGGCGGTTGGCAGATCTCCTGTCCGCTGCACACGCCTTCCGCGTTCTGCGCCTGGCAGCCACGAGTCTGGCCGGCGGAAGAGGCGTCACAAATACACGTACCACTGACGGGTACGCATTGGTCGAACGTCGCACCGTCGTCCGAGACGGTGGAGCAGGTGTAACCGGTGGGACATCCTTCGAAGGTACAGTCGCGACCACAGGCCTGTTGGCCCTCGATGCTCAAGCACCGATCTCCCCCCGAGGGGTTGCACGAGGCGTCGTCCAGGCAAGGCTGGCAGAGTCGTTCACGGTCCACGGCGCAGAGCCCCAACGCCTCTGGTCCGCCCTGCGGATCGGGGACCAGACGGCACGCCCATCCGGTCGGACACGCCGGGGAACAGGGTCGCGTGCAGAACGAGCCCTGCAGGTCCGGAAGGCAATACCCGCTGATGCACTCCGCGTTATCGAGGCACAATTCGCCGAACCCCTTGAGGTCCGCGGCGTCCGGCCCCGCGTCCGGCTCCTGCCGCAACGTGCAGACCCGGTCGATGCAATCGTATCCTTCGTCGCAGTCGTTTTCGAATACGCAGGGACACCCAACGTAGGTACAGGGGAGATCACCCTCACTGCGACCGCAGCCGCTCAGAGCCCAGACGCCCGCTGCGAGGCCGAGGAAGGAAACGATCGCGGAAACGCGGCCGAGGCGCTGGGATCGACCCAGGGTTGGAGACTTGCGATTAGTAAACATGAATCACCCCCGCCTCGCCATCGACTCCTGGCGTTCCACTGGAAGTACCACCTGCGGGAGAGGGTCCTCCCGACCCTCCGGGACCTCCGGATGCCCCTGCGGGCTGCACGAACGCGTTGAAAATGTCGTATTGAGCATTGGTAATGAAGTTGCCCGCGATGCCGAACGCAACACCACCACAACCTCCTCCGGCACCACCGCCCGGTCCACCATCTCCGCCGCGGCCTCCCTTGCCACCCGGACCCGCGCACCAAGCAGGCGGGGCCGACGTACCCCCCTTTCCACCCGCACCGCCTGGACCTCCATGCCCCCCGAAGGCTCCATCGCCACCGGCGCCGCCTTCGCCCAAATAGATGATGTTCCCCGTCACGTCGGGAACCGCACCCGGAGATGCACTGAACGTGAGGAAGATGGCGAACGAAGCACCGCCGCTGCCTCCGAAGAGTCCTCCTCGACCACCGCAGCCGCCCGAACCGCCTCCTCCCCCGGTTGCGCCAAGATCGCCCAAGCGCTCTCCAACGGTACAACTCGGCGAGTTCTGGTTGATGACACAGCCGCCCGCTCCGCCACCGCCGCCCCCTTTACCCGCCGTGCCGGCCCCGCCGCTCGTCGCCGTTCCGGACCTCCAGAAGCCGTTGACGATCGAACCGAAGGTCGCGCCGCAGCCCGATCCCGCCGGACCCGCGGACCCGTTCGTGCCCGTCGTCGCGTCCAAGCCGTTCAAGTCACCGGCAATCTGGCAATCGTACTTGCACAGATTCGAGAACTGCGGGTTGTTCGCGCTCGTGTACGTGGCGTTGGTCCCACCCCGTCCGTTGAGCCCGAGAGGCGACTGGTATTCCTGCGGGTCGCTGCTCCCGTTCGAGCCGCCGCCGCGATTGCCCGCCGTCGCAGAAGGACACTGCGAATTCGTTCCTCCGAGTCCGCCGGGCTGACTCTGCCCGGCACAGCTGGCATTGGTGCACTCCTTCGCAGCAAGCCCTTCCGCTCCCGCCTTGCCATTCGCCCCAGGCTGTCCTGCCTCACCGTGCCCACCGTCGCCGCCACGCCCTCCGAAGATGAGGTTGTTGGCGATGACCACGTTGTCGTTGCAGTCACGCAAGTAGACCGCATAGGAGCTCAAACCGGACTCTCCGCTGGCGGCCTGCTCTGCAACGTCCACCGCGTAGATGGCAAACCCCGCCACGACCGTGCGCGCCGACTTGATGCCCACCGCGTTGACTGCGCCCGGAGGCTG
>Ga0180009_10007645_pt1 | contig 10970 bp, 10 predicted proteins | sample OS_PC_MetaG_FD_123537 | JGI IMG/M metagenome (GOLD analysis project Ga0180009, IMG submission 123537) | Groundwater microbial communities from the Aspo Hard Rock Laboratory (HRL) deep subsurface site, Sweden - OS_PC_MetaG | ecosystem: Environmental > Aquatic > Deep subsurface > Groundwater...
CTGGACGGTGACCTGCTTGCGGTGGGGGAAAGCGCCCTTGAGGTGCTCAATAAAATGCTGTCCAAGCTGGAACTGAGTAAAATTGAAGTAATCACCGTTTACTACGGAGCTGATACCAAGTCGGCTGAAGCGGAGCAGGTGGCGAGCGATATTCGCAACCAGTATCCGCAGCTGCAGATCGAGGTGGTTAGAGGCGGGCAGCCGCACTATAACTATATTATATCTATTGAGTAAGGAGGTTGTCCTTTAATATGGCAGTTAAAATCGTTACCGATAGCCTATCTGATATTACCGATGACTTAGCCCGGGAGTTGGGAGTTACCGTAGTGCCACTCTATGTGCGTTTTGGCGAGGAGGTCTTCCGGGATAGAGTGGAAATGACTACCGATGAGTTTTACCACAAACTGGTTCATGGTGATACCTTTCCCACGACCACGCAGCCTCCACCAGGCGATTTTGTTGATGTGTATAAGAAACTGGCCAAGGAAACCGATGAAATTCTGGTTATTGTAGTATCCAGCAAGCTCAGCGGTACCTATCAGTCGGCACTGCAGGCCAAGGATATGATAGAGGAGAAGTGCCGAATTGAAGTCATTGACTCACTAACGGTGGCCATGGGTTTTGGGTTGATAGTTATTGAAGCGGCGAAAGCGGCCAAGGCGGGGGCGAAACTTGACGAGCTGGCTGACCTGGTGCGCAAAGCCATGCCCCGGTCGCATCTTATTATATATTTTGACACTCTCAAATATCTGGCCAAGGGGGGACGTATCGGTAAGGCACAGGGGTTGATGGGCGCAATGTTATCCATAAAGCCGATACTTACCATAAAAGATGGCGAGATGGCCCCCTTGACCAGGGTAAGGTCTCCCGCAGCGGGTATGGATTATCTATACAATTTTGTGCCCGGCTTCTCCAAGATTGCGGCACTGGCAGTCGAACATGCCACCACACCCGATGAAGCGGATGGGCTGGTTGAGCGCCTCAGCTCCATTGTTCCTAAAGAGCGCATCTATCGGTCAATAGTCAGCCCGGTACTGGGGACACATGCCGGTCCAAATGCCCTAGCGCTAACTGTTTTGGAGGCAGAATAGGCAATAATGCCGGTAAAGGTTGTGACCGATAGTGTCGCTGACCTGCCGCCTCAGGTAGTCGATGAACTGGGAATTACCGTCATCCCGCTCAATGTCCGCTTCGGTGATAAGGTATTTCGTGACGGCATTGACCTGACCACCGAGCAGTTCTATCAGGAGCTTACGCGCAGTAAAATCTTCCCGGTAACATCCGTGCCTTCGCCAGTAACCTTTGCCGATGCCTATGATAAACTGGCCGAAGAAACGGACGAGATTCTGGCTATCATGCTTTCCTCCAAGCTCAGCGCCACCCACGAGGTGGCGGTGCAGAGCATCGGTCTGATGAAGCAGCCTTGCCGCGTTGAGGTAATCGATTCCGAACATGCGGTCATGGCACAGGGATTTCTGGTTATGGCTGCCGCCAGAGCGGCACAGGCCGGGGCTAAACTGGACGAACTCATAGCAATGGTGCGCAGCAATATCCCTCGCGTTGATATGCGGGCTGCCTTTGACACGCTGGAGTACCTGAGAAGGGGCGGACGCATCGGTGCTGCCCAGGCGCTGCTGGGGGCGGCGCTCAGGATACATCCCCTCATCACCATGAAAGACGGCGTGGTGGAGCCGGCGGGGAGGGCACGTTCCAGGGCCAAGGCAATGGACCATCTGTACCAGTTTGCCGCCGATTACAAAAGAATTGAAGAGATGGCGGTGGAGGAAGCTGCCTGCCCTGAGGATGCTGATTTACTGACCGACAGGCTGGGCAATTTATTCCCCAGAGAGCGCATTTACCGGACCAAGACCACCCCGGTGATCGGCGCACATACCGGTCCCGGCCTGCTTCTGGTGGCGTTGATGGGAGATAAATAACACCGGAAGGCGAGGATAAGGTGGCGGCCAGTTTTGAACCTCTGCACAAAATTCTGGAGCTGGAGCAAAAGAAGGGGTACGACAATACCGCGGTCATTGGTGGCCTTAACCGGTTTCTCCAGAACTGGGCGGGCCAGGTCGCGGAAGCCATCCCGGACCGAAGCCTCTTGCGCCGTTTCCAGAAACTCGTAGCCAAGGCGGATTACGCTTCTCTATCCATTTCACAGCGCCGGGAGTGGGTGGACAGCGTCTTCCTTCTGGTTGCCGAAATAGAAGGAGGCGCTCCTGCTGAGGCTGAACCGAAAAGAAAAGCACCGCCTTCCTCTAAAGCAAAGCGAGCAAAGACAGTTAAAGCGGTGGCGCCGGTCAGCGGGTCTGGCCTGGATTCGCCGATAACCACAGTCAGAGGCATCAGCACCAGCCTGGCAACCAAGTTCGGCAAGCTGGGAGTGAAGACGGTGCGCGACCTGCTCTATTTCTTCCCCCACCGCCATCTTGACTACAGCCAGATAAAGCACATCTCGCAATTAACTGAGGGCGATGAGCAGACCATAATGGCCAATGTGTGGCAGGCACAGGTCACCCGTCTGGGTTATCGACAGGGAGCGGAGGCGATTGTCGGCGATGAGACGGGAAATGTGCGGGTCGTGTGGTTCAATCAGCCCTATCTGGCCAAAAGGCTGCCGACCAATGCTCGCATCGTCCTGAGCGGTCGGGTCAGCCTGTTCAAAGGGCGCCCTGTCTTTGAGTCTCCGGAGTGGGAATTTGCCGAAGATAAGGACTTAATCCACACCGGTCGGCTGGTCCCTGTTTATTCACTGACACAGGGGCTGTACCCACGCCAGGTGAGAAAACTGATGAAAGAGGTGGTCGACCAGTGGGCGTGGCAGGTGGAGGATTTCCTGCCGGTGGGATTGAGAGAGCGCTGCGACCTGCTGGAACTGCCGCAGGCAATCAGTCAGGCACACTATCCCGAAGACGAAATGGTAAAAAACAGGGCAAGAGTGCGTCTGGCATTTGATGAGCTTTTTATCCTGCAGCTTGGCGTAATGAACCGCAAACACGACTGGCAGGAGGCCCAGCCGGGCAGCGCCTTTACCATTGACACGGCACTTTTAGACAATTTCATCGAATCGCTGCCCTTCAGGCTCACGACGGCGCAGCAGCGGGTGCTGAAGGAGATGCTGGGTGATATGCAGAGACCGCAGCCGATGTCCCGCTTGCTGCAGGGGGAGGTGGGGAGCGGTAAAACGGTGGTGGCCACCGCGGCGCTCCTGATGGCGGTCGCCAACGGCTATCAGGGCGCTTTCATGGCCCCGACCGAGATTCTGGCCGAACAGCATTTTGCCACGCTCTGCCAGCTTCTCTCCGGTGTTGGGAATCAGCAAGAAGAAGCGCCCTATCTGAAACGATTTTCCGGCTTGCTATCTCGCCCCATCACGGTAGCGCTGCTCATCGGTGATATCCCCCAGTCTCAGAAGCAGGAGCTCCAGCAGCGCATTATGGATGGAGACATCGACATCGCCATCGGCACGCACGCCCTCATTCAGAAAGGTGTTGAGTTTAAACAAATGGGGCTGGCGGTGGTCGATGAGCAGCACCGCTTTGGCGTGACCCAGCGCTCGGCGCTGCGGCAGAAGGGGTTCCGACCTCACATGCTCGTTATGACGGCCACGCCCATCCCACGCACACTGGCGCTGACCCTGTACGGCGACCTTGACCTTTCCGTCATCGATGAGCTGCCGCCGGGAAGGCAGGCCGTGAAGACCAAGTGGCTCAGACCGCAGCAGCGGGAAAGCGCCCACAACTTCATCCGCAAACAGGTGTCCGCCGGCCATCAGGCATTCATCGTCTGTCCGCTCATTGAAGAATCGGAGGCAATTGCTGCTCAGGCAGCGGTGGTGGAATACGAGAGACTGTCGCGTGAGGTCTTTCCCGACCTGCGGCTCGGCCTGCTGCACGGTCGACTGCCAGGTGAGGAAAAGGACGGAGTCATGCAGCGCTTCCGCGCCCGGAAGCTGGACATCCTGGTCTCGACCCCGGTGGTGGAGGTCGGCATTGACATCCCTAACGCCACGGTGATGCTCATTGAGAGCGCCGACCGTTTTGGCCTTTCCCAGCTGCACCAGTTCCGTGGCCGCGTCGGGCGGGGGGAGGAACAGAGCTACTGCATACTGCTCGCCGAGAACCCGTCCGAGGTGGGCAGGGAACGTCTGGACGTTATCGAGAATGTTCAGGATGGCTTTGTCCTGGCAGAAGAAGACCTGAAAATGCGCGGTCCAGGCGAGTTCTTTGGCACGCGTCAGAGTGGTCTACCCGACCTTCGTATGGCCAAGCTCTCCGACGTCAAGATTCTGGAACTGGCCCGCAACGAAGCCATCAGACTTTCCCAGGTAGACCCGGGTCTGAAAGCGCCCGAACATCAGCTTTTAGCCCGCGAACTGGCGAGGGTATGGCCGAAGTCCAATGCCGGTGAATGGAGCTAGCCCTTTCAGTCCACCCGGTATTTTTTCACCGCTGACTCGCTCAGTTCTACCCCCAGGCCCGGCTTGTCCAGGAGGTCAATGTAACCTTCTTTATTGATTCTGATGGGTTCGGTCAGCAGCTCTTCACGCAGCGGATTGTAATTTCGGTCGAATTCCTGTAGCCGGCCGTTCGGTATCGAGGCGCTAAAATGCAGGTTGGAAACGAGCGCGATTGCGGAAGAAAAGGAATGGGGCACACAGATGATATTCCAGGCACTGGCCATGGCGGCGATTTTTTTGGCCTCGGTGATGCCGCCGCACCAGGTGGTGTCGGGCTGGGCGATATCGAGCGCCTGGTTGATGATGAGGTCGCGGAATCCGTAGCGGGTGAACTCGTTTTCACCGGCGGCTATCGGCATATCGATGGCCACAGCTACCTTGGCACTTCCCTCAAGGTCTTCCGCCGGGACCGGTTCCTCAAACCAGAAAATATCATATTCTTCCATCTTTCGGGCCATCTTTATCGCCTCGTAGGCGGTATAGACATTATTCCCGTCGACGAGCAGGTCGATGCCCGGGCCGATAGCTTCCCTGACTGCTTTTATTCTCGCCATGTCTTCGGCCTGGCTGACGCGCCCGATTTTCATCTTGACCGCGGTGAACCCTTCCTTCACATATGAGGCCATTTCATCGGCCAGTTCCTTCAGGCCTTTCCCCTCGGCATAGAAACCGGCGCTGGCATAGGCTCGAATCTGCTCGTAGCAGCCACCGAGGAGCCTGTACAGTGGCATCCCGACCGCCCTGGCTTTGATGTCCCAGAGCGCGATGTCAATGCCGCTCATGCTGGCGATGATGGCACCCTTGCGTCCGTGTTTTATCGACCGCTGGTACATCGTCTCCCAGAGTCGCTCGATGTTCATCGGGTCCTCTCCGACAAGATAATCGGCGAGCTCCTTTTCGATTATCATTTTGGTAATCATCGGTGGACCGCCGAAGTAAGCGGCTTCACCGATTCCTGATATCCCTTCATCCGTATCGATTTTGACCAGCACGGCGCTGCGGTGGGGTAGGGTATACGTGGCGTCCATAATTGGCTTGTCCAGTCGACAGGTCAGGACCATGGCTTCAACTTTCTTGATTTTCACCGGATTCTCCTCCTTCAGTTGAGATGGTTGTTTTTATTTGCGTTGCCACTATTATAATAAATTACCTGCTGTGAGGGAAATCACACCGGACAGTAGATAACTTTACAGCTCTTTTGCTTTTGGGTTAAAATGATTTGCTAGGCGGGTGTAACTCAGTGGCAGAGTATTTGCTTCCCAAGCAAAGAGTCGTGGGTTCGAATCCCATCACCCGCTCTTGCAGTCGGTTTAAGGTCAGGAAAGGAGACAAGGAGATGGAATACGGTAGCGGTAAACACAGATATGAACTGGTAGAACCATGGGCGAAGCTTCCCGAAGGGGAGTCATTCGTTGACGTATGTGGGATATCTATCGATTCAGAGGACAGGATATACGTTTTCAATCGAAGCAAGCGCCCGATGATTGTGTTCGACAGGGATGGAAACGAGGTATCCTCCTGGGGTGAGAGCCTGTTCAAGCGCCCTCATGGCAGTTGTATGACGGCTGATGGCCACATATATTTGACTGACGATTACAGCCACGTCGTGTACAAATTCAGCAAAGAGGGCGGTTTGCTTATGACCATTGGGAATATGGATAAGCCCTCCGATACCGGGCATCGCTGGGGTTTGGATATATTCGAGCGGATATCTTCGATTAAGCGGGCGGCAGAGCCGTTCAATATGCCCACGGGAGTTGCTATTTCCTCGACTGGCGACATCTTCGTGTCAGACGGTTACGGCAACGCACGGGTACACAAATTCAGCGCCGATGGGAAATTGTTGCTATCATGGGGCGAACCCGGGCCGGGAAAGAGTCAATTCAGGTTACCGCACAACATCTGGATTGACAGAGCGGACCGGGTATGGATTGCGGACAGGGAAAACCATCGGGTCCAGATATTTGATTCCGAAGGTAAATTCCTTGACCAGTGGACGGACCTCTTGAGGCCTACCCATGTCTATATGGATAAGGATGAGACGGTCTATATATCGGAGCTATGCCGGCGAATAAGCATATTCACTATAGATGGTAAATTGTTAGCGCGCTGGGGAAATGAATCTCATAGCCTGGACGAGCCCTTGCTTGTTGGACCGCATGTCATATGTGTCGATTCACGGGCAGACCTCTATGTTGGTGAGGTTGCCAAATCATTCGGTAAAATTGACCGTGGAGCGAGGGTTATCCAGAAGTTCGCCAGGAAAGCGTAAAACATTTCATTATTCTAACAGGTCGCGGTTGCGAAGCCGTTCTTGTTCCCAGGTATTGTAGTCCTCGGGAGGCGTTATTATCTCTGCATAAGGCTTTAACTCGAGCCTCACCGCTTCGCTTGGACAACCGGTAACACAGAGACCACAGCCGATACACCTTATCAGGTCAACCACCAGAACATCGCCCTCTATTGAGCAGGCACCTACCTGACATCGCTCCACGCATATGCCACAACCATTGCACTCTTCGGCTTCAACCACCGCATAATAATTCGCTTTGGCAACGGAATTTTCAATGCCGAACTGTGTTATCCCCCTTAAAATAGCGCAGCAGCACCCACAACAGTTGCATACGTAGTGGACACCTGCAGCCACATTGCTAACAGTGTGAACCAGACCTATTTCTTCCACCTCGTCAAGCAGCCGGAGAGCCTCTTCCTGAGTGATATCATGTGGCCCCATGGGTTTTTCTTTCACGGAAAAGTTCAGGCAGGCTCTTACTGGAAATTCACATTGGCGGTTTCCTACTAAGTCCAGCTGTTTTCGGCAAATGCAGTCACGCAATTCGAATGACTTGGCCTGCAATATCAGTTGCTTTACATCATCGTAGGGCAATACTATTTCCCTTTTTATAGCCCGCTGTGCGGGAACAACGCGATGTAATGCTGGCTCATAACGCATTATTCCCTCCATACCGCCCTCGTTCCAGTATTGTTCAACAAGGTGACTGAATTCATGGTCCATAACTTCCCATTGTGATTCATAAATCCCCACGATAAACGGTGCTAACCGGAATTTCCATATCCCATCCTTCTCAAAGCCCCATATAATGCCTTTAATACGCATGGCATTGAGTCTTTCTTCGATTTCTTCCACCGGTAGGCCGGCTTTTGCTGCTATGACATCGACTGCTTCACCGGTGCCAGTCAGGTAACCGGCCAGTTGGGCCTCCTCCGGTGAGAATATCTTCCTGAGGACTTGCAGTTCAACACGCGATTTGGTTGGCGGAAAGCCTCCGGGTAGGTGGTCTAGGGCTTTCGCCAGACTCTCATAAACATCAATTTTCATGTCTAGAATTCCTCAGCTTAATTGTGATATTTAATTTCAATTATCATAGGTCTGCTTCTTACAGTTGTCAATATTAAAATTGGTAATAAACCCCCGGGCCTGCGGAATGTGGTTAGGGCAATTGAGAGGAAGGTATCTTTAAAAACGTCCGCGTAAACGCTTAATGCTTAGTGCAAAGCTTATAGGTAAGGGAAGTGAAAATATTTTTATATGAATTATCACTCTCAACGAAAGCGAACGAAGCTTTGATATTGTGCCATGCTTCCATATGTAACTATAATTATGCACTTACAGAGTTGTACTAAGTGATGCTATTTAAGCTTGAAGTGAATCCGGCGTATCAGTAGCCTTATCAGGCAACCTGGCAGCTACCCTATTAAACCCCCTCTCTCTTAGTTTTATATTGCCTTTCCATGCGAAGCAACCGAACCAGTTTACTGCCAAGTAGATAAGCGTTTTCCTCAAAGGATGTACACCAAACACCTCCATAGCTGCTTTGAATATCTTGTCTGCTTCCTTCCTTGTACATTGCTGCGTCCAGTACAAATAATCGTGAAGTACTGTTGCGTTTCCGTGCTTCCCCCATTTTGATACAAGTGAACGAAAGATTGGAGGCACACTAGCGAAATCGGTCATGAATTTAGGCTCAACCTTAATCCAATAGTACTCGTTAGCATTACCTTTTACCTTGTCATCGTAATACTTGAACTCTTCTAAAAGAATCCAATTTTTCCCGTCACCGAGAGGGGAAACCTTCAGTATTTTGGTGAATTCGCTCATATTGGATACTCCTTCTTAGATTATTGTGTTCCTGGCCTTATCCCATTGTTATTCAACCCGGTGTCTAATCCAGACCTATCCGGTGAAGGTACTGAAAAGGGTGCTAGCAACCGTCTTATGATTAACGGCAACTGCCCCCCTTTTCATCACCACGTTCCTAGTATCCCATTCTATTTTAGAGGTTTTTGCATCAGGTAAGCTAATTATATTCCTTTCATAGCTGAGGTCAATACTATTGCTACTCAATGGGAACCGGCCCCCTTTTGAGTTTGATTAGTGGCTAAACTGCCACAGAATTTTTAAGTAATTACAACCTTAGCACCTGGACAACAGGGTGTGGTTGGTTCAATTAAGTGGGTAGTGTTGTTGCTGAGAGGGCAGGATGATTTAGATAACTCACCTCAACCTAATCATCATTTAACCCGAGTATCTCAATAAAGCCGTCAATACTCTTAAGTAAATTCAAACCTCTCTCAGTCGCCTGATAAGTTACTGATAGATTATCTGCTCTAACACTGTCAAAGTAACCTTGACTTGTTAAGAAATGTAAGTATTTCCTCATCTGACTATAGCTCATATTGGCGCTGTACATGATCTTTGTTTTTGGGGCGCTATTCAGACCTATTCTCAGCATCTCGGCAATTATTTCAACATCTGAACGCCGCTGGTTCACCCTCATTGGATGACCTCTACCGTTTTAAACACGAATTTATAATACCAGAGCCATCCTATCCAAGTGTCAAAACAATATATGGACAATATGGAGGAGATATTATTCTTGTCAACTTCTACAATCCCTCTATACTTCCATTTTTCAGCATATTTCAACATTATTATTTTTCAACTAGCTTCAATGTATGACTAAAGTACTACCATGCTATGAACCATGATTAACCCAATTGGATTCAGTTAGCTTCAATATTGCTGTTATTCACAAGTTTCAATATAGGACTAAACTACTAATCATTTTTTTATCATTTTCAACCTTTACGGGGAAGAGGCCAAGATAGAGGCATCACGAGATGAAAGCTAAGTAAATTATGGACTATCTTATTAGAAGTGGTATCCTTTGTGGGGACAGGTCAGAGTCACTGAATGCGAAATTAGATAATGTAGGGTATTGTCCAATTGGCCGGGATAGAAATACAATATAGTAGCCTGTTGACATCAAGATGGGGATAATTTATTATCCCTCTTATCTTAACGAATAAAGGAGATGATTATGCTTGGAAACCTTAAAGGCAGGGTAGCCTTTGTAACTGGGGCAAGCCGAGGGATAGGACGTAGTATCTGTCTGGTCATGGCAGAGCAGGGGGCCGATATAGTTCTGGCAGATGTAGCAACAGAAGGGGCGCTTAAAGTAGCTAAGGATATAGAGAGACTGGGGCATAAGGCCTTGGTGGTACAGGTGGACGTTGCCAAGCGTGACTCGGTGGTAGCCGCTGTCAGCAAGGCGCTGGATGCCTTCGGTCACATAGATATCCTGGTCAACAACGCCTCGGTGGTCTATGCCCCTGGGCGTATAACCATGGAAGACGGCACGGATACGGACGAGGACTGGCACTTTGTCCTCGCCGTGAACTTGTTGGGCCCCGTATATTGCTGTGAGGCTATCTTACCGCATATGAAGGAGAGGCAGTACGGGAAGATAATCAACATCGGTTCCATTGCAGCGCATGCCTCACGTCCCCCACATGCATCAGGATTGGGAATCCCCAATGCCTACCCTGTGAGCAAAGCGGCACTCCTGAGATATACCAAAGCGCTGGTTCACCAGGTCTCCGAGTTTAACATAAACGTAAATGCAATCTGCCCTTCAATGGTATGGACACCCACCCCCCAGCAGCAAATCGAGGAGATGATACGCAACAGGCCCGAGCTAGCCAACAGGGACCCCCACGATGTGTACGTGGAGACACGCAGGGCGGAGGTACCGTTGCGCCGTGAGCAGGCACCGGAGGACATCGCCAAGATGGCGGCCTTCCTTGCCTCGGAAGACGCACGCAATGTAACAGGGCAGTGCATACACGTAGACGGTGGGATGATACTGCGCGACTAAAAAGAACGCGATCACGACTAGAGAAAGCGAAAGACATGACAGAGACGCTTATCAGACTCAGCGAAGAATATAAATAATTAATAGGAGTGTAGTGATGGAAAAGAGAGAACCTTATGCCAGTCAGGAGGAATATGACAAACAAGTTATTCGTTACGCCGACGTTCCCACTATAGAGTTAGCCCCGGGTATTAAAGCTCACATTATATCTGCTGAAAAGATTACTCTCAGTATGGCAAGCGGGGAACCGAACGCCCAACTTCCTTCTCATCGTCACGAAAGTGAACAAATGTTGATAGTAATGGACGGTGCAATTGATCTTGTAGTCGAAG
>Ga0180009_10007646_pt1 | contig 10969 bp, 13 predicted proteins | sample OS_PC_MetaG_FD_123537 | JGI IMG/M metagenome (GOLD analysis project Ga0180009, IMG submission 123537) | Groundwater microbial communities from the Aspo Hard Rock Laboratory (HRL) deep subsurface site, Sweden - OS_PC_MetaG | ecosystem: Environmental > Aquatic > Deep subsurface > Groundwater...
GGACGAGGCGCGCCAACTTGGCGAGCCGGAGGCGGCTTTCTTGAAAGATTCAGCCAGCCGCCCACTTGGGCGCATTGGCAGGCCGGAGGAGGTCGCCGCGGCGGTGCTGTATCTGGCCAGTGACGCTGCATCCTTTGTTGCCGGCGCGATTTTGGTGGTAGATGGCGGCGGTCTGGCGGATTAATCATTGACCCTACCCCTGTTTCCTTTTTCTTGGATTCAACTCGTTAGTGCAACAGGTAGTTGGTAGAATACTTCAAAAGGTGGAAAAAAGTCAAGGCATTTTCTTGGACGGTGGTTGAGCTTATCCGCCACGATAAGAGCTTCTTCGAAGGTGGTAATTGAGAAATTGGTATTCTTCGGGAAGTATTGGCGGATCAATCCATTTATGTTTTCGTTCGTTCCACGCTCCCAAACCGAGTAAGGATGAGCAAAATAAAAAGCTGCTTTCAGGGCCTCTGCAATCTGAGCGTGATTGGCGAACTCTTTACCGTTATCTCCCGTGATGGTGTGGACCTTACCCCCAAACGGTCTCAACAAGGTGATCGTTGCTTGAGAAACCAGGTCTGAGAGGCATTGATCTACTGGCTGCCACAAAGGGCTGGATGATAAACCCAATGGCGATCAGGTCGACCAATGGCAAGGTTCTGTTGCCCGGCAGGATCACCGCCAACAACAGCAGGATCGGAATCAGGACGATGCCTGAGATCAGCGTGGCGGGTTCGCCATAGCCCGTGGCATCATTGATACTAATGTAGAGGTCCTCACCTTGCTTGACATTGGTGCTGCGCTTGCGGGCAGCTTCGGTGATGGGCATGAAGGCCGAGGCGAAGATGTTGGCTACGCGCGGGAAGATCGCCATGACAGCCGCGGTGGCTACGGCAATAGTGGCAATGTTGCCCCATGCAGCCAGCGTGCCGATATCGCCAAGATGGCCGAAGATGCCCTACAAGGGCAAGCCACTCAATTACACCATTTTCCACCAGCAAGCCAAACAAGCCGAAATCATACATGCCAAACAAATCGACTTCGCTCTCCAAAACCAGCGCAAAGCCCATAAGTCTGCTCCTAACCACCCCTGGCGCAAGGGCTTCGCTACCCTCTTTTCTAAGCAAAATGTCCCTCAAGGAGACATCTCTACTTCGCGCGATTAGGGGACATTTCTACTTATCGTTGACAGGGGTAAAGGCACAAAAATTACCCTGGAACTGAATGTAGAATATTAATATGCGATTTGCGTCAGTCCCCTAAGGAGCGGTCAAATTCCTCTTTGAGCTTTTCAAAAAAAACTTTATCGGCTATTACATCATAACCAGCTAATGCCAGCGCTTTACCCGAGCGTAGAATAGCGACGTCGGCTAATTGCTGTGCGGCAATGGATGCAAACTCTTGTGTGTGAAGACCAGCATATTTCCCACCTGTAATATCGATCAACATGTGGATACCTGGAATAACATGGGAAACATTGCCCATATCTATGGACCCGAATGAATCCGGTGCCATCTTGAACGGCGCAGCACCGAGCGCTTCGCAATAATCGCCCGCCCTGTGGGCTAGAGGCGCGTTGTTGACCATATTGTCCATGCTATTCTCAAAGAGCTCGAACTCAACTTGCGTACCGGTGGCAACTGCGGCTGCCTGAGCACACATCTTGACACGCAGGAGTAGTTCATTGAGGTAGGCTCGATCCCGAGCGCGAACATAAAAGCGACCTTCGGTGTGGTCAGGGACGATCCCAGGCGCGGTGCCACCCCTGGTGATTATCCCATGCATGCGCGCATCAGGACGGACATGTTGTCGTAAAGCATTGATATTGGTATAAGTAAGAACAAGTGCATCCAGCGCATTCTTCCCCTCCCAGGGCGCCATGGCGGCGTGAGCTGGTTTACCATAAAATGACATCTTTATGGCATCCAAGGCGAGTGATTCGGTGTGTACGTAGTTCCCATAAAAGGGATGAATCATCATGGCAACATCAACATCCTTAAATACACCGCGCTCAACCATGAGAGATTTTGCGCCGTCCGACTCTTCGGCGGGTGTGCCAATAACTACCACTTCGCCAGGCAAGTTTTCCTCCAGAGCCGCGCCCAGTCCAATCCCTGCAGCCAGAGCGCTGGCTGCGATGACATTATGACCGCAAGCGTGTCCCAATTCGGGCAAAGCGTCGTACTCTGCGCAAAATACCAGAACTCTTCCGCCTGGCGTGCCTTTGCGAGCATAAAAAGCTGTCTCGAGCCCCGCAGAGCCACGCTCAACTTTGAAGCCCTGTGACTCAAGGGTTTTTATTAAAAGGTTCGAAGCAAAAATCTCACCGTACCCCAGTTCAGGATGGTCATGAATTTGATGCGAGACGGAGAGAATGGTTTCTTTCGCGCCATCTATTGCATAGATAATTTTATTCTGGATCGGATTGAATTCCATAAAGGACATCTCCTGATATCCATAGAGGTTCTGGGAATTATCTGCGATAACTCCCAGAACCCGGGTATCTATCTATGCTCTGGTTTTTTACAGCGATCAATACTTGATATTCAACCAGAACAAATGTGGATTTACAATCGGTACACCCGTTTAGCATTTTCGCCAAGGATCCACTTTGCTACGGTAATGGCTTCATCCTGTTCAAAGACTTCATCAACGATCAATTTATCCAATACCCTTCCCAATACCTTCTTAAAATAGATAGCCGAGAACCAGAAGAGTTCGGGGATATTGTAACCATCCGACCCATAAAACAGCTTGGTGAGCGGGGTCATTTCCATCAACTCGAGAAGCTTGGGCTCAAGACCGATACTGGCAAAAGGATTCATTTCCGACAAATCGATGAACACATTGGGATAGGTGTTCGCTAGAAAGCCTGCTTCGGCTGTGTAGGGATAACCGGCGTGGACGATAACGATTTTAGCCTTTGAGAAATGCTCATCCTTTAGAATATTGAAAAGGTGAAGCGGGTTGGATAGCCTGAGATCAATGATCGGCGAGTCCCCAACTCCGGTGTGCAATTGAAGAGGAATATCGTGACGCATGCAAGCTTCCAGGGTCTGAAAGACAAGGAAATCGCGCACACCCTTTTCCGCAAGCTTATCGGTCTTATCTACCAGGTAGGAATAGTAATGCCTGGCGACTTGAGCCTCATCCAGTCTCTTAACTTCCAGACCAGTTGGGTAGGCGATTACAGTTTTCAAAGCTACTGCGTTGTGCTTCTTAATTTCATTCTCGAGCGATTCATTGAAAGCCTGGGCGAATTCCGGGAAATGCAACTCCTGTTTGATCAGACGGAACATAATGGGCTCAATGCGAACAATTTTCCTTGCCAGGCTGATGGGCAGGAGGGATGAAAATTCATCGATATCAACCGAATATCCGACGAATTCTTCCGATGGATAACCGATATCGAGCATCAGCGTATCTATGCCAGCCGCGCGGAAAAGGATATCCAGATAAGTCTTGGGATTCTCTTTGTATATTGTGTTGCGTTTGGCGATGATTTCAGCCTCAGAGGCACGCGGCCCCAGCTCAAGAAATTTGCTCAGTTCGCGCAAGACAAGGCGGTATAGTATGGTGTTCTTCATATCCAGCGGGTCAAGCGGACACATGGCCAAAGTCCAGTACTGCTCGAAACCCTGGGTTTCGCGCTTGGGATCAAATGGGTGGCAATGGTCGTCAATGACCCTGAATTCACTTAAATCTAATGCCATGGCGTTCTCCTCTCTTAAAGGTTATTAATCTTCTCCAGCAGTTCGGAAGTATTGCAACAACGGACATACACATTCTTGATATGCTTGATGGCGCTCTCATGGTTTTCCAGGGTGACAGCCATAACAGCATCTTCGACCACGAGGGTACCATAGCCTAAGTCAGCCGAATCGCGCGCAGCGGTGGTGATACATTGGTCTGTGTAAAAGCCAACGATAATGACTTCCTCCAGGCCAAGATTGCGGAGCACCTGATTCAACATCGTACCCGTGAAAGCGCTTGAGTTGGTCTTTGGCAAAACAATTTCCCCAGGAAGCGGTTTGGTGGCTTCGATGAATTCGCCCCACTCAGACCCTGGTGGGACAAAGAAGCCAATTTGTTTGTGCACGCGGCCTACATCTGCGGCGTCAGCTGAATAGGATTCGATACGGATATGGATGGGACGGATCTTTTTTTGTCGGCAGGCCTGCAAGATTTTACTGGCGTTAGCAACTGCTTTTTCGAAGCGTAAATCCATATCTTTGACAGCCGCGCGGGCTTCTCCTTCGTCAACCCCAATTTCCACTGCATTATGCACCAGGTAATCACTCAGCGCCAATTTCTGCATATCGATGAGAACCAGAGCAGTATTTTGTGGAGTTATTTTGAGAGGTGAGTGGGTAAAAGCCATTTTTTCTAATAATTCTTCGAGTTTCATGGGTATCATCTCCTTTTTATATCATTCTTATATCAGATAACATTGATTGACTGAGAATTGGAACAATTCTCAGCAGAGCTCAGACGCCTTTTATTTCCTGTACTGAAGTTTTGGATTTACTCATCGAGCCTGCCAAGCGTTTTACAGCAGAGAGTATTCCTTCTGGGAAAAACATCATGACCAGAACAATAATTGTAGATATGATAAGAAAACGCCAGGGCCCCAGGCTGACCATAAACTCCGAGACAAAAGTGAGCACAACCGCGCCGATCAGCGAACCGTAAATGGTACCGATGCCTCCCAGTAAGATCATGCTCAGGAGTGTCACAGTGTATCCAAAACCGAACAAGTCAGGGGAAACAACACCAAGATAAAAAGCATAGACCGCGCCTGTAATCCCGGTCATCACTGCGCTGGCAATAAAGGTAAGCAAGCGCTGGCGGGCAAGGGGAACACCCCGGCTGATGGCATAACTTTCAAAGTCGCGCAGAGCAACCACGCTCAGGCCAAAATAGGATCCCACCAACCTGCGCAAGTATACGATCGAGATAATAAATAGTAACAGCACCAAGTAATAATAAGCAATCTTGTCGTTATTGAGGAAAGAATAGCTACCAATCGTGATGGGCGGGATGAGTACCAAACCTTGCGAGCCGCCCGTGTATTTACTCTGGCTCAGGATGATTTGCAGGCAAAGCTGGCCAAATGCGAAAGTGACCAGACAAACATAAAGTCCCCTCACCCGCAATACTGGCAGACAGATGGCGGCGCTGGCGATGACCGCCACCAAACCGCCCGCCAAGATACAGATCCAGGGGGATATCCCGAAGGTCTTGCTGAGAATACCGGCGCTGTAGGCTCCCAGGCCAAAAAAGGCAATATGAGCAAAGTTGAACACACCTGCATATCCAAGGGTTAGATCCCAATTTGAAGCCAGCACAGCATAAAGCATAGCAACAACAATAAGGTGCCGAATATACTGGCTGGATATTATCCAAGGCGCAATAACCAACAGCGCGATACCAGCGATAAACACAATCACTTGGGATTTTCTCAGTATGTTCTGAAGAACCATCAATTTGATTACTCCTTCCCAAACAGGCCATTGGGCATGAATACCAAAACCAGAATCATGATTCCAAAAAGTACGGCTGGTGTCCAGTACAATCCAAGAAAGGACATGCTGATCGACTCGACCAGGCTAACGATGTAGGCGCTGACCATTGTTCCACCCATGCTACCAAGGCCACCAAGGATGACCACGATAAATGCCTTTAAGAGCGGTGTACTACCCATGGTGGGGGTGATGAAACGGGTTGTGCCCAACATAATACCTGCCAGGGCCGCCAGCCCGGCTGATAAGCCAAAAGTGATCGTATAAACCATGGAGACATTTACACCGGCGAGCTGAGCGGAGTCTCGGTTTTGCTCAACGCCGCGGATGGCTAATCCAAGGCGCGAATATTTAAGAAACCAGGCTAGGGCGACCAATATGAGCGGCGCTGCGATCATCACAACCAACTCCTGAGCAGCAATCACCGTGCCAAGCATGTTTACACCGCCTTCAATAAATGAAGGTAACTGTTTCATGCGCGGAGTCCAGATGATATGAGCGGAATTCTCGATGAAGATGGAACCAGCCAGGGTGGTAATGATGGTCACTAGCGTTGCTCCAGGTCGCTTAATAAAAGGGGCAATAAGCAAACGTTCAAAGAACATACCAAATAAAACCATAAATATCAGTGCGAGCACAATCGCAAAACTGATCCCGGCATTGAGACCAGCACTACTTGTCAGCGTCCAAGTAACATAGGCTCCCAAGGTCATCATACTACCATGGGCAAAGTTAAATATTCGCAGTGTACCCCATACCATGGACAAGCCAATTGAAATCATCGCGTACAGAGAACCTAGGATGAGCGCAGTAAGTAATATTGCCTCAAGGTTAGCCATGTCCATCACTCGTTCTCTTGCAAATTCGCTCTGTGCAATCCGTCTTTTGAACTACCAAAGTACATCTCCATAATCTTATTATGTTCGAGCATATCGCTGTCCCGGGATTGCTCCAAGATGAACTGACCATCCTGGAGCAGGTACAAGCGTTCGGTCAGACCTAGTAAGAACTCGACGTCCTGCTCTACCAGAATAATCGGCATCCCGGTTGCTGCAATCTTGCCGATCGCCTGATACAACTCATCCTTTACCTTTGGCGCAAGACCATGGGTCGGTTCATCCAGCATCAACAGGCGGGCATTACCCATCAACCCCACCCCAATTGCCAGCATTTGCCTTTCACCACCGCTAAGAGTACGGCATAGTTGAGCGCGGCGTTCTGCGAGACGTGGGAAAAGCTCAAGGACATTTTCCTGGCTTTCCTTGCGTTTCTTCCAGGCTTTGCGGGCGTATGCGCCAAGCATAAGGTTTTCAAACACTGTCATGCGAGGGAAAAGTGTATTTCCCTGGGGAACCTGGATGATCCCCCTGTCAACAATATCAAGAGGGCTTTTCCCGCTGATGGTTTCACCATTGAAATAAATTTCTCCCTTCCAGGGTTTAAGCAATCCGGAAATGGTTTGCAGTAAGGTTGTTTTGCCATGCCCGTTCGGACCAAAGAGCCCAATCCGGTCACCAGGATATAGATGAAGGGAAATCCCTCGCAGCACCTGCACTTCACCATAACCTACCTCAAGGTCGCAAATTTCAAGCAACTTAGGCGTCACGAGATGTGCCCCTTCCTAAGTATGCTTCAATCACCTGATCATTACGCATGATTTCGTTCGGGATGCCTTCGGCAAGCTTCTGGCCCTGGTTCAGGATCATGATGCGCTGTGATAATTCCAATAGGAACGGAAGGACATGTTCAATGACCACGATAGCGATACCTCGAGCGTTGATTGCACGAATGAGTGCGATGGTTTGTTGGATTTCCAGTCGATTCAATCCGGCTGCCGGCTCATCCAGCAATAAAAGAATGGGTTGAGTTACCAGTGCAGAAGCCAGCATGAGTCGTTTCTTTTCAAATAAGGGCAGATGACGGGCCTGTTCATTTTGGCGGCCAGCAAGCCCTACAATCTCCAGCGCATCCAGAGCCAATTCATGAGGCCTGCGTTTCCTGGTTTCATGGCCAAAAACAGCGCCAACCAGCACATTTTCCAGGACCGACATCGTTTCGAAAACCGTTTCTCGCTGGAAGGTGCGAGCGAGACCCATTTGACAGACACTATGGGGCAGTTTTTTGTGAATGGCTATTCCTTGCAAGAATATGCGTCCTGTATCTGCATGGAAAGGTACCCCGCTGATCAGGTTGAAGAGGGTCGTTTTACCAGCGCCATTCGGTCCTGCAATGCCGAGGATTTCATTTTCCGCAACAAAAAAGGATACGGCATCAACAGCTGGAACTCTGCCGAATGATTTACTCACCTTCTCAACGAGCAACAACTCAGGCAATCCTAGTCCTCCTGGTGCGAGGAAAATTATATTGGAGAGAAATTGGGGCAGGTTCTCTGGAGATTATTCTGCAAAGGATCCACAGATACCCTGCCCCGAACATGACCCCTACTTACAGAAATTCGTATCGCTTTGGTTATGGCTTTCCTACCCAGGGCGGCATCTGAATTGTCCCGGTCGAGAAACGCTCAGGATTCAGCAAGACGCGCGTTCCGTCCCACAGTTGATAGAACTGGATGGGAATGTACTCATCACCCTGAAGAGCGAGATGAGTGGCAGGATCGAATTTGATCTTACCGCTGGCCGAATCGATCTCGAGTTCTCCTATGGCTTTTCCAATGGCCAGGTGGTCGGTCGGAGCGCCCACTATCTTGAGCGCTTCGGTATAGATATATACACTGTTGTAAAGCATATATCCGTACTCGCCGGAATCGACACCGTATTCTTGCTTGAAGAGCTCGAAGAACGTATTCGCAACTTCGTTTTTGGGAGAGCGGATGACTCCACCTAGCAAGTTGTAAAGCACACCGGTAGATTTGTCCTTGGTGAGCTCGTAAAACTCAGGGACGGATGGTCCGTACTGCATGAAAAGAATCGAATCGGTGGGGTCCTCGAGGAACTGCTCCAGGAAGGCAGCCTCGTTAGCCGAGAGATAATCCGTAAGGACAATCAAGTCGGGAGGATCATTACGAATTTTAGCAAGGATAATTCGCCAATCCAGTACATCGCCGAAAGGCACCATCTCATCAACGGTGATTGTCCAGTTTATCTTGCTAAAACTCTCTTTTAATCCTTCTGCGATTGTCTTGCTATAAGGATTGTCTGAGGCTACGATCGCCACCTTTCGATTGTTCAGCGTTATTTTGCCTTCACTAGCCCATTTTTCCATGAGTCGTGGTAACTCTGTCTCGTAGGCGTCGTAAGAGGGGGTGATGCTCCAAACAGTTGGATACTTGTCGGGGTTGGGCGAAATGATATCCCGGGTTTGAGCTGAGTTGGCAGAGATGATATAGGGCATATTCATCTGTGCCATGTTCTCAATCTCAAAGTTGGTGGTGCTGGCGTAACCGGTAAGGAACAAATGAACATCCTCATCGGCGGCGATACGCTGTATCGCGCTGACCACTGCGTCTGGCACCTGGTCCTTGGTGTCGCCCGGGAGAACCTCGAAAGTGTAGCCTAAAATGCCACCAGCTTCGTTTGGTTGTCGGCAGAGACGGAACAGGCAGTGGTGAATCTGTTGCACAGCCGGTATGCGGACTTTGGGCCGACGTTGGCACACGAGAAGTTGGTGGAAAGGCACGGGTTGAAGTTAAGTGGATAAGGAAATTTAGACACGAAAAAGGGCATAATTAAGGTGCACTTTCAGGAGAAACTATGCCCAAGAAAACGCACTTCACCGACAATCAGAAAGCCCAGGTTGTCCTGGAAATACTTCGCAAAGACAAGAGCGTCGCCCAGATTGCATCTGAAAGCGGGATTCACCCGAACCAGTTGCACCGCTGGAAGAAGCAGGCCCTGGAGAACTTCCCGCAGTTGTTCGAGGATGATCGCAAAGGCGAGAAAGCCCGGGAAGCCGAACATGAACGGCAACTCAATCAATTGTACGCCGAGATCGGCCGTTTGAGCGCCCAGTTATCCTGGCTCAAAAAAATCTGGCCTCAACCCTGGGTAGGAAGGCTCGGCTGAACATGCTGGAACCTGGTCACCCGCAGGTGCGCCTCAAAGCACAAGCAGAACTCCTGGAAGTAAGTTACTCCAGCCTGTTCTATCAGCCTGTGCCGCCTTCGCCGCGTGAGGTGGCCATCAAGCATCGCATTGACCGGATTTACACAGCGCATCCCTACTATGGCTCGCGGCGGATCACAGTGGTCTTGAGCCGGGAAATGCCTGTTTCGCGGCCGACCGTGCAGCGTTACATGCGCGAAATGTGCATTTCAGGCCTTGCGCCGGGTCCAAATACCAGCAAACCAGCCCCGGAGCACCCGATTTACCCATATCTGCTCAGGAATGTCACGGCTGCCTACCCTAACCACATCTGGGGCATTGACATCACCTACATCCCCTTGAAAGCGGGCTGGCTGTATCTGGTGGCGATCTTGGATTGGTTTTCAAGGTTCATCGTCAGCTGGCAGTTGAGCCAAACGCTCGAACTCGACTTCGTGCTCACCGCAGTGGACCATGCCTTGCAGCAAGCCGTACCCTACATCTGGAACAGCGACCAGGCGTTGCCCTGAGCCTGTCGAAGGGGCAGTCACTTCACCAGCCCGCAGTATCTCGACCGCCTGCTGGCCGCCCAGGTCAAGATCAGCATGGATGGACGAGGCCGCGCTAGAGACAACATCTTCACCGAGCGGCTGTGGCGCACTGTCAAGTACGAAGAAGTCTATTTGCACGAATACGCCAGCCCGAAGGAGGCTCACCGCAATCTATCGCAATACATCTGCTTCTACAACTACGAACGCCCGCATCAGGCGCTGGACTACCAGACGCCCGCACAGGTGTACGGGGCATGCACGCCCCGTACACCTGTGATACACTTATAACTTGTCAGGCTGTGCCTGTAGAAACCTTAACAAATCAGTGCACCTTAAACTGACCCGTTTTCAACTCTAAAAAACCTTTACCACCTCACTTGTTTCGGACGATAGCCGCGTTCACCTTCATTCCGCCGCAACTCCCGACCAATGGTTGCTCTATGCACACCAATCCCCTTCGCCATCTTACTCTGTCTCAATCCTATTCTCTTTAGAGCAGAAATCTGGTGTCTTTGCTCTTGGGTAAGCTGGGTGTATGTTCTCATAAGCGCTCCTTTGACTTGGCGGTCTTGGAGCCTATGTTACCTCAGCTTACCTCTCCTTCAACCGCTTTTGTTGCACTTATAAGTTGAATCTGCGTTTTACAATACGAACATGATTTGTCTTTATCGTTACTCTTGCGGGTTTTTCCGACCGGATCATGATCCTCCGCATGTTACGGCCCTTTGACACATCCCCTGATTTTAGCCGTCTATTCCTTTTCTGAAACCGGAGGAAAATATGCCCACCCCCTTTGTTTCCAAGCGTGCTTCAATTTATAAAGACGTTCCCGATGAAAAATGGAACGACTGGCGCTGGCAGTTGAGCC
>Ga0180009_10007647_pt1 | contig 10968 bp, 6 predicted proteins | sample OS_PC_MetaG_FD_123537 | JGI IMG/M metagenome (GOLD analysis project Ga0180009, IMG submission 123537) | Groundwater microbial communities from the Aspo Hard Rock Laboratory (HRL) deep subsurface site, Sweden - OS_PC_MetaG | ecosystem: Environmental > Aquatic > Deep subsurface > Groundwater...
ATCACGGTGCGGGTTTAGCGGAGAAACTCGACCAGGGCCGAGCGCAGCCTTTTGGTTTCCTCTTCGAGCCGGCGAAAGACCTCCCCGGCCTGGTCCAGGGTCCGCCGGCGGCCCAGCTTTTCCAGGGCCCCGGCCGCCCCGGCCACGGCCGGGGCCGACATGTTGGCGCTCATTCCTTTCAGGGCGTGGGCCGCCTGTTGGAGTTGCGTGGCGTCCCCGTTCAGAATCGCCTCCCGAATATCGGCCAGGATCGGCCCGAGGCGATCGAGATACATGTTGACCAGCTCCCTGAGCAGTTCGACGTCCCCGGCGAGTCGGGCCATCAGGCCGGCGCCGTCCAGCACGTCCAGGGGTGCGGCAGCCCGGTCCGATGGCTCGTCCCCTCCATCAGCCTCCCTGAGCACGAAACTCTTGATAACCCGATTGACTTCCTCGATCCGAATCGGTTTGGACAGGTACTCGTCCATGCCGGCGGCCAGGCACTTTTCCCGGTCCCCTTTCATGGCCCGCGCGGTCATGGCCACGATGGGCACGTGCCCACCGACCCGGTTTTCCCGCTCCCGAATGGTCCGGGTGGCCTCTAACCCGTCCATGAGCGGCATCTGTACATCCATCAGCACCAGGTCGAAGGCCCGGTTTTCCAGTTCCGCCACGGCTTCCCGCCCGTTGGCGGCCACGACGACCTGGTGGCCCCGTTTTTCGAGCAGCCGGGTCATCAGCTTCTGGTTGATCACATTGTCTTCGGCCAGCAGAATGCTCAGTTCCCGGCCGTCGGCCTCCCGGGCGCGATCGACCGGAACCGGGGCCTCCGGTTCGACCTCTCGCCCTTCCAGACCGGCCGCGGCCAGAAGGGCGGCCATCAGTTCCGAGGGCTGGAACGGCTTGGCCAGATGCAACTCGTTGGCCGAGGCTCCGTGCATCCGGGTCCGGCCCGCCGGCTGCGCCGCGGTCAGGAGCACGGATGGCCCCCTCCGATCTCCCGGCATCCGGCCGATCCGTTCGACCAGATCGAAACCGTCCATGTCCGGCAGGCCGGCGTCCACGATTACCAGCGGCAAAGAAGCCCCCTCCCGTTCAGGCGTTTCCAGTTTCTCCAAGGCCTCCCGGCCGTCGGCAACGGGGACCGGAGCCATGCCCCATTCGGAAACGATTTCATGGATGAAACGCCGGGTGGTGGCGCTGCCGCCGACGATCAGAACCGGGAGGCCTTTCAATCCGGAGGCCTCAGGCCGGCCCGGCCCGTCTTCAGGCGCCTCGGCCAGGCCGAACCGGGCCGTGAAATGAAAAGTGCTGCCCCGGCCCACCCGGCTTTCGAGCCAGAGGCGCCCACCCATCATGCCCACCAGTCTGCCGGATATGGCCAGTCCCAGGCCGGTTCCGCCGTGCCGACGCGTGTCGGACCCGTCGACCTGGACAAAGGGCGACAGAATCGATTCCCACTTGTCCTCCGGAATGCCGATGCCGGTGTCCTTGACGGAAAAATGAAGCAGGGCCGCGTCCGGAAAACGCCGGTCGGTCTCGACTTCGAGCACCACCTCGCCCTGGTCGGTGAACTTGATGGCGTTGCCGACCAGGTTGATGACGACCTGCCGCAGCCGCGCAGGGTCCCCGAGCAGACGGTCCGGGAGATCGGGGCCGACCCGGTAGCTCAACTCGAGCCCCTTGCCGTGGGCCTGGACGGCCACGGCCTTGAGCATGCCGCCCAGGGCGTCCCGCAAGGGAAACTCGATCGACTCCATCTCCAGCCGTCCGGCCTCGATCCTCGAAAAATCCAGAATGTCGTTGAGCAGGGCCAGCAGGGACTCCGAGGAGGATCGAACGATCTCGAGGTACTCCCGCTGCTGGTCCGGCGAGGTGTTCCGGGCCAGGGCCAGTTCGGTCATGCCGATGATGGCGTTCATGGGCGTGCGAATCTCGTGGCTCATATTGGCCAGGAACTCGCTCTTGTACCGGCTGGCGACTTCGACCTCGACCTTGGCCCGGGCGAGTTCGTCGAGGGCCTGGCGGCGCTCCTCGATCTCCTGCCCCAGTTCCCGGTTGGCTTTCTCCAGTTCCGCCGTCCGCTCCCGGACGATCTCCTCCAGATGCATCCGGTGCCGTTCGAGTTCCTCTTCCGCCTGCTTGCGATCCGTGACGTCCAGGGAATACTCGATGATCTGAACCACTTCCCCGTCACGGTTCATGATGGGATAGGCATGGATTTCCATGGTCCGGGGCCGGCCCCGATCGTCCAGATGGACGTGTTCGACCATGACCGGCCGTCGGGTCTGCTTGACGAGGGCCATCGGACAGGGGTGTTCGCGGCCGGAACAGGGCCGATCCAGATCGTGCGTGGCGCCGTAACAGGTTCCTCGGCCGTTTTTCCTGACCCTGGCCGCGGCGTTGGCCATGACGATCTCGTACCTGCCGGCGTCGATGACGTAAAAGGGGTGGGTCAGGGACTCGATGACCGTATCGAGAAAGGCGCCCTTATCCTTCAGGTCCCGCTCGCTGATTCTCAAGGCCTGCTCGGTCTTCCGCCGCTCCGCGATCTCCACCTCGAAGTCCTGGTTGGCCCTTTCCAACTGGCGATGCTGGGCCTCGACCGTGACAAAGGCCCGGGAAAACCGCCGGGACAGCAAAAAGGCCTGAGACAGGATGAAGACAAGCAGCCCGAGGGGCGCGAAATACCCGGTCTGGATGATCTGGCGGGAATACAGGATGTCGTTGATTCCCGAACCGATCAGAATGCAAAATCCGAGAAGAAAAATCAGGGCCCCGTCCTGCTTGCGGGCCAGCGCGGACGCGGACGCGGTCAGGCCATAAAGCATGAACAGGATGGTCAGGGCCTGGAAAACGGGCATGGTCGGCGTGTAAATCCGCGCCGGTACGACGAGAACCAGGGCGACCAGGGCGAACCCGATCCACTTGATGGCGGAGACGACCTTTCCCAGCACCTCCCCGGCAAAGAGGGATCTCATGAAGAGGGCGAAAGACGGGATGGCCAGATAGATGCCGATATAAAGCATCCGGTTCAGGGTCTCCCAATCGAGTCCGGGCAGCAGGTAGACGATGTATCGTTCGCCGGTGGTCAGGGTCCGGCTGGCCATGAGCAGGCAGAACAGGCCGAAGTACAGGGGAGACCGGTCCTGGGGCCGCAGGGCGTAAAGCGCGATGTGGTAGAGGCCCATGACCAGCAGGCCGCCGAACAACAGGAAGCCGAGGGCCAGGGCGTTCTGCCTTTTTCGCTTCAACTGGTCGTCCAGTCCCAGGGTGATGGACTCCCAGGCCCCTCCTTGCCAGTGATGCTGGTTGGAAATCTGGACAAGGACTTCGAGGCGGGGCCCGCCGGCCTCGAAATCGACGACCTGGGGCCTGAAGGCGGGCTGGGAAGAAGCGAGGTCCGTTCCGGTCCGGCCCACGGTGAGCAGTTGCCGGCCGTTGACGTAAACGGCAAAGGCCGTGGCCGCGTCGAGGAACTTGAAGGCCAGCCTTTTTTCGGCCGGGTTCATCAGCACGGTCAGCCGGTAGGTCGCGTGTCCGGCGCCGGGCAGTTTCTTCCCATCGATTCGGGAGCCGTTCCAGACGCCGGGCACCTGGATGTAACCCGACGGAGCCGGCGGGCTGGGCCCGGAAAAGTCCCGCGGCGTCAGGAGTTGGTCCCAATATAAAGCCCATTCACCGTCGAGGGCGACCGGTCCGTCCGTCGCCCAGTTCCAGGAGGACAGGTCCAGCACGCCCTGGACGGCGCGGGGCGCGGGCGGACGGGCATCCCGCCAGGCGCAGCCGGATAAAAGGAACAGGGGCAGCCAGAGCGCGGCCGCCAGGATGAACGGCGAGAACCGTTTCATCCTTGCGGAACCGACATGGCCTCAGGTTCATTGAAACTCCCCGGAGCAAGCCGCGGAGACCCATCTGCATGTATGGAAGAAATCCATTTTTTGTTGGCGGGCATCCCCCGCGGCAAGCCGCGCGGTATGTGCCCGCCCTGCATGTTCAACATGATGATGCGTATCCCCCCTTCGAGTCGCGACGCGACCACGCGCGGGCGTGGCCTTTCGCAGTCCGGGCGGCCCGGCCAGGGTTCGGGCCTGCGAGTCGAGCCGCGAAATACCGGCATGCGTCCCGGGCATTCGACCGTTTTATTAATATATCGGCGGTTGACCGGTAAATCAAGATCGGGCGGGGAGATGCTTCAGAACAGGCCGCCCCGGCCCTTGTCGGGGCCGGGGCGGAATGGACATCGGGGCCGGGGCCGGAAAATCGGTCTATTTTACGACCAGGTTGACCAGTTTGTCCGGTACGAAAATCTTCTTGACGATCCGCCTGCCTTCGATCCATTTCACGACGTTGGGCTCGGCCATGACCCGGGCCTCGATCTCCTCCTGGGGCAGCCCGACGTCGATCAGCATCTTGGCCCGGACCTTGCCGTTGATCTGGACCACGTATTCCACGGTCTGTTCCGTGGCGTAATCCTCGACCCATTCGGGCCAGGATTCGAGATGAATGCTGGACCGGCGGCCCATCCGGTTCCACATCTCCTCGCAGAGGAAGGGGGCGAAGGGCGAAAGCAGCTTCAGGAAGGTCTCGAAGACCGGGCGGTTCCTGACCTGGGCCTTCTGGATGTGGTTGAGCAGTTCCATGAGGCGGGCCAGGGCCGTGTTGTAGGAGAATCGCTCGACGTCCACGGAGACGGCCTTGATGGTCCGATGGAGCCAGTACAGGGTTTCGGGATCGCCGGGTTCCTCGTCGACCAGGTCATCGGACTTGAGGTTGGTCCAGACCCGGTCCAGAAAGGCCCGCATGGCCCGGACGCCTTCGTCCCGGAAGTCGCCGCCCTCGAGATACGCGCCCATGAACATCAGGTAGACCCGGAAGGCGTCGGCGCCGTATTCGCGCATGTAATCGTCCGGATTGATCACGTTGCCCTTGGATTTGCTCATCTTGGCCCCTTCGCGGACGATCAGGCCGTGGGCCACGAATCGCTTGTAGGGCTCATCGAAGTCGATCAGGCCGACATGGTGCAGGGCCATGCACAGCCACCTCGAGTAGAGCAGGTGCAGGACGGCGTGTTCGTGTCCCCCGACATACAGGTCCACGGGCAGCCATTTTTGGGTCCGCTCGGCGTCCCAGGCCCGGTCGTGGAAATCCGTGGAGGGGTATCGGTAGAAGTACCAGGCCGAGCAGAGAAAGTTGTCGGAATAGTCGGTTTCCCTGACCGCCGGACCGCCGCAGGCCGGACAGGTGGTGTGATAGAACTCGGCCGACCGCGTCAGGGGCGAGCGGCCCGTGCCGTCGGCCTTGTAATCCTCGAGGAAAGGCAGCAGCACGGGCAGATCGGACTCGGGTACGGGCACGATGCCGCATTTTTCGCAGTGGACCATGGGGATCGGCGGCCCCCAGTACCGCTGCCTGGACACGCACCAGTCCCGGAGGCGGTAGTTGACCTGGAAGCGGGCCAGGCCTTTTTCCTGGAGCCACTCGGTGACCCGGCGTATGCCGTCCCTGGATTCGAGGTTGTCGAAGCGGCCGGAATTGATCATCCGGCCCGGGCCGACGTACGCCTCATCGAGCGGGTGGACCTGGCCGTCCGGGGAAATGACGGTCCGGATTTCTATGCCGAACTTCCGGGCGAACTCGAAGTCGCGCTGATCGTGGGCCGGCACGGCCATGATGGCTCCGGTTCCGTACCCCATGAGTACGTAATCCGAAACCCAGACCGGGACTTTTTCGTCGTTGACCGGGTTGATGGCAAAGGCGCCGGTGAAAACGCCGGTCTTTTCAGTTCCCTCGGCCTGGCGGTCCATTTCGCTCATCCGGGAGGCCCGTTCGCGGTACTCGTCCAAGGCCGCCCGCCGGTCCGGGGTGACGATCCGGTCGAGCATGGGATGCTCGGGGGAAAAGACCATGTAGGTCACGCCGAAGAGCGTGTCCGGCCGCGTGGTGAAAATCTCGAAGGTCTCATCGTGGCCGTCCAGGCGGAAGACGACCTGGGCGCCTTCCGAGCGGCCGATCCAGTTGCGCTGGGCCACCTTGGTCTTTTCCGACCAGTCGATCCAGTCGAGGTTGTCCAGGAGTTTCTGGGCGAAGGCCGTGGTCTTGAAGAACCACTGGGCCATCTCCTTTTTGGTCACGTCCGTGCTGCATCGTTCGCACTGGCCGGCGATGACCTGTTCGGCGGCCAGAACGGTCTTGCAGGACGGACACCAGTTGACCGGGGCCTCGGTCCGGTAGGCCAGGCCGGCCTTGTACATCTGGAGAAATATCCACTGGGTCCAGCGGTAGTACTCCGGCTGGGTGGTGTCCACGGTGTGGTCCCAGTCGAACATGTTGCCGACCAGCTTGAGCTGTTTCTCCTTGAAATGCTCGATGTTTTTCGGAACCAGCAGCGCCGGGTTGGTCCCCATTTTCAAGGCGAAGTTTTCCGAATGCATCCCGAAGGCGTCGAAGCCGATGGGCTCGAAAACGTCGAAGCCTTTCATCCGGTGGAAGCGGCCCTGGATGTCCGAGCCGACAAAGGCGAAGACGTTGCCCACATGCAGACCCTCGGCCGAAGGATAAGGGAACATCATCAGGTTGTAAAAAGGCCGGGCCGCACGATCCAGGTCGATACGGTAGACGCCTTGGTCCTCCCAGCGGGTTCTCCATGTGGCCTCAATGGTCTGATGGTCGTATTTTTCCATGATAATTCCCTATCTTCCCCAAAAAGATTTCCTGAACTTCCTTACCTAATCACCGGGCGAAACGTCAACCAAAATCATGCGAACGCCCGTATCATGACCATGAAAACAGCGGCGCCCGGATTCCGACCGCCTTGTTGGGGCCTTCGGCCCAGGGACGACTCTGCCGCCGAGTCCCGATATTTATGATGCCGGGGAGGCAGTCGGGGTCCTTGGCCGGAGGCCGTGACCGGGCGGTTTGGGACCGCCTCCAATCATCGAGGGGTTACCGGACGCCCGTCGCCTTCCGGGCCGGTTTCCGAATCCGGGTCCACGTGGACGATGACCCGGACCGCCTCTTCGATCTCGTCGAGGACGCAGCGCTCGACCTCCTTGGCGATCATATGTCCCTGGGATACCGTCAATTCACCGTCCACGACCACGTGCAGTTCCATCTGGTACATCCCGCCCGTGGACCGGACCTTGAGGTCATGCGTTTCGAGCACCCCTTCAACCGACCGGGCGCAGGCATGGATGGAATCGAGCACTTCCGGCCCCGGGGCGGTGTCCGTCAGCTCGCGCACGCTGTTCAGAATGACGTCCAGGCCGACTTTGAGGACGAAGATCGAGACCAGCAGGGCGGCATAGGCGTCGAGGATGCGCCATTCCGGCTTGATCTGGGCGCCGGTGACCCCGAGGAGGACGGCCACCGAGGACATGGCGTCGGAACGGTGGTGCCAGGCATTGGCCCGAAGAACCGGACTTTTGAAGCGCCGGCCCACGTACGCCGTGTACTGATACAGGGCTTCCTTGAATATGATGGACACTGCCGCGATGGCCACGGCCATCCAGGAGGGAGCGCTCGGTTCATTGCGGGCGATCGCGTCCAGAGCGCCCGAAGCGATCTCCACGGCCACGAACAAAAGGGTCAGTCCGATGATGGTCGAGGCCAGGGTTTCGATACGGGCGTGCCCGAAGGGGTGGTCCCGGTCCGGGGCCTTGCCGCCCGCGGCCAGGCCGAACAAGGCCACGAAGTCGGTAAACAGGTCCGAGAGCGAATGCATGGCGTCGGCGATCAGGGCCTGGCTGTGATAGAAGTAGCCGCCGGCGAACTTCAGCACGGTCAGGACGACGTTGACCACCGCGCCGACCAGGGTCACCCGGCGGCCCTCGCGAGTCGAGATGTCACTGGGCGGGGCCATCAAAACACCTCATCTTTCCCGGTTCCCGGCGGGCAGACCCAGCCGCCGAAAAATACGGTCCTTGAAGATCAGGGCCGGGACCAGGACCAGCAGAGACGCCCCGGTCAACACGGCGAAAAAGGTCCAGTCTCCCTGAAAGACTTTGGCCCCCTGGAGGCTGAGGACCAGGGTTCCGGGCATGCGGCCCAGGGCGGAAACCAGCAGGAAAGACCAGATCGGCAGCCGGGACAGGCCGAACAAATAACTCAGGTAGTCCTTGGGTGCGCCCGGAATCAGAAACAGGATGAAGACCATGGGCAGCCCCCATCGGTCCACCCGGACGCTGAAACCGTCCAGGACGGCGGCCGGTAGAATCTTCTCCAAAAAGACCCGTTCGAAAGCCCGCCCCAGGGAGACGCAGACCAGGGAGCCCAGAGTCAGGCCCAGGGTCGAATAGAGGAAACCTCCGTCCCAGCCGAATATGAAGCCGCCCAAAAAACCGGACAGTTCCCCGGGGATGGGGCTCAGTACGACCTGCAGGATTTGCAGGCCGATGAAGTACAGGGCCGCATACGGCTGGAAGGAAAGGATGTAAGCCCGGGCGCCTTCCTTGTCGGCCAAAAACCGGGTCAAGCGCCCGATCAGGCCCCCGAGCGGCCCCCACCAGAACAGAAGGATGAGCCCCAACGCGACCACCAGGGCGGCGCCGATCCAAAGGCCCCGCCTGTCTGGACGGTCCTGTCTGTCCGGGTTGGTCCGCATCCGGACCGATCATACCTTGAAACGCGGAAAAAGAAAACCGGCCGGAACGTTCCGGCCGGTTTCGGCTCGGGCTTTTTTTCGTCAACCCGGTTCGACGTTTCTTTCCAGCTCGGCCAGCCGGGCCTCGACCGCCTCCAGTTCGGATTTCAGGTCCTCGGCCGCCGCCCTGAGTTCTTCGGCTTCCGAAAAGCCGGACCCGGCGGGCCGCCCGCCATAACCGCCGTACGCGGGTCCGTACGTCCAGGCGCCCCGCCCCCGGCCTCCGCCAAAGGACCAGCCGCGACCGCCGCCCCAGGGCCGGCCGCCTCGCCCGGCGCCCCGGCCGAATCCCCCGACCCGGCGGCTCCGACCGCCGGCACAATTGCCAAAACCGCCTCCCGTCATGGGTCCCCGACCCATGGGTCCGGTCCTGTCGTATCCAGGCATGTTGTTTCCTCCTTTCATCACTCCAGGGGCCGCCTCCGCGGACGGACCTCCCTGCGACTGCTTCGTTTCATCGTTCGCCGCGGCGGGGACCCCGGCCCCCTCCGCCTTGACCGCCCTGCTTGCGGCCAGGGCCGGGTCGTTCCGGCCCCTGACCTTCCCTGCGACACCGTCCGGGGCCTCCGGAAGACCGGTCCTTGCGACCGCCTCCCCGGCCGGAACCTCGGCCTCCGTTACCGCCATTTTTCATTCCAGGCATTCAGCCACCTCCTCTCATTCCAATCAGCGCCACGGTCCTCTGCCTCCGCGTCCGCCCCAGCCGCGCCCGTGACCCCAGCCCGGTCCCCGACCCGGCCCGGGACCGGGATCGACGAAAAAGTCCCCGCCTTCCACGCGCAAGGCCTGTCCCAGCACCAGGGCTTCGGCCACCGTCTTGCGGGCCGCCGCCAGGACCCGGCTCAACGTCGGCCTCGAAACATCCATCCGCTCCGAAGCCGACTCCTGGTCCAGACCCTCCATGTCAACCAGACGCAAGGCCTCCAGCCCCTCGACCGGCAGAACCCGTTCCGCCAACTCACGGGCCGGCACGCCCTGGGGTTTGAACAGCGTCACTCGCGGTGGCGACTCGACCCGTCTCCATTTTCTCGGCCTGGGCAAAATGGGCCCTCCTTTATGAACATCTGTTCATAATATAAATGAATACGATAAATATGTCAAGGCCTGTTTTGAACTTTTGTTCAAAACACCCGCCGCCCCGCATGTCCGGACCCGGCCATTCCCGGAACCGACTCCGTCACGAGAGGGGGGGGAAGCGGGCGTTTGGGCGCCCGCAAAGGGTACCGATCGTCGCTCGGGATACATTGACATAAGCCGGTTTGAAGCTTTAGAATGAAACAGGTCCGGTGTGTCTTTCATCGGCATCAAGCAGGGCTTCCAGGGGGTATGGTCATGAGATACGCATTATTGGCGTTATTGATAATCTGCATGGGTTTGGCGGCGCCGGCCGCGGCCCTCAAGCTGCCCGGCAGCGACGTGACCATTGTCACGGCTTCCGGCCAAAAACAGGTTGTTTACAAGGAACTGCATGCCCTGGTCGTGGGGGCCGGGGATTACAAGTCCTATCCCGCCAGTCCGGGTGCCGTGGCCGAGGCCCGTGAAGTGGCCGACACGCTGAAGTTCTTCGGGTTGCGCATGGGCTACCAGGTCACCTTCCTGGAAAACCCGACCTCCAGCCAGTTGCGGAAGGCCTTGAAGCAGTTGACCGTGGTCGACGGAGCCCGGCCGGACCGGGCCCTGCTGTTTTATTATGCGGGCCGCACGGCGACCCTAACGGATTCGGATGGCAAGAAGGTCAGCTACATTCTGCCGATCGACTGCCCCCTGCATTACAAGAACGCCAAAGGCTTTTCGGCCAAGGCCCTGTCGCTGGCCGAGATCGAAAACCTGGCTTCCCAGGCCAAGGCCGGTCAGTTTCTGCTGCTTTTCGACGCCAACATCACCTCATCCGGCTTGAAATTCATCAAGCCGGCGCCCCGACCGATCACCGAGGAATCGGCCCGGCCCATCCGCCAGTATATTTTCGCCGGCTCTCCGGGCAGCGTGTCGCCGCCCAAGTCGGTATTCAAGGACAAGTTTCTGGAAGCGATCAAAGGCGGGGCGGACATCAACGGCGACAAGATGATGACCGGACTGGAACTGGGTCTGTTCATGCAAGCCAAGGTCTCCCAGGCCACGTCGGGGATGCAGGTGCCGGTATTCGGACTGGCCGGGCAGGCCGGACTGGCCCGGGGCGACTTTTTGTACAAGATTTTCAATCCCATCGATTTCGACGACCTGCCTCGCCCCAAATTGGGCGGGGCCGGCCAGGATGCGTCCCTGGCCCGTAAAGCGGCTTCTCAAGCGGAGGGCGGCGCCCAGAGCGGGTCTTCCGCCGGCACGACTTCGGGCGCGACTTCGTCAACCGC
>Ga0180009_10007648_pt1 | contig 10967 bp, 8 predicted proteins | sample OS_PC_MetaG_FD_123537 | JGI IMG/M metagenome (GOLD analysis project Ga0180009, IMG submission 123537) | Groundwater microbial communities from the Aspo Hard Rock Laboratory (HRL) deep subsurface site, Sweden - OS_PC_MetaG | ecosystem: Environmental > Aquatic > Deep subsurface > Groundwater...
GAAAAATGCGGAATTTTGTCCCTTTGGGGTCTGGAATGAATCAGGGCCTCATAGAAATCAACCAGGCCGATAATCTGGGCATACAAGTGAATTTCATCACCGCTTAACCCCATGGGGTATCCGGAACCATCCATGCATTCATGCACCTGAAGCGCGGTCTCGGCGAGAAAGCTATAATCATCACCAAATCCTTTCAGAATTTTGTATGCAAATTCCGGACGCTTTTTGAATATCGCGTACTCTTGCTCATCAAGTTTCTGTTCTTTATATATCAGCTTTTCGGGTATAACCCCCATCCCGACTTCGTGGAGCAGGGCGGATAGTCCGATCTGCTCCTGTTCAAACTTGCCGAGACCTAATGCAGTCGCCATTTTGATGCTGAAAACAGTCACATTGACACAGTGGTTGACTAAATATCCGTGGGGGTTGTCCTGGTAGATGGCGCGAATCAACAAGGGATCAACCGTTGCCCGGGACTCGATGATGCGGCGAACGATTTCCTCTCCGGTTTCCAGCGTGAATCGACGGCGTTTTCTGACGGCATCCAGAACCCCTGTCAGATAATCCGTTGCCGTATCGTAGATAGCCTTTCTTTCTTCTTCGCTGACTTCCTTCGACAGAGCGACTTCGCGGGATGTAATCCGGCGGGTCTCCTTTTCAAGATCGCGAAAACTTAGACCGGACGGACGGCTCAGCTCCCCGCTGTTTTTTTCTTGGTTTTTTTTTGGATTTAAATCGCCTTTTTCAAGGTCGCTAAATTTTACCATGTAAAATTCCTGATGGCATTTTGAAAAAGCAGCAACATCTTCCGGGGAATTTTATAACTTAACGCTTTATGTTAACAACAAAAAATGTTGTATGTCAAGAAAAAATAACCCCAACATATTGCGTTTTAGCCCGGATATTTCACAAACCGCATTCGTTCACTTGCGCATCGCTCAGCTGCGCGACCTGTCATCGTCTTTACAGACATCTGACAGTGTGCTTCCGCGCCGTTCCAGAACGGTTATCAAACCGACAAAAACCGTTGCCTGAACGATCAACAAAATGGCATCCGTCGGCCTGGCATATCGCAATACAACCGCACTGGTTCCGAGACAGAACGTCAACAGGTAAATAAAAAGCACGCTTCTTTTCCGGCCGCCGAGCACCTTCGCCAGTCGATGATGCAAATGGTCCTTGCCGACATAATCGATCCATTCGCGAAAACTTCCCACTTTGCCGGTAATGATCCGGTCGACTGTAATGTGGACCATATCAAAGATCAATACCCAGAATATCAGCAGGGGCGAAGCCAGGGCCACCATCGGGTCTGTTTCGGACCATTTGCCGTAGACCGCCACACATGCCAGCAAAAAACCCAAAACCGTGCTGCCGGCATCCCCCAGGAAAATCGAAGCGTTGGTTTTTAACCTGAGGTTATACGGCAGAAAACCTAAACAGGCTCCCAGGACGGCGCCGGCAACCCAGCCGAGAAACGGCTGGCCCGTCTGGAACGCAACCACCCCTAGAAAAAAGGCGATGGCGCTGCTTAAACCGGCGGCCAGGCCGTCCATGCCGTCGAAGAAATTCATGGCGTTGGTGATGCCGATCAGCCAGAAGATCGTCAGCAGAATATTGCCGGTAAGCGCTAGGATTCCGAGACGCTGCGGAATTACATCGAGAATGATCCCAAAGCTCATCACCCAAACGGCGCATAGAATTTGCGCAACGAGCTTAACCCAGGCGGGAATCTCTCTGATGTCATCCAGCAGTCCCACGGCAAACAAAACCGCTGCGGCCACCAGCATTGCCGACAATCTGGGTGCAAACAACCCATTGGCGACAATGGCGCCTAAAAACCCAAAGAAGACGGCCGCGCCCCCCAAAAGCGGTGTTGACGCGAGGTGAACTTTGCGTGCGTTCGGATTGTCCAGGATACCCCTTTGACGCGCGACCCATCCGCATACCGGCGTCAGAAAAAAAGAGATTCCAAAGGATAACAGCAGCACGTATATCCACCGCGGGCCGCTATTCAGGAATGTTTTCCTGACCTGAGGTAACAATAAAGCGACATTTAACAACAGGACGAGAATATAAAACGTGGCCGGGGCTACCTTGATCCTGAAAGTGTTTCTCACCTGCCGACTCCTTGTAAACATTTCACAAAAGTAGATAGAACACGATCCGCATCGCCGCGGGTTAGACCGGGATAAATGGGGAGGGATATCGAATTTCGCCAGACCGTATCGGTGTTTGCAAAACCTTTTTGCTTCAGGTACCGGTGCAGCGGCTTATATACCGGCTTGGCACACATGATTCCCTTTTTCTGAAGATGTTGAATAAGTGTAGTGGAATTAGCGTCTAACCCGGCGACATATCTAAAATAAATGTGCCCGGGATCGGCCGGAGGTAGTTTCAAGTTCAGATCCTTTAGAAAATCGTCATAATGCCGGGCAATTCTCCGCCTGTTTCGAATAAAGGTTTCCAGTTTCTTCAGCTGAACCAAACCCAAGGCAGCCGCTATATCCGTCATTTTGTAGTTATAACGGATTTTATATTCACGTTTTTCGTCATAGTTTCTTAAATTTTTGATTCGCTCGATGAATTTTTTTGAGCCTGAAACAACCATGCCGCCCTCGCCGGTGGTCATCACCTTGGTAGCGTAAAACGAAAAGATGGCGGCCCGACCGAATGTTCCGACAGGTTTCCCGGCGTAGCTGCTGCCGACGGCCTGGGCGCAGTCTTCGATGATCGGCACATTCAGTCTTGTCAGTCTTTCCATGTCGGCCGGAAGCCCGAACATGTGGGGAACGATCATGGCCTTGGTACGCCGGGTCATGCGTTTTTTAGCATCAGCGGGATCCATGTTGTGGGTCTCCGGGTCGATGTCCGCCAGAACCGGCCTGGCGCCGACATACCGGACGGCATTCAGAAGGGCCGTGCACACGTAACTGGGAATGATGACCTCATCCGCCGGACCAACCCCCATGGCGATCAGGACCAGGTGCAAGGCTGCTGTGCCGGAACTGACGCCGGCGGCAGATCCTTCGCCCACTTTTTCAGCAAATGTTTGCTCAAACGATTGTAACAGATCCCCCGGAGCCAGGTGCCCGGATCGAATCACTTCCGCAACCCTGCGGGCCTCCTCAGACCCGAGGGTCGGTCGGGAATGGGGGATGTTCGTGCGTAATTGTCCTGTCTTGATTGCCGTCATATATTAATAAAAAGCCTTAATGAGTGAAATGCCTCGGCATACCGCACCCGCCCCTGAATTCCGCGAAAATTGGCGCTTGAATATGCCAGCTCGACAATGGAAAGGTCTTCGATATTGGTTTTTTTTATCTGGGAGCGGTGCGCCTTCAAGGCCGCCACCTTTTGTTCAAGGGTATCGCTGATATCGATAAATACATGGGGGGAAAAATTCTGAGTAGTCGGCCCTTCATAGAACAATACATTTTTAACATAGCGGGTTGCCGATACGGTTGCCTGGGAAAGGTGGCGGTGATCCTGATGGGTGTCATCGGGATAATGGCAGAAAATAAACGCCGGTTCGACTTCCTTGATAACTGCTTCGATTTTGCCGATCATATCCTTGTCCGAGACCAGATAAGTATCCTCGTAGCCTCCCCAAAAAAGCTGCTGGGCCCGTAAAAGAGACTTGGCATCCGACTGCTCTTGCGCCCTGACATCCGGCGGCGCGCCCATTCCCCCCTGGGTCATCACCAGCAGAAATACCGCATGCCCCTTTGCCGCAAACTTGGTTAATGCGCCGCCGCAGCCGAATTCAATGTCATCCGGATGGGCGCCGATTGCCAGGATATTCATCTTTCGCATGTCAAAACCTCTATGTTTGATCGGTTTTCAAGATGTGGTTTCCAAGGATATTTTCGATGCTCTGCGGACCGCAATTGAACAGCAGATCAACAACTGACAGATTGGACTCAAACGCACCGAACCGTTGCGGGTAACGCGGGTGTTGAAAGTCCTGGGTAATCACCTTAAGGCCTATGGCCTTAAACCGTTCTAAATCCATGTACTTGGCGCCGTCCCGCCCGGCCAGGTAGGTGTCGGCGCCCAAGGTCTCGCAAATATCGATTAAACGGCCGGTGGGATCCTCACTGAGCTTGAGTTGGGATGCCAAAACGGTCGGTTTATCTCCCAGGCCCAGTTTTTTACGGATATATTCAGTCATGTGAATGTTCAGATCCGACAGAGAGACCCATTTCTTCCCATAGGCATCCCTGAAAAAATCAATATATTCTTCAAAAAAAGGGGCTTTGCCGTAATTGGATATCATGGCCTGCAAATGTTTCTTGCCCCAATCGGCCGTATTGTTGACCTTGACTTCATTGATCTTTTGCGGGAAGCGGTATTCCACCGGAACTGTGAGCCATTGCCATCCCTGAGACGTTTTTATCCGGTTGCGGTTCTGCCATTCATTTTTTTTAAACTGCACATTGTCAAGATAACAAAAGGCATCTGTTTTGAGCATCTTGTCAAAATAACCGATCCAGGGAAGGTATTGCGGCTGATGAATTGCGACGATCATGTCTTATTATGTCCTCTATCCTATAAACGCTTTAGGTTGTTCCATTTAAGCAGCATCAGAAATTAGACTCTTTTGGGGGCAGATCGTTCCGAAGCTTAACGCTTTGCTACCGTAGAGGCAATTCCATTTATTTCCAGTTCACGCTGCAGCTCTTTTGCGCCTTTTAAGGTGATAAAAGCACCCACATAGAGATGGTAGCTGTGGGCTGATTTTTTGATGACATAGGTTGAATATTCCATGGCTTCCAGCCGCTGCTGAATCGCTGAAATTTCTTTCACGGAAGCATAAACCCCGACCAGATTGGCATAGGGTGTTTTTTGAACGATTGATTCCGGCAGATTATGGATCTCGCGCGCCGCCATCGCTGCCTTCTGGGTCGCGAAATACCCGACATACACACGCCACCAGGTCCCTTTATCTCCCAGGTTGACCTTAACATGATAAACGGACAAATTATTTTTTTTAAAGCTCTCCATGGCCTTCTGGGCAAGCTCAAAAGACGGCAGGCTTGCAACCTGTATTGAGTAGGGAACGGATTTCGCTGTTATCTTCAACCCACTGTCCGGTAATGTATGGATCTGTCCCTGCATATCGGACAAAGCCGGCGTCACCTGTTTTTCAGATTCAGCATCCGATGATAGCGCCAAATGCCCTTTGTCAGAACCGGTTTCAATTTTATTATCTGAAACTGTTTTTTCAACCGGAGGCTTAACAGGAGGCAACTCCTGGATTTTAAGAGCCTGGTTGACCGCATAACGTTCCTGTTTTCGGTCGGAACCCATCGGTTTAACTGCCGTTGTTTCCATTGTTGCGGCCTGATCGGTCTCGCTCCCTTTCAGTATTCGGACGCGTTCCGTCAGGACACTCAATGGAATCTTTCGATCCACAAAAATCGGATTGGACAATAATTTCCCGGCTGCGCCGCCCTGCACCTCCAGCCGGTAGTAGCTCTTGCCGGCCCACGGTGTCCTGTCATCAAAAACAAACTCAAGCGGCGTCTCGCCTTCAAACTGATGCAGGACGGAGCCCCCTTTTACCAGCAACACCTTGACGGCATGCTGAATAGGGTCATCGGAAGTGACTTTAGCCTTTATCACAGGATAGGACGAGATGTTGAGCTCAGCTCCCATCATAACCGGCTCGCCTGTGCCGGCATCAGCAACCGAAAATTTACCCAGTGTCAGGCCCCTGCCTTTTTCTTTCAGCTTGGCATAAATCCTTCCTCTTGCAAGGGCATCGATAATATGAAGGACGGACTTGCTTTTGGCGATAAAAATCGTTTGAAACGTATCCAGTTTGACCCCGTCGGCCTCTCCCTGAAAATTGGCGCCTGCAATCCCCCACACAGGTTGGGAGCGCCTGCCGGAACAATACTCATTTAACAGAAGATCCCATTTCTTGCCCGGATCCGTAGCGGTAATGGTGTCGCCATAAATCGCCGAAAATCCGGTGTAATCCCTGGATTCAAGCAGGCTGTCGGCATAGGGCATTGTCATCAGTTTTATCGGCCCCAGCTTCGTTCCGCTTTTAGAGTAGTTGGTTTCAGGGTGTGCCCAGAAGGTGAGGCCGCCGTGCTCGTTTACATAATCAATCAGATCCTGATAAGGGGCGATTCCCTGGTCCCCATGATAGGCGTCAAACCGGGAACTCTGAAAAGGATGATGGTTGATCAATAAAACCGTACTGAACAGTCCGATGATAATACCGGCCACTTTCAGGTAACCGCGTTGAAAAACAAGGTAAATACCCATGAAGAAAGACAACAGCAACAAAATGCTTTGGGGAAGCAGTTCTTTGATATATCGGGTTGAAACACCGCGGTGCATCAACGGCAAGTCGCGATAATCATCGGCGGACAGCATCCCGATCAGCAGCAGCTCTTTGTGGTAATTATGGGCCGTAAGATTTTCACCCAGTACGCTGCCGGTCCAGTAATAAAAAGGAGAAGACTGCACACCCGGAACCACAACGACATCTTTCTGCCGCTGATTCACTTGAGAAATCATCGACAGGTATTTTTCCGGCCCAAGTTTGGTGACGGAATTTCTTTCCACCTTTTTTTTTATCAGGTTCCGAAAGGGAAATATTCCATATTCCATCTCCACGAGATCCTGGTCGGTCATGACCAGAACTTCCAAACCCATCTCTTTTGACAGCATTACCAGTTCTTCTATTGAATAAAGGCCGGAACTTACCGTCGAGTGGACATGCACAACCCCCGGAAGTTGGACATATTCTGCTGCGTCCAGTTGGCCTGAACAGGCCATCAGAATGAAAAAAGACGTAACAATGGATTTGAATTTCATCAAAAAATTCTTATATCGATGGACTTAGTTTAGCGCATTTTTTTACCGCCGTATTCCAGCGCTTCTTTTATATCCTGTTTGACTTGGGGATCCTGTAAAAAGGCTTTGATTTCGTTTCCGGCGGTTTTTGCCACAAATTCAATCCCCTCTTTAACATTTTTTTTGACGGGGGCAACCAGTTGATAATTATAAGCAAAACTTGCTGACTCCTGAACTCCGGTCCGGATTGCATATTGGACCCCCTCTTTAATTTGCTGCTTTATACCGATAGAAGCGACGAGCAAAACGATAAGAAAAATGATGCCCCAAGGTATCGCCATCACCAAATGCCTGACAAACAAAACGCCCAATCCGTTTTCTTTCATTTTATGCCCTCCTTTTCATGGTTGGTATGATCCCAGATTCTATTACTATCATATCCGATGATCTTGCAATAGGGAAAAGTAAAGTGCATCGATTTTGGCGACCATCTTCCGGATGCTGTAATGTTGGGACAGTTCCTGACCCCGCTTCCCCATCTGGACCCTGAGCTGAGAGTCCGCGAGCAGCTTTTCGATATAATACGCCAGGCACTTACTGTCCCCGGGATTTACCAAAAAACCGTTCTGCCTGTGCCGCACCAGGTCGGGGATCCCCCCCACGTCGCTGGCCACAACCGGTTTTGCGGCAGCCATAGCCTCCACCAAAACCCTCCCCATTCCCTCATTTAAGGAAGGTAAAACAAAGACATCGAACAGCTGAACGATTTCATCAATATCGCTGCGCCAACCTAAAAAAACCACCCGATCCGCAACCCCCCGGCTGAAAGCTTCCGCTTTTAACTTGTGCTCTAAGTCACCCTTGCCCACATAGACGAGAAGGGCGTTAATTTTTTTCTCCCATATGTGCATCATGGCTTCGAACAGAACGTCTGGTCCCTTGATGGGCAGCAGCCACCCGATTGTTCCAACCACAAGGCTTTTGTCGCTCCAGCCTAGTTGTTTTGTTAAAGCAGTGATGTCCGTGCGGCCGGGTTTAAACCGATCAACATCAACACCGCTGTGAATGGTGTGTATTTTTTGAGGGTGTGAAACCGAAAGGGCAATGTAATCTTTCTTCTCACCTTCGGTAAGGGCAATAACACGGTCCGTAATTTTATCAAATACCCTTTCCATCAAGAGAAAGAACCGGGACGCCGCCGGTCCGAAATGTCCATAGAAAACATGGCCGTGGGGGGTATGCACAATATTGGGAACCCCGGCCAGCCAAGCAGCCAAGCGGCCCAAAATACCGGCCTTGGAGGAATGTGTATGCACAAGCACAGGCCTTTCTTTGCGTATTAACTTCATCAACAGAATCAAGGCGCGTAAATCCTTAAACGGATCGATCCGCCGAACCAATGTTGAAACCGGAACAAACCGGACACCCTTTAACAGCGCTTCTGATTTTTGGCCTGCCAGGGTCTGCTTTTCCCGGTCGGTCATCCCGGATTCAAGCGACAGCCCATGGACCAAAACCATGCAATATTTCTCTGCCAGTTCCTTGCAGGTCAGCAGGGTGTTCTGAGCCGAACCGCCCATATCCAGGCGGGTAATGATATGCATCACTTTGGGCTTTGTACTCATTTTTTAGATCAGCCTCTCGCAGAGACACAGAGGATGTATTATTTATTCTGAACCTTTGAGACGGAAGGTTCAGAATAAAGATCAGTTTGAGGGGTATTGATAATACGCGTTATACCATCTTTGATAAGTACTTCATTAAAATTTCTTTCAATTCAATTTCCAAACATGCCTGATAAACTGACTCCAAGAGACCTGGGCCAAGCGTCTTGTGAACATTTATCGCAGCTTTGATGACATCTGACGAAAGTTGATTGATATCTGTTTTATTGTTCATGGTGATATGTTCTTTTCAGAATTTTCCTCTCAAAAATTCCGAGAAATATTCTCTGTGTCTTTGTGTGCTCTGTGAGAGATTCTCTTTTATAGGCTAAAGAAAATATTCATCATGCCAGTATTGAAACACAATCAGGTTCCAGAGCATCCAGGAAGTATCGGTTCGACTGGTTTCATGCTTGCGGACCAGGTCTTCAATAACACCGTAATTAAAAATGCCCTGGTTTTTTATCCTGTCCACATCAAGATACTGATCCAGAAGGAATTTCAAATCCGTTTTCAGCCACCTGCTGATGGGTATTTCAAAGCCGGCTTTGGGACGGTGGTGCAGGGTTTTGGGCAGGAGATCTTTAAATGTTTCTTTGAGAATATATTTGGTTTCACCTCTGTAAAGTTTTAAAGCCCCCGGGATTTGAAAGGCAAGTTCCACCACCTGATAGTCCAAAAAAGGGACCCGCACCTCAAGGGAATTTTTCATGCTCATCCAATCCACTTTTGTAAGCATATCGCCCGGCAGAGAGTCCTTGACATCGGCATATAGAACGCAGTTGAGCCGGTCCGCAGCAAAGCGCCCCAGCAGCCCTTTTATATGTTGCAACGGCAGGTCTTTGTCAGCCGGATCGCTGCGAGACAATATTTTTCGCCGGACATCCCGCGAAAAAATTTCTTTTAACGCAAGCACGCGCTCGGGGAACGAACCTTTGGTGCTTCTGATAAATTTTTTAAGCCGTCGGACATATTCGAGCACGCGCACATCCCTGGAATCCGGAACCATCCGGACAAGCGCTTCAATCAACCCTTTTCTGATAAAGCCGGGAACCATCCGATAGCGCCGGTACCAGTATTCCCCCAGATAGGATCGATACCCGGCAAAAAGCTCGTCGCCGCCGTCTCCTGAAAGTGCCACGGTAACATGTCGGCGGGTCTCGCGGGAAACAATATAGGTGGGAATGGCGGATGAATCTGCAAAGGGTTCGTCAAAGGTGGAAAGAACTTCCGGAAAAACATCGAGCATGTCCCGATGGGTCAACTTAAATTCGTGGTGATCGGTATTATAAAGTTGGGCCACTTCCCGGGCGTAATGGGTTTCGTCATAAAGGCTGGCTTCCTTGAAGCCGATGGAAAAGGTTTGAACCGGTTTGCTGGAATGCTGGGACATCAAGGCCACGATGACACTGGAATCAATCCCGCCGCTTAAGAATGCGCCCAGGGGTACATCTGCAAGCAAGCGTTTTTCAACCGCTTGACTCAGGGTCCGGTATAGAAGGTCCTTAAAGATGCGCCGCTGATCGTTAAAAGATTTTCCCGCTTCCGCCAGGCTATTCCGAGGGGGAATATCCCAGTATTTTTCAATCGTCAGTTCTTCATCTTTCAGCACCAGAAAATGACCCGGTTCCAGTTTTTTGATTCCTTTAAAGATCGTATGGGGCGCCGGGATATAGCTGAAAGCCAGGTAAAGCTCAAGGGCCTCGAAATCCAATTCTTTAGGAATCAGCGGGTCACATAAGAGCGCCTTGATTTCCGAAGCAAATGCAAAGTGCTTTCCGTCCCAGTAATATACCAGCGGCTTGATTCCCAAACGGTCGCGACAGACCCAGAGCTGCTCCTTTTGACTGTTCCAAAGTGCAAAGGCGAACATGCCGTTGAATTTCTGAACGGCCCCGGTACCCGCTTCTTCATAAAGATGCAGGATAACCTCGGTATCGGTATCACTTTTGAAGCGGTGACCATTTTTGATGAGCCGGCTTTTCAGTTCTCTGAAATTATATATCTCGCCGTTATAGGTAACCCAGAGCGTATCCGTCTCATTTGACATGGGTTGATGACCGGCGGTTGATAAATCAATAATGGATAGCCGCCTGTGTCCGAAGGCAACCTGCACCCGACCGGAACCGCCGTTCGCTTGACCGCTGATGTAGATGCCTTCATCGTCCGGCCCGCGACAGGCAAACGACCGACACATTCTTTCCATCAACCCGTTTTCTATCGGCGCACTATTGTAATGTAATTTTCCGCAAATTCCGCACATAATTGCCTATCTCTCACCCCAGTACGATGCAATTCACCTACAGGGCAGGCAGAGCGCTCAGAGACGCAGAGCTATCTGCAAAATCTTACCCCAACAAACTCAGCATTCTAGATGCAGCCACAGTATATTTTTGATCCGGCCATGCCTCGACACCATCAAAATGTTCAACAATCTGGAAGTACGGTATCTGTAGTTGTCTGTTAAAGAGCGCCCCTGACCGACTA
>Ga0180009_10007649_pt1 | contig 10967 bp, 10 predicted proteins | sample OS_PC_MetaG_FD_123537 | JGI IMG/M metagenome (GOLD analysis project Ga0180009, IMG submission 123537) | Groundwater microbial communities from the Aspo Hard Rock Laboratory (HRL) deep subsurface site, Sweden - OS_PC_MetaG | ecosystem: Environmental > Aquatic > Deep subsurface > Groundwater...
AGGCGGACGGTTGCAGGCGATGGTGATCGACGGGCTGGCCGATACGCGCAACTGGTCAAGTTTTGGCAACGCGCCCACGATGGTGGTGGGTCAGCCGATGCGGGTAAGCTGGGTCGATCTCGACGACGTGGAAGCCCCCAATGACGACTTGCGCCAGCGCGCGGCGGCCAAGGGCGCAGCGCTGATCGCGCGCGGCGAAGGGCTGCATATGGGCACGGGCGAAGTGTTCGCCTGCGCCACCAGCGGCGGCGCCAAGGAATTGGGCCAGATCTTCAAACTGACACCGGGGCTGGCGGGCGCACCCGATAGGGTTGAACTGTTCTTCGAAAGCGAAAGCACCGATCAGTTCAATTTTGGCGACAATCTGACGGTTGCCCCCAATGGCCACCTGATCGTGTGCGAAGATCAATATACTGATGAGGTCGACAATCACCTGCGCGGGGTGACGCCGCAGGGTCGCGCCTATGAATTTGCGCGGCTGCGCATCCAGACCGAACCGGCGGGCGCTTGCTTCTCACCCGATGGCAAGTGGCTGTTCGTCAACGCCTATGCCCCCACCGCCACGCTGGCAATTACGGGGCCTTGGGCGGCTTAGGGAACGGGCCTTAGGCAATGGACGGCTTTCTGCTCGCGCTGCTGCTGGTGTTCGCGCTGGCGCTGGGCGGGCGCGATCAATGGTTGGTTGCGCAACTGGCCGATGCGTTGGAGCGCAGTGCGCCCTTGCTGGTAATTGGCGTCATGACGGCGACGATCAGCGCGGCGGTGATGGCGTGGATCGGCGCAGAGTTTGCCGCGTTGCTGCCGCACCGCGCCGCGCAGATGCTGGTTGCCTTTGCGCTGGGTCTGGCCGCGCTGGAACTCGCCTGGCCGGTGCGGATGAAGCCGCCGCAAGAACCCACCCGTTCGCTCGGCGCCATCGCTATCGTGCTGCTGGCGCGCCAGATTGGGGATGGTGCGCGCTTCGTAGTGTTTGCGCTGGCGGCGTGGGCCAATCTGCCTGCCGCCACCGGGTTGGGCGGCGCGCTGGGCGGGGCGGCGGCGGTGGCGCTGGGCTGGGGCGTGGGGACGGCTGGGCTGGCGCGCTGGCCGCTGCGCCCGTTACGGTTGGGGCTGGCCGCTGGCCTGATTGTTGCGGCGCTATTGATCGGTTTGAACGCTCGTTTCGTGCCATTGTGATCGCTTTATGCGATTATTGCGAATTACAATCTCCTCTAACCAAATACCCGTGCAAACACTATATTGGGTTCAGCATCAGCAGCCTGTCGCTGCACGCACACAAATGACGGAGAATTGCATGACGGAACCCGCAACCAATTCGAAGGCCGCCTTGATTGCCGAACTTAACGGGCTGCTGGCTGATCACTTCGCGCTTTTCATCAAGACCAAGCATTTCCATTGGCATGTCAAAGGCCCGCGTTTCCGCGACCTGCATCTGTTGTTCGATGAACAGGCGCTGGAAATCCGCGATCAGATCGATCTGATTGCCGAACGCGTGCGCAAACTTGATGCCGATACGCTGACATCACTGGGTGCAATGACGCAGCACACCAAGATCAAGGATCAGGACAATACCGCTCTGTCAGCCGAGGATATGATCGCGGAGTTGCACAGCGACAACGCCGCGCTCACGGATCGGATCAAAGCGATGAAGCCGCTGGCTGAACAGGCGGGCGATAATGCGACTGAGGGACTGCTCGACGGTTGGACCGATATGGCCGAACAGCGGGTGTGGTTCCTGAAGTCGTTGCTGGCGTAATCGCGGCCGATTGCTACAAGCGGGCTGTTTCCGGTTATCCGGGAGCAGCCCTTTTGCTATATGCAGGCCCATGCCCAACATCACCATCATCGCTAATGCCGATACGCGCGCGATTGCCGAATGGCTGGCGCGCTATCTTGGCGCCACAGGATCATCGCCCGCGATCACGATTCCCGGCGGGTCGACCCCGTTTCCGATCCTCTCTGACCTGATTGCGCGCCATGTGGACAGCATCGATTGGGAGGGGCTGTCGGTCTGGCCGAATGACGACCGGATTGTGCCGGAGGGTCACGAAGCATCGAACACCGGTAAGATCCGCGCGCTGATCGAACCCGCCGGTGCACACATCGCCGCCTTGGCTGAGGATGCCGTGCCGCCGCATTTCGCGCTGACATGGCTGGGCATGGGGGCGGATGGTCACATCGCCTCGCTGTTCCCCAACACCAACCCGCAGCTTGATGATCCGCTGGCCATTCGCCGCCTGACGCCTGACCCGTTGCCCGCAAATGCGCCGTTTGACCGGATCACGCTGACCATGCCCGCGTTGCTGGATACCGACGCTATTGTGTTCACGCTTGGCGGGGCGGCGGATAAGCGCGCGGTGTTTGACGCGGCGCTGCGCGGCGAGCATGATTTGCCGATCGCCCGGCTGCTGCGCGGCGCGCAGGAACGCGGCGACATTCCAATTACTGTGTTTGCATGATGCCCCATGTCCTTCCCGCTCCGCTGCACCGCGCGCTGCTGCCACTGGCGCACCTTGTCAGGCATTATTGGCGGCGTTTGCGCAAGGAGCCGATTGCGGGGGTCAGCGTCATCATCACCAATCTGAACGGTGATGTGCTGTTGCTCAAACATTCCTATGGCCCGGAAGTGTGGGGGCTGCCCGGTGGGGGGCTCAAGTCAGGAGAAGACCCGCTTGCCGCAGCGCACCGCGAGGTGCGCGAGGAAATCGGCATCGCGCTGGCCCGGATTGAAGCCATCGGGGTGATCGAGGAGGTCATTTCGGGCGCGCCGCACACCGCGCACCTGTTTGCCGCGACCTGTGATCAGCGGCCCAAACCCGACCGCCGCGAGATTATCGAGGCGCGGTTCTTCCCGTCGCATTCGCTGCCCGAACCGCTGGGCCGCATTACCCGCGCCCGGATCGAGGCGTGGCGCGCGCGGGGGATCGGGGAACGCAGCTAGGCCCTGATCCTAAAGCAGCGACAATTGCGCTTCGTCGCGCGGCGCTTTGCTTTCCTCTGCTCCTTCAAGGTTCCCCAAGGTCAGCCCCATCAGCCGGATCGGCTGAGGCAGTGGCAATTCCGCCGCCAGCAGACCGCGGGCGAGGGCGGCAAACTCCTCCCGGCCGGAAACCCAATGCGGCACGGACGCAGCGCGGGTCATGGTGCGAAAATCGCTGAATTTGAGTTTGAGCGTGACGGTGCGTCCGCGCGCTTGCGATGCCTCGATGCGCTCCCACACGATGGCGATGATATTCTCCAGCGTTTCGCGCAAAGCCGCGCCGCTGCCGATATCCTCGCTGAACGTCCGCTCTCCGCCGACCGATTTGCGCACCTGGTTTGCAGCAACGCCGCGCAGGTCGACGCCGCGTGCGGCGCGGTAGAGGTAATCGGCCATGCTGCCAAAATGCGTCCGCAAAAACCCAATGTCCTTGCCCGCGAGATCGGCCCCGGTGGCAATGCCGAGCACCTGCATCTTTTGCTCCGCCTTTGGCCCGACCCCGTGGAACCGCCGGATCGGCAAGCCCGCCACAAAGCCTGCGCCTTCGCCCGGACGGATCACGCATAGGCCATCGGGTTTGTTCTGATCGCTGGCGATTTTGGCGAGGAACTTGTTGTAGCTCACCCCCGCGCTGGCGGTCAGCCGCGTCTTGGCGCGGATTTCTTGCCGGATCAGCATGGCGATGCGGGTGGCGCTGCCGATGCCCAATCGATCGTCGGTGACGTCGAGATAGGCTTCATCCAGGCTCAGCGGCTCGATTATGGCTGTGTAATGTTCAAACACCCGGCGGATCTGGCGGCTGGCTTCCTTGTAAGCATCAAAGCGCGGGCGCACGAAAATGAGATCGGGGCACAGGCGCTGCGCGGTGACAGACGGCATCGCGCTCCTCACCCCGAACTTTCGCGCTTCATAACTGGCAGCCGCCACCACCCCGCGTCCACCCGCCCCGCCAACTGCGACGGGCTTGCCCTGCAATTCCGAATTGTCGCGCTGTTCAACGCTCGCGAAGAAGGCGTCCATATCGACATGGATGATCTTGCGCAGGCCCGGCTGATCATCGGGCGCATCTGCGCCGCCTTGGGGTGCAGGCGGATCACTTTCCATCAACCCGGAATAGAACCTTCATCGCCGCGAAGGAACTGTTGCTGGAATTTTTACCCCGCACAGCATTTTGTGCATATGCGAAAAGAACTGTGGCCTTCGGGCAAACCTCTTGGCAAAGGCCACCGCATGGCCACGTCGTCCGCCCCTTCCACCCCCGCCCGCACGGCGCGTCATAAGCCCTTGGGTGAACGCGAGCTGTTGTGGATGATGGCGATGCTGATGGCGCTCAACGCCTTCGGCATCGATGCGATCCTGCCCGCACTGGATGCGCTGGCGGCTGACCTTGCGGTTGCTGGCAACGATCGGCAATTCGTGATCGGGGTGTATCTGCTCACCGCCGGGATGGGCGCGCTGGTGCCGGGCGCGCTGGCTGACCGCTTCGGGCGGCGACCGATCCTGCTGGGGGCGATTGCGGTCTATATCGTGCTCTCGCTCGCCAGTGCGATGGCGCCGACTTACGATGCGCTGATCGGCGTGCGCGCGGCGCAGGGGTTCTTCGCCGCCGGGATCATCGCCCTGCCGCCCGCGATCATCCGTGACCGCGTGGGCGGTGACAAGATGGCCCGGATGATGAGCGTGATCTTCGTCATCTTCCTGATGGTGCCCGCCATTGCGCCGTCGATCGGCGAAGTGATCCTGATGGTTGCCGATTGGCGCGCGATCTTTGGTGTGATGGCGGCGGCGGGCGTGGGCATGTCGGGCTGGGTGTATTTTCGCCTGCCTGAAAGCCTTGCCCCGGAAAACCGCCAGCCGATCCGTCCGCGCACGATTGCGGTCAATATGACCAGTGCGCTCGCGATGCCGAGCGTGGTTGGCTATGTATTCGGCAGTGCGCTGGTGTTCGGGGCCTTGTTCGGCTTCATCAATTCCTCGCAGCAATTGATCACCCAGACCTTTGGCGCGGGTGACATTTTCCCGCTGGTGTTCGGAATCTGCGCGGGATCAATGGCGCTGGCGAGCTGGTCAAATTCGCGCATCGTCGAACGGTTCGGCGCGCGGCGGGTGAGCCACACGGCTTTGTTTGCCTTTATCGCGGTGAGCATCGTGCAGGTAATCTTCGCGTTCCAGCCGGGCGAGCAGCTGTGGCACTTCGTCCCGCTGATGGCGATCAACATGGCGCTGCTCGGCTTTATCGGCAGCAATTTCGGCGCGATTGCGATGAACCCGTTTTTTGCCATCGCGGGCGCGGCGAGTTCGGCTCACGGGTTTGTGCGCATGACCACGGCGGCGCTGATTGGCGGGTCGATCGGCTATGCGTTTGATGGCACGGCGCGCCCACTGGCGCTGGCGCTGTTGGCGAGCGGGCTGACCTGTCTTGTGCTGGTGTTGCTGAGCGAAAAGGGCAAGCTGTTCGGGCCGTCCGATGCCGAGGCGGGGATGGGTGGGACGCCGGCGGAGTAATTTGCATCGTCATTGCGAGCATAGCGAAGCAATCCAGAGCACAGCGCGAAACGCTCTGGATTGCCACGGCGGCTGCGCCGCCTCGCAATGACGACATTCAGGTGTCCGCCCCCAACCGCCGCCAAGCCAACTCCGCAAATTCGCACAACAACGCCCGCGTGTCGCGCGGGTCGATGATGTCCTCGACATTGAAGCGTTCGGCGCTGCGAAACGGTGAGGTGACTTTGGCGAGGCGTTCGCGGATTTCCCCCAGCAGGCTCGCGGGATCGTCGGCGGCTTCCAGTTCGGCCTTGTAGGCGACCTCCAGCCCGCCCGCGATCGGTAGGCTGCCCCAGTCGCCGCTCGGCCAGCAATAGCGGTATTGATAACGATCCGCATTGCTCATCGCGCTGCCCGCGATGCCATAGGCGCGGCGCATGACGATGCTGGCGAGCGGCACGGTGGCGCGGTAGATCGCGTTCATGGCGTTGACGCCGTAACGGATCGTCCCCGCCATCTCCGCCTCGCGCCCGATCATGAAGCCGGGATTGTCGACCAGATGCACGATGGGGAGTCGGAATTGGTCGGCGAGTTTGACGAAGCGTTCGACCTTTTCGGATGTCCTGGCCTCCCACGATCCGCCGAGATAGCTGGGATCGCTGGCGATCACGCAGACCGGCCAGCCATCCAGCCGGGCGAGCGCGGTGATCGCGGCGCGGCCCCAGTGCCTGCCGATCTCGAACACGGTGCCGCTATCGAGGATCATGTCGAGCGCGCGTCGCATCGAATAGACCTGTTTCGGATCGCGCGGAACGAGGCTGAGCAGCGCTTCCTCGCGCCGGTCGGTCGGGTCATCGCAGGCCGCACGGCGCGCCGGTTGCCCGACATATTCGGGCATGAAGCCGAGGAAATGCCGCGCTCGGGCGAAGGCTTCGGCCTCGGATGCGACCTCGTCATCGACCACGCCGTTGCGGGTGTGGATGTCCACCCCGCCGAGTTCTTCCTTGGCCTGGCTGTGATCGGCTGCGCCCTTGTAGCCCTCACCCAAGCCATCAACGACCGCAGGCCCGGCGGCGAACAGCTGCGAAAGCCCGCGCACCATGATCGAATAGTGGCTGGCGACCGTCCGCGCCGCACCGAGGCCCGCCGTGGGGCCGAGCGCCAGCGCCACCACCGGCACGCTGTCGAGGTTCGTCACTACATCGCCCCAGCCGGGCACCGCCGGGATATAGGTCGCGCCGATCTGTTCGAGCGTCTTGACGCTGCCGCCGCCGCCGGTGCCGTCGATCATGCGGATGATCGGGAGGCGCAATTCGTGCGCCATACGCTCGGCCTGCACCATCTTGCGGGAAATCCCGGCATCGGCCGCGCCGCCGCGAATGGTGAAATCGTCCGCCGTGGCAACCACCGGGCGGCCATTGATCATCGCTTTGCCGAACAGGAAGGGGGCGGGGGTTACGCTTTGCAGATCGCCGTTCGCGTCATACTTGGCGGAACCGGCAATCTTGCCGATCTCGCGGAAGGAGCCTTCGTCGCATAGCTCCGCCAGCCGCGCACGGGCGTCCATCTTGCCGCGCCCGTGCTGGCGCGCCACCTTGTCCGCGCCGCCCATCTGTTCGGCGAGCGCCTCGCGGGCGCGCAATTCTTCGAGTTCCTTGGCCCAGGTCATCAATCCTCCCTCATCCCGTCATTGCGAGGAGCCGCAGGCGACGCGGCAATCCAGAGTCCAACGCAAACCGCTCTGGATTGCTTCGCTGCCGCTCGCAATGACGAAAAGGGGAAGGAACCCAAAACTCTCCATCGTCATCCCAGCGAAAGCTGGGAACCAGGGCCTCATGGTGCAGCGCTTGCCGCCCTAGGCCCCAGCTTGCGCTGGGGTGACGGGTTGCGTTTCGGAAGAAGCAGGCACCACCGTCACCAACACCGCCTCAACCTGCACCTGCGCGCCTGCGCTGACGCTCAACCCCTCAACCACCCCGTCAAACGGCGCGGCAAGGGCGTGTTCCATCTTCATCGCCTCGAGCACCATGAGCCGCTGCCCGGCGGTGACGGACTGGCCCTCGGCGACATCGACCGCGATGACCTTGCCCGGCATCGGCGCGATGATCGCGCCATCGGCGGCGGAGGCTTGGCCGGTGCCGCGTTCAGTTTTGACGCGATATGCCTTCGCGTTGCCTAATGAGAACCAAAGGAGCTCATCGTCGGCCCAATCAAACTCCCAGCCGCCATCGGAGAGGCATGGCCTTGTATACTCGTTGCCCTCTCTATCGGCGAAGGTGAGCGTGGCACGGGGATGCGCGTTAAGCCGAAATCCCGCAAGCGAGCCGGCCAGCGCGATTGATCCGATCCGGTCAGCAAGGCCGCCCGCAATGTAGTCCAACATTTCATCGGACGGCACCGGAGCCTTGATCAGGTCATCCAACTTCCGCTCGATCATTCCAGTATCAAGTTCGGCTGAACGGAAATTTTCGTCGAGGCACAGATTGGCGAGAAAAGCTGCATTGGTCTTAAGCGGATAAATTTGCACGTCCGTGCAGGCTTCCCACAGCTCTTCGATCACTTCGCTGCGATCGTCCGCGTGACAAACGATCTTGGCGATCATCGGATCGTAAAAGGGGGATACCTCGTCGCCATTTTCGACGCCGGTCTCAATACGCGCACCGATCTCCCATTCACGGTAGTTATGGAATCGCCCCGTGCTCGGCAAAAACCCCTTGACCGGGTCCTCGGCATAGAGCCGCGCTTCAATCGCATGGCCGTTGATCGACAGTTCCTCCTGCCGCTTGGGCAGCGGCTCGCCGCTCGCCACGCGCAACTGCCATTCGACCAGATCGACGCCGGTGATTTCCTCGGTGACGGGGTGTTCCACCTGAAGCCGGGTGTTCATCTCCATGAAGAAGATGCGGTCGGCGCGCAGGCCGTCTGAGGCATCGGCGATGAATTCGATTGTGCCTGCGCCCTCGTAATCGACTGCCTTGGCGGCGCGCACGGCGGCGGCGCAGATCGCTTCGCGGGTGGCCGCGTCCATGCCGGGGGCGGGGGCTTCCTCGATCACCTTCTGGTGGCGGCGCTGCAATGAGCAGTCGCGTTCGAACAGATGGACGACGTTGCCGTGGGCGTCGCCGAACACCTGCACCTCGATATGGCGGGGCGAGGTGATCCACTTTTCGAGCAGCACTTCATCATTGCCGAAGCTGGCCTTGGCCTCGCGGCGGCAGGATTCGAGCGACGCGGCGAAGTCAGACGGGGCATCGACCTTGCGCATCCCCTTGCCGCCGCCGCCCGCGACCGCCTTGATCAGGACGGGGTAGCCAATGGCATCTGCCTCGGCGGTGAGGCGTTCCAGCGATTGGTCCGCGCCGAGATAGCCGGGGGTGACAGGAACGCCCGCCTCGATCATGCGCGCCTTGGCCGCGTCCTTGAGGCCCATCGCGCGGATGCTCGCAGGCTTGGGGCCAACCCAGATGAGGCCAGCGTCCAGCACGCCTTGCGCGAAGTCGGCGTTCTCGGAGAGGAAGCCATAGCCCGGATGGATTGCATCCGCCCCGGTTTGCTTGGTGGCGGCGATGATCTTTTCGCCAACGAGATAGGATTCCGCAGCGGGCGAGGGGCCGATATGCACCGCCTCGTCAGCTTGGCGCACATGCAGCGCCTTGGCATCAGCATCGGAATAAACCGCGACCGTGGCCACGCCCAGCTTACGCGCGGTGCGGATGATACGGCAGGCAATCTCGCCGCGATTGGCGATCAGGAGTTTGGTGATCATGGGGATGGGGTTAGCCGCTTTTTTTCGTCATTGCGAGCCGTAGGCGAAGCAATCCAGAGCGGTTCGCGTGGGGCTCTGGATTGCCGCGTCGCCTGCGGTTCCTCGCAATGACGAAGGTCAGTGCGGCCGAAAATCCGCGATGCCCCAGTCGATCCCGCCCTTGGGCACCTTCTCGCGGTTGATGACCGCCGACAGGAACGCGCGCACGCCATACAGCGCCTTTTCCGGGCGCGGCACATAGGTGCGGCTGTTCCACGCCTCAGGCCCGCGTGCCCGCACCTTGCGGCCAATCGCGCCGTAAATGCGCGCGGCGGACAGCACCGCCCAGCGGCTGCGGAAGGGGAGTTTCGCTGCGCCCACCCGCGCCGCGGCCTCGTGTTTCTCCACCAAAGCCACCAGCCGCGCGGCCATTGCGGCCAGTTCCTTGCGGTGGTGCGGTTTGGTGTGCTGACCGGGTTCAATATCCTGCTGCACCAGCCATTCGACCGGCAGATAACACCGCCCGGCCGCGTCATCTTCAACGATATCGCGGGCGATGTTCGATAGCTGGAACGCCAACCCCAGATCATTCGCGCGGTCGAGCGTTTCCTGATCCTTGGGGTCAACCCCCATCACCACCGCCATCATCACGCCCACCGCGCCCGCGACGTGATAGCAATAGCGCAGCATATCGGCCTCGGTGCGCGGGCGCCAATCTTCCGCATCCAGCTGAAACCCGGCGATCACATCCTCGGCCATTTGCGGGGTGAGGCCCACCTCGCGCGCCACCAGGCCAAACGCATCGAACCCCGGATCGCCTGTCGGCTTACCCGCAAAGGCCAGCGCGGTAAGCCTGCGGATATGGGCAAGCCGCGCGCCCAGATCGGACTGGTCGCCCAGCACTCCGCCCATTTCCTGATTATCGGCAATGTCGTCACACCGGCGGCACCATGCGTAAAGCAGCCAAGCCCGCTCGCGCGTTTCACGGTCGAACAGGCGCGCGGCGGCGGAAAAGCTTTGCGATCCCACCTTGATCGCCAGCCGTGCGTGTTCGACCAGCGCGGCCCGTTTGGCGGGATCTGTCATCACCAGCAACGCGAGTCCCCGCGCAGGCGGGGACCTCCTTCGTAATCGCCTGAGGTCCCCGCCTGCGCGGGGATGCGCAAGGCGCAGAGCATTACAGCTCCTCGGCCTTCATGCGGAAAATCGGGGTGTGGGGTTGATAGTCCGCCATCTTGGCGAGCAGTTCGGTGATGGTATCTGCCGCGATCAGGATGTTCTGGTGCGCGGGCCGGACAAAACCAACCGCCGCCATTTTCGCGTTGAAAGCCAGCAGATCGTCATAGAAGCCAAAGGCGTTGAGCACGCCCACCGGATCGGAATGATAGCCCAGCTGCGACCAGCTCATCGCTTCCCACAATTCGTCCATCGTACCGACCCCGCCCGGCAGCGTGATGAAGCCATCCGACAGATCGGTGAATTTCTGCTTGCGTTCGTGCATGCCCGATACGCTGATCAATTCATCGCAATCGTGATTGGCCACCTCGGCGCGCACCAGCGCTTCGGGGATGATGCCGATGACTTCGCCGCCTGCGTCCTTCGCGCCCTTGGCGACCGCGCCCATCAGGCCCAGCCTGCCCCCGCCATAGACCAGCCCGATCCCGCGCGCGGCCAGTTCTGCCCCGACATCATAGGCCAATTGCACATAGCGCGGGTCTGCGGGCGACGCCGAACCGCAATAGACGGCGAGACGTTTCA